>Ga0209164_1000854_pt1 | contig 50935 bp, 53 predicted proteins | sample MTBNYHSulfiMetaG_FD_187458 | JGI IMG/M metagenome (GOLD analysis project Ga0209164, IMG submission 187458) | Enrichment culture microbial communities from rom New York Harbor, USA that are MTBE-degrading - MTBE-NYH (New York Harbor Sulfidogenic)... | ecosystem: Environmental > Aquatic > Marine >... | reverse complement strand
ATTCCTTGGGTAAGTGATAGAACGTATGCATCGGGTGTCTCCTTGGTTTGGTTTATCACCTCTAAGGATGACCCCGATGCGCCTTTTTGTCCAGTCACATCGTCTCACATGTGTTTGAACTTATTCAGTTTTTTTATTCGGACAATCTTAAAGATTTGGAAAATTTAATATTTGGGATTGAATCCCCTTCGTGATGGCGACTCGCGCCTCGCTCCGGGGAATACCATACTGCGAATGGCACTTTGTCCGCGCCGCGCTTTCGATCAGCGCTACGGGGTGGCGGGGTATGGGCAGGCAGAGTTGCCCACACCCCGCTCTAAAGGAGAAAAATAGGAGGGTGATGATGACTATGGCTTCCGGTTGCGCAGGAAGGCGGGAACTTCGATCTCATCTGTGTTCACCAGTTGAGAAGTGAATTCCACCAGGTCGCGCCTGACCGGAATCTCCGTATTTTCCTTTCCATTGCTTTCACCGGATGAACCTTTCATCACCTCGGTGAAGCGGGTGCGCTGCATGCGCGAGCGCATGCTGTTGGAGTCAAAACCCGTGGCGATGACCGTCAAGCGGATCTCCTCACCCATGCTCGGGTCGATGACCGCACCGAAGATCAGATTGACATCCGGGTGCGCGGTCTCTTTGATAATGGCTGCGGCCTGGTTGACCTCGAAGAGGGTCAGGCTGTCGCCACCGGTCACGTTAAAGAGGATGCCGTGCGCGCCGTCGATGGTGATATCCAATAGCTCGCTGGAGATGGCCTGTTCGGCGGCTTTGCGGGCGCGTTCCTCGCCGGATGCGCGGCCGACCGCCATTAAGGCAGCGCCGCCTTCCGACATGATGGTGCGCACATCGGCGAAGTCCAGGTTGATAAGGCCGGGGACGGTGATGAGCTCGGAGATGCCCTGGATGCCCTGGCGCAGCACATCATCCGCCACCCTGAAGGCGTCCTGCAGGGAGGAGCGCTTATCCACGATCTGAAGCAGGCGGTCATTGGGGATGACGATGAGCGTGTCGGTGACCTTCTTCAAATTCTGGATGCCGGATTCGGCCGACTGGCTGCGCTTGGCGCCCTCAAAAGTGAAGGGGCGCGTCACGACGCCGATGGTGAGTGCGTTCAATTCGCGCCCGATCTGCGAGATGATGGGAGCCGCGCCGGTGCCGGTGCCGCCGCCCATGCCCGCGGTGACGAAGACCATGTCGGCGCCCTTGAGCACCGCGTACAACTCTTCCGCCGACTCTTCCGCAGCTTTCCTGCCCATCTCGGGCTGGCCGCCGGCGCCCAACCCGCGGGTGCTCTTGTCGCCGATGCGCACGCGCGTTTGCGCGTTGGATTGCAGCAAGGCCTGCCCATCCGTATTCACCGAGATGAACTCGATGCCCTGGATGCCTTCCGTGATCATGCGGTTGACGGCGTTGCAGCCTGCGCCGCCGACGCCAACCACCTTGATGCGGGCGAATGACTCGTTCTGTGAAACATGATTGATATCCATTTTTTTTCTCCTCTCTATATCGTGCAATTACTGTTCCAATGAATTCTCGGATGCCCGAATATTTTTAATGCGCGCCGCTACGGCAGCAGCCGCCGGGCAAAATCCTTCACTTTTTCCCACAGGTCAGTGGGCACCGGAGGTGTCTTGGCCTTCCCGGGTTGAATGGCAGCGTCCATCAACAGCGCCCATTCAAGCAGGCCGACGCTGGTGGAATATGCCGGTGAGTAGAGCTGGTCGACCAGGCCGACCAGGTTCTCGGGCTGCGCCACACGCACGGGCAGCCCCAATACTTCCGCCCCGAGCTTTTTGATGCCTGGCAGCAGCGAACTGCCGCCGGTCAGCACCACGCCGGCCGGCAGAAGGCCGTCGTAGCCGGAGCGTTTGATCTCCTGCAGCACAAAGCGGAAGATTTCCTCAACGCGCGCTTCGATGATATACGCCAGGTCGCGCCGGCTCATCTGGATCGGGTTATCCTGCCCGAAGGAGCGCACGCTGAATAAATCTTCTTCCGTCACCTCATCGCGGATGGCATGTCCGTATTTTTTCTTCACTTCTTCAGCCTGGTTGAGCGGCAGGCGCAGGCCGTGGGCGATATCTGAGGTGATCAGACTGCCGCCGACCGAAAGCACCATGGTGTGCCAGACATCGCCGTTGATATAGATCGCCAGGTCGGTCGTACCGCCGCCGATATCACAGACCATCACGCCAAGCTGGCGTTCGGTCTCGGTCAGCACCACTTCGCCGGATGCTAGCGGGTTGAGCACGAACTGCAGCACCTGCACACCGGCGGATTCGGCTGCCTTACGGATGTTCTCCACGGTGGTCTCGGCCGCGGTGATGATGTGGGCTTCCACCTCCAGGCGGTAGCCATGCATGCCGACGGGCTGGGAGATGCCGTTCTGGCCGTCCACGCTGAATCCGCGCTGGATGACATGGATCACCTCGCGGTTGTGGGGAATGGCCACTGATTGAGCAGATTCGAGGGCGCGGTTGATCTCCACTTGGCGCACGACGCCGCCGGCGACGCCGGATTGGCCCTTGCTGTTGATGGAGGAGACATGCGAACCGGCTAATGACACCCAGGCGGAGCGGATCTCATACCCCGATGAGCGCTGGGCTTTCTCCACGGAACGCGCGATGGCCGTGGTAGCGCCTTCCAGGTCAACCATCACGCCGCGCTTCATGCCGCGCGAGGGTTCAATGCCCACGCCGATGATGCGCAGGTCGCCGTCCTCTTCCACTTTGGCCACCAGGGTGCAGATCTTGGTGGTGCCGATATCTATGCCGACAATAATTCGCTCTTCCATAATTCAATCCGTCCGATAATATGGCGCGTGGAGAAATTCCACACTGACCAGGGTGGGGCTGATCCCCTGTTTTTCCAGTTCCCTTACGATGGTCTCGTACATGACCATCTTCTCGTTGATCTTTTCCAGTTTCTGCCCGATAAAGACATCCCAGCCGCGCGCATCCCCCCAGCCGATCCCGCGCTGGCGCTGGTATAACAGGGATTTCTCCTGCGGCATCCAGGCATTGAGCTGCAGGATGGCTGTCAGCAGCCCGCCGTCGATTTGCTTGGGCTGCGCAAAGAATGCCATCGCGGATGGATTGGGCTTGAGTTCGGATTTGTCGCGCACCAGTTTCAGCGTGCCGGGCTCTTCGATCGGGCTTTTAAGATGATAGGCGGGCAGCGAATCCGCCTGGATGGTGAGCATCTCCCCGGCCGCCCCACGCGCCGGGATCAGGTACCCTTCGCTGTCGATCCAAACCAACTCTTCCTTGGACTGCCAGGCGATCTGCGGCAGTCGTTCCGTGATCTTCACGTTGACCTGCGCGGGCAGATTGACCACCACGCGGATATCCCTGAATTCGGGAAAGCGTTTTATCAGCACGTCCTGGATCTCCGCCGGTACCACCGCAAAAATGTGCATACCGGTCAAATTAAGCTGCGCCAGAACCTCTTCCGGCGCGATGCGCTGCAGGCCGCTCACCTGGACGGTAGACACCCGGTATTCCGGTGAGTTCCAGGCAATGAATAGAGCATAAGACAGGATGCCGGCGATCACGAAGCTGAGAACGCGCCAGTCGACCTTGAAGCGGCGCTTGATTGCGTTCGGATTCTCGCTGCCGATCACATCCACCAGGGGAGTCGCTCCTTCCCGCGCAGCAGAGACAGGCAGGGAGGTCAGCCGGCTGGCTGCCTGCCGGATCGCTTCCTGGCTCTCCTGTTTCTGTTTGCGGCGCAGCCGCTCTGAGCGGCGCCGCCCCTGGCGATTAAACATTCCTTAGTTTCCGTACGTCCTTTTAGTCTTGACGCGCTCTGCTTTCCGATCCAATGCCAGATCAATCAGCTCGTCCACCAACTCTACGTAAGGCAGGCCGCTGGCTTCCCAAAGCTTGGGGTACATGCTGATGGAAGTGAACCCGGGGATGGTGTTCACTTCGTTCAGGTACATTTTTCCGGTGTCCTTGTCCAACAAGAAGTCCACACGCGCCATGCCGGCGCAGTCGATGGCTTTGTAGGTCCGGATGGCATACTCACAAGCTTCTTCCGCCAGCTCCTCGGAGATCGGGGCGGGGATATGCAGCCCGGATTTGCCGTCGATGTATTTGGCTTTATAAGAATAAAACTCATCCGAGGGCACGATTTCACCGGGCATCGAAGCGCGCGGGTGTTCATTGCCCAGCACGCTCACCTCGATCTCGCGGGCGTTAAGGCCTTTTTCGATCAATACCCGCCGGTCATAGCGGGCGGCATCCAGAATGCCTTCCAACAGGTCGGAGCGGTTCCAGGCCTTGGAAATGCCCACCGACGATCCCAGGTTGGCGGGTTTGATGAAGACCGGGTAAGGGAAGAGCTGCTCCGCCTGGCGGACAATGGCATCGATGTCCCCTTCCACGTCCTTGCGGGTGCACACCATCCAATCGACCACTGGAATGCTGTGCGCGCGCATCACATCCTTAAAGATGCCCTTGTCCATCCCGACGGATGAACCAGCCACGCCCGCGCCCACATAGGCAATATCGGCCATCTCAAAGAATCCCTGGATGGTGCCGTCCTCGCAGAAGGTGCCGTGCAGTACTGGGAAAACCACATCCAATTCCGCCGCAGCGGTTACTTTGGTTAGATTGTCCATGCGGTAAAGAACCGTCTTGCCGGGCTCGGGCAGCAGGAATACCCGGTAGAGGCCGCCGGTCATCCGATCTTCGAACTTTCCGATCACATCCTCACCGGACCACCACCGCCCATCATGGTCGATACCGATCTGGGTCACCTCGTATTTTTCCAGATCGAGCACAGACAACACGGAGCGAGCGGACATCAGCGAAACTTCATGTTCGCCCGACCTTCCTCCGAGAATCACCCCTAATCTGATCTTGTCAGCCATTATTCCACTTCCTTAGAATTTGAATGTGGGGCCAGAAAATCCGGCAATTTCTCCCAATCCCCGATGACCTCGATCTCGGGGATGAGCGAAACGCCAAATTGCGCTTCCACGCTGTCATGCGCGAGGGTCAACAGGTCAAGCACATCCTGCGCGCTGGCGTTCTGGTCGTTGATGATGAAATTGGCATGCTTGTCGCTGATCATCGCGCCGCCGATGCGTTTGCCTTTCAGGCCGGTCGCTTCGATCAGCCGTCCAGCTTTATCGTCGGGCGGGTTTCGGAACACGGATCCCACGCTGGCGCCGGGCGGCTGGTTCTTCCAGCGGCGTTTGCGGAACGTCTCTATATTTGCTTCAATTTCCTTCGGATCGCCCTTTTCCACGCTGAACAGGACAGAAAGAATGACCGCTTCATCGAAATTGCGCTTAATGTTGCTGGAGCGGTACATGAATTCCAGCCGATCGCATTCCCAATTCCCGCGACCTTGAGCCCGGTGCAGCATATCCACGGAGATGAGATTTTTGCAGGTCTCACCGCCAAAGGCGCCAGCATTGCCATAGACTGCACCGCCGACGGAGCCGGGGATGGTGGCTGCCCACTCCATGCCCTTTAATCCCCATAGAGTCAGCTTTTTGCCGACATTCACCATCAGCGCGCCGGATTCTGCCCAAACGGTCATCGGGCTGCTGTGGATATCCACATGGATGTTGTGCGCGTGGTTGATCACCACCACCGAGCGGATGCCGCGGTCGCTGATGATCACATTGGAGCCGCTGCCCAAAACCTTGACGGGCAGCCCAAGTTCCCATAATTTACTGACGGTTTCAGCCAGCTGTTCCGCATCCCTCGCGACCAGAAGCGCCTCAGCCGGGCCGCCGACATTCATGGTGGTGTAATTTGCCATGCGGACGTTCTCCTGCAGGCGGCCGCCGAAATAAATGCGCAGTTCATTCATTGCGCGATCATCAATCATTAGTCGTTCCTCCATGTTGTTTGAAATGCTTCAATACATCGCGGCTGATCTGATCAGCGTCACCCGCTGAGAGAACCAGCAGGACATCTCCAGACCGCAGGTTTTGCTTAAGAAAGTCGGTCACGTCGACCAGTTCGGCGATCTGCCGCGCGTCAGGATGGCTCATCTGCTGTACGATCTCTTTGGATGAGTAATCCTGTTTCTTTTCCCGCGAGGGATAGATCTCAGTCACGATCACATGGTCTGCATCCGAGAAAGCATTTGTAAATTCGTCAAAGAGCTGCTGCGTGCGGCTGTAGGTATGCGGCTGCCAAACTGCCCAGATCTGCTGGTCCGGATAGCGGCAGCGCGCCGCGGACAAGGTGGCGCGGATCTCGGTAGGGTGGTGCGCATAGTCATCAATGATGGTAATGCCCTGGACCTCGCCCTGAATGTCGAATCGGCGTCCGGTTCCGGCATAGCGGTTCAGGCTTTGAATGGATTTCTCCACAGGCACACCGGCAAATTGGGAGGCCGCGATGGCTGCCGCGGCATTGTAGGCATTGTGATCACCTGGAATTGGCAGGTTCACTTCACTTTCAGATCCGTTACTCAGGAAATTGAAACTAACACCGCAACCCGGCATGTGGTGAATGTTCTTGATCAAATAATCGCTTTTTTCATCCGTCCCATAACTGAAAATCTTCAGACGGGGATTGACAATCCGCATCAGTTTTTGCGTACCTGCATGATCACTGCAGGCAAAAATAACGCCATCCGAATCGACTTTTTCCGTGAGATCGAGAAAAGCCTGGAAGTACTCTTCCTGGGTGGGGAAGCAGTCAGGGTGGTCATGCTCGATGTTAGTGACAACTAAAATTTCAGGCGTCAATCCCAGGAACATGCGGTCATATTCATCCGCTTCGATCACAAAATACTCTCCACTGCCCGCATGCGCGCTCTTGCCCAAGTTCTTGGATGTCCCGCCGATCACAAAGGAGGGATCCAAACCCGCGTCTGTCAGGCAGGCGGCAATCATCGCCGTGGTGGTGGTCTTGCCATGCGTTCCGGCCACCGCGATGACCTTCTTCTCCGCAGTCAGAAACTGCAGAAAGTCTGCGCGCTTGACCACGGGCACATGCGCGTTCATAGCGGCAGACACCTCCACATTCGTGTCGGGAATGGCCGAGGAGCGAATGACTACATCCGCGCCAGTGACATTGGCCGCGTCATGCCCGAGATAAACCTGCACGCCCATCTCCTGCAGTTCTGCAGCCATGGGCGAAAGCACCAGGTCGGAACCAGTGACCCGGTGTCCCTGCTCGAGTAAGACGCGCGCGATGGGTGAGAGCCCTGCGCCGCCAATGCCGATAAAGTGATAATGCGTCATTAGATAAACACCATCAATACAAACAAGAATGACAAAGCAACCGCGAAATAAATGCTCGGCGCGACCAGCCAGTTGGGCGGCAGCAGCGGGATGATCTGCATGGCGGCGTCCCCGGCTGGGGTGCCGGCGATCGGCGCCAGCACATAGGTGAAGGGGTAACCGCCCTGGTGCATGAAGTACCAGAGAGATCCGAAAATCATGAATCCATTCAACCCGCCGACCAGAAAGCCCAGGATGACGTCCTGCATCTGACCGCGCTTGAACTGCTGGCTTTGAATGAATACAGGCAGGTTGGGCGTCTGGTAGCCGAGGAAGGCGATGATGCCCATCACTGCCATGCGGAAGGTCACCTGGGACGCGACCGGGCTGTTGTCCATGTAGGTTTTGATCGCGGGGATGAAGGCTTGCAGCACGGTCAGGATGAATAGAGCCAGCACACTGGCAAAGAGCGCAGTAACTTCCTTCGCCCAGCCGCGGATCGCACCAATCAGGGCGAAGATAAAAATGAAAATGTAGAAAAGGACTGAAAGACTAACCATATAATGCCTCCTTGGCGCGGGTTTTCTTCTGCCCAGCTTGAACGATCATTTCCGCGATCACATCCGCTGCGTCCGGCGTGGATAAATTCTTCATGGATGCGCGCATGTTGGATAACTGCGGCCTGTTGTTGATCAATTCCATCACATTAGGCAGCAAATGTTCGCCGAGATCTTCATCTTTTAGAATTCGCGCGCCGCCGTGAGATTGCAGGTATTCGGCGTTTTGGTGCTGGTAGCGCCATGCGTGCGGGTAAGGCACCAGGATGGCCGGCAGTCCGAACAACGGCAGTTCTCCCAGCGTGGACGCGCCCGCCCTGCAGACGGCCAGGTCCGCCGCGGCAAAGGCGGCGCCCATCTCATCGTCAAGGAATGGATACGCGAGGTATCTGCTTTGTCGATCCTGAGCCAATGATCGCATTCGCGCCTGAGTTTCTTCCCAATTGTCGCGGCCGCTGATATGAATGACATGCGAATCCCTCAGGAAATCTTCCAAATGGGCATGTAAGGTCTGGTTAATGGAGCGTGCGCCTTTGCTGCCGCCGAAGACCAGCAGAACCTTCTCTTTTTCATCGATACCAAAGTGTCTGCGGGCGCTTGATCTCTTCCAGCGAGATAATGCTTTTCGCACGGGATACCCGCTCACCTGCACTTGAGATTGTTTGACAAAGGCTTTGGAATCGGATACGCTCACCGCGACCGATTCAGCCTGACGGATGATCTCCCTAAGAGCCAATCCGGGTTCAATATCCGGTACAAAGACGACCGACGGAATGCGACGCCCGGCGTAAGCGACCGGGACACCCAGGTAGCCGCCGGTGAAGAACATCACATCCGGTTTGAAATCGCGGATGATCTTACTTGCCTGTTGATAACCTCTGAAGAGCTGCAGGATGTTGCCAGGCAGCGAAAGCAAGCCCACACCGTGCAAGCCCGCGGCGGGTATGGTTTCGAACCGCAGATCCTGATCCTTGAGCAGGCGGGAATCCATCCCACCCTGGCTGCCGATCCACAGGACTTCGCTGATTTTAGCCTCCACTGCTTGAAGAACGGCGAGCGCCGGAAACACGCCGCCGCCCGTCATCCCGGCGCACACTAACAACCGCATTTATGGGCCTCCTTTCCTCCTCATTATTCTTGATCGAAGTCTGCCGTGCTACGCTCATGATGATGCCCACACCAGCCATCACCATGGTCAGATTGGAGCCGCCGTAACTGATAAATGGCAGCGCATTCCCCGCAAAGGGCAGCAGATTCACCAGAACGCTCATGTTGATGACTGCTTCCAGAAAGATCCAAACCGTGATCCCAGCAGCCAGCAGCTGGCCGAGCATATCCGGGGCGTTGCGCGCGATGGCCAATCCGCGCCATAAGAAAATAATAAAAAGAATGATGACGATGGTCGCACCGACGATACCAGTCTCTTCCGCGATCACGGCGAAGATCGAGTCTGTCGGCGCCACCGGCAAGCCGGTGAACTTGGTATTTGCCCGTCCGATACCCACGCCGAAAAACCCGCCGCGGACAATGGCTTCGAACGAGCGCACCACGTGGTAGGAGGCCATCTTCGGATCCTGGATGCCTTCCACAAAGCTTGAAATGCGCTCCTGGCCGGTGCTGTATACCAGGATGAGCAGCATGCCAACCACCAGCGCGATGATCAGAGAGGGGATGATCTGGCGAATGTCACCGCCGCCCATGAAGAACATCAAACCGCCGATCAAGAAGATAGTGGCTGCGGCGCTCAGATCCGGTTGGAAGAGGATCAGTGCGGAGGAGATTCCCAGGATGGCAGCCATGGGTAAAAGGCCAAAGGAAAATTCATGCAATAAATGTTGTTTGGCGTGCAACCAGAAAGCCAGGTAAATGATGACGACCAACTTGGCTAATTCCGAGGGTTGAATGGATCCCTCAAACAAACCGCGCCTGGCGCCCAGGCGGACCTCATTCACATAAAAGATCACCAGCATCAGCATCACGAGAGTGACCAGCATCATGGGGATGACAAATTTCTTGATGCGGTGATAATCGAAAAAGAACGCAAAGACCGCAGCGGAACCGCCGACAATCACGAATCTTAACTGCCGTTCGAGCAGGTAAGAAGGCCGCTGGCCCATGATGGAAACGGAATACTCCCAGGAGGCGGAATAAAGCATGAGCAGCCCGAAACCGAGCAGTGCGACTACTGTAACCAGCATGGGAACATCCACTCCCAGGTAGAGCGGGCGCCTTTTCTGCTTATGTTCAACCGGGATTGGTTTTTGGCTCATGCCAGCTCCTCCACCAAATGCCGGAAATGCTCTCCGCGCACCTCAAAATCCTTATAGGCATCAAAACTGGTGCCGCCGGGCGAAAGCAGCACGCTCTCCCCGGATATGGCAGATTCATTAGCCTGGCGGACCGCCTCACCTAACGAGTCCACCCTCCAAATTGGGTAGGTTGGTTTACCTTGTTCGTGGGTCAGAAGCGCGTTCTGGATCAACTCAGCCGCTTCGCCGAACAAAATCACCTTGGGTTTTGCTGCGTTCAACACTTTTGCCAGATCATCCCAAGGAAGGTCTTTATCGCGTCCGCCCAGCAGGAGCACCAAAGGTCCGCCAATAGCCTGCATGGCAGCCATTACGCGTTCCGGCGCCGTGGCGATGGAATCGTTGTACCAGCGGATGCCATCCTTTTCCCGGACCAGTTCCAATCGGTGTGGAATGCCAGTCACGGACTCGATTCCTTCTCGCATCGCCTTAGGATCGAAACTCAAGGCCGAGCCTACGGCGCAGGCAGCCATAGCGTTGACCAGATTGTGACGCCCGGGTAATTTGAGCGATTTCACCGGGACAAGTTTTTCAACCAAGGAACCATCTGTGAAGCAGATGAAATCATTTTGGATGAACACTGCAGGTTCAGAAGAATCGGTTTTTGTGAAACCGAAGGTGATCAAACGCCCTTTAACGAGATTTTTCAATCCGTCCGCCCCGGCATCCTCGCGGTTGAGGATAGCGATGCCATTCTCATCCTGAAAGTTCAGGATGCGGGATTTGGCTTCGGTGTACGCCTGCATGGTCTTGTGCCGGTCAAGATGATTGGGGGTGATATTTAATATCACAGCGATCTGCGGCGAGATGGTCATTTGGTCGAGTTGGAAGCTGGAGAGTTCCAGCACCACCCAGTCCTCTGGTTCGATCTCTTCCAGATGATCAATCATCGGCATGCCGATATTTCCGCCCACCCACACCTTGACGCAGGGCTCCATGGCGGCTTTGGCGACGGCGCCGGTGAGCATGGTGGTGGTTGTTTTGCCCGCGGAGCCCGTGATCCCGATGACTTTCGCCTTGACTGATTCCATGAAGATCTGCGAATCGTTGGTGATCGGTATGCCCCGTTTTTCAGCCTCTGTAACAATTGGCAGAGTCAGGGGTACACCACCGGACAAACAAAGTAAATCCACACCATCCAAAAGCTCCACGGGGTGGCCCCCGAAAGCGAAATCGACAGGCAAGCCCCGGAACATCTGCCTGATCTGACCGAGTTCCGATTCAGGCAGCTTGTCCGTCAGGGTGACTCGCGCACCCTGTTTGGCAAAGAAACGCGTGGCGGCCAGCCCCTGGCGGGCAGCGCCGATTACGATCGCGTGTTTTCCTTGCCAATGATCCATCATTTACACCAATATCAAGGCGATGCCCAGCATTGCCGCTATTAATGTCGCCAGCCAGAAACGCTGAACGACTTGAGTCTCGCTCCAACCCAGGAGCTCAAAATGGTGGTGCAGGGGGGCCATCTTGAAGAGCCGTTTGCCGCCCGTGAATTTGAAATACAAAACCTGCAATACCACACTGATAATTTCGCTGACCGGGATGATGGCGATCACCGGAAGCACAAGCCATTGGCCGGTCATCAATGCAAAAGTCGCCAGGGTGGCGCCGATCGCCAACGATCCGGTGTCGCCCATGAAGAGTTCCGCCGGGTGCACATTGAACCACAGGAAGCCGAAGAGCGCGCCTACGATGGTGAAGCAAAAGCGTGCCAGGAAGAACTGTTCCTGCATCAAGGCGATCCCGCCGTACGCAGCGAAGGCGGTGGCGGAAATCAGGCCGGCGAGCCCGTCTAATCCGTCGGTGAAATTGACCGCATTGGAAAAGCCGACGATGATGATGGTCGCGATCGGAATATACCAACCGCCCAAGGACAGGGGCTCAGGGTAACCCGGCCAGAACATCTCGGGGACTTCGACGATGAACTTCAAGGCGAATGCGGTCGCCAGACCTAACACGATCTGCACAAGCAACTTGGTGCGTGCGCGCATACCCAAGCCTTTGCGTGAGCCGCGGATACCCTCCCAGTCATCAATGGCGCCCAGAATACCGAAGGAGACCATCACAAGCAGAGGGATCAATACTGATTGCCCCAGAATGTCAAATCCGAGCAGAGTAGCCGCGTTAAGCAGGACAGTGAGCAGCAGCACAGGCGCGATGATCATGAATCCGCCCATGGTGGGGGTTCCCAGTTTTTCGATGTGGCTGTCTGGGCCTTCCTCGCGGATGATCTTGCCGACCTTGAAATACTTCAGCAGCTGGATCAAGGGACTACCCCAGATCACGGTCATAATAAACGCCAGGAAACTAAGCGCCAACGCGAGAGATGCTTCCCTCATGCCGCCTCCTCCAGAATCGCTGAAATGCGATCCATCCTCAAGCCGTGCGATCCTTTGACAAGAACCACATCACCCGACCGAAGGTTATATTTCAGCAGGTCGGCCGCTTCGAGTGAGTCTTCCACCCACTGGACCGCTGTGGAAGGCAAGCCGCTCGCTTTCGCAGTCTCGGCGATGATCATTCCTCTCGGGCCGACCGCGATCAGATGATTCGCCACTTCGGCCGCCCGTTTACCCACCAATTCATGGCCTGATCGTTCATACGGACCCAATTCGAGCATGTCGCCCAGCACCGCAATCTTCTGCCCTTTGATCTCATTCAATAAGTCCAACGCCGCGATCGTGGATTCCGGCGTTGCATTATAGGTGTCGTCCAGGATGAGCGCCCCGCTTTCGGTTTCCACAGCAACCATGCGGAGCTGGGTGCTGCTGCGCGCCAGTCCATCAGCGATCTCCTCCCAGGTCATCCCCAGACTGAATCCCGCTGCGCTCGCGCGCAGGATGGTCTGCACCGAATGTCTTCCAAGTAACGGCACCTGAAGAAGCAACGATCTTCCTTGATAATGCAAACGGAATTGGATGCCCTGCAATCCTTTGCCCTGGATCTCATCCGCCCAGATATCGGCTCTGGAATCCAACCCGTAAAAGATCACATCAGCTTTGGTCTTGTCAGACATTCCTTTGACCAGGGGATCATCCAGATTTAAGATCGCAATTCCATTGGGCGCGGATGGCAGCGATCCCACCAGTTCGGCTTTACCTTTGGCAATGACTTCCTGAGAACCTGCTCGTTCCGCATGAACGGTGCCGATATTGGTGATGATACCGATATCCGGCTTGGTAATTCCGCAAAGGAAGGCGATCTCGCCGGGATAATAAAAGCCCATCTCGGCTACCATCACCTCGAAACCCTGGCCGAGGTTCAGCAGGGTCAGGGGAAGCCCGATTTCGTTGTTGTAATTTCCTGGATTCTTGAAGGTATGGAAACGCCGGCTTAATACCTCGGCGGTAAGCTCCTTGGTGGATGACTTCCCCACGCTCCCGGTTACGCCGATCACTTTTACGTCCAGCTTTGTACGCCACCAACGCGCAATCTCCTGCAGAGCGATGAGGGTATCCGGAACACGAATGCAGAAAGGCGTCTCAGGTACGAAAAAGGGATCGTCCGGCTTGGAATCTCGCAAGTCAAGAACTCGGCAGGATGGATCCACCTCTTGTTGAATCAGCGCCACCTGCGCGCCTTTTTCAAATGCAGCCTGGATGAAACGGTGACCGTCTGTTTGCTCGCCGGCCAGCGCAACGAATAATGCGCCGGGGATGACTTTTCTTGAATCGATCACCGCCTCGGTAATTGGGGTTTGGCCGCCGGCGGGTAATTTCCCTGAAATCGCTTGTATGATATCTTTGACTGTGATCATCATTATCCTTCTCTGGCAAGGGTTTCTGGTTGTTCCGCTTGCGGAGGTATGTCGAGATATATGACAAGCTCCTTCACGATATCGCTGAATAATGGGGCGGCAACGACCGAACCCCATGGAGATTTTTCAGGTTTGGCGATCCAGACATAAACGAGGAACTGCGGATCACCCGCAGGCCCCCAGCCTACAAACGACGCGTGGGTCTGTTCGGTGCCGTATACGCCATCCACCGGGATTTCCGCGGTGCCGGTCTTGCCAGCGATCTCGTAACCGGGCACCAGCGCCAGCGAGGACTCGTTTTTGAGCGATTTCACCAGCACCTCTGTCATGGTACGGGCGGTTTCCGGTTGGATTGGAACACCCAGAACTTGCGGTGAGGTATTATACTGCTGCCCGTCCTGGATGATGGCTTTGAGCACATGCGGCTTCATCATTTTGCCTTCGTTGGCTACAGAAGAGATCGCCGTCGCCATCTGGATCGGGGTCAAAGCCACACCCTGTCCAAAGGAGTTGGTCGCCAGCTGGATCGGATACCAGTCTGAATCTCCCGGTGTGCTCAACGGCCAGATCTCTTCACCGCCCAAGTCGACATTGGTCATCCGGCCAACGCCGAAAGCCTGCATATAATCGTAAAATTTCTCAGTTTCCAGCTTTTCCACGGCGACCCAAGCCAAGCAGACGTTCAATGACCTCTGCATGCATTCCTGCATAGTCTGTTTGCCATGCCCGCGCCGGTCCCAGTTCAGGATCACGCTGCCCCCGTATTCGAACCGGCCGGGGTCGTTATACGTAGTCTCCTCGTCGACAACACCGGCATCAAACGCCGCAGCCATGGTCAGCACCTTGAAGACTGATCCAGGCTCATAGGTCTCACTGATCGCCCGATTGAAAGGGGTTTTGTCCTTGAATTCCTTTTCGGTTTCCCAATATTGGTTGAGATTGATGCGCGGCTGGCTGGCCATGGCGAGGATCTCACCGTTGCGCGGGTCCATAATTATCACCACGCCATACTCGGCTTCATTCTCCTTGATGGCGTCATCCAGTTTCTTTTCGACCATGGCCTGAATCTCGCGGTCGATGGTGAGTACCAGACTGGCCCCCGCGGGCACCTTGGGCAGCGACTCAAGCATATAGGGATTGCGCGGCATGAAAGTATCCAACGGCTGCCCGGCGAGCAGATCGTCATAATATTCCTCCACTCCGTAATACCCAATACCATTTTGGCGGTCGCGGAAGGAATAAAATCCGATCACATTGGATGCGAGATTATTTTCAGGATAGGAGCGCTTGAGATGGGGATACCAAACCAAACCCCGCAGGGAAGGTTTATCCTCATCGCGGCCGAGAGGATTTTCGATCTCGAAGGTCTGTTTAACCTCTGAGAGAACATCCACCACGCCCGAGGGCAGGAAATCTGTAAGGACAGAATAAATGGCTTTTTGCGGATCGTAGCCCTGTGCGGCACTTTCGAACACCGTTTGATACGTAAGATCGTTCACACCGTCCAGCGTGCGGGCGATCGAGTCCGGATTGACCACGTATTGCAAAAGGAGCCCGACCTCGTACACATCCTCATTGCCGGCCAGCAGCCTGCCCCAACGGTCATAAATATTGCCGCGTTCGGGATAATAATTCTCGATTGCATAGGAATACTGCTCATCCGCCCAACGGCTCAGTTCCTGATGTTTCAGGCTGTTCTGGATGCGCAGCATTTGAAGGATGATCAAAAAGCTGGCAGCGGATAATAATGCCCCAATGAGCAGAAGGCGCGGGGACCTGGTCTTATCCACGCCCCGCCTCCTTGGCGCGTGATCCAGTCAGGAAAGTACTCACAAACCACTCCCACAGAGATTCCTGGTAGAACTCATTGACCAGCGGCACGCCGACCGAGTCCAATCCCGGAGGGGGAGCGAGGAGAACTGCATCCGGACCCTGGTAACCGGGGATGGTCAGGTAATGGATGGCTTCCTCGGAAACCGGCTCGAAACCGAGTTTTTGGGCTCTGGATACCATTTCTTTGTATGAGGTAATGAAAGCGAGTTCGGTGCGCTGGTTGGCGATCTGCCGCAGGATCTCCTGTTCTTCGTAGTGCATATCCATGATCTGCAAACCGGCTTCGGCCGATTGGGCGCTGATGATGAGATGCAGAGAAGCGACCACGACCAGGGCAATCACAGGCAACAGCGAAAAGCCCAGAGAACGGATCTGTCTCCGCCAGGGGGCTTGCCGATATGCTTGTTTGGTCTTTTTTGTCATGAATAACTCTGCCTGTTATTTTTATGACGATTGCCTAAATCTTTTCCACTGCCCGCAATTTTGCGCTTCGCGATCGCGGGTTTTCTTCGATCTCCTCCTTGTCAGGGATCAACGGTTTTTTGGTCAAGATGCGAACGCTTGCCTTATGGCCGCAGGTGCACCCTGGTTGTTCGGGGGGGCAAATACAGTCACGGCTCTCGCGCTGGAAAAACTGCTTGACCATACGGTCTTCCAGTGAATGGAAGCTGATCACAGCCAGCCTTCCGGCACTGCAAAGGGCCTCGACCGATCTCTCCAGACCTTGTTCCAGGGTTTCCAATTCCTGATTTACCGCCATTCGTATCGCCTGGAAAGTGCGGGTGGCTGGATGAACCTTACCCCGTTTTCCCTTGTAGACCTTCAAAACGAGGTCGGCCAGCTCGGTGGTGGTACGGATCGACCTCTGTTTGACGATCTCCCGGGCGATCTGTCTGGATTTCGGTTCCTCTCCGAATTTCCAGATCATGTCCGCGATCGCTTGTTCATCCCAGGAGTTTAATAACTCTTCAGCGGAAATTCCGGTCATTGGGTCAAACCGCATATCCAGCGGGGCTTCTTTAAAAAAGGAAAACCCCCTGTCCGCTGTGTCCAACTGCATGGATGACAATCCCAGATCGAGAAGGATGCCATTCACGCAATCCCATCCGAGCTGCTGCAAATGGCTATCGATCTCAGCATAGGAGCCCTTGCGGATGAATGCTCTTTTCGAATAGGAAGCCAAAAAACTTTTTGCTATTTCCAGCGCCTGGTTATCCACATCCAGCCCCAGCAGCTGACCGTCAGGACTGCTCGCCTCGAGGATGCCTTTCGCGTGACCGCCGGCTCCCAGTGTTCCGTCCACATACCGGCCTTTACTTTCCGGTTGGAGGATTTCGATGCTCAATTGGTAAAGTACTGGCGAATGGGGGCCGCCCATACCACTGGCAGGATCACCCATTCTTAAATGTCAGGTTGAGGTCCTCAAACATTTCTGCCCTGGATACCCCATCCTCGATCAACTTGTTTTCGTCATTCCATAAATCAGGCGACCACAGTTCAAAATAATGACCGATCCCCACCACTTTCACCTGGCTATCCAGGTAGATGGCGTCCCGAAGGAACTGCGGGATCAAAATTCGCCCGGCTTTGTCGATTTCCAGCATCGCCGCGCTGCCAAAAAGCATCCGACTGAGCTTGCGGGCTTTGGTATTGGTCAGGCTGAGTTCTTCCAAATTGTGATACAGTTGGTCAAACTCTTTGCTGCGCATGACCATGAGATTATTATCAAAACCGAGGGTAATATATGCTCCCCCTTCAAGGAGATCGCGGTAGCGGGCGGGGATGGTTAATCGCCCTTTTTCATCTAAGCTGTGGTCGTACTGTCCAAAGAACATCTGTTCTACCTCGATTTTTAAGGCGAAACGCCGGTTTGTCCGGCGTCCCACTTCGTCCCACTTTCTACCACTCAACCATCATTATAGCGGATTTTTTTACAGATTACAAGTATTAAATTAATATTTAATTCTTGTTAATACTTTGTATACGAATCGGTACATCATTCTTTATGGAGGAATAAAATGCACTTTGATCTGCCTTTAAATGAACTCCGCTCTTATTTGCCCGAAAGGGAGGAACCCGCTGATTTTGATGATTTTTGGAAAAAGTCGGTAACAGAGACAGAAAATTTTGAATTAAATGCTGTATTTGAAAGGGTTGATTTCCATCTGGAAGTCATCGAAACGTATGATCTGACTTTTTCCGGTTACAACGGACAGCGGATCAAGGGATGGTTCATGATGCCGATAAACGCCACCGAACCTCTCCCCTGTGTAGTCAAATATATCGGGTATGGCGGCGGCCGCGGATTTCCCACCAATTGGCTGATATTCCCTTCCGCGGGTTACGCAACCCTGGTGATGGACACACGCGGACAGGGTTCCGCCTGGCTGCAGGGGGACACCGCCGATATTTCGGATGCAGGCGGCAATCCCCATTTCCCCGGCTTCATGACGGATGGGATCCTCGACCCCAAAACGTATTATTTCCGCCGTTTGATCATGGATGCCTTCCGTGTGGTGCAGGTTGCCCGCTCAAACCAGCGGGTCGATCCCCAAAAAATTTTTCTTTCCGGCGGGTCTCAGGGAGGCGGGCTTTGCCTGGCGGTTGCCGGACTGACGCCGGACCTTGCGGGAATCCTGCCGGATGTGCCCTTCCTCTGCCACTTCCGGCGGGCTGTGACATTGGTTGACTCGCACCCCTACAATGAGATCGCCAGCTACCTGAAAGTCCACCGGGACAAGGTTGAGCAGGTTTTTTCCACGCTGGCTTATTTTGACGGGATGAATTTTGCTGCGAGGGCGAAAGCGCCGGCACTCTTCAGCGTCGGGTTGATGGATACCACCTGCCCGCCTTCCACTGTCTTCGCCACTTACAACCACTATGCAAGCGAGAAAGAAATCCGTGTATACGAGTTCAATTTGCACGAAGGCGGCGAATCGTATCAGGATCTGGAAAAGCTGAAATTTCTCAAATCTTGGGTTAGATAAAACCGCTGGCAGCCCCCTGCGCGAGATCGGCATTCCACTTCACGATATCGGCTCGAAGCCGATTCGTTTCGGGGACCTTCGGAATCCACTCCTGTGGATTCCTCCGGGAAAGCCGATTCGCTTCGGGGGTTTCCGCACTCCGCTCTTGCGGAGTGCTACTAAGGACGCCAGCGGGATCTCCAATCAAAACCCCAAAGGTTTTTAAAACCTTTGGGGTTTATCGTTCTTTTTTCCCAGTTGGCGAGGATGCCAAAAGGGCCAATTGGAGAAATGAAAACCGCATGTTTCGACAAGCTCAACACGCGGTTGTTCTTATCCGCTGGTGAGGATGCCAGCAGGATCAATAGGCGGGATTGATGAGAGGAATGAAAACCGCATGTTTCGATAAGCTCAACATGCGGTATTTTATTGACGATTGAAAGAAGGTAATAAAATTCTTACTTAAGGCAAACTGCGGGTTTGGCGCCTGAGCGTGATCCGCAGAAGGGCACGCCTCCGCCCATGTTGCCCGAGAAAGCGGTCAGACCTTCGTCGAGGATCATCGTGAAATTGCCGGAAGTGCCATCCGTAGAATCCCACGTTCCGGAAACACCATCGGATGCCTGGTTGATGGTCCCGTTGAAGAGCAGACTATGCCCACTACCGATCGCGACGTTCCCCACCAAGGAGTATCCTTTTTGCAAGAAGCTGATCTTCAGGAGTGTCTCGGCTGAACCATACCAGACAGTCCATTCGCCGTCCAGATTGACCGCAACGGCCGGGGTAGGCTCAGCTACCTGTGGCTCTTCCGCGGTGGAAGGACCAGCAGTTACTTCCACATAAACGATTTCCTTTTCAGGTTCCACAGCCGAACCAAAATAAAACGGCAGGGTACAGGATATGCCGATCAGCAGCACGATCAGGCTCGTAATAAACAATTGTTTGGATGGCGTTTTCATTTTTCCTCCATGATTCCTTATTAAATTGTAAAGCAAATTCAACCTTTAATCTCCTTATTTTGCACTTTGATTGGTGCAATTATCGTACCATTTACGAGGAGTTTGATCTCATTTTAAGGCGTGAAAAATCGAATGAGGGGATTATCTGACCAAAGATGTATTTTATAAGGGGTGAATATGAGAAAAACTTGAATATGAAAAAATGTCTCTTATGGAATAAGACGTGAAAAATCATCCATCGTGATGATGGATGATTTTTTGGTTGGGAAATTATTTATTCGAAAAGCTTGAGGTCGTCTTTGGAGAGGAATTTGAACATCTTGGCGCCGGTTTCGGGGTCTACGGCTTCAGCGGCCTTCCTGCCATTTTTCAGGGTTTTGAGTGTCACCTTTGAAATGTCCACCATAACTTCTTTCTTACTCTTTAGTGAATAGAACTTGAGTGTTGTCATTAAATTTATCTCCTTTCAAATTATTCAGAACCACAGCTAAACGATGAAATTTCAGTGCTCCCCTCTATTTTACGCTTGCTGTAAATTAATTATATGGTTCATTTTCAATAAAAACACCTTAAATAACCTTAATTATTTTTTTAATTTCAGATGGCTTCCCTTTTAAATAATGGTTCGTACTTTTCGGCACTGGCGATCATCTCCGCCTGATCGGTTTCGGAGAGAGGAGTGAAATTCTCGCAAGCTTGCAGCACTTTGGGAAGAAGCCGCGTGTCACCAGCGGTACAGATTCCAGATGCATTCTGCGATAGGGCGAAATTGACTGCGGATTGGATCTCAGCCTGACCGGTGAAAGGCTCATACCAGGTATGGTAGGTTTGCGGCTGGTCGCCCCAGGGTCCTTTGCAGATGGATTTGATCATCATGACCCCCACACCATCCTTTGCGGATCGCTCGAACAATGCCAGGGCATCCTTCCGATATTGGTCTTCGGCGAATTGGATGAAATTGACCGGAAAGAGGACTGAATCGAAATCGAACCGGTTCAGCGCTTCAATAAAAACTGCCGGAGAGTGCACCCCGTGGCCGGTGATGCCAATGAAGCGGATCAAACCCTCTTCCTGCGCCTTGACCATCGCTTCCAGCGCGCCTCCCGGGCGGGTAACCTCATCCAGGTCAGCGATGGTTTTCACCGCGTGATTCTGATACAGGTCAAAGTGGTCCACCCCCAGCCGCTTGAGCGAACTCTCCAGCTCTGCCCTTGCACCTTCCACGCTTCTTTCCATGGTTTTGCAGCCCAGAAAGAACTCATTGCGGTGAGTTTTCATCCATGGGGCGGCCCGCTCCTCCGCATGGCCGTAAGAAGGCGCAATATCGATGTGGTTGACCCCATAGTCCAATGCCAGCCGCATGGCTTCATCTGTGGTTGCCTGGTCGGTTTTGCCGAATGCCGCGGTGCCCAAGATGGCGACTGTGCTCTGATGGCCTGTTCGTCCAAATTTTCTGGTTTCCATTTGATTTTCCTTTCTATAATACCTGCGGCCGATACTGCAGCGCTTCCGCCAGATGGGTGGCGCTGATGGATTCCGAAGCAGCCAGGTCAGCGATCGTGCGTGCGAGCTTGAGGATGCGATGGTATGCCCGCGCGGATAGATGCATCTGCTGCATAGCTGCCCGCATTAGATTTTGACAGTTCTCGTCCAATGAACAATGTACCCGGATATCGGCGTTGCGCATATCAGCGTTGCAATAGATTCCCTTGCCTGCGGCATCCGTGGCTGAAAAACGCGTCCGCTGGATATCCCGGGCGGCTTCCACCCTCTCCCGAATGACCTGTGAGGATTCGCCAAATCGCTCATCGCTCAGTTTTTCGTAATTCACGCGCGGGACCTGCACATGAATGTCGATGCGATCCAGCAAAGGCCCTGAGATGCGCTTCTGGTATGTCGTGATCACGGATTGGGAGCAAGTGCAGGCTCTGACCGGGTCGCCGTAATAACCGCAGGGGCAGGGATTCATGGCGGCGACCATTTGGAAATTCGCGGGAAAGGTCAATGAACCGCGCGCCCGGCTGATGGTGACATGCTTGTCCTCCAGCGGCTGCCGCAGCACTTCCAGCACATGCTTGCCGAACTCCGGCAGCTCATCCAGGAACAACACGCCCCGATGGGCCAGGGAAACTTCACCGGGATGCGGCCAGTTGCCTCCCCCCACCAAGCCCGCGTGCGAGATGGTGTGATGCGGGGCGCGAAACGGGCGGGTTTGGATCAGCGGGACATCGGGAGGCAGCATGTCAGAGATGGAATAAATGCGCGTCACATCCAGAGACTCGTCGATATTCATGGTAGGCAGAATGGCCGGCAGCGCGCGCGCCAATAGGGTTTTACCCGCACCTGGAGGACCGATCATCAGTACATTATGTCCTCCTGCGGCTGCCACCTCCAGCGAGCGCTTGACATGCTCCTGCCCCTTGACTTCCTTGAAGTCGGTCAACACCCATGCTTCCAAACTGCCTGTTTCCGTTGGGGGCTGCGGATGAATTTTCTGGGCGCCCTGGAAAAATTTTGCCAACTCAGCCAGTGAGTTCACGGGTATGACCTCAAGATCCGGGATCAGCGCGGCTTCCGCGGCGTCTGCCAGCGGAACAAATATCCTTTGATAACCTTCCTCTTTGGCGATCGCAGACATGGGGAGAACTCCACGCACATGTCTCACGCTGCCATCCAGCGAAAGTTCGCCCACAACCAGCCCTTTATTCAGGAGATTCGCAGGGATCATCTCCATGCAGGCCAAAACGCCCAAAGCAATGGGAAGGTCGTAAGATGGGCCTTCCTTGCGCACCGAAGCCGGCGCAAGGTTTACGGTCAGGCGCTTGCGCGGGTAGGGATAGCCGGCATTTTTGATGGCGGCCATCACGCGCTGTTTGGATTCCTGCACGGCAGCGTCGGGCAGGCCGACAATGTCCATGCCGGGCAGACCCTGGGCGGTGTCCACTTCCACCTCAACAATGACACCGTCCAGGCCGATCACCGCACAGGAAAATACACGCGCAAGCATGAGTATTAGTGTATTGATTTAATACATAAAAGTCAATTTGGTTTAGCCATTCAAAAACTCAAAACAGATCATTAGAATTCACAAATGTGAAATATATAAGCAAATGTGAAGCAAATGTGTTATATTAACTTCAGATTTCTATGATATCGTATATGGAAAGCAGCACTCGCAGGCAATTATTGGCTGACATTGCAACGCTTTACTATAAGGAAAAGAATACCCAGGAAGAAATCGCCAAAAAAGTGGGGTATTCGCGGTCAGCCATCTCCCGGCTCCTATCTGAAGCTGAGGATGAGGGGATCATTGAAATCAATATTAATTACCCGCTTATGCGTGAAGCCGGAATAGAACGCCGCTTAAGAGAAGATTATCATCTCGAAGCGGCGTTTGTGATTAACGCCGGCGAATCCTCTGATGAGCATCTGCTCCAACTTCTTGGAAGAATGGGCGCGCTTTTCCTGGAGCAGCAGCTGAGAGACAATATGGTTGTTGGAGTGGGTTGGGGTACATCTCTTTACGAATTGGTCAACGCGCTTCCCTCTATGCCTTACTCGAATATCAGTGTGGTCCAGGTCATTGGCGCCTCCGGAAGCAAGAGCGATGCGCGCATTGACGGACCCGATCTGGCTGCATTTTTAGCATCCAAACTGAATGCTACTCACCAATTCCTTCACTCCCCTTTGCTGTTGGATTCCGAAGCAGCCAGGAATTCGCTTGGTTCGCAAAAACAGATCCAGGACACATTGAATCTGGCAAACCAGGCGGATATGGTGCTGCTTGGCGTTGGGACGATCGAGGTGGACCCGCAGTTTTCCAGCATTTACCGCTCGGGATTTGTGGATGAATCTGATGTGCGGGATATCAAACGCAAAGGCGGGATCGGAAACTTCTGCGGCGTTATTGTCGACGAAAGAGGAAAAATTCTGGACATCGATATCAACCACCGAGTCATGGCGGTCGATCTGCAGAAGTTGAAATCCAACGGGAGAAAGATCATTGGCGTTGCGGGGGGAGCGAGAAAATCCCGCGCAATCAAAGCAGTTCTTAGTGGCGGCTGGCTGGATGTGTTGATCACAGACATATCGGCCGTCGATTTCGTTTCATCATAATACCAATCGGAGGTTTAATGGCAGAAAGTAAGAAGAAAAAAGAATTGATCGGCGGGGTCCTGGAAGAATCCCAGGCGCGTGAGATTCTTGAAAAAATGGTCCTGACGCGCGCGTTTGAAGAAAACGCGGAAGAAATGTTTTCGTTGGGCAAGGTTCACGGCACCATGCACCTGTCCATTGGTCAGGAAGCCATCGCCGGCGGGGCAAGCCCCGCATTGACCAAGGATGATTATTTGCTGAACACCCATCGGGGCCATGGGCATTTCCTTGTTTGGGGCGGCGACTTGAACCGCATGATGGCGGAGTTCCTGGGGAAAGAAACAGGTTACTGCCGTGGGCGGGGAGGTTCCATGCACATCGCTGATGTGGATTCCAATAATCTCGGCGCTCAGGGGATCGTGGCGGGAAACCTGCCCATTGCGGTGGGAGTCGGGATCAGCATCAAGCTGCGGAAAACGGATCAGGTGGTATTGACGCTGTTCGGCGACGGCGCGGCCAACGAAGGCGCTTTTCATGAATCGCTGAACATGGCAGCCATCTGGAATCTGCCGGTGGTCTATCTCTGTGAGAACAATCAGTACGCGATGTCCATGGCTTTTGAGCGCGCCTTCAAGATCGAACAGATCAGCGACCGCGCGGCTGCTTACGGCATGCCAGGCGTTACAGTGGATGGGAATGATGTCATCGCGGTGTACAAGGCTGTCCAATCGGCTGCCAAACGCGCGCGGGATGGCTACGGCCCGACACTGATCGAAGCCGTAACGTACCGCTGGAAAGGCCACTCCAAGAGCGACCGCCAGCTTTACCGCACCCGCGACGAGGTGAAAACGTGGATGGAAAAAGATCCCATTGAGCGATTCCGCAAACTTTTGAATGTACCGGATGCTGAGTTCAAGAAAATGCAGGATGCAGCAAAGGACCAGATCCAGGAAGCGGTGAAATTCGCTGAGAACAGCCCCGAACCTGATGTGGCAACAATATTGGAGGGCGTCTATGCGTGAACTAAGCTATATGGAAGCCCTGCGCGAAGCCATTCGGCAGGCGATGGAAAAAGACGATCGCGTATTTGTGATCGGCGAAGATATCGGCACCTACGGCGGCGCATTTGGGGTGACAGCGGGCTTGATCGATCAATTTGGCCCGGACCGGATCATCGATACGCCCATATCTGAAGCAGGCATGGCAGGCGCCTGCATCGGCGCGGCTATTACCGGCATGCGCCCGATCGGCGAGGTGCAGTTCAGCGATTTTGTGGTGCTGTCCATGGAGCAGCTGGTGATGCAGGCGGCCAAGATGCGCTTTATGTTCGGCGGAAAAGCGCAAGTACCGCTGGTCATCCGGCTGGCGGGTGGTTCCGGAACCGGAGCGGCAGCGCAGCACTCGGAGAGCCTGGAGAACTGGTTCGTGCATGTGCCTGGATTAAAGGTCGTGATGCCATCCTCCCCGTATGACGCCAAGGGTTTGCTGTTGGCTGCCCTGGAAGATAACAACCCGGTGATGTTCTTTGAACATAAGGTTTTATATAAAACCAAGGGTGATGTACCGGAAGAAATGTACACCATCCCATTGGGTAAAAGTCATGTCGTGCGGGAAGGCGCACATCTTACTTTGATCGCGACATCCATCATGGTGATGCGCGCAATGGAAGCGGCCAATACCCTTGCCAAAGAGGGGATAGAACTTGAGATCATCGATCCGCGCACGCTTAATCCTTTGGATATGGAACCCATCGTGCAATCGGTCATCAAAACCGGCAAGGCTATGATCGTTCACGAAGCGGTCAAGACCGGCGGGTTCGGCGGTGAAATTTCCGCGCGACTCATGGAAAGCGATGCGTTTGGTTACCTGGATGCGCCGGTGATCCGCCTGGCAGGACTGGATATGCCGATCCCCTATAATCGGACACTCGAATACCATTCGGTGCCGCAGGTGGAGAATATCGTGGAGGAAGCCCGCAAGCTGGCGGACGGAAAGTATTAGGAGGGAGATCCTTGGCAAAAGAAGTGATAATGCCCAAATTCGGTTTCACTCAGGAAGAATCGGAAATTCTTGAGTGGCTGGTGAAAGAGGGCGAAAAGGTGGAAAAAGGCGATCCGATCGCCGTGGTCACCACGGATAAGATCTCCATGGAGGTCGAGGCGCCTGAATCCGGAATTCTGGGCGGCATCAAATTCCCTGTGGGGGCTGTCGTGCCGGTGACCAAGATCATTGCATATATCCTGGAACCCGGCGAGAGCGTACCCGCGGGGGATGAACCTACATCCGAAGCGGTTAAAACAGAAATAGCTGAACAAGCCGCAGCACCCGCAGAAAAAACGGCGGTCGCGAAATCGGTGAAGATATCGCCCGTGGCGGCCAGGATCATCGAGGAAAAAGGTATCGATATCTCTGCAATTCAAGGCACAGGGGCGGGCGGGCAAATCACTCGCGAAGATGTGGAAAAATTTATCCAAACATCCTCAATACCCATGGGTAAAGTGAACGCCACTCCAGCCGCGCGGCGGGTGGCAGGGGAGAAAAACCTGGAATTGCATGGAGTTAAGGGGTCTGGTCCAGCAGGTCGGATCCAAGAAGCGGATGTCCTGGCGGTTGCCCCAGCCAAAGAAAAAAAACCTACTATCCCGCCTGCAGGCGCAATTCACAAGGAAATTCCTTTGATCGGGATGCGCAAGACCATTGCCGAGAATATGCAGCGCAGCATGCAGGAAGCTCCCCATATGACCCTGCAGGTGGACGTGCAGATGGACGCAGTGGAGACGCTGCGCAACGATGCGAATTCACGAGTCTCCGATAAATCGAAGAAAATCTCCGCGACCGCAGTGCTGGTCAAGGCCTGCGCGCTGGCGATCCGCAAGAACATGATCATCAACAGCCAATTCACACCCGAAAAGATCCTGGTCAAGGAAAATATCAATGTGGGCGTGGCAGTTGCGATCGATGATGGGCTGATCGTACCGGTGGTGGCGAACGCGGACGCCAAGCAAATCGATATGATCTCCGCTGAGGTCAATGACCTGGCTCAAAGGTCGCGGTTCGGCCGGCTGAAACCACAGGACCTGATGGACGGGACGTTCACGATTTCCAACCTGGGCATGCTTGGGATCGACCGTTTTACCGCGATCATCAATCCACCGCAATCCGCGATCCTGGCGGTGGGCGCGATCCGCAGGCAGGTTGTCCCGGATGATGCAGACGTTCCTGTAATGCGCATCGTGAAGATGATGACACTCACACTCAGCGCAGATCATCGCGTGATGGACGGCGCGCAGGCGGCCTATTTCCTGGCTGATCTGAAGAATCTCTTGGAAACTCCTGGAGAATTGTTCTTATGAGCAACGTGATCGCGCAACTCTTGCAGCCATCCTGTGTTCTATTGAATTGTGATTTCAAAACTTCACAAGAAGTCATCCAAGCCATTGGCGGGAAATTATTTGAGGCAGGCTTTGTCAAGGAAAGTTTTGTCCAGGCAGCCATTGATCGCGAATCAACCCTTCCCACCGGCCTTCCGCTGGGCGGGAAGATCAACGCAGCGATCCCGCATACAGAAATTGAGCACGTACTCAAACCTGCCTTAGGCATGGCAACGCTGAGGGATGTAGTGGACTTTCGTAACATGGTCTCACCGACTGAATCCGTGCCCGTTCGGCTGGTTTTTTTACTTGCGCTGGAACAGCCTAAAGCGCAAATTGAAATGCTGCAGGAAGTGGCCGGTGTTCTTCAAAATGTTGATCTGGTCGAACGTCTGGTATCGCTGACCAATTATTCTGAATTGATAAAAACTCTGGAGGGTGCGTGACACACAATTTTTTTGGCATAAAATTAACTTAACCATGCAAACCCTCATCAAAAAAAATAAGGAGAACAAAAATGGATACACCGAAAAGAATTCTGGTCGCCTGTGGGACAGCGATTGCCACATCCACCGTCGTGGCGAAGGGCATTGAAGAAGCGCTCAAAGAACGCGGCATCAGCGTGACCACGCGCCAATGTAAAGCATCAGAAGTGAGATCCCTTGCCGGGGACGCACAACTCATTGTGACCACTACACCCGTACCCAGCGACCTCGGCGTTCCGGTCATTCAAACCTTGGCATTCCTCACTGGAATTGGAAAGGAGGCAGTTATCGAACAGATCATTGAAGCATTGAAGGATTAAGTCAAATTTTATAAAAAATCTTTTTTTTCAAATGAATTGGAGGTATTAGCATGGAAGTCTTTCTTACGACTTTAAAATCCGTGATTGATAATCTCGGAGCCACCGTTGTTCTCCCCATTATTATTTTCTTTGTTGCATTGATCCTGGGGGCAAAACCCGGCAAGGCTTTCCGCGCCGGCGTAACCATTGGTATCGCCTTCATCGGCATTAACCTGGTGATCGGCTTGATGTGGGGCACCCTTTCCGGTGCTGCTCAGGCCATGGTCACCAACTGGAACATTCAACGTGACGTAGTGGATGTGGGCTGGCCTTCCGCCGCAGCCATCGCTTTCGGCACGGACGTCGGCTTATGGGTGATCCCGATCGCCATCCTGGTCAACCTGGTCCTGCTGCTCTTCAAACTCACCAAGACCCTCAACATTGACATCTGGAACTTCTGGCACTTCGCTTTCCTGGGTTCCATGGTCTTCGTTGCCACCAACAACCTGGTGTACGGCCTGGTCACTGCAGCCGTCGCTGCGGCACTAGCGCTCTTCCTGGGCGACTGGACAGCCAAGGCAGTCCAGTCCTTCTACAACCTGCCCGGTATCTCCATCCCGCACCTGACCACCGCTCCCGGCGTACCCTTTGCCATCGTCACCAACTGGATCCTCGACCGCATTCCCGGCGTCAAAGACTGGAAAGCGGATCCCGAAACCATCCAGAAGCGCTTCGGCGTTTTCGGCGAGCCCGTTATCCTGGGCCTGGTCATTGGGTTGATCCTCGGCGTTCTGGGCTTCTACAATGCTGACGGCGCAGCAGTCAAGATCCTGCAGACTGGTATGAACCTGGCTGCGGTCATGCTGCTCCTGCCCCGCATGGTCCAGATCCTCATGGAAGGCCTGATCCCGGTCTCCGAAGCTGCCCGCGACTTCATGCAGAAGCGCGCCAGCGGCCGCGAGATCTACATTGGCCTGGATTCCGCCATTCTCATCGGACACCCGGCGGCCATCTCATCCTCCCTGATACTGGTCCCGATCGCGATCCTTTTGAGCATGATCCTGCCCGGAAACCGCGTGATCCTCTTCGCGGACCTGGCGATCATCCCCTTCGTTGTGGCGCTCTTCGCTCCGCTCATGAAGGGAAACATCTTCCGCATGATCGTTGCCGGTATCCTTGAACTGGCTGTTGGCTTCTACTTCGCGACCTCTATGGCTGAATTCTTCACCGGCGCCGCGCAGAATGCCGGCTTTGCCATGCCCGAGGGAGCATCCCTGATCACCTCTATTGGCGATGGTTTCCTATGGCCGCAATTTGTTTTCACCAAGCTCGTCCAGGCCTTAGGCGTGGTCGGCATCGTGGTTGCTGCAGCTCTCCTGGCAGTCGCCTGGTTCATGTACCTCAAGAATCCGGTCGCCTGGGAAGTTGCCGCGGGCGCGCCTGCCGAATCAAAGAAATAAGCTCAAATTTCGATAAGGTTCTGAATGACAAACCAGCGGGGCGGCTGAACAAGCCGCCCCGTATTAAAATAAGGAATCTATGATCTATGCATTCGTTCGTTCATTAATCGGCAGTTTTGGGCGCGCCCTGATGGACTTCTACATCCAGAACAGTCTCTGGATCAACGCGCTGATTCTTGGGTACGCCTTACTCGTAGTTTTCGCCCATCGCAATTATTACGTCGCACTGGAGAAGATCTTCACCCAGCTGCGGTCATCGAATGAAAAATACCAGCGGGATGGTTTGAGCAAATTGTCCGCCAACGATTATAAGAAAATTGACTGGCGAGAGGTTCGAGGCGATGTTAAATTTCCACTGATCTCTGAACCGAAAAGCTGGGGTGTCCACTTGGCCGGGGAAACTTTTTTCCAGAAGCAATTCACACTGGAAAAATTAAATGAATTACTAAAAACCGCGCGCAAAGGGAAGGAATGAGATGTCTGTGATCCACCGTTTTACGGGCAGCCCAACCGATTTCAGCTGGGAAGATGTCAAGCTGAGAGAGTACGGCGATGAATTTGAGGGCGTGACCCGCCAGATCTTCATCGGCCCGGATGAGGGTTCCAACAATTTTCATATGCGATATTTTCGGCTTGAACCGGGTACGCACAGCAACCTGGAAAGCCATTCCCATGAGCACGGTGTGCTGGTCCTGCACGGCCACGCGCGCCTGCAGCTCAACCAGGAATTTTTCGATGTACATCCCAATGATGCGATCTTTATTTCCGGCAACGATCTCCACCAATTTGTGGTCGAGGGCGATGAACCACTGGGATTTTTGTGCGTGATCAAAGCCAAGGAAATTACACCGTAAAGCCAAGAGGAAAACCATGGGACAGACATCCAGAGAACGCGTGACCAAAGCCATCAATCATCAGGAGCCGGATTGTATTCCTGTTGATCTTAATCCTTTGTATGATTTTTACCTACAATTAAAGGAAACCCTGGGTATTGAGGTTGAAGAAAAGATCAGCTACAACCTGGCAATGGAAGTCATCCCGCACCCAGAGGTGCTGAAAAGATTGGGTGTGGATCTCACAGCGGTCAAGCTCGGATCAGTCAAAGGGGCAGTAAAAGAGGAAAGAAGCGACGGCTTGGTAAAGGATGACTGGGGGATCCTGTATAAGCTGGTGAACCAACCGGGCGGCGGGCGTTACTATGAAGTGGTACATTCGCCATTGAAAGACGCGACACTGAAGGACTTGGATAGCTATCCCTGGCCTGTACCCGACCTGCCGGGCAGGGGAGAGGGCGCGGAAGCGGCGGCCAAACACCTATATGAAGATACCGACCTGGCGATCATGGGCCGCTTTGGCGGCGCGATCACGGAGATCGCGCTCTATATGCTTGGGATGGAAAACTGGATGACTCGCCTGGCAACGGATCCCGAATTCATTCATGCGCTGCTCACCAGGATCGCTGATATCCAGATCGCGCTGGACCGCATTGGCCTGGAGGCGACCGCCAAATATCTGACGATCTATAAAGCAAGCGGAGAGGACCTGGGCATGCAGACCGGTCCCATGTATTCCCCCAAGATGTTTCGTGAGATATTCCTCCCATATTTTACGCGCCGTTTTCAAGCGGCCCGTAGATACCTGGATGAGATCAACCCCGGGGTGAAGATCATGCTGCATTCCTGCGGAAGCATCCGGCGATTTCTGCCTGACCTGATCGAAGCCGGCGTGGATATTATCGACCCGGTCCAGCCGCATGCTGCTGAAATGAACACAGCCGAACTCAAAAAGGATTTTGGCACCCGATTAACCTTCCATGGCGCGGTTGACATCCAACAAGTCCTGCCCTTTGGTACAGTCGAAGAAATCGATCATGAAGTGAGAGAGCGGATCAATACACTCGGCGAGGGCGGTGGATACATCCTCGCGCCTGCGCATAACGTCCAGGCGGATGTGCCGCCGAAGAATATCGTACGGATGTGTGAAGCTGCCACGAGATACGGCGCTTACCCGCTTCGCTGATAATTATGCGGGCTTTAATGCCCGGGTTGCCATGAATGAGGGCATATGTTCGCGAATCTTCTGATCGGGCCAATAGTCCTCATAGAAACCGATGATGTGAAATCCCGCATCAATCTGCCCGCCGATCTGGTCATCCAGAGTATGCCCGAATTCAATCGGCGCGTTTTCGCCGTAAAAGCGCAGCCGTTCTTCTTCGGTCATGCTGGTCAGATCGGAGTAAGGGAGAGAATACTTCAGTGTAAAGATCCCCTGATCATACAGCTCCTGGTCGAACAAGAATTCCACCGGATTGCAGAAACCGGCGATCATTGTACCGCCCGCGGCGAGCACCCGAAACGCTTCCCGCCAGACAGGCCTGACCTTGGGCACGAAGCAATTGGAGATGGGATGAACGATGAAATCAAAGGAACCATCCTCGAAAACCGAAAGGTCGGCCATGTCGCCTTCCACCGTGCGGATCTGTAATCCTTCCCGCTCAGCCACCAAGCGGTCTTTTGCGAGTTGGTTGGGTGAATTATCGAAAACGGTGACCTGCGCGCCGGCCGCTGACAGTAACGGCCCCTGCTGACCACCACCAGAAGCCAGACAAAGCACCCGGGTTCCCAACAACGGGGGAATCCAAGCTTCCGGGACTGGCTTTTGAGGTGTCAAAAGGATTTTAAATTCTCCTTTTCGGGCATTCTGAACCTCCCCGGGAGACACCGGAATAGTCCAGGGGTTACCATTGTCCACCTGCCGATTCCAGGCGGCTTTATTGTATTGAAGGACTTCTGCGTCCGATCTGGTTTTCTTCATATCTAACTCACGTGTTTTTTGAACCTGGAAAAATGTTATCATGGATGGGTTGCCGACCACGGAGGAAAAATGAAGGAATTAAATCTGGTCAACCAACTTCGATTCGCACGAGCTGAGTTTCGTAAGGGCTTTACTGGCGTTTCAGAAGAGGACGGTTTTAAGCGACTGATGCCGATGAACAGCATCGCCTGGATCGTCGGCCATCTAGCGTGGCATGAACAATATTATTGGCTGACGCGGGCACAGGGAATCATCATCTCACCAGAACTCATTGAAATCACCGCGTTTGGAAAACCGCCGGGCGAAGCGTCTTTAAATGAAATGGCTGGATTATGGGAGAAGGTGATTGAAGTATCCAACGATTATTTAGAGAAATTAACTTTGAATGACCTTGAGGTCAAAATGATCGTTAAGGGGAGGGAACTGCCTTTCAATATCGGAACCATGATCTCAAGGGTGATCTATCACTACTGGTATCACAATGGCGAGATCCAGGCGATCAGGCAGTTACTAGGACACAAAGATCTACCGGATTTTGTCAGTGACGATATTGAAACCGTAGGCAAGTTCTATCTGGATGCGTATTAGATCCAAAAAAATTAATGTCGCAAGGATTTTCGGAATTTCCTAGCAATTTATCGAAGAAGTCTCATTTCAGCGAGACTTTTTCCTAATGCCTGCGTATTATAAGGAGACCAACTAACTAGAGGCGCATGGATGAATCAACAATTTTTCAAATATCTATATCTGGTCGGTATGCTCGGCACCTATATGGTTCGAACCTCAGGCGTGATGACGGCGGCCAGGGGAGCCAAAAAAGAAGATATCCTCACAGCTAAACAGAAGATCCAGGGTGAGGGCATTTTGATCTCCATCGTGATGATGGTTTGGTTTTTATCCTCACAGATTCTGCCGATATTGTATGCTTTAACCGATTGGTTCAACTACGCCGAGATCACCCGCCCTGACTGGCTGGGATTTTCCGGATTCGCGATCCTGGTTTTCGGCAACTGGATGCTCTGGAAGGCGCACAATGATCTGGGCAGACACTGGTCTTCCACAGTACAGATCAAATCCGAACAGGCCTTGGTCACTCAGGGCATCTACCAGGTCCTGCGCCACCCGATCTATACGGCGCATATATTGTGGGGATTGGGGCAGGCGTTGATGCTGCCCAACTGGCTGGCGGGTTGGCTGTCGCTCCCGCTGATCATACTGGTTTTTGTGCTGCGCATCCCCAATGAAGAAAGGATGATGATCGAACAATTTGGCGATGATTACCGGAACCACATGGAAAAAACTGGAGGATTATTTCCAAAGATCAAATGAATTCTACAACTGTAGAATTGCTACCAGGTTAAGCTAGACTTAAAATATTTGCTCTGACCGGTATGATGATTATTCTTCTGTGACCAGGAAGACAGATGTGTTTTTCTTAACGGGTTTGGTTACCTTGATCGCTACTTCGTCGCCTTTTTTTGCGGCATCAATGGTTTCGTGCTCGATCTGCATGGATGTGACATCCTGAAGAAAATCTGAACCGTGGCCGAGGAAATGGATCTTGTCGCCTTTGGCGAGACCGGATGTGAGGTTGATGACGGCTACGCTGATACGGTCAAAGTAATGGGAGACCTCCCCGATGCGTTTGCCTACCATTTATCGCTCCTTTTTTGTTCTTTGTTATATTTTATAAGGAAATTGTCAATACATAAAGGATAATCATGCGTATGAATGTGATCGAAGTCAATAACCTGAGAAGAATTTATAAATCCACTACCGGTGTGATTAAACGCACGTCTAAGGAGATTGTGGCGGTGGACGGGGTAACATTCGACGTTCACGAAGGTGAACTTTACGGGTTGCTGGGGCCGAATGGCGCCGGCAAGACCACCACAGTCAAGATGCTGACCACATTGTTGATCCCGACGGCCGGCTCGGCAACGATCAAAGGCCTGGATGTGGAAAGACAAGCGGATCAGGTACGTTCGCGGATCGGTTTTGTCTTTGGCGGAGAACGCGGATTATACTGGCGTTTGTCAGGCCTCGACAATCTGCGTTATTTTGCGTCCTTATATTATGTTGATCCCGATGTCGCAAGGAAACGAATCGATGAACTATTGGATCTCGTCGGGTTAAAAGGCCGCGAAAAGGAAAGGGTGGAGGGATATTCACGCGGCATGCGCCAGCGCCTGCATATTGCCCGGGCGCTGCTACATGATCCGGAAGTGCTCTTCCTCGATGAACCGACCATTGGGCTTGACCCTGTTGGCGCGCGCGAACTGCGGCAAGCGGTCCGCAATCTTCAATCAGCCAAGAAGACAATTCTGCTTACTACGCATTACATGTTTGAAGCGGATGCGCTTTGTCAGCGCATTGCTGTGATCAACCACGGCAAGATCATCGCTCTGGATACGCCCGAAAATCTGAAAAGAACGGTCGTCGACCTATCTGTAGTTGAGATCGAATTATTCGGCATTCCACCGGAAGTTGTGGAAAAAGTACGCGGACTGAAGATTGTGGATAATGTGGCGGTGGAAAGCCGAGACCAGCGCCAGGTGATGATAGTACATACGTCCAACGGACCGGAAGCGATCCCAGCGCTGGTTGCCGAATTGAACGGTTTGAAGGTTGGACGCATCATTTCCCGGGAACCAACTCTCGAAGATGCGTATGTGCGTTTAGTGGGAGGAGCAGAATGAAAGAAAAAACGCTGCTTGGATCGCTGCGGGTAATGCTGCTCTCCTTTGAAGTGCAGCTGCGTCAGAATCTAACCGATGGCTTTGTGCTCTTCGGCATCCTGGTTCAGCCGCTGCTGGTGGCATTTATGGCTTTGTGGATGCTTAAGGATAAAGGTCCAGATCACGCCATTTTCGTGGTGATCGGCTCAGGTCTCACAGGCTTGTGGACGACATTGCTGTTTGACGGCGGCAACAGCATCACTGGAGAACGCTGGAACGGCACACTGGAACCGCTGGTGGGTTCACCCAGTTCCATGCGTCTTATCGTATTCGGCAAGGTGCTGGCCAGCATCACCCAATCACTGCTTTCCATGGTGGGGTGTTACACCCTGATCTCCTTGATCATGGGTTATCCCCTAACCATTCTACACCCCGGATTGTTTATCGGTTCGGTCATCCTAACAGTGTTCGCACTGGTCTGCTTTGGATTGATCATGGCTTCGCTCTTTATTCTGATCCGGGATATCGGGCGGATGATCAACACGCTGGAATTCCCGGTCTACATCCTCTGTGGTTTCCTTTTTCCGATCGCGCTGCTACCGGGTTGGACCACACCCATCAGTTATCTACTTTCCCCATATTGGGCTGCGCAGGCGCTGCATGGGGCGACCAGCGGCACGATTTCGGTCAATAAGATCCTGTTTGCCTGGGCAATGATGATCACCTTCAGCCTGGCTTATATCCTGCTTTCTGAAGGGCTCTATCGCAAGATCCTCTATCGCGCCCGGGTGGATGCTTCGCTGGATACACAGGGGTAAGAGCGATGAAAAAACTTATTTCAAATACCCGTATTTTTTTCCAGGGCGCGATCCTTTCCTACCGCGCATTATTCCGTTGGCTGCGCCCGTCCACCTACATCGCTTCCAAGGTGCTGGCGCCGCTGACCGTCATGATCTTCTTTGTATATATCGGAGCATATGCCAGCGGCAGCAATGACGCTTCTTATTATGTGATCGGCAACGCGCTGATCTTCACCGCATCCAGCGGTATTTACGGCGTCACCATGAGCATTGGCGGCGAGCGCTGGACCGGCACCCTACCTTATCTTTTCGGCGCGCCGGCCAACCGAATGGCCATGTTTGTCGGGCGTTCACTTGTGCATGTGCTGGACGGCATGCTGGGCGGTTTTATTGGGCTTGGTTGGGGAGCCCTGCTCTTCAACCTGGATCTATCAAAAGCCGATCCAACCGCACTCCTGGTTACCATGCTGGTGACGACCTTCAGCACCGCGGGGCTGGGTTTATTGATGGGCTGCCTGGGATTGATCACGCGCAATGTGATGTTCATTAATAACCTGGTGTATTTCCTGCTGCTTCTATTCTCCGGCGCCAATCTGGCCGTCTCCTCGCTACCTCGCTGGATGCAGGCTGTATCACAGGCGATCCCTTTGACGAGAGGTATCGCTTCGACACGCATTATCGTGAACGGCGGAGGATTGGCGGAGGTGTTACCATTGCTCAGAATGGAATTGCTGATCGGACTTGCTTTCACCCTGGCGGGGTATTCATTATTCAGGGTGTTTGAAACCCAGGCAAAGAGACTCGGCACACTGGACGTCTTTTAAAAGTACAATTCCAGTATGGCTGAAAAACCCATTTATCTGGACTACAACGCTACCACACCAATCGATCCCCTTGTGGCAGATGCCATGCTGCCGTACCTGTATGAGCGTTTCGGCAATCCATCCAGCAGCCACGCCTACGGCGCGGAAGCCAAAAATGGCATTGAGCAAGCCAGGCAGGAGATCGCCGGGATGCTGGGCTGTTTCCCGGAAGAGATCATCTTCACCAGCGGTGGATCGGAGTCCAACAATATGGCCATCAAGGGCGCAGCCATGGCCAGCCGTGAGCAGGGGAGACACATCATCACCTCCGCCATTGAACATCCGGCCGTACTGGAGGTCTGCGCCTATCTTGAACAAAACGGTTTTCGGGTCACTTATCTGACAGTGGATGAATTCGGCCGGGTGGATCCCACAGATGTTGAAAGTGCGATCACGCCGGAAACCATCCTGATCTCCATCATGCATGCGAACAATGAGGTAGGCACGATCCAACCGATCCAGGAGATCGCCCGAATTGCGCATAGCCATAATATATTGATACATACAGATGCGGCTCAATCCATTGGAAAAATCCCGGTCGATGTGGATGAGCTGGGAGTGGATCTTCTTTCAGTGGCAGGACACAAGCTGTACGCGCCCAAGGGGATCGGCGCCTTGTACATGCGCACCGGCACTTCCATCGGCAAATTGATCCATGGCGCCAGCCACGAACGCAATTTGCGCGCCGGCACCGAGAACGTGCTGGAGATCGCCGGGTTGGGGAAGGCATGCGCGTTGATCTCGGAGAATCTCCCTGGATATACTGATCACATGAAGGAACAGCGGGATTTATTGGAGAAGGAGATCGTTACCCGGTTCCCCTGGGCGAAGGTCAACGGGCATTCAGAGCATCGCTTGCCCAATACCTCCAGCATTAGTTTTCGTCATTTGGAAGCCAACACGATCCTGGCTGAGCTTGTTGGTGTTGCCGCTTCTGCAGGCGCTGCCTGTCATGCGGACCAGGTGGATGTCTCGCATGTGCTGGAAGCCATGCGGCTGCCGGTGGATTATGCGATGGGTACCATTCGTTTTTCAGTCGGACGATTTACAACAAAAGAAGAAATCATCAATGCTGTTGAGGAAGTCTCCATGGTTGTCTCGCGTCTGACGCCCAATATGGCACCAGCGATGCAAGATCGACCAGAACCAGATGTCAAACTCACGCAGTTCACCCACGGCATGGGCTGCGCCTGCAAACTCAGGCCGCAGCTGCTTGAGCAGGTCCTGGCTGAAATGCCTGCACCAAATGACGCGCGCATACTGGTCGGCACAGAAACCGGCGATGACGCGGCGGTGTACCTGATCAACGATGAAACCGCCCTGGTCCAAACGGTCGATTTCTTCACCCCCATCGTGGATGACCCTTACACCTTCGGCGCTATCTCCGCGGCCAATTCGCTCAGCGACGTGTACGCGATGGGCGCCGAGCCGCTCTTCGCGCTGAGCGTGGTGGGTTTTCCCAGCAGCCGGCTGCCGCTGGACGTCCTCAAATCCATTCTGCGGGGCGCCAATGACAAGGCGGCCGAAGCCGGGATTGCGATCATTGGCGGCCACACGGTGGATGACATGGAGCCAAAGTTCGGCCTGGCGGTCACGGGCCGAGTGCATCCCAAACACGTCATCACCAATGCAGGCGCCCAGCCAGGCGACCGCCTGGTGCTGACCAAACCCATCGGCACGGGGATATTGACGTCGGCACGCAAGCAAGGATTGATCGGGCTGGACAGGATGCAGGATGCGATTGAGGCGATGGCGAAACTCAATGATGTGCCGGCGCGGATCATGCAGGAGGCTGGCGTGCATGCCTGCACCGATGTGACCGGATTCGGGCTCCTCGGGCACCTGCTCGGCATGATGAAAGCATCCGGGACAACCGCACGGATTCAATCCCTGGATGTGCCAGTTTTCGAGTATGCCCGCGACCTGGCAGCTGGCGGGTCGGTCCCGGGTGGTACGAAGGATAATCTAGCATATACCGAACCGTTTACGGAATACGATGGCCGGATTCCGCTTTCCCTGAAATATCTTCTCAACGACGCGCAAACTTCGGGCGGCTTGCTGGTCAGTTTTAGCGAGCCGGCAGCAAAAGAATTCATGCAAAAAATGCAGGCGGCAGGCAGATCTGCCTGGCTAATCGGCGAAGTCGTAAAAAGATCAGAAAAGTTGATTCAGGTTATCTAATTCCAATGAGTAAAAGAAAAATTGCGCTGATCAAGGTGCTGATCACGGCGATGTTGTGGGGCACCACATACGTCCTGGTCAGCATGGGATTGGAAGAGATGGGCCCGATGATGCTGGCCGGCATCCGTTATACCCTCGCAGGGCTGATCCTGCTGCCCATGTTGAAAAGAAACCACCTGGAACTGCGTAATTACAGGTCCTATTTCTGGCAGCTGGCTGCTCTGGGGGTCTTTTCCTTTACTCTGGGGAATGGATTTGTGGGATTCGCTCTGGAATATCTGCCTTCAACTTCTGTGTCATTGATGTCCAACCTTTCCGCACCATTGATCATGATCGCGGGGATGGCATTTCTGAAGGAATCGCCCGCGCCGATCCAGATCCTGGGTGTTTTGGTGGTCTTTGCGGGCATGGCGCTGTATTTCAATCCCGGTGAATTCGCGGAATTCAACATCGGGTATCTTTTCATGGCGATCTCCCTGTTGTCTTTCACCGCTTATAACTTGCTCGGCCGGTACCTGGCGAGAAGCGGGGCGATGCCCTTTCTCATCCAAACCACCATCCCATTTATCATTGGCGGCGGGATCCTGTTAGCGCTCGCATTTGTTTTTGAAGGGATGCCGGTGTTTACATTGAAAGCGGCATTGATCATTCTATTTATGGTGCTGTTCAATTCCATTACGGGTTATATCCTCTATAACCAGGCGCTGGCAGACTTGACTGCGATCGAGGTGAATATCATTCTGAAACTCTCTCCATTCTTTACGGCCTTTTATGCTTGGGCGCTGCTGGGAGAGAAGATCACACCGTTTCAGATCCTGGCGATGCTGGTCGCGTTTGCCGGCATCTATCTGGTGCAGAGAAGCCCTTCTCTCGGTTCCCGTAAAGAAAAACCTTCTATTCTCTCCTGAAGTTAATAATTGTCAAATATTTACAAGGGGCTTCTTAATTTAAGATTTTCTCAGGAGAACAACATGAAAAATAAACTTTTATATTTAATGATCGCCGGGGTATTCGTATTAGGAGCATGTGCTCCGGCGGCTGTCGAAGAAGCGAATGCCCCGGAAGTGGCTGAAGAAGCCATGGAGGAAGCACCTGTTGTTGAGGCACCTGCAGCAGATGAAGCAGCCCCCGCTGCGGAAGCTGCGATGGCTGATGAGGTTAGCTTCAGCGGCGACCTGCTCCCGATCCTTGAACAATGGGCATATCCAGCCCACAGCACCCAGGGTAGAGGCGGCATTTTTCTGGCAACCTATGACGACATCATGCAGTATGTGATCCCGGGGAATCCGGAGGAGTCCATGCTCTACCGGCGATTGATCGGCGACGGTGTACCGGTCATGCCCCCTAGCGGAAAACTTCCGGACGAGACGATTCAGCTTTTCTATGACTGGATCCTGCAAGGCGCAAAGAATAATTAATTGATCTATAAAAATATATAGACCGCATGTTGAGCTTGTCGAAACATGCGGATTTTTTTTATTTACCTTTGACGAAGTGACGGATGTTGGGTATTTTGCCATCGTTGGGGCAATCCCATTGGATGGTTCCAACCTTGTATATAGATTTGGCGGTCAGGAATGACCACCCTACTTCTTCTACAGGTTTCTCTTAGGATGTGAGATCTCGGCTAGAAAAATTCAGAGAAGGATATTGCCTCAACCTTACCCAGATTTGGCGGTCAGGAATGACCGCCCTACTTCTTCTGCAGGTTTCTCTTAGGATGTGAGACCTCGGCTAGAAAAATTCAGAGAGGGATATTGCCTCAACCTTACCCAGATTTGGCGGTCAGGAAAGAATGCCCTACTTTATTTACTTTATGTGAGTTGGGAAACTTAGTTGGTCTCGAGCACTTCCTTATATGATTCGATGTTCTCCACCGGCGGCGGGTATTTCATCTTCAAGCCTTCCAGGCAGTCAACGATGATCTTTGACACTACCAGGTCCCTGTACCAGTTGCGGTTGGCCGGGATCACATACCACGGTGCGATGCTGGTGCTGGTCTTGTTAATGGCGTCCTCAAAAGCCGCCATGTAATCATCCCAGTTTTTTCTTTCTTCTATGTCTCCAGGATTGAATTTCCACTGCTTGTGCTTTTCCTCGATGCGCTCCATGAACCGTGTTTTCTGTTCATCCTTGCTGATATTGAGGAAGAACTTCAGGATGGTCGTCCCTTCATCCGCCAGCATTTTTTCGAAGTTCACGATATGCTGATATCGTTTTTCCCACACCTTTTTGGGCGCCAGTGATTTCACTCTCACCACCAGGACGTCCTCATAGTGGGAGCGGTTGAAGATCACGATCTCGCCGCGCTCGGGTGTTTTCTGGTGCACGCGCCAGAGGTAGTCATGCGCCAGTTCGACAGGCGTCGGTACCCTGAAATTGGCGACCTTCACGCCTTGCGGATTGACACCCTGGAAGATGGAGCGGATCGTGCCGTCTTTGCCGCCCGCGTCCATCGCCTGCAGCACGATCAATAGGCGGTGCTTATCCTCCGCCCACAGCAGCTCTTGCAGCTCAATCAACCGTTCCCGTAATTTCTTTAATTCATCTTTGGCGGATGCTTTATCCCCATCCCACCAACTGGTATCGTCCGGGTCATGGTCCTCGACCCGGAATTTATAGTCTTTGGTAATTTGGTATGCCTTGGCCATCATCCCTCCATTAAATCAATGATCGGATTTTTTCCAGAACATCCGGATCGTCCTTCATCAAGCCGGCCGCCGGCAGCCGCATCACCAGTTCTGCCCAATCCGGATTCCGGGAAAAGATCTTTTGGAAGAGCGGCAGCGCCTGTTCCAGTTTACCTGTGTCCGCGAGCGTAACCGCCTGCCAGAAGGGCAGTTCCATCAGGCCGGGCGCAAGTTCAGCGGCTTGAGAGTATTTCCATTTGGCTTCTTCGTTGAGGTTTTTCCCCAGCAGCTCATCGCCCTCATTCATCAGGTCATAGGCTTTCTGAATATTCAACAACCGTTCCAGTTCTTTGAGCGGCTCCGGATGGTCATCCACGCGGATATTAACCAGTAAGTGCCTCCAGGACTCGTCCGTCTTTTCATCCTCAGCGACCAGCATCGCGGCGCTCTGTTTGCCGCGGATGTCGCCGCCTTCCGCCTGCGCAGCAAACAACGCGGCCAGCATGCGTTCCGACAGCGTTCCGACCGCGTTTTCAAATGCTTTGGCCATCGCCGGCCAAACGGTGGGATGCTTCATCATGTTGGCCTGCACCGAGTAATTCACCCCTTTCACATGTCCAGCTTCCCGGATGCAGCGTTCGCCGGTATGAACCGCGATATTGCCCCGGCAGTCAACGATCGCCACCTGCCGAACCTCACGATTCTCATCAGCTGCCAGGAGTTTTTGAAGCGCCGTATCCGCATCTGCGCCTTCACGCAAAAGTTCCAGGGATTTGGGCCCATAACTAACCTCGACCAATGACTGGGTGGCTACAGCCCCCACACCCGCTTCAATCCAGGGGCACATGGCGCCGACCGCGAACCAATGGGTCTGCACTGCGACGCCGATCTGCCCGGTGTTTTCATCACGCGCGACAATGGAAAAAGTCAATTTCGTCCTCCTAAGGTGATTTATTTTCCCAGCGGGCATAGATCGATTGGCTGATCTTGCGCCCCGCGGATTTCTCCTGCTGGATCAAATTCCCGCAGCGGGTTTCTCCGCCAAGCGAGGAAAGTTTCCTCTGCAACATTCTACCGAGATCCATCGGCCGAATATTAATATTATAGGCAGTGATCAGAAATAATAGCGGATTTTTGGATAGCAGAGCAATACAGCTATCGAGCAGCCCTTCCATGCCGGTTTCGAATTTCCATACTTCACCCCGCGGACCGCGCCCAAATTTCGGCGGGTCCATAACGATCGCGTCATACCGGCTGCCGCGACGCAGTTCGCGCTGAACGAATTTAAACACATCGTCCGCCATCCATCTTACCCGCCGGTCGGATAAGCCGGAATCATCCAGGTTCTTTTTTGCGATTTGGAGCGAGTTTTTCGCAGATTCCACGTGGGTGACTTCCGCGCCGGCCTGGGCGGCAAAGACGGTTGAAACGCCGGTGTAGGCGAATAAATTGAGCACACGGATCTCCTGCCGGGATTGCCTGATTGTATGCTCGATCCACCGCCAGTTGGGGAGCTGTTCGGGAAAAATTCCGATGTGCCTGGATTTCTTCAAATAGAGGTTGATCGTCAACGGATCAATATGGATCGCCCACTCATCCGGTATTTGGCCATCTCTCACCCAATTTCCCTGGCTTTCACCTTTTTCCAGGGAGAACCTTGCTCTGGCGGCTGCCCAATCCACAGGATTCAAAGCCGGCTTCCACAATGCTTCCGGCTCAAAGCGCACCAACCGGTATGGCCCAAGCCGTTCCAGTTTCTGCTGATTTCCACTGTCCAGCAGTTCATAATCCGCCCAGCCGCTGCTGGTCAGGTCTTCGATCTTGAGTGATTGGATCTGGGTGGAAATCGGCATCTGGATTAACACCGAGTATATCAACGGATTGGGCTGCTGCATGAACGGTTATAATTTTTGGGGTTTCCTAGACAATGAAATACGATTTTGACAGCCTTATTTCGCGGCGCGGTTCCGACAGCGTCAAGTGGAGGAAGTATCCGGATAATGTGCTGCCCTTATGGGTGGCCGATATGGATTTTCCTTCCCATCCCCGCATTATCGATGCCATGACCGATCGGCTTGCCCATCCATATTATGGCTATAGCTGCGTGGATGATGAGCTTTACGGAGTAATCTGCGATTGGGCTGCGCGGCGGTACGGGTGGGAGATCCAGCCGGAATGGCTGCTGTATGTGCCGGGCGTGGTTACGGGGATGAATTGGGCAATCCAGTCGTTGATAAGCAAAGACGAAACGCTCTACTACCAAACGCCAGTCTATCCCCCATTCCTGAAATTTGCTGCGAATGCGGGCGTGAATGCAGTGGATATCCCGTTGAGGGATACACCTGACCACTACGTGATCGATTTTGATGATTTCGAACGCTCCATTCAGGGGCCAGGCGTGTTTGCTCTGTGCAATCCGCATAATCCGGCGGGCAGGGTTTTCGCCAAAGAGGAACTGGAACGATTGGCGCAGATCTGCCTGGAGAAAGGCGTTAAGATTTGCTCCGATGAGATCCACTGCGACTTGGTCTATTCAGATCAGCAGCACATATCCATCGCGTCCTTATCCAATGAGATCGCTGCCAACACTATCACACTCATGGCGCCCAGCAAAACTTTCAACATCCCCGGATTGGAATTCTCCTTCGCGATTGTGCCCAATCCGGAGTTGAGAAAGCAATTGGAAAATTCCCGCCGCGGGCTGGTCGGACATCCGGGCATTCTGGCTTTCCCCGCAGCCAAAGCAGCATACCAACATGGTGAGGATTGGCTGGATGAGCTTCTGGTGTATCTCGAAAGCAATCGGGATTATCTAAACCAATTCTTGACCGAAAATCTTCCTGCGATCCAATTCCATCGACCGCAGGGTACCTATTTGGCATGGCTGGATTGCAGGGAGTTGGCCCTTGAAAAAGATGCCAGTGAATTTTTCCTGGATGAAGCGCGGGTTGCGCTGAATAACGGAGCGGATTTTGGGAAAGCGGGCGAAGGATTCGTCCGCCTGAATTTCGGCACCCCCCGATCGAACCTGACCGAAGCGCTTTCAAGGATGAAAGAAGCATTGCCAATTAACAGATAGCGATACTCTCCTCTCATGAATGACACAAAAAGGAAATCATGTTTTCAAAGTTGCCTGGGATTTTTATCCAGCGGTGTTATCCTAGTGGTTCTCTTATTACTCCTGGGTATCGGCGGGTACATTATTTTTCGTGGAGCGGGCGCTTTCCTGATCGTCGCCGATGAGCTTGAAGAGGCGAGCGCGATTGTTGTGCTGAGCGGAGGGGACGAAACGCGTATGAGCGAAGCTTTATCCCTGTTCGAGGAAGGTTATGCCAACGTCATCATTCTCACCGAAACCGGCCGTGAATTGGAGAATCTGGATGTGCTGCATTCTTTTGACATGCGCATCCAATTGATGAATAACGGCGTGCCTTCCGGCAATATCCTTATTACGGATCATATCGTCGGAAGTACAGTGGATGAAGCGGTCGAGGTGAAAAATCTGCTCACCAATCGGCAGTTCAACTCTGCGATCATAGTCACCGATCCATACCACACAAAACGCACGGCGATCATTTTCCGCGAAATTTTCGGCGACAGCCCGATCAAATTGATGATCCGCCCGGTAACCTCTTCCTGGTATAACTCGCGAACCTGGTTTCTTTCTGGACGAGGGTGGCAGTTCACCTTGCTGGAATATCTGAAGTTAGCCGGTTATTATCTGGGAATCCATGAAAATTAGGCTTTTTAAGAAAACCTAAACGAATAGTAAGATGGTTATTCTCCACTGTTGATTCTGTTGAGAGGGGAGAAGTGGTTATCTATCAAACGCCAGCGGCTTCGACGAGCTCAGCCCGCGGCTTCTAGGAGCTCAGCCAACGGCTGCGACGAGCTCAGCCAACGGCTGCGACGAGCGCTTCGACATGCTCAACGCGAGCTCAGCCAGCTTTAAATTGGGTGAATCTGTGGATTTTTCTATGAAACAGGCACGACTGCCACGGCTTGTTTTCCCTTTGGGCCTTCTTCCACTTCATATTCAACAATCTGCCCTTGTTTCAACACGCGGTAGCCTTCCATTTGTACGGCAGAGAAATGGACAAAAATATCCTCTTCCTCATCGCGCCCGATAAACCCGTATCCCTTGGCCGGGCTGAACCATTTTACAGTTCCGGTTAATCTTTCAGACATTCGTGCAACTCCATTCATACCTGACACTCCAGCAGAACCTTCCTCTGCTAAAAATGAAATTTATCACTCTTGAAATTGAGTGTCAAGATAGAGCATTGAAAACCACAAAACAGGAAATCACCAATTTTTCTTCCAACCTGCCGTTATAATCGAGTTCGGTTGTCGTTTAACCAAAGTATTTTTAATTTTCTTACCAAATGGCTTAGACACCCGTCGGATAATCAGGTGAATCATACTTACAGTAATCAACTTCAACCTGGAATTATAAGTGGGCTCAGCCATTTTTGAATAAATAAAATTGACATGAAAGTTTTTTTGGAATCCATTGGCTGCCGGCTGAATCAGAGCGAGATCGAAAAACTCGGCATGCAATTCCGCGAGGCGGGGCACGATCTGGTGGATTCAGCGGCTGCCGCAGACCTGGTTATTGTGAATACCTGCGCGGTTACAACGGCTGCAGCAGCCGATTCGCGCAAGCTGATCCGCCATGCTGCACGCGCAGGTAGAGCGCGGATTATCGCCACCGGCTGCTATGCGACGATCGATCCTGGGACAATATCAGAACTCCCATCGGTCGAGCAAGTTTTCTCAAATGAGCAAAAGGATGAATTGACCAGCCAGGTGATCGGTATCGAACTGCCAGTTCAAGGACAAATATCAGGGCGCATTCCCCTGCCCGGGAGTCATAAACGAACGCGCGCGTTTATCAAGGTCCAGGATGGCTGCGACAATTTCTGCACATTCTGCATTACCCGCATAGCGCGCGGCAGGAGCCGCTCCATTCAGAGGAAAGAAATCTTCCGTGATATTGAAGCTGCTTTAGTTGGAGGGGTGAAGGAGATTGTGCTGACCGGTGTGAATCTTGGATCGTGGGGTAGGGAGGAAGGCGGGCAAGGTTCGCTTGGGACGCTGATTCCTGAAATAATCCGCACATTCCAACCGCCGCGACTGCGGCTTTCTTCCCTTGAACCATGGGACATTGATGAGGAAATTCTCCATGCGCTGGAACTGCCAGGATTCTGCCAGCACCTGCACCTGCCTTTACAGTCCGGCAGCGAAGAGCTGCTGAGAAAAATGGCGCGCAGGATAAACAAGAGAGAATACGAGAAATTGATTCATAAGATCCGCGAAGTATCCCCGGACATCGCTCTAACCACTGATATCATGGTCGGTTTTCCCGGCGAAACAGACGAATTTTTTGAAGAGAGCCTGGAATTTGTGAAGAGGATGAACTTCGCGGGCGGCCATGTTTTTTCCTATTCCATGCGACCGGGCACACCGGCAGAGAAACTTCCCGATCCTGTGACCTCTGCCTTGATCAAAATCCGCAGCCGCAGGATGCGGGATGAAATTGAGATGTCCGCAGCCCGTTATAGAGAGCGTTTTCTCGGAAAAAAAACTGATGTCTTATGGGAGCGCTCGGTAAACAACGGGGGTATCTGGAATTTGAGCGGCCTTTCGGGCAACTATTTATCCGTAAAATGCGGGGCGGGTGAGGACCTTTATAACCGCATCTCAAGAGTCTCCATCGAACGCTTGGAAAATGATTCGCTCATTGGTGAAATTCTTCCAGCCGAAGATACATATGAAGCCCAGAAAAAAACGCTCAATTAACCCCCTATGGTATAATTTCCCCGTTAAATTATCGGTACGTAAAGGAAAGAGTAGATGCCAAAACGGACTTATCAACCAAAAACCAGGCGCCGTGTTCGCGTGCACGGGTTCCGCCAGCGCATGGCGACTGCTGATGGTCGCGCAGTTCTCAAGCGCCGCCGCTTGCGCGGCCGCCACAAACTGACGGTAACGAGAAATAACCACACCAAGAACGCACGCTGGTAAGTTTTCAGGTTAGATGATGGGCGGGTAAATGGGTGAAAAAAGAATTTCGCCTAACCCGGTCGAAAGACTTCAAACGGGTGAGGGAGACTGGGAAATCAGTTCACCACCCGCTTATCGTTTTAGTTTATAGCGTAAGTGATCAACCACAGCCAAGGATGGCTGCGGTGGCAAGCAAAGCAGTCGGCAATGCGGTAGTCAGAAATTTCATAAAAAGACGGATAAAATCTTGTTTGGCACGTTACTCAAACAGGATCAAGAAAAATTCGGATCTGGTTTTTTTTGCCCGCAAAGATATTGTCAGTGCGGACTTTCAGGAAATTTGTACAGCGATTGAAAATCTGCTTACGAAAGCGGATTTACTGGAAAATTGATAGTAAATATGAGTGTTGACCATGACTATCCGAATGAGCCCGCTCTGCGGGATTTTCGGGTTGCATTACTTAATTTTCCTCAATTCATTCTGCTAGCATTGATCAAACTCTATCAGAATACCCTCTCACGTGGATTGCCGGCTAATACCTGCCGCTTCTACCCGAGCTGTTCTCATTATGGATATCAGGCAATCTACAAGTACGGCGCGTTGAAAGGAAGTTGGATGGCGATAAAACGATTGCTTCGCTGCAATCCGTTTAATTCGGGCGGGTATGATCCCGTACCATAACAGGAAGACAGGACTGAATATGAAAAATCATAAGAAATTAAAAATTGTGTTGCTGGGGCTGCTGATCGTTGGCCTGATCTCTGGCTGCTCGAGCACCGCAGGCGCCGCATCCAGCTGGCCGGGTGTTGCCGCAGACGGTGAGACTGGCTTTTTTGCTTACGAAAGCCAGGTCTTTGCCATTAACACCAGGAACGGCAGCCTGCAGTGGAAGTACCCTGCGGAAGCGGATACCAAGATCCAGTTCTTTGCCGCACCGGCTGTGACCGAAGATACCGTCTATGCCGGAACTTATGCCAACACGCTGGCAGCTATCAACCGCGCCAACGGCGTGGAAAAATGGGTTTTCAGCGGAGCAGACGACCGCTACATCGGCGCGCCTTTAGCTTTGAATGGTAATGTGTACGCACCCAATTCAGATAAATTTCTTTACGTGTTGAATTCAAATGGCGCCCTGCTTTGGAAATTCGAAACCGCAGGGCCGATCTGGACTCAACCTGTATCGGATGGTACCAACCTCTACCTGGCGTCGATGGACCATTTTGTTTACGGCCTAAATCTGGAATATCCCGCGAATACATTGGATCTGGATAAAAACGGCAGCCGAACACTGGTGTCTTCTCCACTATGGAAGACCGATCTGGGCACCGCAATAGTGGCTGACCCCGTTCTCTTTAAAGGCAGCATTTATGCCGCCACCATCGATGGGCATCTGCACTCGGTGGATGCAGCTTCAGGACGCTTGAATTGGTCATTTACCAATGGCGAGGGGTATCGGGCGGTTTGGGGATCACTGGTTGTGACCGAGGAAGCAGTTTTCTTTGGCGACGAGGATGGAAATATCTTTGCTGTATCTCCAGAGAACGGCCAGCCGGTTTGGTCCGCTCCGTATTCGGCCGGGGCATCGGTCACTCCCGGCGGAGTGCTGACTGGGGAAGGCCCATTGTTTATCAATGAAGAAGGCCGTGTATTCATTATCGGCATTGACCAAGATCCACAGCCAGTGGTTTCACTGAACACAGCGATCTTCTCATCGCCAGTGGCGGCCGACGGGCGCGTGCTTGTTGCGCCTGCAACCCGCGAGAAGCTCTTCACCGCGATCGATCTCAAAGGTAATGAGATTTGGAGCTTCATCCCTTCCAATTAATATAAAAAGAGGAATTTGATATGTGGGATACCCTGATTATTAAACCGTTTATCAGCATTCTGCTCTTTATCTATGATCTGATCGGCCAGAACTTTGGTTTGGCCATTATTCTTTTCACGATCATCATCAAAGCAGTCACCTACCCGCTGACCGCCAAGCAGATCAAGAGCAGTAAGGCATTGCAGGACATGCAGAGTGACAAAGACTGGCAAGAAATGCAAAAGAAATATAAAAATGACCGCGACCGTTTGGCGCAGGAGCAGATGAAACTGTACAAAGATAAAGGCATTAGTCCATTCGCCTCCTGTCTGCCGACCCTGATCCAGTTCCCAATCATCATCGGTCTTTATCAGAGCATCATTCAAACCATGGGCAACGCACCCCTGCAGATGCTCAACCTGGTTTCGAAGATCTCACCCTGGATGACCAATTTTTTCTCATTCATCCCGGGTTTACAGAACCCGATCACACTCATCCCGCTTAACAGCCAGTTCCTGTGGATGGATATCGGCCGACCTGAACGTGTGATGATCCCCGGCATTTCATTCGGCATTCCAGTTCTGGCTATATTTGTCGTTGCCACATCCTTCATCCAAACCAAATTGATCGGCCAGCCAGGCGGAGATCAGCAGCAGGGACAGATGTCCGGAATCATGAACATTTACCTGCCTTTGTTGATGGGCTGGTTTGCGTATTCCTTCGCCTCCGGCCTGGCGATCTATTTCGTCACCTCCAACTTGATCACGATTGTGCAATACGCTGCCATGGGGAAAGCAAACCTATCCAACTTGCTGCCTAAGAAAGCGTCAACTGAAAAGAAGACAGGCAAGGGATCAAAATGAACGATAAAAAAACCACATTGGAAATCATTGCCCCTTCAGTCGATGAGGCAGTGGAAAGAGGACTGGATCAGCTCGGGCTGCCCCGAAACGCTGTAATCGTCGAGGTTCTGGACGAAGGCCAGGGCGGCTTTCTCGGGATCGGCGCCCGGCAGGTGCGAGTGCGCCTGACACTCAATGATGGCCAAACTGCAGTGGTGGAAATTGAAGAGCCTGTCGCGTCAATGGTTGCTGATGCTGAACCCGAAGTATTTGAGGATGAATTGGAAGAAGCCAAAGTCCGCGCTGGCCGCATTGTTAAGGAATTATTGAGAACTACCCAGGTGGATGCCAAAGTCGCCACGCGTATTTTGGAACCGGAGGATGAAAAGGACAATCCGATGGTGCTGGTCGAAGTCGCCGGGAAAGACCTCAGCATCCTAATCGGGAGGCGGGCGGAAACACTCAACTCTTTGCAGTATGTCACCAGCTTGATCCTGAACCAGCAGCTCGGCAAATGGATGCCCTTAATGATTGATGTTCAAGGCTATCGCTTCCGCAGGGAGCGGCAGCTCCGCCAGCTGGCCCGGCGTCTGGCAGATCAAGTTGTGGCTACCGGCCGCAAACAGGTGCTGGAACCCATGCCGGCTAACGAGCGCCGCATCATCCATCTTGAACTGCGCTATCATCCCTTTGTGACCACCGAAAGCGTGGGCGAGGAACCCAAGAGAAAAACGACCATTTTCTTAAAGCCCAAGGAATGAGCAATTCCCATAACTCGCAAGAGGGAAGCTCTTGTCAATGAAACAAGAACCTCAGGGTGTTTTAAATCCTGAGGTTTTTTAATTCTTTGATTGGGGACCAAATCAACCTATTGAGAAAATCAGTGAAAATCTGTGGTTTCGTTCCGGTTCTGAGCCAAGACATTGTATCCACACCAAGGGCCGATATTGACAGCGGCATCATCAAGGATAACGGGGATAGTATACCGGATGGAGTCAAGCACCGCGGGCAATCTCTGTTTCAAAACCTGGGC
>Ga0209164_1000853_pt1 | contig 50976 bp, 40 predicted proteins | sample MTBNYHSulfiMetaG_FD_187458 | JGI IMG/M metagenome (GOLD analysis project Ga0209164, IMG submission 187458) | Enrichment culture microbial communities from rom New York Harbor, USA that are MTBE-degrading - MTBE-NYH (New York Harbor Sulfidogenic)... | ecosystem: Environmental > Aquatic > Marine >... | reverse complement strand
AGTCCTGGAATATCAGAACTTTGAAAGTGACTGGAGGGAACGAAAAATGCCAAGCAAATGAGGGTCAAAATGGCTGCCGGAATGAAGCTCAAGTAGATCCAGAGCTTCTTCTGACGATGATGCCGGGCGGTAAGGCCGATCGGTTGTCAGGGCGTCAAAGGCATCGACGATGGCTATAATCCTGGCCTGGAGGGGAATCCGTTCACCGGTCAGACCTGCGGGATATCCGCTGCCGTCGTACCATTCATGATGGTGGAGAACCCCCGGAATAACATTCTGCATTTCCTCGATATGCCCGATAATTCTAACACCGATACGGGGATGCTCCCGCATTCTTTGTTGTTCTTCGTCTGTCAGCCGGTTGCTTTTCCGCAGGATTGCGTCGTCGATGCCGATCTTGCCGATATCATGGAGAATAGCAGCCAGCTGTAGGCCGTCCGTTTCCTGTTCATTCAAATCGATTGCGTCCGCCAACTGAAGGGCATAACGCCTGACCCGTCTGGTATGACCTCCGGTGTAGGGATCGCGGCTGTTGACTGCTTCCGCCAGGGCCTCTGCGGTATGGAGAAACGTCTCCTTGAGTTTTGTATACAGACCGGCATTTTCCATCGCCACGGCAGCCTGACTGCCAAGGGAACAGAATATCTCCAGTTCAATCCTTGAAAAATCCTGTGCCCTCCCGGCAACCCCAAGCAGGCCATAAGCCAGTCCCTGTATTTCAAGCGGGGCAAAAAACATTTTCAGCAGGTGGGGAAAGCCGGACCGTAGCAACTTTTCGTCCTTTGGCGAAAGCACCTCCGCAAGCGTTATGACGCTGCCCTTATTGACTATGCAGTGATCAAAAGAGGAAATATTTTCAAACTTGGCCGACGGTAATTCCGACGGGGCAAATCCAAGTACATTATGGATAAGAAGCGACTTCTTATCGGTATCAAGCAGAAGGATGAGGACCCTGTCGGAACGCATAAGCTGCGCAGTCTTCCTGAGAAGCAATTCTTCCACTTGCACGGGGTTAAGGGTCGAGTTGATGGCCTTGGAAAGGTCATGGAGAGTGCGGACGGAATTGACAATTTGCTGATTGTTCAGGGACATTCGGTCTGCCTTGTCATTCCATATTTTATGTATTTTTCCTGGGTCGAATGATAAGCCTCATGCCTCTGTCGTAACTCAAATAATTCCAGGCCCAGTTGATAAAGGCGATGACCTTGTTGCGGAAGCCAACCAGGGTCAGCAAATGAACAAAGAGCCACGCCAGCCATGCCGGCAAGCCTCCGAATGAAAATCCGGGGGCCTCGACAATGGCCTGGTTGCGACCGATGGTGGCCATGATTCCCCTGTCGTGATAACGAAATGGTTTCATTCCCTCCCCCTTCCCTTCGATTCGCAGGGATATGTTCTCAGCCAGATTCTTCGCCTGCTGAATTGCCACGGGTGCAAGCATGGCATGACCCCGCGGGGTATTTTCGGTGACAACGGAGGCCACATCGCCGAGTGCATAGATATCATCATACCCTGCTACACTATTGTACAGGTCGACCCTGATCCGTCCCTCACCGACGGTTTCGATCCTGTCCAGCCCCGGGGGAATGTCGGCGGTCATTCCGGCCACCCAGATAAGCATCCGTGTCTGTAGTTTTCTGCCATCCTCAGTTATGACGACCTTGCCGTTGTATGCCGTGATCTTCGTATTGAGCAACAGGTTGACGGAAAATTTTTCCAGGCCCTTTCGAGCCAGGTCGGCAGCTTTGTCCGACATGCCGGTCAGGAGCCGGTTCGTTGCTTCCACCAGGTGTATGCGCATTCTGTGCAGATCGAGCTCCCGGTAATCATAGGGAAGGATGAACTTTTTCAGCTCGCCGATCGCCCCGGCGATTTCAATGCCGGTGGGACCACCGCCGACAATCACAATGTTCATCAGGGCGTCGCGTTCATTTTCATCCTCTGTCATCAATGCCTTTTCAAAGTTACCGAAGATGCGTTGGCGGATGGCGATTGCATCCGGGACATTCTTCATGGTAAAGGCGTGTCGTGCGACATCCTCCATACCGTAAAAATTTGTCCGGACCCCGGTAGCGATCACCAGAATATCATACGCCAGACAGCCGGCATCGGTGGTGACGATTTTATTGACCGGATCAATCCGCCTGACTCCCACCATACGAAAATGGAAATTCTTCTGCTCCTTGAAAATTTTTCGAAATGAACTTGCCACGGCCTCGGGTTCCAGCATGGCGGTGGCCACCTGGTACAGGAGCGGCTGAAAGGCATGAAAATTATTTCTGTCCAGCAATACAATCTGCAGATTGGCATTTTTCAGGTGCTTCGCCAGATACAGCCCGGCAAACCCGCCGCCGATGATCACCAGCCGTGGTTGGTCGGCAGCAGGAATGTTGATGAAAAAATCATTGGTACAAGTACAATTATCCGTATGCATATGCAATGATATGCAAATGCCGTTCCGATGCTAAACTTGATGGTCACAATGGTCGCCGGGGTCTTCACCGGTCAATGATGTTAGGATGGGACATCCCTCCAGCGGATCCTAGCCGTCGCATTCGGCAGCCAGATGTTCCAGCGCTTTGATCCAGTTCGGATCATTGATTTAGCTTGTGACATCGTCAATTTTCGTCAGTGTGCGATTTTTGATATCCGCTCTGGTTGCATGAGGATCGTGTTGGAGAGGAAGCAGTTCCTTGATCTCGTTCAGGGTGAAACCAAAAGGGTCTTTGGCACGCCCGGATAAAACGGAGCCGCTGCATGTCTTCCCTTTCGCGCATCCGGTAGACTCACTCTTGCCGGCGGGTTTGATCAAGCCGTTGTGTTCGTAGAACGCACGGTATAATTGGGAATCCCTGACAATCTGGGCAATTTCGCCGATTTTTATTTTGTTCCGCACAATGCAGGTCCCGTTGTTTTTTATGGGGGTCTCAAACTGGATAAATATGCATATCAGATTGCCGCTGACTTTACGGGGGGCTGTAAAGTAACCCAGCCCGGAAATGCGGGATTATTCAGTACACCAACCCGTCAAAAATATTTTCAACAAGTTGTAAAAGTGAATGGATTTATTTTATTAGTTGTATATAGTTGATTTATTGGTATTCTTACACCAATCGGAAAGGGTGATTTGCACAGTTCTCCTTTGGGCATTGCGCCCAAATTTGCGACTAAATTAGATAAATATTCGATATTTAAAAAAATAGTCTATCTTGAGGGGGTAGTAGGCTACGCCTGTGCGAGTTCGAATCTCGCCTTCGGCACCAAAACATGATCCGGGAGCGTTCGATACGCTCCATCAAACCCGCAGCCGGAAACGGTTTGCGGGTTTTTTTGTTTCACTGGGATGTGATGTGTTTTTGACACCAGGTCCATATTGGAAGGGATCTCAGATAATTTCTCAAGGGAATGGACTTTGAACAAATTATATGGTGAAAAACCGAAAACCAGGTGGCGATTTCACCAACTTTTTGTCCTGAAAACCCGTATTCAAATATCAGAAAAATTACAATAACCTGATGTTATGGACTATCTTATTTTTTGTGAGCAAGGCTCGGATCTTGCATGTATCATCATAAAAAGGAAAATCTGCTGACTGATACCATGCGTTTATTCACGATTCCGGCAATCCTGATCTGCCTGTCCATTATTATCGGATGCGCTGCTCCCAAAAAGCATTCCTGGAGCAGGTTGGAAGTCTCTTCTTATGCCGGAGAAAAAAAAGCAACGTCCAAAAAGCGGGTTTGGATCAAAACAGGGGGCCCGATCAAAGTCTCTGCCCGGCCTCCACGTCCGGAAAAAATTATTCGCTTCGGGGAAAAATCAGAAATACAAATAGCTGAGCAGAAAACGGCTGAACCCGCGGATCTCTCCCCTGGTACAACAGAATCTGAAATCTTCCTTGAACAGGAGTTGACCGCGCTCAAGTCAACGGATGATTGGGATGATCATCAAACAGGAGTTATCCAGGAGGTTGAGCTGGAGGACCTTGCTGAAATTGAAGTTGTCTACGACTTCCCAATTACCGTCAACCGCCAGGTGGAGGTTTATCTCGAGCTTTTTCAGGGGGCGCAGCGTCAATATTTCAGTGAATGGCTGGCGCGCTCGGGGCGCTACATTCCCATGATTGTGGCAGAGCTTGAGGCCGCAGGCCTTCCCCTTGACCTGGTTTATCTTTCAATGATCGAAAGTGGCTTCAGCCAGACCGCAATTTCTAAAGCAAAGGCTGTGGGGCTCTGGCAGTTCATGTCACCTACAGGCCGTGACTATGGCCTGGAAATTACGGAATATATCGATGAAAGACGCGATGACAGAAAATCAACCAGGGCAGCCGTCGCCTATCTGGGCGACCTGTATGAGGAGTTTGGAGATTGGTTCCTGGCTGTAGCGGCATATAACGGGGGCCCCGGAAGAATGCGAAACGCCATCAGGAAAGCCAGGAGCAGGGATTTCTGGAAGATTGCCCAGGAGGATATCCTTCCTCTGGAAACAAAACGCTATGTACCGAAGTTGATTGCAGCAATCATTATCGCCAAAGAGCCTGAAGCGTACGGTTTTACTGATATCGAGAACAACCGGCCTGTCTCTTACGATACAATTGCCGTCGGCCCCGGCTTGAGTTTTGATACTGTTGCCCGCATGACAAACTCGAGCAGCACGATAATACAAAACCTGAACCAGGAACTCCTGCAGGAAAAGACCCCGCTTGACAGGGAAAAGTATACGCTCAGAATCCCCAAGGGCACCAGGAAAATGGCAGAGAGAAGCCTGTCCCGGCTTTACGGCTCACTGCTGTCGGAAAAAAGCATCCTTCTTGCTGACTCGCATAAGTACCAACCTTCCCAAAACGCCACTCTCCAGGATTAGGAATCCGCAAGCGCTGTTACGAAGTTTTCTTGCACCGGCCCCTGCACAAAGGGGGTAATGGCCAATTCTTGCCGTTTAGAGTGAAGAGAGCTACGATGCATACCAGGGAGGAAAGCCACGACACGGGAAAAATAGTGTCCAGGGATCAGGTTTCGATCCCTTGATAAGAAAATTCCAGGGCCCGCAGGTGAGCAGGGAGAAATTTTACCGGGCGGGACGAAAGCGGGAAAAGAAATACCGAACTCAAAGCAACCTGATTTTTTGGCGGGCCTGCAACACCTCACTTCTGCGTTGCCAGCCTTGCTGAGCGCTGGAGCATCATCCGATTCGAAGAGGACCAGGGAACCGGGTGGAAGCTTCCGAGGGCTTTCAATCCGGAATCCGCCATGGCTGCCGTCAAGAGTCCTGGGCCTTGAAACGGGTTCTTTCCGGACGTTTACTGATTGTGTCATAAAACTTGCAGAGAGACAGCTGCTCGGAATACCGGGGGTCAACAGGAAAGATATCCCGCCACATGTTCGCGTCCGGGGCGAGATACTGTTATACTGTTCTTCGTGGCAGGCACCGTCGTTTTTCCAGGAAAGGATGAAATGCATTGCGGCATAAGACGTATTGGTCAGAGTCAGCATATGCGGGAACCGCGGTTGGCGGAGTCGTGCTTACAAGAATAATTCTCTTTATGGGGAAATCAGGAAGCCAATAACAGAGAAAAGCTTTCCTGCAGCAGTTTGCCGCTCATCCTCAACTGAGAAATGCCAGGGTTTGTCCACTTGCTGACTTGGCGTGTTCCCGTCAGTCGACCACCCTGGTGTCCTGCCTGCAGGGAGAAAGCTCACGACCTTGAGGTATTCCGAAAGCATCGGCCTCTTTGACTTTCATTGGGCTGGAATTGTATAATTTGAGGTGATTATCACTCAAGCTCAGCACTCTGCAATGGGTCAAGTTGCCCTTTGAACTCTAAGGTACGTGTAGTTCTAAAACTGATGGCCACCGATCCTCCGCAGGAAATTTGTCATGGTTCAGAAAGCGGTCCGGATGAACGGTGTTGGCAAAGGAGATGAGCCGGTAAAAAGGAGGTAAAAAGCCATGAAAAAATTCGCCCTGTTTGTCTTCAACGGAGAGCCGATGTGCTTCATCCATGTGCTCCTGAACGCCTTGGACATGAAGGCCAGGGGAGAGGAAGCGAAAATCATCATTGAGGGCGCTTCGACCGGCCTGATTCCCGAGCTGGTCCGACCCGGCAACCCCTTGAACGGGTTATGGAAAAAGAACCTGGAGGCCGGTCTTGTCGCGGGGGTGTGCAAAGCCTGCTCAAGCAAACAGGGAACCCTCGAGGCTGCAAAGGAACAAGGGCTGACCCTGCTGGACGAAATGTCCGGCCACCCCGCCATGGCGGCTTATCGGGCGGCAGGGTACGAAATCATTACCTTCTGATCCGGGAGGACCGTGATTTTCGGCCTTGGCGCGCCGGAACATCCGGAGGGCTGAGCAAGCTCCTGGCTTTGACCCGGGTGGAAGGACGCTGGGGCAGCCGGGCAGGACGAAAGGTCAGTATTCCTGCTCGGTGACCACCTCATTCTTGATGGCACCGATAAGCGCTTCAAAGGCGGGCAGGACATCGGTCCTGAATCGGCCGGCGACAAGCACGTACATGATGGGATCGCCGATGGCAAGTCGGCCTTCGTTGATCCAGGCCCTGACCGCCTCGATCCCTTCGAGGGCGCTGTAGTGGCGGATAAGCTCCGCGAGCCTGTTCCTGTCCGTGGCAAGGTTTATGCCCCGGACTTCTTTGCCGTTTTTGGCAGTGGCCCGCACCAGGCCGTTGTGGACCAGGATCATGCCCAGCTCGCGCGGGTCCGCCTGTTGCTTGACTTCCGCTATCCATTCATCGATCATGTCAGTTCTCCAATAACCGGGCCGCGGCCCGGTTTGTTTTTCTTTTTTATATCTTTTTTGCCGGCAACAATTCAAGGGGATTGAACCGGCAGCCATTTTTCCTGTCCAGTGCCGCCGGTTTACTCGAAGGAAATTTTTTGCTTCTTTTTTTGGAGGGTATTGTGCGATAATAGTCCATCATTATAATAACAACCGATAGACATTTGGCTGCCAGCAAGGCGGCCAAAACGTCCATGGAATGCCTTACAGGCAAGTTTTACTGAGCCGTTTAAAGAAATTCAAGAGCGCAGAATGATCCATCAGATCGGGTTTGAGGCGGATGTTCATGGGCAATCGCAACATGTATTCACCAGATCCCAGAAGGAGGTACTATAATGTTTGGACTCGGTACACCGGAACTCATTGTCATTTTCGGCATCGCCTTCCTGATTTTCGGCGGCAAGAAGCTGCCCGAACTGGGAGCCGGCCTCGGCAAGGGGATCGCGTCCTTCAAGAAAGGTTTAAGCGATGCAGACAAACTGGAAGAGGAGAAACCGGCAATACCATTGGCAAGCAAAGATCCGTCTTCACAGGATAAGGCGGTGGATGCACCTTGAAGGGGCTTGTATAATTTTCCATAAATACATATACTGCATCCTCCGGGCCAAAGAGCCTGCGTCCAAGGATTTCGGCCCGCGGCCGAAAGTGTGCGGCGGAAAACGGCCACGCACTTCCACCTGGAAAGGAGCAACATGACAGACAGCCTCGGGGCAGGCCAAGCCTGCCCTCCGTCACAAACAGACCTGTCCGGCAGCCTGACCGACAGGCAAGGCCGCCGCATCAGTTACATCCGCCTGGCCATCACCGACCGCTGCAACCTCCGCTGCCGATACTGCCGGCCGGAATCCGGCGTGCCGTTTATCCCCCACGATGAAATTCTTTCCCTGGAAGAATTCGAGCGGCTGGTGCGGATTTTCTGTTCCCTGGGGGTTTCCAAGGTCCGGGTCACAGGCGGGGAGCCGTTTTGTCGGCGGGGCTGCATGCCTTTCCTGGAGCGTTTGCGGGGGGTCGAAGGGGTGCATACCCTCCATGTCACCACCAACGGGGTCAAGACGGCCCGGTATTTGGATGACCTGAAAGAGATCGGCATCGACGGGATAAATCTGAGCCTTGATACCCTTGACCCGCAGAGATTCTGGTCCATTACCCGGCGCGACTACCTTGACAGTGTCCTGCAGGCCCTGCATGGCGCCTTGAGCCGGAAAATTCCCCTCAAGGTCAACAGTGTTGTGCTGGATGACACCACTGATGAGGAAATGGCCGGGTTGGCCGGACTGGCCGAACAATATCCCCTCACCCTCCGCTTTATTGAATTGATGCCTTTTTCCGGCACGGCGCGCACCGGCAGGATTGAAAACGGCGATCTGGTCCGCCGGCTGCAGAGAATCTTTCCGAAGCTGGAGGAGTGCACAACTGTGTCGCCGTCGACCGCCCGGCTCTTTTCCCTGCCGGGTTACGCCGGCCGGCTGGGCGTCATCCAGGGGCATTCCCGCCAGTTCTGCGCCACCTGCAACAAGGTGCGCATCACCCCCGTGGGCACGCTGAAAACCTGCCTGTATGACAACGGCGTCCTGGACTTGAAGGAGTTGCTGCGCGGTGGAGCAGGTGACGGAGAAATTGCGGCGGCTATAGTCGACTGCGTCGGCAACCGTTTTGCCGACGGCCACGAGACCGAGTATTTCTGCCGCCGCTCCGCCGAGCAGTCCATGTCCCAGATCGGCGGTTGAGAGGGGGTCAAGTCTTTGCTTGACTCATCTCGATGATGTTCCGCACCGGTTCCAGGCAACGAATACCTTTCACGCGAATTGCATTCATCAAATCAACAGTTGGGCGGAGATGACGGTGCCGGACGCAATTCGGTCGACGCCTTCGGGAACGGCCGCCAGGACCTGGGCATCGGCCATGGACTGCAGCCGGCTGGCGGCCCGCAGGGGATGGAACTGGGGCAGTTCCGTGCTCTCTTTGATCACCCCGAACACAAAACGGGTCCAATGGGGATGCCCGCCTCCGATTTCCTCGGCGAGCCGCATGGCGATCCTCGGAAGGCCTGGTTTTTCATAGCCGGCCAGGCGTTGGAGGCCGGGCAGGGCAATCTGCAGAAAACCCATGAGGTTGGAGGGCGGCCCGCCGGGCAGGATGAAGACCGGTTTGCCTCCCAGAAGGCCGAAACCGACGGCCTTGCCGGGTCCGATCCGGATGCGGTGGAATACCTTCCGCCAACCCAACCGTTCCAGCATCCGAGCAACCAGATCCCGGTCTCCCGACCAGGCGCCGCCGCTGGTGACCACGGCATCGATGTCGGCGGCGGCTGCCGCCAGGCTTTCCAGAAGTTCATCCGGCTCGTCCCTGACGATGGAACAGCCGGTGGCCCATCCGAAGCGGCGGCACCAGGCATTCAAGGCGACAAGGTTGCTGGCGTATAATTTCCCTTCGGGCAGGGGCCGACCCGGCGCCACCACCTCATCGCCGGTGGCGATGAGGGCGATCCGCGGTTTTCGGCATACCCCCACGCGATCATGACCGGCGGCGGCCAGCAGTCCCACCAGTCCGGGTGAAAGGGGCGTCCCGCGGGAAACGAGAAGTCCGCCCCGGGTCACGTCGGTTCCTTTGCGTAAAATATTGCGCCCTTTCTCGGCGCTGTTCCCGGCAATCACCTCGTTGCCCTCCACCCGGGCAAATTCCTCGGCGAGAACGGCGTCGGCATTTTTCGGTATGCGGGCGCCGGTCAATACCCTTACTGCCCCTCCGGGCTCCACACGATCTTCGGAGAGAATGCCGGCCGCGGCGACGCCGGCGAGGGCCAGCCGTACCGGTTGCTCCGGGCAGGCGCGGGCCACGCTTTCCGACCGGACCGCGTAGCCATCCTTCATGGACGCATCCACGGAGGGCGAATCGACCAGGGCACGGAGATCCTCCGCCGCCACCCGGTCGACCCCCTCATCCAGGGGAACCGTTTCGGAGGGAAGCGGCTCCAGATGATTCAGGGTCAGGGCCAGGGCCTCGTCGAGCCCAAGGGCGAAATCAGACGTCATGTGCTCCTCTCTTCAATTCTCGGGGTTACAGGAAGCAACAGCCCCGGCTTGCCTGGTCCGGCTTTCCCGGTCATGAGGTTGCGCCCGGGTCTGCCTGCGGATCGGAATCCTGCCGTTCATCGACCGGATCAAAATAGCTTTCACCGGCACAGTGCCTGCACAGCAGTACTTCGCCCCTCCGGACTTCCCTGCCGTCCCGGACCATCTGCCCGCATTGTTCACAGACCACGCGCCGGCGGGGAGGGCCGGGCATCTGACACGGATCAGGCCGCACCCGTACCTGCTGGACGTTAAACAGCAGCTCATCGGGCATCCGCTTGTAGCCCTCGATCTGCCGGGTCCGGGCATCGGAGGCATCCGGGGCGAAGTTCGCGGCCAGGTCCCTGGAGGATTCGGTGGAGACAATCCGGTAAGCCGTCCCGGTCTCGAGGTTGAGGAAGGTGGCGGCATTGATGCCGAAATCCTTGAATTTCAGGGTCCTGCGGCCCAGCCGGCAGCCCGTCACGCTTTCAATGGCATCGGTGGCGCACCGGTCGATCTCCACGAAGACCATCAGTTTTTTCCGGAAGGAGGGAGCCTTGGGGTCCGTAATGTCCACCAGCCGGCATCCCAGCATGGCCATGCGCACCCCGATGATCTGGCCGGCGCACAAATGGCCGTGCCGTTGCACGGATTCGGCCAGCAGGTTTGCAAAGGATTGCATCGATTCTCCTGTTTCTGAGGGAAGGGATATCTTCACCGGCCGGGGAGGGCAACCCGCCAAAAAAATCCGTCAGGCCTCGAACTTGAATCTGGCGACCATTGTAGCGATTTCCCCGGCTATCTCCGTCAACTCGGCTGCCGCCTCGTTGACTTTCTGCGCCCCGGTATTCGATTCATTGGCGGCATGGTTGACATCCTGTATGCTTGCCGAGACCTCGGTCACGCCCTTGGCGGCTTCCGCGGCGCTGCCGGCCATGACGTTGGAGCCGCTGGCAACCTCGGCAATGGCGGTGGCGATATTGTTGGTGCCTGCCCGGGCCTGATGAATGTTGCCGGAGATTTCATTGGCGTTTTCCTTCTGCTGTTCAACCGATTTGGAGATGAGCGCGGACGCTTCGTTGATATGATTGATGATATTGGCTATCTCGTCAATGACCTTGACAACCTCTCTGGTATTGCTCTGCACGCCCTTTACCCTGCCGGCGATATCCTGGGCCGCCTTGGCGCTCTGATCGGCGAGCTCCTTGATTTCGTTGGCGACCACGGCAAATCCCCTGCCGGCATCACCGGCGGAGGCGGCTTCGATGGTCGCGTTCAGGGCCAGCAGGTTGGTCTGCTTGGCTATGCGGCTGATGACCGAGGTCACATCGCCGATATCCTCGGCAACCTTGCCCAGGAGTTCAATGGTCTGCATGGCAGACACCGATTTGCTTTTGGCCATTTCGGCAATATCCGAACCGTCCCGGGCGAAGCGGGCGACATCGGCAAGCTCCATGGAATTTTCCTCGATTGCCGAGGCCACGGAATCGACGTTTTGCGACATCTGTTCGGCCGAAGAGGAAATACTCTGCACATTGACACTCATTTCTTCCGCTGCCGAGGCGATGGCATTGATATTGGCTGACATCTGCTCGGTCGCCCCAGCCACGGAACCGGACCGGGTGGAAACCTGTTCCGCGGAGGAGGCCATCTGGGCCGACAGAGCCGACAAATCGGCGGAAGAAGTGTTGAGCTGGCCGGCATACTCGGCGATGTCTCCCACCATGATCTGCAGCTTTTCGATGAAGATGTTGAACCACTTGGCCAGTTCGCCGATTTCGTCGCGGCTCTCCTCCTGCAGCCGGACGGTCAGGTTGCCTTCACCTTCGGCGATGTCCTGCAGCATGGTGACCGCCTTTTTCAGCGGACGGATGATCATGCCGGAGATGTACACCCCCAGTACAATCGCCAGGATCAGGGAGCCGATCACCAGGAACAGCTCAATGGTCTGCCACCTGCTGACCAGGCCGGCGGTCGTCTCCATGGTGCTCTCGGTATCGGACTTGATATTCATGGCCGCGTTGAGCACATCGGCCTGCATGCCCGCCATGCTCTCCCAGATCTGCGAGGAGGCCTCATTGAGCCTGGTTTCCTCGGCCAGGACGAGCTTCTTGGCATTGATGGTCCTGTCCGTGCTGCCGGCCAGATCATCGAGCAGAGCGGCGATGGGCGCCGCCGCCGGATCTGCGGAAAGGACCTCCAGTTCGGTGCTGATGTTCCGGAGCAGGGTCGAGGCCTGGATCCTGACATAGTCGATATACTCCGCGTCCGACGAGGCTATCGACTCGTTGACCAGGGCGTTCATCTCGTTGCACAGTGATTTGACCGACGAGGCTGCCTTGACGGCGGCAATCGCCTGGCCGGCGGTACCGGAAATCTCCTCGAACTGCCGGCCGACGGCGGCGGCGTCACTGGTCGCGGCGACTTTTTTCTCTATGTCGTCGATTGCTTCGTATATCTTGATCTCCGCATCGAACTGGGCATTGTCGACAATGCTGATGGTCAATTTGATGACCTCGGCGATCAGGGAGTTGTATACCTTCTTCAGTTCCCCCAGGTCCTTGAGGGCCTGCAGCTGGCTGGTCTTCAGGGTCAGGAGCCCCTCCACCGCCGCGAGCAGTCCGGCGTCCTCATCGGAACCGGAGAGGGCGCTCTGGCGGTGGTCGGCCAGTTTACTCCGGATATCCGCAAGATTGTCGTCGGTCCGGGCATTGACAATGGCAACGGCAAACGTCTGCAGCGGCATGGTCTGGCTTATCCGCGCGACCTGCATCTCGATGTTTTCATCAATGGCGGTGGTGGCCTGTTTCAGATTGGCCTGGATGTTGCCCAGAGAGACAAATCCCGCCAGGCCGGAAAGACCGGCGATCGCCGCGCAGACGATGAAGCCCAGGGAAAGCTTCCACTTGAGTCCTGATCTGAAAAAATTCATTGTTCTATATGTCCAAAGGTTTGATCCGGCCATCCTCAATGATGGTCAGGAAGATTTCGTCCATGCCCTGATGATCTCCGGGACCGTACTGCAGGACAATGCCGCCCAGATCGAAGGCGCCCGTTTCCTGGACGGAGCGGAGAAAGTTCTCCCGGGTCAGGTCGCCCTGGACGGATTCAGCCGCCATGGCGAAAAATTTGCCCACCATGTATCCTTCCAGGGAGACAAAATCAGGGGAGACGTCCGGTTGATATTTGCCGAGCGCCTCCCGGTATTCCTGTACCAGGGGAACGCTCTGATCGTCGGGAAAGCTGACCACCTGGGAGATGATCGTCCCGTCTCCGTCTCCGCCAAGCTCCTCGGCCAGGGAACTGGTACCGACAAAGGATATGTTGGCGTAGACCGTGTCGGTCATGCCTATTTGTTTGGCCAGCTTGATGAATTCCGCGCAGGGCTTGTACACCCCGACCATGACCACGGCCTCGGGAGCGGCCTTCCTGATGTTGAGCAGGCCGCTCTTGACCGCGGCGGTATTCCGTTCATACGTCCCGGTGGCGACCAGTTCCATGCCTCTTTTTCGCAGGGCGATTTCAATGCCGCTCAGGCCGGCCTGGCCATATCCGTCATTCTGGTAGAAGCAGGCGATTTTTTTCAACCCCTGCCCGTCGACAAGATACTGGGCGAGCCGTTCCATTTCCTGGTAATAACTTCCCCTGACATTGATGACGTATTTCTTGAAGGGATTGCGCAGGAATTCGGCGCCGGTAAAGGGGCCGATAAAAGGGACCTGCTCTTTTTCGGCAAGGGGAACAACCGCCTGGGCCGTCGGGGTGCCGACCCCGCCGATCAGCAGAAACACCTTGTCTTTTTCAATCAGGTCGCGGGTGTTCCTGATCGCTTCGCCGGGTTCATAGCCGTCGTCTTTGCTGATCAGGACGATTTTCCGTCCTTTTACTCCCCCGGCGTCATTTATCCGGGCAAAGGATGCTTCGATGCCGGCGCGCAGGTTGGTGCCGAGGTCCTGGGATGGTCCGGACAGGGCGCAGGACTGCCCGACGACGATCCTGTCGGGGGTTACTCCCACTTCAGCATGGATGGCCCCGGCGGCAAGCAACAGGAAAAAAGAGAAGAACCAGCATATTTTGTTCACAACAGCACCTCACTGAAAATGGAAAGAAGAATGATTGTCAATGAGTGGGGCTCCTCATTGCATTGTAATGAGTATATACTCTTCAAATCGGTAAGGCAAATTCCCGGAGCAAAAAGCGGAAATTTGCATTGCTGCAGATGTGCGGCGACTTTTTTCCCTGCCGGGCACCAATCTTCAGTCAATCGGCATGGCTGGATACTGTTTTCTTTGAGGGAGTGGTTTTTTTTCAGCGCCCGGAGCGAAACCCCTGACGGCGGAGTGTTTCCGCGCACCCGGGTCTCGATCCCATGCAGGAGGCCGGCTCCTGGAACCGGAATAAGGGAGGCCCCACGGCAAGAGGCGTTTTCGCGTGGCCTGCCCCGCCCTTTACTGCCAGGGCGGTTTCAATCCCGTGACGGGGCGGTGGGCCGCGCGTACAGTTCGGCCACGCCGGAAGTGTGCTGATGCGCCCTGTAGATGATTCTGCGGCTGTCGGCGCTGACGGCGAAATCGGGGTAGACAAAGCCCCCGGCGGCCAGGGGGCCGTTCACCCTGGTTGCCGCGCCGCCGGCGAGAGGGACGGAAAAGAGTTCATCGGCTCCGGTCTGGGAGGGCGCCAGGTACAGGACGGAGCCGCCGTCCGGACTGACGGCAAAGGAGCTGACGCTGCCTCCGGGGGTCAGGGGAGAGTTCAGCTTGACAGCCCCGCCGCCGCCCATGGCCACTGCGTACAGCTCGATCAGCGCATCGGTTTCCTGGTCGGCTAGATATATGACACGGCTGTTGTCGGGGCTGACGGCAAAGGAAAGCACATCCCCGCTCCGGGTGAGGGAATCATTGAGTCTGGCCGCCTTGCCGCCGGTGACGGGCACGGAATAGAGTTCGACCACGTCATCTTTTTTCTGGTCGGCCCTGTACACGACGCGGCTGCCGTCGGGGCTGAGGGCAAAGGAAGAAACATTCCCGCCCCGGGTGAGGGAATCATTGAGTCTGACCGCCTTGCCACCGGTGATGGGCACGGAATACAGCTCGACGACCTTTTTCTTTCTATGGTCGGCCGTGAACACCACCCGGGAACTGTCCGGGCTGACGGTAAAGAATCCCACCGTGCCGTCGGCGGCTGGCTTGGTATTGAGACTGGCCGCCGCTCCGCCGTCGAGGGGGACGGAAAAAAGTTCGCTGCCTCCCCCCTTCAGCCGGTCAGCCGCGAACACGACCCGGGAGCTGTCCGGGCTGACGGCGAAAAAGCCTACACTGCCGCCGGCAGCCGATCCACCGTTGAGTCTGGTCACCGGGCCGCCGTCAAGGGGGACGGAAAACAGATCATACACGCCGTTGATCAGTTGATCGGCCACGTACACGACCCGGGAGCTGTCCGGGCTGACGGCGAAAGCATCCACATTGCCGCCGGCAACAGGTTCGTCGTTGAGCCTGATCACTTTTCCGCCGCCCAGGGGGGCGGAAAAGAGTTCATAGACTCCGGCCGTCCGCTGGTCGGCCAGATATACCACTCTGCCTGAGTCGGGACTGATGACGATGTCGGCCGCCACATTGCTGCCGGCGGGCAGGGGATCGTTCAGCCGGGTCACCGTTCCGCCGCCGATGGGGACGGAATAGAGTTCGTCAACTTCATTCCTTTCCTGATCGGCCCTGTAGACGACGCGGCTGCTGTCCGGGCTGATGAAAAATGCGTCCACATTCCCTCCCGGAGCGGGCGGTTGGTTGAGCCGGACAACCGAACCGCTGCCCAGGTGGACGGCATAGAGCTCAACGGTATTCTCCGCTTCCTGGTTTGCCCTGTACACGACATGGCGGTCGTCCGGACTGAGGGCAAAAGAATGGACGTAGCCGCCGGGGGCGAGGGGCCCGTTCAGCCTGCCGTTGTTCGTTTCGGCCAAAATCTCCTGTGCCGGATAGAGGAGAAATACGGAGCATACCGCCAGGATGAAAAGAAGGTATCCGCCGCCCGCGACCCGCAGGAGGGCAAGGAAATGCATAATCGACTCTCGGTTGGACAGGAAAGGGTGAAGATAACCGGTACAAAAAATAACACATTTCCGGCGGGATGTAAATTGTCATCCCCTGGACCTTCCGCTGATGACATCAGTGGTTTGACTTGCCTGGAAAACCATGTATTGTACTCGTATCATTTCGCCTCCGCGGGATGAAGCAGGCGGTTCACGTTTCGCCTGCAGGGGAAAAAAGCGCTCAGCCCCTTGCGAGGGCAGGAGGGAGGAGCACTGATCCATTGGCAACTTGACATCAGGGAGGAAAAACCGGATGAAAAAACGCAGAATCGGCACCACGGACATCGAAGCCTCGGTCGTTGCCTTTGGCGCATGGGCGATCGGCGGCGGGACCTGGTGGGGGAAAACGGACGACGACGAGTCGATCAGGGCCATCCATGCCGCCCTGGACGGCGGGATCAATCTGATCGATACCGCCCCGGTATACGGCTGGGGACGGAGTGAAGAAGTCGTCGGCAAGGCGATAGCGGGCCGGCGGGACCAGGTGGTGCTGGCGACGAAATGCGGCCTGTGGTGGCATGATCAGCGGGGACCGGTATTTTTTGAACTGGAGGGACACACGGTCCGACGGCTGCTGCGGCCGGACGCCATCCGCCGGGAAATCGAGGACAGCCTGCGCCGTCTGGGCACCGACTGCATCGATTTGTACCAGACCCACTGGCAGACGACGGAACCGGACAAGGACCCCATCGCCGAGACCATGGAGTGCCTGGTCAGGCTGAAGGAGGAGGGAAAAATCCGGGCCATCGGCGCCTCCAATGTCGATATCGGTCACATCCGGCAATACCAGGCCGCCGGGGTCCTGGACGCGATCCAGCCCAGGTACAGCATGCTTGACCGGCAGATCGAGCGGGACCTCCTGCCCTACTGCATGGAGCACTCGATCAGCACCCTGGTCTACTCCCCGCTGGAGCAGGGCCTGCTCACCGGCCGGATAGGCATGGATTATGCCGTCGCACCCGGCGAGTACCGGGGCAATATTCCGTGGTTCAAGCCGGAGAACCGGCGCCGGGTCCTGGACATGCTGGCCGGCTGGAAAGGGCTGACCGAAAAATACGGCTGCACCCTGTCGCAGCTGGTGATCGCCTGGACCATCGCCCAGCCGGGCATCACCTTTGCCCTGTGCGGGGCCAGGAAGGCCGCGCACAGCAGCGAGAACGCGGCTGCCGGCTCCCTGGTTGTAGATGAAGCAGATATTCTGAAAATACGAAAGGATGTCGAGGGCTTAGGAGATCCGGAATAAACAGGTGTCCGGCGCCGGCCAGCCTGAACGGGGGGACGGGCGCCTTTTCAGAAACGGTCGGTAAAATAGGGCTGCAGCACCTCGGGCAGGGCGACGGTGCCGTCCTCCTGCTGGTAGTTTTCCAGTATTGCCACCAGGGTGCGGCCAACGGCCAGGCCGCTGCCGTTCAGGGTGTGAACCAGCCGGCTTTTCTTCTCTCCCTCCGGCCGGTAGCGGATACCCATGCGGCGGGCCTGAAAGTCGAGAAAATTGGAGCAGGATGAGATCTCCCGGTAGGTATTCTGGCCCGGCAGCCACACCTCGATATCATAGGTCTTGGTGGCAGAAAAGCCCAGGTCGCCCGTGCAGAGGGTGACAACCCGGTACGGCAGCCGGAGCAGCCGCAGGACCTCCTCGGCATCGGCCAGCAGTGACTCGAGTTCCCGGTGCGATGTTTCCGGGGTCGTGAACTTGACCAGCTCCACCTTTTCAAACTGATGCTGGCGGATGAGGCCCCGGGTGTCCTTGCCGTAGGAACCTGCCTCGGAGCGGAAGCAGGGCGTGTAGGCCGTGTAGCGCAGCGGCAGCTGTGCTTCGCTCAGGGTCTCGCCGCTGTGCATATTGGTCACCGGCACTTCGGCGGTGGGTATCAGCCACAGGTCCCAGTTGTCTATTTTGAACAGGTCGGCGGCGAACTTGGGCAGTTGGCCGGTGCCGGTCATGGTGGCGCTGTTGACCATGAACGGCGGCAGAACTTCCTGGTAGCCGTGTTTCTGGGTGTGCAGGTCAAGGAAGAAATTGACCAGGGCCCGGGACAGGCGGGCCCCGAACCCCTTCAGGAGCGCGAACCGGGCGCCGGCGAGCTTGGCCGAGGTCTCAAAGTCGAGAATGTTGAGCTGTTCGCCGATTTCCCAATGGGGCCGCGGGGCAAAAGAAAACTGGGGTATCCCGCCCCATTTCCTGACCTCCACGTTGTCACGGTCGTCCTTGCCCACCGGCACCGAGTCGTCACAGAGATTGGGGATGGACATGACGACGTCCTGCAGGTCTTCCTCGACTGCGCTCAGCCGGGCATCCAGTTCCTTGATTCGGGCCGACGCCTTCCGCATTTCGCCGATCAGGGGTTTGGCCTCGTCATCGGCCCCGCCCTGCTTGAGTTCGGCGATGCGCCGGGAAACGGTGTTCCTCCTGTTCTTGAGGTTTTCCACCTCGGCCAGGAGGGCAAGGCGATCGCCGTCTATTTCGGCAAAGCGGTCAACGATGGCGGAGTCCATCCCCCGCCGCATGGTCTTTTCCCGCACCAGGTCTATATTTTCACGGATAAAGCGCAGTTCAAGCATGATGTTCCAACAGCTTCCCTTTCAGTTAAACCAATCCCGTCAACCAGTCTTACTATCACGGCGGCCCGCGGAACGCAACGCCTAATCAATTGCTTTTCCCGGAGCTCTCTGCTAATTTCAGAAATTTACGGAAGGAACGATTTCTTCGCCGGGTTGAGGAGCAGCTCAGTTGGAACCCTACAAGCATATTGCCGTTTTTCTTGCCGAATTCCGCCGGGCGGCCCGTTTCCTGGGTCTGTCGCTGATCGGGCTGAGCATCGGTCTGTTCCTGATATCCGGCAACCTGCTGCTGGTCATGCAGGAGCATCTGGAGGAGCAGCTCTATTTTTTTTCCGTTGCCGGTCCGTTTCTGGCCCATGTCAAGGTTTCCATTTTCGGCGCTCTGTATATCCTGATGCCCTGGATCATGTATGTGGTCTGGAAGGGGGTCGGCCTGCCCTTCGGCCTGACCGGCCGAAGGCTGTTCTGGTTTGTCTGTGCAACCTGCCTCCTTTTTTATGCCGGGACGATTTTCTGCTACATGATTACCCTGCCCTACGGGGTGAGCTTCCTGCTCGGCTTTCAATCGGAGGACCTCAAGGCCGTGATATCGGTGGGGCGCTTTGTCAATTTCGTGACCGTTTTCATCCTGGCCTTCGGGATTATTTTCGAACTGCCGGTTTTCATGGTGTTCTGCGCCGGAGTCGGCGTATCGAGAAAGTTTTTTGCCCGAAACCGGCGCTACGCCATCCTGATCATCGCCATTCTCGCGGCGCTGCTGACCCCGACCCCGGATGTGGTCAATATGGCGCTGATGGGCGTGCCGCTCTATCTACTCTACGAGATCGGCATTCTAATCATCCGCGTCTTCAACCTGGACCGGAAACAGACAAGGCCCCCCGTCCGGTAGCAGGCCGGAGTATGAGCGGAGGGGTCAGGATTCGATTATCCGTATCCCGTGCTGGAGCAGCAGCGCGGCGGCAACCCCGGTTTTCGGGGTCAGGCCGCAGGAGGGGCTGCCGCCCTTGAGGTAGGCGGTGCCGATGTGCTGGGCCTTGATGACGGCCAGGCACTCCTCCGCTCCCAGGATGAAATTGCGGGTAACATCGAGGCCGTCGCGGGTGATGACCGACGCCCTGCCGGCCAGAACATCGTGGCCGTCTCCGCCGCTCAGGTCCGCGGCGGTCCTGGGAGTGGGCAGGCCGCCGAGCTGTTCCGGGCAGACCGGTATCCATAGGCGGCCGGCCAGTTTTCGCATGCAGGCGGCCGAATATCGGCGCTGCCCGTCGTATCGGGTTCGGAGACCCATGAGACAGGCGCTGACCAGACAGATTTCAGGACGTGTTGACAACATGGTGCAACGTCATCAAAAAGGGCTTACACTGGCCGAACGCAGGTTCCTGCGGCGACTGATTTTCATTGTCGCCGTCCTGGGGCTGCTGTGGATTGTTTTTGCGCCTGAGCGGGGGCTGCTGCATTATCATCGCCTGCATAAACAGATAGAGACGCTGAGCCGGGAGAACAGAGAGCTGGCCGAACGGAATGCCCAGCTGAAGAAGGAGATCGAACGGCTGCGCAGCGACGAATCCTACCTCGAGGAGCTGGCCCGGAAAAAATACGGTCTGCTCAAGGAAAACGAAACCGTCTACGAGTTCAAGTCCAAAACGCCGAAGAAATAGGCCGGACGGTTTGCCCTGCATCGGAACCCCACGGGTTCCGGACAAAGTCAGGCTCAGGAAAACCCTGATTTCGAGGAGCAGCCGCTCAAGGCGCCGGAGGGGATCTGCGGTCCTCCCTGACCGACACGGAAGCTCGCGGCCGACACGGTTTTCTTGACCTCGAGGCCGCCGCAATGCTTGCACTTGACTGTTTCCGGCGAGGTGACCGACATGATGACCTCGAAATGGGCCTTGCATTTCTTGCAGACATATTCGTAAATGGGCATGATCCATTCTCCATGAGGAGGGGTTGACGAACGGACAACGCGGCCGCCGGAACGTTTCCGGCTGCCGCTTGATTGGGAAATTTAAGCACGGAGCGGGACGTTGTCACGTGAAAAAAACATGGCCGCGGCCGTCAATGCGCCGCGGTCCGGATATGAGGTGCTGCGGCGGATACGCGGCCTGATAGGGTTCCACAGGGCCATGGGCATCGAAGTGTATCCGCGCAGCGGGGGCATGCGGCGGTTTCTGGAGATGACGGACCCCGGCACCGGAGTTCCGGCGGGACAAAAGGCAAAAGGAACTACCCGCCCCGGGCAGGCGGCCGACGGCCGGACCGGGTCGGCCGGAACCCTTCTCCGGGCGCTGCGCCAGGAGGTCGCTGCCTGCACCGGGTGCGTCCTGGCCGCCGACCGCCTGGGGGTCGTTCCGGGCAGGGGAGGAAGGGGCTGCCGCCTCATGGTGGTGGGAGACTGGTCCGCCCAGGATGGCGGGTTTGCCGGGGAGATCCTGTTCGGCCCGGACGAGGATGTCATGCTGGGGAAGATGATGGCGGCCATCGGTCTGGCGCCGGAAGAGGTGTATGTGACCAATTGCATAAAATGCTGCCCCGCAGGCGGAAGGGAACCGGACAGCGCCTGCGCCGCGGCCTGTTTTTCATTTGTCAGCCGCGAGATCGCCGTCCTCGAGCCGCCGATAATCTGCGCCATGGGCGACCTTGCCGCCGGAATGCTGACCGGCAGGAAGGAACCGCTGATCCGTCTGCGCGGCCGTTTCACCGGCTGTCGTCCCGCCGCCTCCGCCGTGGTCATGCCCACCTTTCACCCCCGCCTGCTTTTGCGCAACCCGGAGATGAAAAAGGCGGTCTGGAGCGATCTGCAGGCGATCAGGCGCCGCCTGGAGGGGAAGAGCGGCTGATTTTCCCCTCGCGCATCGCCAGCAGGCCCCGTTTGCCCAGCTCCCGGAAAAAGGTGGTGACCGAGATTTCCGCTTCTCTCCTGCTGGTCTGATGCGCGGTTTGAAAACCATCGACGATCTCCCTGACCGTCCGCTGCCCGTCGATCATCCGCCAGACGGCGGTCCCCATCACGTCCAGCTGCAGTTTCCGGTCAATGACGGTATTCCGCCGGGAGGAGAAGCGTTTGTAAATGCCCTGGAACCAGGGTTTCACCTGGACCTGGTAGGCAAGGCGGACTTCGCCGTTGCCGCTGTCCTCTTCCGCGACCCGGGGATTTTTTACCGGTATGCACTCCAGGGCCTGGTCCTTTGACCCGGGCCGGTTGAACCGGGAAGCCTGTTTCGATCTGTTGAACACCACTGTCGCCTGCCGGAGGTTGCCGGTCGTTCACGCGGCCGGGCGCGCGGTATACCGTCTGCGAATGTCCTCCATGATGGTTGATCCGGGCGCGCCGCGCTTGCCTTCCCCTTTTGCACCCAGAATGACATTTTCGTCGGCGATATGCCAGAGCTTTAACCAGGTCCAGAGGGGTTTTTTCTGCAGCCGGCGGAGAAGGCGCTTCGGCCCCCCGGCCTCTTCCACCCAGGTGCAGGAATCCGGAGCCACGGGGCCGGCGGGCCGGGCCGGATCGGCCAGAGAGGCGCCGAAGGCGCACAGGTCACGGTTGTTGAGCAGAGCCGCGGCGGGCTTGAAGCGCAACAGGGTCAGATCCGAATCGTCCAGCGAGAAGGTGAGGGTGAACCGCCCGACCAGGAATTCGTGGGCCCGCAGTTTTGCCGCGGCCGGCAGAACGGCCCTGATATCATAGACCGCCCAGAGGAGGTCGTCGCCGTCCGCATGGTCGCGGAACGAGGACAGGACAAGGCTCATGGTCCGTTCTTCCCCGGGATTGTCATGAAAGCGCAGCAGGGTCGCCCGGCCGCAGGCCGGGCAGAAGAGCAGCAGCCCCCTGCTGTCAAGGGAGCCTTCGCGGCACGCAAACCCTGTCGCCGCGAACGGCTGGAGAAGTTCTTCAAGGGCGGGGGGAAGAGACCATTTCCGCAGGGCTGCGCCCCCTTGTCCAAAGGTTTTGCCGATTTTTTTCAGGACCCGGTCAGGGGCAAAGCGGCGGCCGGCATGGCGCCATTTCATTTCCAGCACCGGCCGGCCCTCGTCCTCGAAGAAAAGATAATCGCGGAGGATGACCGTGGGCTGCCACTGCGGCGGCACCCGCACGGTTATCCCGTCCCAGCCGATAACCGGCCACTGTTCGGAAGAAAGAGTCATCCAGGTCTAACGGGGGATCAGGTTTTCCCAGCTGTCATCCATCATGGCGGCGGGGCAGGGCTTGCTGTCCATCTGGCACTGCTTGAGGAAACACTCCCGCTCTGCAATGATTCGGTCCGGCATGGTCAGTTTGACCATGTTGCCGATATTCTCATCGATGTTTTTCTGGTTGTGCTGCAGGGACAGGGTGATGTAGTTGCCGTCCTGGTCGGTGAAGCGCCATTTCCACTCCAGGACGATGCCGAAGGCGTCGCCGGTGAATTCGTCCGGTTTGCCGAATTTTTTCTTGTACCGCGCCAGGAGCTCGTTATAAAATTTGCGGCTGGAATCCTTGTATTTCATTTTTATCCTGACTATCTCCCCCGGGCGGTCGCAGGTGCCGTAGGAAATTTCCCCCCGGCGGAACCCGCCGATATCATTGATTATCACCTCCATGACATAGTTGTTGTAGGTCAGGAATTCGTATTCATCGATGGAGGCACCCAGCCGGATGCCGTTGATTTCACGGGGGACATTGTCCGCTGCCGCTGCGCCATGGGCCGGCAGCAGCAGAAGCAGGCCGAGCAGGGTCAGTAGGCGGTGAAGAGTCATGGGCCTTCTCCTCCGGGCGGCAGGTTTATTGTTCTGAACCGCATTCTCTCCAGGCTTCCTCCTTGAGGTGATCGAGAAGATAATGGGTCTGGTCGACAAATAGCTCGACGTGCAGCTTGATGATCCGGGAAACGGTTTTCGGCAGCTGTTCCGGATATTTTTCCATCACCCTGTGAAACGCCTCCCTGGTGATGGTCAGCACCGTTGCGTCGGTCAGCGCAGTGGCTGAAAAAAACCAGTCGAACTCCGCCAGCAGGGCCAGTTCGCCGAAATAGCTGACTCCGTCTGGGGCAAGCAGCTGCAGATGGAACTGGCGGCCATGATGGTCCGCGCAGATGCCCACCTTGCCGCTGATGAGCAGATACATGCGGTCAGCCGGTTCGCCCTGGACGACAATCGGTTCGCCGGCGGGGAATTTCTCCATACTGGCAAGATAGGCATAAAGCCGGAGGGTTTCAAGCGCTGTTTCATGGAAAAAGGGAAGCTGCTGCAGGAAGGCCGTTTTCCTGTCGATGCTGCTGCCTTCACCGCTGTTCCGATGTTTACTGTTTGTGGACGAGTTCATAAAATACTCCCTTTCGGTCCATGAGTTCCGCATAGGACCCCTGCTCGATGACCGTTCCGGCCCTGAGAACGATGATCCTGTCATACGAGGGGGTCAGGTCGAGCCGGTGAATGACGGCGATGATCGTTTTATGCCCTCTATACCTGGTATCAATGAGTTTCTGGATCAGGGCCTGGGACTGGTTGTCCAGACTGGCGGTGGCCTCGTCCATGATCAGGATCGGGGTGTCCTTGAGCAGGGCGCGGGCGATGGCCACTTTCTGCCGCTGGCCGCCGGAGAGCCGGTCGCCCTTGGAGCCGACCTCGAAATCAAGGCCGATGTCAAGGATCTCGTCCCGCAGGCCCTGACGGGCAAAAGCCTCCATGGCGACGGCGTACAGGCGCTCCTCATCGGGTGTTTCCCTGATGGTTCCGCCGAAGAAAATATTGTCCTTGAGGCTGTGGCGGTACAGGTATTCGGTGGGACAGAAGGGGATGAAATCCCGCTGATCGGTGAACATCGGCAGCGACGCCAGGGCCCCGGTCTCCCGCAGCCGGCTGGTCGAGGTGAAGCAGGCCTCTATGTCGACGCCCATCAGATGCTCGAGGAAATAATGGCGGGTCGAAAGAATTCTGTCATCCAGTCCCTCGGGCAGGTCGACGATCGAATGTCTGCCGGGGATAAACCGCAGGGCCAGGAGGAGCAGCCGGTTTCGGTGCTGTCGCTGCCGGGGGGAACCGTTGCCGAGATCGTCGAGCAGAGTTGCGTAGTTTTCGAGTTCATCCGCCTGCATGGGGCTGCGCTCAAAAAAGAACTCGTCTTCGCCGATGTCCTTGAGCAGATGAACGGTTTTCCGGGCGATGTCAAGCCCCAGGGCAACGAGGTCCCCTTCCAGCCCCCGTTCATCGATCAGCTTCCTGAACACCTTGTTGTCGGGAAGATGTTCGGTGTCGAACTCGCCGCTCAAACTGTCGCCGAAGATGATATTGTCCCGCAGCGAACAGTAGGTGAGAAAATAATGGCAGTCGTAAAATTCGATGATGCCGGCAAACTGTTCGTTGAGTTCTCCCTGGATGATGCTCCGCATGTGCAGGAATTTATCCAGCAGCGGCATGATCCGTTCGCGGGGCGGCACCATATTGAGGCCGAAGCGGAGGATATCCTCCTCGAGGCCGACCTCCCGCACCAGGGACAGCAGACGGGACCGGTCCGGCAGGTTTTTGTCATCTCCGCCGGCCCTGACAGCATAGAGGAGATTGTCGCGCACCGTTCCGGTGAAGATGAATGGCTGCTGGGAGATCATGGTGATGTTCCGGCTGATGTCCGCCTTGGACAGGGTGTTGATCTCCCTGCCGTCCAGGAGGATGGAACCATGGCTCGCATTGTAGAGCTGGGCGATCAGCAGGGCCAGGGTTGACTTGCCGGAGCCGGAAAAGCCGACCAGGGCGATCTGTTCGTTGGGCCTGATTCTGGTCGTGATGCCCTCCAACAGCTTGACCGCGCCGACGGAGAAGCCTGTCCCCTTCAGTTCGATGTCGCCCCGCAACCGGTACGGTTCCCGCCCTTCCGGCAGCAGGGGATGTTCGGGGGGAAGGTCGAAGATCTTCATGATCTGCCGGTAGCGCACCGACGCATCCTGGTATTCCTGGTAATATTCCATCATTTCCTTCCAGGGGTCATATATTTTTTCATAGGCGGAAAGAAACGCCACCAGGGCGCCCAGGGTGAACTGGCCGTGAATGGCCAGGTAGCCGCCGACCAGGAAGAGGATGAAGGGGCCGAAGGACTGGAACATGTTGTTGGCGAACTTCATGCCGTATTTGACGACGAAGAGTTTTTTCAGAATGTGGTAAAGCCGGTCGACATAGGCGGCCATGCGTTTTTCTTCGAGGGCGAAGCTGGAATTGGAGTGGACCTCATGAATGCCGGAAACCGCCTCGTTGACAATATTGCCCATGGCCCGGGTGTTGCGGATACGTTTTTTGTTGAACCGGTTGTAGCGGCGCTGCAGCAGGGGGATGACCACCAGCTCGAAGGGGTAGACAATAACGGTCAGCAGGGTCAGCAGCGGGCTCAGGCTGAACATGAAGCCGAGAAAGACCAGGAAGGTGAGAATGGAGGTGACCGGAATGGCCAGCGCGCCGCCGAGAAAGAGACCGATGGCATTGAGCTCGGCGGTCATGGCCGAGATGACGGTGCCGGGCTGCATCTTCCGATAGAACTGCAGGGGGAGCTGGAGGATGTGGTGGTAGAGTTCGTTGCGCATGCCCACCAGTATTTTCTGGCCGATCACCGTCTGCATGACATTGATGAGGTACTTGAGCAGGCTTGCCAGGGTGATCGCCCCGATATAGAGGGCGCAGTAGAGGAACAGCAGCTGTTCATTGCGAAGGTGGATGGCCTCGTTGACGATGCGTTTCTGCATTTCCAGGGGAAAGACCCGGAAAAAGAGGCTCACCAGGATGACGGCCAGCAGCAGGAGCTGCAACGGGCGGTGGCGGGTGAGAACCCAGTAAAACAGCGGCCGCCGGGTTATCAGCACGTCGGCCTCCGGTCAGGCAGGAAAAACATGGGCCGGGTTCTCCCGGCCGAACCGACGGATCGGGCCGGAAAAATTGGTGACCGAGCGCGAACCGCGGCGGAGGGTCCATGACCGTCCGGCGGGGTACCGTCCGATCGGCCAACCTTCATGCCTTTGCCCACTGCAGGTTTCCCGCAGGGTTGATTTTCGCCAAACAGGCAATTGCCGGACATAGTCTACTATATGATTGTATCCTCTTGAAAATCAAGGGATTTATGCGGCCCGGCCCTCACTGTCCCCCGGTCAGTACGCCAGGTAGGAGAGCGATTTGAGAATCAGGGCAAAGCCCATGGCGAACATGCCGGTCAGTCCCATGCCGCAGGAAAAGCCGGCCAGCAGCACCGGGGCATACTGGCGCCACATGGCGCCGAACCGTTTATGGAAGTAGTAGCGCCCGAGCAGGGCGCCGGCCACTTCCAGGATAATGCCGTGGGGGGTCGATTGGCCCAGCCCCCTGACCACCCCGTAAATCAGCAGCACCGGCAGGCCCAGGAGGCTGAGAATCATGTACAGCACCACCCCGAGTCCCAGGCCGGAGAGGACGTAGCTCGCCTTGAGGGCCTGAAAGAACAGGGAGTTGCCTTCGAGGGTGGAGGTCTGCATCAGCAGGGTATTCAGGGCCTGGAGGTGCCACAGTTCCTGGGCGTACGGGTACGAGCTCGAGGGAATCGGGGCCAGGCGCCAGATGAACTGGGAAAAAAGCAGGCTGGCCACCATGACTACCGGGAAGACGATCAGCTCGGCCTTGATGATGCCGCGGAACGATGTGCCGGTCAGTTCCACTTCCCTGAACCCGACGGTTGCTTCGCCGTAGTTGTGAATGGGAATGGGGGCGTACCATATTTCAATTCCCTGGTAGCCGAAATACTTGGCGCCGGCGATGAAGCTGGCTTCCCGCACCAGGGGCAGGCTGACGAACTGGCCGGCAATCCCCTCCATGCGGGCGGTGATGTAGGAGATGACCGGGGTGTAGATGAAGCCGTAGCCGAGGAAGAATATCCAGGGAAAGTTGGGGACCAGCCAGACGCAGAGCCCGACATAGGAGAGGGTGGAAAAGAAATAGATGGCGATGGATACCCAGAAGTTGATGTCCCCCCGGCCGGGCGGCGGGGAAAAAAGGTCCTTGAATGTACCCCGTCCCGCCCCGCCGCGGCTGAACGACCTGGCCACGGTCCAGACTCCGATGACGCCGATGGCCAGACCCAGGCCGATGCCGAAGCTCATGTAAAAATCGAAGTTGTTGGCAAAGACGGTGTCCACGGTGCCCATGCCCTGGTGCCAGCGGTGGAGGATGCCCTGCTGCCACAGGATCGGGTTGAGAATCACGGTAATGGTCAGGCCGACCAGGCCGCCGATGACGGCCCAGAACGGCAGGACCATGCCGATGAAGACCAGGCCGAGATCAAGCTGCAGACCGGTGGCGACCGCCGGGAGGACTCCCTCGGTATGGCGGGTCAGTTCGATCCAGGGAATGGGTATGAGGCGGATGGGCTGGGTGAATATCAGGCCGGAGACGACCGGCAGGAGGACATAGACGGCGCCGAAGGCCAGGCCGATGACGCCGCCGATGGAAAAGACCCGCCATTTCCAGCCCTTGTCCTTTTCCTCCGCGGATTCGGCCAGGGCCATGGTACCCAGGGCGCCGACCGGGGCCATGGGGAAGGGGAGCCGTTCAACATCTGAGGTGATGCGGTAGAGGGCATAGCCGAGCCCGAAACGGTCGACCCGCTGGATGATCTGCGAACCGACAAGCAGGAGGATGGGGATCAGCCAGTCGCGGTGGAGAAAGGTCCGCGCCGCCATGGACGCGGAGTCGGCGGCGGGCGCCACCCAGGATGGGATGAACTCGGTGACGCCGAGCATCTTGGCCGCGTCGGACTGCACCAGGTACTGGTTCCAGAGCAGGCCCTGAAAGGGCGAAGCCAGGGCCGCGCCGGCCATGTAGTACAGGATGAAGATTTCCTGCTGCCGGAGGCTGGTATGGGCCCGCTTGGCGATTTCGGCAAAGAGGATGATCGTCACCCAGCGGGCGGCCGGGCCGATGCCGGAGCCGATGACCAGTTGGAGGTACATGGAGCCGGGCATCATGAGAAAGCCGATGAACACCGCGCCGATGACGGTTTTCCAGTCGAAGCCTTCCTCGAAATGGTCCGGGGCCTTGAGCAGGTCCCGGTATTCTTTCAGTTCCTTGTCGTCGTACATGATGCCTTGCTGGTATCAGTCCGGCAGGACCTGGTAGCTGGCGTCGGAAAAGAGTCCGATGATGGCCCAGGTGCCGCCCATGAACAGATCGCCGATAATCAGCCCGATGAAAAAGAGCCGCAGTTTCTTGAACAGGACAACCCCGCCGTAGCGCATGCAGATCGTGTTGCAAAGCCAGCCGACGAAGAAGCTGAACCAGAGGATCCACATGGCCGAACTGTAGGCGGTAAGATACCCGATGGGGTGGATCGGCCACCAGTAAAACCGGTGGTAGCAGGTCACCAGAATCAGCATGACCACCGCGCCGGCGGCGGTGAAGATCCGGACCCAGTTGCCTGCCTCGACCCCGGTCTCGTTCAGGCGCACAACATTTTCATACACGTTGAGGGTGGTGCCGGTCGCCCATTCCAGCTGCAGCTCCCGCATGCCGTATTTGTAGCACAGAGCCAGCATGGCCAGGAAGGAGCAGATGACCGCGGCGACCAGGGTCGCACCCAGGCCGAAGAGCAGCAGGCGGCGGGAGGAGAGGGCATGGTGGACCTGCCGGGCGTGCAGCAGGGACGGCATCAGCGATTCCCGCAGGTCGACGAACAGTACTTTCTGGGCAACCGCCGCGATCAGGAGACCGGCGTGGGTGAAAAGACCTGGTCCGAAAAACGCCAGCAGGCCGTCGATGGGGGCGGCGGTGAGGGTGAAGTAGCCGATGCCGCCCTGGCAGATGACCCGGGAGGCGACCAGGGTGATCATGAAGAAGGCCGAGATGACGAGCACCGCGGCCTTGAGCCCCATGCCGAAAAAGACCGCCCAGGCGATGATGGCCGCCATGCCGGCAACGGCGATCCAGAAGGAGAGGCGGACGCTGAACCATTCGGTGTGGACCTCCACCTTGCCGGGCCGGAGGGACTGGACGAAAACGTCCCTGAGATGCTGGCGGGAGAGCCAGAGCAGAAAGAGAAAAAAGACGCCGTAGGCGCCGATCATCTGGGTTTCCTCCGGCCGTGCCAGGGTGGGGCCGAAGGTGACACCCAGGGAAGCCGCCGGGATGGAATAGCCCAGCATCGCGAGCAGGCCGAACAGCAGGCCGCCGAGCAGGTAGAAAAACCAGAAGGAAAGGGAAATCTGGCGGGCGGCAAGGAAGGCGAAGCCGATGAAGACCGGATAAATATGTATTTTCAGCTTGATGAATCCCGACAGGAGGCCGGTCTGGGGGAAATAGGGGCCGGCCAGGACCAGGGTCGGGATCTGGGGCACCGTGGGGTAGTAGAAGTTGAGGCCGTTGATGGTGTGCAGCAACACCGGCACGGCAAGCCCCCACAACAGATAGGGGTTGCGGATAAAGCCGCCGAGCCGGTTTTCCTCGTAGTGTTCCTCCATGATCCTGGGAACGGTCAGGAGAGGGAAGTTCATCCGTTCGTTGTGGATCCATTGCCTGCTGAACAGATTGATGAGCGCGACCATCACCGTGTAGCAGAGGAAAATGAAGACGCCCCAGGAGAGCAGGGGCGCCGCCCAGTCCCGCCAGGGAATACCGGCAAGCAGCTCGAGCCATCCCATCTGCCTGCCGTTGAGCAGGCCGTTGTACATGCTGTCAACGGCTTCTTTTCCCGGATACAGCCAGGCGGGCAGCAGAGGGTGGACAATCTCCTGCCAGTTGTTTTCCGCCGTGGCAAACTGGAAGGGCACGGTCAGGTTGAGGAAAAACGTCCTTGTCAGGCCGGTATAGGCAATCCCCGAGCCGATGACCATCTGGATCCAGATGACCAGGAGTTCGCTGCCCGTTACGATCCGCGACCGGGGCATGAGCTTGCGCAGCAGTCCGGCTCCCAGCGTTGTCAGCAGCAGAACGTAGAAGGGGGCGAGGGGAAAGTGCCCGCCGCCCAGGGGCGTCGCCTGGTGCTGGATGTTGTTGACCGGGGTCAGGACGCAGATCAGCCCGGCCAGCAGCACGCCGGCGATGACGGCCCTCGGCCTGATGGCCGGCTGCTGTGTGGTGTCGGGGCTCATGCCGGCTCGTCCGGGGCGATGGTTTTTGCCTGCGGCAGGAGACCGGCATAGAGGGCATGGGCTTCGTCGTCCAGTGACCGCCATACCAGGAGCTGTTTGCGCAAGGCGTTGAGAAAGGATTTGTTGACCCGCTGCCAGAGGCTCACCTCGCCGGCCCGGCGCTTCATCACCACGCGGATTTCCAGGTATTCTCGACCTTCCGCGGCCGGGCAGAAGTGGATGTCCACCCACTGCATGATGCCGAAATCAAACGGGGCCAGCCACACCTTGGCCCGGAGATGGACGCAGCCGGTGGCCATGGGCAGCTTTTTCCCGGGTTCCGCCGCCATCCTGACCACTTCGACCGGGCCGGTGGAAAACAGGCCGTGCGAGACGTCCTGATGGCCCTTGAAATAGCTGTACAGGAAGCCGGCGATGGAGGCGTTCTCGTGGTACTGCATGAGAAAGGGCAGGGTGATGTCCATGGCATCGTTTTTGACCGGGGGCATGGTCCAGGAGCGGTTGACATCCGGAATGGCGATATTGGACGCGACCCGGGAAGGGTAGAGCACCGACAGGAGGACAACGGCCATCACCAGCACCATGGCCGCGACGCCGGCGGTTGAGGAGTAGTTGACTGTGATGCCGCTCCACAGCCTGGTCTCCGAGAGCAGCTCGGCACTCGTCTGCGCGAGAACATAGCCCAGCACGGTGGAAATGATGGCAAACGCCAGCGCTTCGGCGATGAACAGAAAGCCGACGTGCCGGGGGGCCAGCCCCACGGAGGTATAGACGGCGATTTCCTTCTTGCGTTCGTACACCGAGCTGATCATGGTATTGAGAACGATGAGAACGGATATCAGCAGCGGAATGATGATGTTGGGCATCCCGGCATAACTCATGGTCTCGCTGGCGTTGTACAGATAGACTCCCTTGTCTTCCCCGCTGAAAATGGTGAGGTTGAAGCGGTCGGTCAGGTCTTCGACTTCCTGTACGGCAACCGGTCCGGCCGTGCCGGATGAGATGGCGACCCCCTTGAGCCGGCCGCCCATGTCGAGCAGAAGCGGGGCCGGCACGATGAGCACCTGGTCCGGGGGAATGTGCTGATAGCGTCCCTGGAAAACCCGGACATCCTCGCCGGATTCCAGCGCTTCCTGTTCAACTTCGCTCAGCTCCAGCGCCGATTCGCTGGGGAAAAAGGCCGGGGTGATGATTTCCCCGTCAAGGTCCGTTCTCTGCTGGAGGAGATGTTCGGCGAACACGCCGACGATGGTCATTTGCATGCCCCACAGGTCAAGCTGATTGCGTTCCGGGTCGTCGGGGTCGACGGCCAGGCGCTCGGCCAGGCGCGAGGGGAGGAGGACGGCCTGTCGTTCCCCCGGAGCGAACCACCGGCCGCGCACCAGGATATTGTTCAAGCCGGTGACGGCAGGTTCGGCGGCGGACAGACCGGTGATCCCGCTCAGGCTCAGGGTCTGCCCCTGAAAACCGGCGTTGATGCGCAGGGCCCGCACCGGTTCTTCCGGTTCCAGCCAGACCCGCGGCGCAACCCGGGCCGTGCCGCCGAACAGGGTGGCGAAAACGGGCAGGGACTCGGGCGGCAGGTCGTGCCAGCCGATGTTTTTCAGCAGAAGGCCGTGGTAGGGAGCGGTATCGGCAAAAAGCAGGCGGCTCTGCCGGCTCATCGACTTGACCGTGGTGAAGCTCATGATGGTGAAAGTGAGGATGATCAGGGTCAGGCAGGTGAGGCCGGTGCGCATACGGCGGCGGCGGAGGTTGGAGACGCCGAGAAAAAACGCGGCAACGAACGCCTTCCAGGTGCTGATTTCCGAGGGGCGCTTATGGGACGTCCTGCGCTGCAGAAGAGTCATTTCATCCTCGAAACGGAGGACAATGATCATGGTCACCAGCAGCGACAGGCCGATGATGAAAAAGGCAAGGATCACTACCGTCGGGCTGTAGGCCAGTTCGAAGGCGGGGTGCACCTGGGCGATCACCAGGATGAGGAGCAGGAGAATCCCGGTAAAGCCGGCTATCCGTTTGTAGATCGAGACAAATCCGAACAGCAGCCGCTCCATGCAGAAGGCAAAGGGGACAAAAAGGGCGATGTAGAACAGGACCCCGAAGAGCACGTCCTTCTGGGTTTTTTCCACATGATTGTACACCCGGCTGGCCAGGGCCCAGGAACGGCTGGCCTCCTCGGAAAAAACGTCGTATTGCAGGTCACCCAGGGCCTGTTCGGCCGCGGTCAGGGCCCGGAGCCCGTCCGCCTGCAGGAACTGGATCCTGGTGCTGTGGATGCCGTGCTCCTCGAGATTACTGATCCTGGGCCGCAGCAGGTTCCACATGTCCCTGGCAGCAAGATAGGCGGTGTTGTGCAGCGATGGATGGCGGGAAACGTCGTATCCAGTACCCTGCGGATTTGCCGGGCTGGAGTTGGTCAGGATGAGTTTTTTGTTCAGGACCGAGTCCGACAGGGTCAGCTTGAGGGGTGTATCAGGTTCCAGGTAAATGGAGGCAATGACGGATTGCCGGGTGTCGATGCGGCTGTACCAGAAGCGGACCGGCGGAGCCTCCCGGCGGCCGTCCAGCAGCTCCAGCCGGGTCATGTACCGGAAACTTCGCGGCTCCAGCAGGTTGAACAGAGTGGTCTGGCGGCATTTGAACATGATCAGGTCGGTCTTCATGGCGTTGCGCTGCATTTTGACCCGATAGGCATCCTTGCCGGTCAGCTTTTTATCTATGGCCCAGACCGCCGATCCGTCCTCATCAAAGCGGTATCCCTCGAGAATGATTTTGTCCTGCACATGTTTTTTGTCCGCCACGCCTTTGAGAAGGAAACGGCCCTGCCGGTCGGTCATGACGTAATAGCGGCTCAGCCCCTGGAAGGCGAGCAGGAGAGTCTGGGGGGCCGGGTGCTCGGCAAAGAGTTCCCCGTGCAGCAGGAGACGGGTGTTCCCTTCGACCGTGGAGAAGCCGTTGCGGGAATATCCCTGCTCAAGCTGGCTTGCGTGGTCAACGGCGGTGATGAGATGCTCGGCCATGAGCCACTGCCCGGCGGCATACTCCCAGTCAACGCGGTCGGCTGTATCGTATGGGGTTGACCAGTATTGACGGATATCGTCAATGGTCGTCAGTGTCAGCCCGGGCAGCGCCGCCAGGCTGCTGACTTCCCCTCCCAGGGCGGGTTTGTCGGGCAGCAGGTCCTGCCAGGGCAGCAGGCGGTCGGGGCGCAGGGTTGAGACAAAGGCCGGGCTTTCGGGCGGCAGCGCCGCAGCGCCGTTCTGGAGGGCGGTTTCGATATCCCTGAATGTCGCGGTCCGGGAGATTCGTGCCAGCAGGGGATGATACAGAAAACCCTGATGAAAGGCGCCCAGGCCGGTGCCGTGGCTTGACAGGTGAAGGGAAATGACCGCCCGCGGCTCGTAATCGGCCATAAAGGAGCGGAAGCGCCTGACTTCGCTGAGAATTTCCTGCTGCTCCCGGATTTCCTCCATCACGGCCAGATGTTCCGTCTTTGACTCCGCGGCCAGGGAAGTCAGCAGTTCGTGCTGGCCGCTGTCTATTTCCTTTAAGCTTGCGATCCAGCCCAGCCGGCGCAGGGTAAACCGTTCTCCGGCCAGCACCCTGATCCTGTCGGCGATATCTCCTCCTTCTTCCTGCAGGCGCAGGCGCATCAGTTCCCCGGAAAGAGCATCGACGCGGAGCTTGAGCGCCTGACTGACGGCCTCCTGCAGAAGTTTCGCCGCGCTGTCGTCAATCCGGCCGGCGGCGTATTGCTCCAGCACCTCCAGATAGCTTTCCCGCTGCTGCCGGTCGGATTTCAACTCCCGTTCCTGGTCCCTCAGATCCCTGGAGGTGGCGGTGGCGGCCCAGATGGTTTCCCGCATGCCGGCCAGTCCCTGGGCATGGCCGCTGCTGGCAATGAGGAGAAAGGGCCGGTTGGGCGGCCGGCGGCCCAGGCGTTCCGCCAGTTGCAGCAGACCGGCAATGGACAGGGCTTCGTCCGCGCCGGGAGAGCGCCCAGGAATAAAGGCGCTGGAATCGTAAAACGCCTCGACGATGATGAGTTGGTTCGCCAGGCCGGGATCGGTCCCCGGGTAGAGGGCGTAAATATTCCGGGTCCTGGCCGTTGTCCAGCGGATGGTCGTTTCCAGGCGGACCTTTAGACCGTCGAGCGCCTGCGGTCCCGCGCCGGTCCCACCTTCAAGCAGGGCGAGGGTTTCCTCTTCCATCCAGAAACACGGAAACTGGAGGGGTGAAAGCTCTTCCTTGTTGGCAAAGCTGCTTTTCGACGGGGTGCCGCGGCTGATGTAAATAAGGGCGGATGCGCCCAGCGAGGCGGCATGAAGCCAGTTGCGGCCGGAATCGAATTCCATGAGGACTATGGCGCCCGCTATTTTTTTGGTGTTGAAGTCGGCGAGGCCGCCCCTGCCCACATAGACAAGATTGCCCTCCAGGCCTTCCGGCGGCAGGCCCTGGGGGGTGACGGCGTTGTAGCGGATGGGGTCAAGGGTGATTTCCCGGTCCCCGGCGATGAGCTTTGATTCCTGATGTTCGAGGACCGGGACGGTAAAGCTGAAGGTGTCAAGCAGGTCCGGACCGGTTGCCGCCAGCCGTTCCAGGATATATTCGGCCGTCTTTTCCGCTCCCTGGGTTCCAGTGCCCCGGTCTCCATAACCGCTCAGGGTTTCCACGGTGCCGCGCAGCCCGGAAAGTGCCGCGTGCCGAGCCGCGGGTTCCGGCGGGGAGACTGCCGGAGCCGCAGGCGCTGCAAAAAGTATTCCGAGCAGCGCGGCAACGGCGGGGAGCCGTCGGAGGACCTGCGCCGTTTTCCGGAAAAAAAGGATCATTCTATGGTCCCAACCGATATGCGCAGTTCATCACGCTGCTCGATCTTGTCGATCAGGCCGTCGCGGATCCATATCACTTCGTCCGAGACGTTGAGCATTTTGAAGTCATGGGTGGCGGAGATGATGGTCACTTTGCGCTCCTCGCTCATTTGCTTGAGGAGATTGATGATTTCCTCCCCGGTGGTCAGGTCGAGGTTGCCCGTCGGTTCGTCGGCCAGGATGATGGCCGGGCCGTTGGCCAGGGCCCGGGCCACGGCCACCCGCTGCTGCTGGCCGCCGGAGAGCTCCGAGGGCTTGTGGTTGAAGCGGTCGGCCAGCCCCACGGTTTTCAACAGGATCATGCCCCGCTCTATTGCTTCGTCATTGCCGGTGCCGGCAAAGATCATGGGCAGGGTGACATTCTCCAGGGCGGTCATCACCGGGATCAGGTTGAAGGTCTGGAAGATGTAGCCGATCTTCCGGCAGCGCAGCCAGGCCAGTTCGTATGCGTCGAGCTGGGCAATATCCACCTCGTCGATGAACACCTTGCCCGAAGTGGGCTTGTCGAGGCCGCCGATCATGTTGAAAAGCGTGCTTTTGCCGGATCCGGACGGACCCATGATGGAAACGTATCGGCCGGCGGCAATGGTCAGGCTGATGCCTTTCAGCACCTCCAGGGTGTGGCTGCCCAGCTCAAATGTCTTGACCACGTTGGTGGTACGGATAATGGCGTGCTGTACGTTGGTGGATCTGTCGGGCGGCATGGTTTACTCCTCCACCCGCATTGCTTCCACCGGCGCCATCCGCGCCGCCTTGACGGCGGGAAAGACGACTCCGAGCAGGCTGAGGAGGCAGCCGGTGGAGGTGGCGGTCAGGATGATCATGGTTATTCCCCCCAGGGGCAGGGCCGTGAAGACAAGAGCGCCGAACTGCACGGCCGACGAAGCGACGGCAAAAACCGCCCCGAGGAGTGCACCGGCGGCGGCGCCGATAAATCCCTGCATCAGGGCTTCCAGCAGGAACAGCCGCAGGATGAAACTGTCCAGGGCGCCGAGGCATTTCATGGTGCCGATTTCCCGAAAACGTTCGGTGACCGCCATGAGCTGCGCGTTGACGATGCCGACCACGCAGACCAGCAGGGAAAGAATAACGAGCCAGCGCTGCTTGGCGCTTTCGCCGATGGCGGCGTCCCCCGGCTGAACATCGTAGCCCGCCTGCAGCAACGTCCTGAAGCCGGCGTCGGTTCCGGTCTGGAGGATGGCTTCGGCTATCCGGTTGCCGGCCTGCACATAGCAGAGAAAGGCGACGGCCAGCACCAGGCTGAGGGTGGTGATCAGCGAGCGAAAGAAACGGACCCGGATGGACTGATAGGCAATTTCAACGGATTTTCCGAAGGGGAGAGCGACAAGCCGTTCCATACCTGCTGCAAACCTGTGGGGATGAATAATTATTGTCATTATAACAGAAAGCACTTCCCCAAAAAAGCTTAAAAGGGGCACCAGGGGCATGGCCGCCGCTTGGCGAAAAATACGCCGTTGTGGTATTGTCTGTTGACTTTTCCTTTCCACCACCTTAAGGAGCATGCAGGTGAAAATAAAGGGAACAAATGGAACTTGTCTTAGCTAAACCCCGGGGATTCTGCGCCGGGGTCAAAAGGGCCATAACGATAGTCAGCCAGGCCCTGGAAAAGCACGGCGCCCCGGTCTATGTCCTGCATGAGATAGTGCACAATACCCATGTTATCCGCGACCTGGCCGGCAAGGGGGCCGTTTTCGTCGAAACCCTCGAGGAGGTGCCCACCGGTTCGGTGGTGATTTTCAGCGCCCATGGCGTCTCCCGGGCCGTTGTCGACAGGGCGGCCGAACTCGGCCTGCAGACCATCGATGCAACCTGCCCCCTGGTATCGCGTGTGCACCGCCGGGTCATGCTGCTCAACAAAATAGGCTATGACGTGCTGGTCCTCGGGCACCGGGGTCATCCCGAGGTGGAAGGGACCTGCGGCTACGCCACCGGGGCGGTGCATATTGTCTCCCAACCCGGGGAGGTCGCAAAGCTGCGGGTGGCCGATCCGCAGCGGGTCGGCTACGTGACCCAGACGACACTGAGTCTTGACGATACCAGGGATCTCCTGGCCGCGATCCGCCGCCGTTTTCCCGCCATCAGCGAACCGGAGCGGACCGACATCTGTTACGCAACCACCAACCGCCAGAATGCGGTCCGCAGGCTGGTGCGGGAAGTCGACGTTCTGTTGGTGGTCGGTTCCCGAAACAGCTCCAATTCAAACCGGCTGCGGGAAGTGGCCGATCTCCGGGGAATAAAGGCCTACCTGATCGATTCGGCCGCGGAAATCGATCCCTCCTGGCTTGCAGGTGCGAAGCGGGTCGGCGTCACTGCCGGCGCCTCGGCGCCGGAACTCCTGGTCAGCGAAGTTGTCGAGTGGATGCGGGAGCATGGCGCCTCGTCGGTGCGGGAGATGGAGGGCAAGGATGAAAACGTGGAGTTCCCCCCCGGGGCCATTTAGCCGGCGGAATCACCCCCGCCCCTGCCGGCCGCCAGCAGTTCCCTGAACGTACAGCAGACAACCCCCGCGGATCCGAGCTCTGTCAGCAGGATATCCAGGAAGGCAAAGGCCGGGTCGTTCATCCGCTGATGATGCAGCATGAACCCCATGCCGCCGCGCCGGGCCGCGGCGGCCATTTCCGCGAACAGATTATCCCAGTCCCGCCTGAAATCCCGCTCCCTGCGGGTATGCAGGTCGATGTTGACCGCCAGGTCGCGCAGGATGCCGTTGGCGGGCGGGTCGGCGTTGGCGAAGCGGGAGACGGCCTGAAAGCCGAGTTCGGCGAGGATTTCCAGAGTGGTCCGGCCGCAGCGGTTCCAGGGCGGGGTAAAAACCGGCAGGAAAAGGTCGCCGAAGAGCAGGGCCAGGCGTTCGCGGCCCCGCAGCAGGTCATCCCGGATCGCGGCGCGGCCCCTGGATTCGCCGAACTCGCATTTTTTCCCCGCCGGTTCGTGATTGGCGTGGTTCCAGCCGTGCTGATGCCAGCACCACAGGGGGCTTGCCGGATCAAACCGCTGCAATTTTTCCCGCCCCGGACGATCGAGCCATCCCGGGACGACAGCAAGGCAGAGGGGCATGCATCGGGCGGCAAACAGCCGCATGAGGCGGGAAAACCGTTCGTCGTCCGCGGCGATGTCGTCGGCCCGGAAAAAAACCCGGAGCTGATTTCCGGCCGCACAGGCGTCCTGGAGGATGTGGCGGATCCTTACCCGCACTCCCTCCGGCAGTTCCCCGGTCCACAGCGCCGGGATCCTCCCCGGCCCCGCCATTACTTTGCCCTTATCCATTGCTCAAGCCACTTGCCGGTAAATTCGGCGCCGTCGAGGCGGACCCGCGGACGGTGCGGTTTGCTGCCGAGCAGAAGCCGTATTTGCCCGGCCAGCAGCGGGGGATCCAGTTGCCGGTCTTCCAGGAGGCCGAGGCCGGCGATCCGGGCCAGATGTTCGACCCGCAGCCGCTGCTCTCTGTTCTGGCTGAAGGGGTAAATCAGGCCCGGCGTTCCCGAGGCCAGGACATCCATGGTCGTGTTGTACCCGCCCATGGACAGGGACAGGTCGGCGGCGGCCAGCCAAAGAGGAAAGTTTTCGGCAAACCGTTCAATGACGACATTGGCGGGGGCCTGCCGCCGCAGCTCGGCCACCTTGCCGGCATCCATATACGGGCCGGTGAAAACATAAAGCCTGGACGGGAAGGCAAGGTGCCGGACTGCCTGGACCGCCGCCAGAAGAAGGGGATGCCCGACACTGCCGCTGCCGGCGCTGGCGACCAGAAGTTTTTCACCGGCTCCGAGTCCCAGCTCCAGCCGCAGGCGGCGCCCTTCGTCCCGGGATGCCCGCCGGCAGACGTAGCCGGTATAGACAACGGGGATCCGTATATCCTCCATGCGGGAAAAGGTTTGGTCCAGGCTGATCACCGCCGGGTCTCCATGGACGAGCACCGCGTCAAACAAGCGGTTGAGCCGGTCGATGACCCGCTGTTCAAACTTTCGCGGGTCCTGTTTTTCCACCAGGATGTCCCGAACGCTGCTCACCACCCGGCAGCGGGGCATCCGGCTGCCGCGGACAGCCTCCAGCAGCGGCAGCAGTTCAAAGGAAAAGTTGTTGCGGCCGAAGGGAAAAAGTTCGATGAGCAGGACATCGGGCTGGAGTTCACCGGCAATCCTGAGCAATTGGTCCCGGCGCTGCCGTTTCACCGTTTCCAGTTCCATGGCCCGGTCAACGGGAAGCAGGGCGGAAAACGCCGCATCCATTTCCAGCCCCGGCAACTGCACGGTCCGGACATGAGAGGGCATCGGCACGGTCACCGGGGGGCCGCCGAGGACGAGGACGACCCGGTGGCCGCGCAGGGCTCGGGCGATCTCAAGGGTCCTGAACAGGTGGCCGATGCCGAGCACATGTTGGCAGTAGATCAGGACGGTCATTGGCATTTTGCTGGTTTCAGGATTCAATCCCCGACAAGTTCAAATTTTGAAAAACCGCGCAGGAAGTACCGTATCGAAATCGAAATCGGGATTGCTGTCGAAATCGAAAAGCCCGCCCGCATGACCGCCTCCAAATCTTTTATTTTCATCGTCAAGCCTTCAGGGCTTCAAATTCCAGACCGCCAACTCATGAATAACATAACGACAGATCAGGTAGATAGAATACAGAAATTACCGTGTGCCAAAAGACCCCTTGGTATTACAGCAATCAGGATTCGATCCCGATCCCGACGGGTGCAAATTTTCGTCACCCCAGCGCAGGAAATATCTCATCGAAATCGAACTCCCTGCCACCACACCAGGTCGGGTGCGCAAACATGTTCTTCTCCTCATTCGTCCCCGCAGCGCGGGGTGGGGCGCTGCCAACTGCCGGCTCCCGACACCAGCCGTGAACCCCTCATCCGCCCTTCGGGCACCTTCTCCCCGAGGAGAAGGGTGTTTTTTATAACCCCTCTACCACTGGGAGAGGGTGGCCGGAGGCCGGGTGAGGGGTCTTCCGGCTGCAAGCCGCAAACTTCTTCTGTCCACCCGATGGGTGCGAATTTCTTAATCCAGCGCAGGAAATACCGTATCGAAATTGAAAATCCTTACTCAACCGGCGCCTCAGTATTGTCTGGATCGCCGTCCAGGGACAAGGCGTTCAACCGGTAGAGATACAACCCTTTTTCGGTTTGTTCAAGCAGATGCAGATGGGCGGGTTCGACGACCCGCGGCTCGTCCGGCAGAAACGCACGGCCCAGAATATGATACAGCAGGCACTTGATCACCCCTTCATGGCAGACGATCAGGATCGACTTGCCGGGCCATCGGCGGCCGGCTTCCTCCAGTGCAGCCGCCGTCCGGTCCAGGACCTGCAGCCGCGATTCGCCCTCCGGGGGGGTGAAGCGCCAGCCGAGCCTTTCCTGGGCACGGAGCTCGGTTTTGTATTGCTTTTTTAGTTCGGCCAGGGGCAGGCCGGTCCAGCGGCCCCAGTCCTGTTCCCGCAATCGTGGATCGGTCCGCACGGGCAGGCGGAGGATACGGTTTATCCGTTCCGCGGTGGCGGCAGCCCGGCCGAGATCGCTGCACAGGATGGCGTACCATTTCAGGGCCTGGAGCCGGGCCCCCCATTCCAGCGCGGCCTGCTGTCCGGCGGCGGAAAGCGGGCTGTCCTGCTGGCCCTGGATCCGCCGTTCCTCATTCCACCCGGTCCGGGCGTGGCGAATCAGGCCGATGAGGGTGGAACCGTGGCGCTTCATCGGCTCTCCGACCTGTCTTTCCTGCGGCGCACCGCCTCCAGGAGGAGCTGTTCCAGCAGGGCGTAGTTGCGTTCCAGGTCATGGCGGCGGCGGATATGGGCGGCGGCCCGGACGCCCATTTGCTCTCTTTCCTCCCGGCCGGTCAACAGGCGGATAACGGCCTGGTCAAAACCCCGGTCATCAAAGGGTTCGGTGAGCAGTCCGGTGCGGCCGGCATCGACCACTTCCGGAATACCGCCGTTGTCATAGGCGACCACGGGCAGACCGCATGACTGGGCTTCAAGGTACACCATGCCGAGCGATTCGTTGATCCCCGGAAAGACGAACAGATCGCCGCCGCTGTACAATTCGAACATCCGGTCCCGGTCGATTCTGCCGGTAAAAATGACCCTGTCGCCAAGCAGTTTCGCCGCCAGGGAGGCAAGGCGGCGCCTTTCCCGGCCGTTGCCGGCAATGACCAGCAGGAACGCGTGTCCCTGCTGCAACAGCCGGCCGCAGCTTTCGATGACCTTGATCAGGCCGCGGGTCTTGACATCCGCCCGGAACATGGCGGCGGTGACGATGACCGGCTGCCCGCCTGCCCGCCATTGCCGCCGCATGCGCCGGCGGGCATCGTTGTCGCGGATGAACCGGGACGGATCGATGCCGGGCGGCAGGTAACCCAGTCGTTCCGGGGGCAGGAGCCGCTGGAGGTTGACAAGGTCGTCCCTGCGGTTGGTCAGCACCAGGTCGGCCGCCAGCAGCGCCTTTCTGTTCAGCACAAAACCGGGCCTGGTCAGGGTGCTTCTGGAAACCCTGCTCGCATAGCTCCCCTGAAAGATCACGTAGGGCAGACGCAGGGAGGAACAGACGTCCGGGCCGATCAGATCGGGGGCCTTGTAGTAGGTGTGGTAGGTCAGCCACAGGTCGACGGCCTCCCCGGAGAGCTGCCTGGTGATCCGTTTTTTTTCCAGGACGGCGCGGAGGATGTTCCACGGTTTCCAGAATATCCAGCGGCTGCGCAGGGTGCTGACGACCCGGACATCATGGCCCCTTTTCCGCAGGTGGTCGTAGAGACCGCCGGCGATGACCAGATCGCCCGAGGGGTGGGGATGCCCTAACGGTTTGAAAGGGGCATAGAAGGCGATGCGCATGGTTGTTCACAACGGTCGTGGCCGGCGAGAATGCGGCGGTACATATCGGCAAGTTCCCCGATCAGACGGCGGTTGTCGAAGGAGGACCGAACCAGTTCCCGACCGCGCGAAACCACCCTGCGGCGAAGGGCTTCATCGTTCAGCAGTCCGACCATGTTTTCGGCCATGGCTCCGGCATCGCCGGGCGCGGAGAGCAGGCCGCCGGTTTCGCCACCGATGATTTCCGGCAGGGCGGAGACGGTGGTGGCCACAGCCGGCACCCCCATGGCCAGACTTTCCACCAGGACGTTGGGGATGCCGTCCCGGTCGCCGTCGGGTCCTATCTCGCAGCCCAGGGCAAAGAGATCGGCCCGTTGAAATTCCTCGATGACCCGGGCGTGGGGCAGGGTCCCCTGCCAGCGGCATTGCCCCTGCAGTCCGAGGTCAAAGATCAGTCGGATGATTGCCTCCCGGTCCTCGCCGTCGCCGATGAGGGTGTAGTGAAAGGGGAAGTTCCGGCCGCGCAGCAGGGCCAGGGCATGCAAAACGGTCGGTATCCCTTTTTTTGCGGTCAGGCGGGCGACGGTGAGTATTCTGAAGGGCGGCCGGGGCTGTTGCTTTGCCTCGCCGCCGTTGAAGAGGCTCAGGTCGATGCCGTGATAGACTCTGAAGACGGGCGTTGGGCTGCCGTCCGCCAGGCGGGCAAGATATTGCCGATTGTATTCCGTGCAGGTGACGACCATGGCGGCGCGGCCGATTTTCTCACGCAGCTGCCGGGTATCGGAGGTATAGATGTCCTTGGCATGGGCGGTAAAGCTGAAGTTCACTCCGCCGAGGAGGCCGGCGAACATGGCCACCGAGGTGGGCGAATGGGCAAAGTGGGCGTGCAGGTGGACCACCTCCGGGGCCCGGCGCAGGAAGCGGGTGACCAGAAAGGCGGCCTGGAGGAGATGTTTTATGGTCCCCGGGCTGCGGGTGCGGGCGAATCGGCCGGCGGCCATCCGCAGTGCTTCCCGGAACCGGGCCGGCATTCCTGTCCCGGCCAGGGCCCCGGCCAGCACCAGGCGGGGGAAGTCGATGAAGAGTTCCGTCGGCAGGTAATCAACCCGGGCCCGTATTCGGCGGACATTGTCGTGGCAGAAGGGTTCCCGGGGATGGCGCATGGAAAAAATGCGGATCGGGATGCCCCGTTCCTCCAGCAGCAGTATTTCGTTGGCGATAAAGGTCTCGGAGATGCGGGGATAGCCTTTGAGAACCATGCCCAGGACAGGCGGCTTCATTCCCGGGATTCCTTGAAGCGGTCGATGCGGTCCTTGATGAAGTCGATGCCGTCCAGCTTGAAGGCGGCGATTTTCTGCCGATAGGCCGGCAGCCGGTCAAGCATGGCGGTGAGCTGACGATGCAGGCGGTCAACGTTCAGATCCTGCCAGGGGAGATAGTCGACCAGTTCCCGCTGCCCGAAGGCCCGGGCGCGAATGAGTTGCTCCAGTCGGGGCGTTTCCCTGGGAATGATCAGGGAGGGCGTCGCCTGGGTCAATATTTCACAGACTGTATTGTACCCGCCCATGGAGACCACCAGGTCCGCGGCCCCGAGCATTTCCTCCATGCGGGAATAAAACGGCAGGACCTTGATCTTCAGCGGTCTGGCCCGCCTGGCCAGGTGCCGCCGCTGCTCCTTGGGCATGAAGGGCCCGGTGATCAGAACGGACTGCACCGCGGGAAGCCGGCAGGACTCGATCATGGCAAGATAGGTGTCCATCATTGTGAAGCCGTCCCCCCCGCCGCCGGCGGTGACGACGATCATTTTTTCATCGCTGCGGACGCAGAACTTCTTTCTGGTTTTCTGCTTTCTGGAGTCAGTCGCCACCCGGCGGGGCAGGTAGCCGGTGAAAAACAGTTTGGCGCTGGTCTGCGGCGGTATGCCGTATTCGGCGACCGCGTCATAGATGTCCTGGCGGCCGTACACCCATATCTCCGAATAGAGGTCATCCAGGTACCGGTACACCTTTTTGTGCTGCCAGTCGCGGCGGACGGTATCGCGATCATCCATGATGTCGCGCAGGCCGAGAACCGTCCTGGTCCGGGGATGATATTTCCTGAACCAGCGCAGGATCGGGAGAACTTCACGCTTGAGGCCGAGGGGCTCCTTGTCGACGATGAACAGGTCGGGCTGGAAACTCCTGGCCGTGGCCGAGATAATGGACTTGCGGATGGCCAGGGCGTGTTCGGCGTTGATCCGGATGGACAGGGCATGATATTCGTCGTTGGTTTTCTTGATCATGCCGGGGATGCGGACGAAATCGACGTTTTCCGGCAGGCTGAAGCGGCCGGCGATGGGCGAGCCGGTGAGGATGAGGATATTGGTCGATAATGACCGCAAATGGGCCGCAATCGCCATTGTCCGACGGATATGTCCCAGACCGTAGGTGTCATGGGAGTACATCAGTATGTTGTAAAAGGGGTGGTCTCCCATGACTCCTTGAGATATTCCTGCAGGGAAAAATGTTGCCGGCCGGCCAGTTTCCGGATCTGGTCCGGGGTCAGTTCCCGGCGGTCCCGGATTTTCCGTGCCGGCACCCCGGCCCAGATCTCGTAGGGGCCGGGATTTCTGGTGAGGACCGCGCCGGCGCCGATAACCGCGCCGTCGGGTATTTCGGTGACCTGGTAGAGGACCAGGACGTTTTCATGGATCCAGACGTCGCGGCCGATATATTTATCCTGCCATACCACGCCGTACTCTTCCTGCTGAGCAAGCAGCGGCTGGCGGCCCTGGTGCAGGTGGTCATGGGTGTAGATCCGGCTGCGTGCGCCGATCATGCACCAGGGACCGATATGGATGGAGCCGGTGCAGTCGAGGATGGAAAAACGGCTGATGCACAGATTGGTCTCCCTGTCCGGCGAGGCAAAGCATTCCGGCGGCATATAGAGCCGACCGTGATGGACATTGCCGTGCGGCCGGCGGACACACTGCGCCAGGACGTCTGTGAGTTCCTTCCGGGTCTGGGTTGCGGCTTCAAATTCCAAGGTTGCCTGCCGGACTGAAGATGATGGAGTTTTTTCCGGCCGTTCTTGTTGCCGAAGGCACAAGCAACCGGGTCCTTGACACCTGGAGCGGTCCGCTTTTTCGTCCATGACTCTCGCGCCGAAAGCGGAATAAAACAGGTAAATAAGTAGATGTATCAGGCGATTTTTGCAAGGAAAAGGTCGAAGCACGACAAAAAAACCCCTGCCGGAAGCCGGCAGGGGTTTTTGCTGTTGTCTATCTCAAGGGAGATTAGAACTTCATGCTGAGGTGATGGCTGAGCAGCCAGATATCCTCGGTCTCGAGGTTGGCAGCGCCCATCTCGGCAAAGTCGCCGACCACCCACCAGCCGAAGTGCAGCTCGTAGGTCAGGTTGTCGTACAGTTTGTACGCCAGGCCAAGGTCGAACTCCCAGCCGTAGTCTTCGTCAACGCCGCCGGGCAGCCAGTCGGTGTCGGCAGCCTGGCCCCAGCCGATGCCGCCGTGCAGGGTCAGGTCTTCAGAGGCCTTGAAGTCGGCAACTGCTGCGACCAGGTGCGCGCCGGAGGTCCGAACAGCGGTGCCCAGGAAGGTCGGTCCCTGGTCGCCGTTGAGGACGTTGGCCTCATAGCCGGTCAGGATGTAGAGGGGCTCGAAGTCGGCGCCCATACCCTTGGAGACGTCATAGGCGGTGTCTTCGGTCGGATCGTCGTCCTCGCCGCTGATGTAGGCGTAGAACAGGCGGCCGCTCAGGTCGCCGAAATTGCCGTTCACGCCGATAATGCCGGCAAAGCCGTTGATGTCAACCGCGCCGTCGTTTTTGTCGCCCCACTTGTAGTCGAATTCACCGTCCACGGCAAAGGTGTCGTTGATCTTGAAATCAGCGTAGCCCTTGACACGCCACCAGTCGGCGTCGTCCGTATCGATGGTGAACTCGTTGCCCGCGCCGTCGACGGCCAGGGTCTGACCCATGTCGCGGTTCCAGGCAAGGCCGAGCCAGGCCTGCATGCCTTCGACCACGTAGCCGGCGGCCACTTCGTAGTAGTCGGTGTCGGCGTCATCGGCCCAGTACTCATAGGCGTCCACTTCCAGGGATTTCTGCAGGAAGGCGTAGGCCTTGAAATTGTCCATGGCCGGGGCCCACAGCATGATCCTGTCGGCGGCGGTTCCGGAGTTGACAAAGTCACCCATCCAGGCGCCGGCAGGACGGCGGCCGATTTCCCACTTGCCGATGGGCGAGTCGTAGAGCAGCCAGATCTTGTCGATCCTGAGGTTGCCGCCGTCAAAGCGCTGCAGGTCATCCTGCGCACCCCAGACGGTGTCCGAGTCAATCATGCGGATGTCGCCCCGCATCTGGATCTTGTCGTTGACGATCAGGGTCGGGTTGATACGGAACTCATGCCAGTACCAGGCGTCGCTGTTGTTGTCCTCGATTCCCGGGAGGTCCCACGGATAGACGCCGCCACCGCCGGCCGCGCCGTTGCCGCTGTTGATGTAGTAGCCATCAACGAGGTAGCTGCCGGTTACCTTCAACTCCAGGGCTGAAGCGGTAGCTGCCAGCCCGGCGATTGCTCCCAGAGCCACAGCTGTTGAAAGAAATTTCTTCATCTCTTCACTCCTCTAGATTGTTTCTCTTTGAGGAAGGCCGGTGGCCTTGCTCGTTGGCCCTGTACAAAAAATCGTACAGGTACAAATAATTTTACTTATTGTTTTATAACACCTTGATTCCGGATGTCAAGCATAATGGGAATATTTTTTAACCCGTGGGGACAAAATTTTTTACTTTCCCGTTTCGGCCCAATGAGTGACGAAGTTGCATTTTTGTGGTTACCCTCCTTCGCCGTTGTAGTATTGTGGACGGGAATTTTCCCCAGCCCGCTGGTATTCCATGCACAAGGAACAGGAACGACAGATGTCGCCGCCGCTGCGGCGCAGAATATTTCTGACCGTCTCGGCCGGAGTGTTCATGTCCACCATGGACAGCTCCCTGGTCAACGTCGCCCTCCCCGTCCTGATGGAGGTTTTCCACAGCTCCCTGGCCGTGACCCAGTGGGTGGTGCTGATTTATCTGCTCACCATAACGATCCTGCTGATCTTCTGGGGCAGACTGGCCGTTCAATGGGGCGCCGGCGTGGTCTATTCCCGCGGCATGCTCCTGTTCGCCATGGGTTCGCTGCTGTGCGGCGCGGCGCCCTCCATCTGGCTGCTGGTCCTGTTTCGTTTCGTGCAGGCCCTTGGGGCCTCGATGATGATGGCCACCGGCCCGGCCCTGATCCGGTCCATTTTTCCGCCTGAGAGACTTGGGCGCGGTCTGGGTATGATCGGCATTGCCACCTCGCTCGGCCTGATGACCGGTCCGGTTTTGAGCGGCCTGCTGCTGCGCTGGGTGCACTGGCGGGCTGTTTTTTTGGTGACGGTGCCGGTGGGGCTGCTTTTTTACCTGGCCGGCCGCCGCCAGCTCGTTCGTGCCGCCCCGCCCCATTCCTCCCCTCCCGGAACCGGCCAGGCTGAGGGGCCAGGGCTGTTCGATCCGGCCGGCGCCCTGATGTGGGCGGTGACCGTCAGCCTGACCATCCTGCTGGCTACCCACGCCACGACCCTGTGCTGCGGCAGGGGTTTCGTCCCGAGCACCCTTTTCTGGTCCGGATTCCTCCTGACCGGGTTGTGCTGGCTGGTTTTTCTGCGGCAGGAAATCAGGAGCCGATCGCCGATCCTTCCCCTGGCGATGTTCCGCCGCCGGTTCTTTGCCATGGCCGTGCTCAGCAGCGCCCTGTCGTTTGCCGTGCTGTTTTTCGTCCTGATCCTGACCCCCTTCTATCTTGCCCGGATACTCGGGCTCCCACCCGACCGCATCGGCTACGTCATGATGGCGGTCCCCCTGAGCGTTTTTGCGGTTTCGCCCGCGGCAGGCAGGCTGCACGACCGGATCGGGGCCAGGGTCGTGGCCACGGCCGGCCTTGGCTGCTGTCTGATCGCTGTTCTTCTGCTTGCGGCCCTGGACATGGAGTCGCCGCCCCTGTCCGTGGCCATGCGTCTGGCCCTGCTGGGCTTTGGCCAGGCCATGTTCCTGTCGCCCAACAGCGCTTCCGCCCTGGCCGGGGTATCCGACGACCAGGCGGGGGTGACGGCGAGCCTGCTGGCGACGGCCCGCAATTTCGGCATGCTTGCCGGCACGGCCCTGGCGGGGTTGAGCTTTGCCCTGCATTTTGCCTGGGCGACCGGGGGGCTGGACATGAGGGACTTTGTACCGGCCATGGCCCCGGAATTCATGCTTGCCCTGAAGAGGTCCTTCCAGTACGCGGCGGTGATCGGCTTGATAGGGGTGGCGGCGTCCTGGTCGCGGCAGGACAAGGCGCCGGAAAAATGAGAAATGGATGGAAGGGCGGGGACCTGACCCGCGCCGTTCGGAGGGCAGTCTTGCTTCAGCCCGGGGTTCCGGTCTGCCGCTGAAAACGGAGTATGACTTCGGTGCCCCCTTTGGGGCGGTTGCGGAGCTTCATGGTGCCGTTGTGGTCCTTGACAATGCGCTTGACAACGGTCAGCCCCATGCCGGTACCGAAGGTTTTGGTGGTAAAAAAGGGATCGGCGGCGCGGCTCAGATTCTGGTCGGAGATGCCGATGCCCGTATCGCGAATGGCCAGATTAATGAAGTTGTCGTCGGTGGAAACTTCGATGATCAACTCCCCTTCCCCGGACATGGCTTCAATGGCGTTGCGGATCAGATGAACCAGCATCTGCCGGAACTGATGCTGGTCGGCCCTGATGGTCGGGTCCGGATCGGGCAGAATAAGCTGCTGGGTAATGTGCTGCTTCTGCATGGAATTGTAAAACATGACCACCGACTTGATGATCAGCGGATAGAGGGGGACCTGCTCCATGACCGGAATCTGCTGATTGACGAAGCTGAACAGGTCCTTGAGGGTTTCCTCGATCTTGGTGGACTCATTGATCATGATGTTGAGGAACTTGAGCCGTTCAGAATCTTCGGTTTTCCGCGCCAGGAGGCGGGCGGTGCCGCCGATGGTGGTGATCGGGTTGCGGATATTGTGCACCAGTTGGGCCGCCATGTGGCCGAGGGCGGAAAAACGCTCGGCCTCGACCAGCAGGTCCTTGTTTTTTTCCAGTTCATAGGTCATGGCCTCGAGCTGCCTGATCTTGTTCTCCATGTCCATGTAGAGGCGGCAGTGTTCGATGGCCAGACTGGCCTGGCTGGCAAAACTTTCCAGCGCCTTGACCAGTTCGCCGGTGATGGGCTGGCGGGTGACGAAATGGTCGGCGATGATGACCCCCAGCGACCGCCCGGGTGAATAGAGGGGCACGATGACGAAGGTGTCCTCGCCCAGCAGCCGGATCAGTTCGGCAGGGGGCGGAACTTCGGAATTCCCGTCGACCACGAGGATGGACCGGCGGTCCGTGGCGGCGCGGATAAGGATATGATCCGTTTCGGCGGAATTGATCCGCAGGGATCGGATAATGGCGTTGACCTCGGCGTCGCCGTCCCGGCATTTGGTCTTGATGCTGTCGATCAGCGCATTGAAGCGCAGGTCTTTCTCCTGGATTTCCTGCCAGATGCGGCCCGCTTCGTCCCTGCATCCGGGGCCGATGGCCATTCTGCCTTCCAGGGTTTCACCGCTGTCGTTGAACAGGGCGAGAAAGGCCCGGTTGAAGCGCAGACCTTCCTCGGCGGTGATGCCGATCAGGATCGCCTGGAGAATTTCATCGAGCTCCACCATCGTCAGATAGGCGGAGTTCATCCTGATGGTCAGCTGGTGCAGGAGGTTGATGCGGAAGTTGGCCTGTTCCATCCGGCGCTGATACAGGCGCATATTGATGGCCAGCCGTCTTTTCTCAAGGACCTTGCGCACCGTGGCATAGAATTCGGGAACCCGGACCGGCTTGGTCAAATAGTCGTCGGCCCCCTGGCGCATGCATTCAAGGGCGGTATGCAGATCGGTCACGGCGGTCAGCATGACGATCGCCATGTCCGGGTACTCCTCTTTCAGGCGGGGAAGCAGTTCGACGCCGCTGCCATCGGGCAGCCCGATGTCAAGGATTGCCAGGGCAACGGTGTGGCGGCGCAGGGCCTGTTGAAACTCGGCGACCGATCCGGCGGTGATGGCGGGCAGCCCTTCTTCCTGGAGAAATTCCCGCAGCAGCCGCACGATCTCCGGGTAGTCGTCGACGAGAAGAATATATTCTCCGCTGTCCAGCAGTTCCGCCTGGGAGACGCTGGTGCTCACCGGTTTGGCCAGGTCCGGGAACAGCATCATTTGCTCGGGGTAGGGCATCATCCTGCAGAATGTACCTTCTCAACAGGGCGGTGTCAAGAATCAGCATGCATTCTCAGATTGTCTCTTCCATGCCGACATGGTAAGGACAGGTATGGCAACAAGCAAGAAGAGCCGGCCCGGCAGCGGGGAGCATTCCGGGCCTGTGCCCGGCCCCGCCGGCTCCGTGGAGGAAATTTTCGGTACCGATGGGGTTCTGGCACGACATCTTGCCGGGTATGAGCCGCGTCAGGGTCAGGCGCGGATGGCCGAGGCAGTGGGGGCGCTGCTGGGTGACCCCGACCAGTCCGGCTGCCTGGTCGTGGAAGCGGAAACCGGCCTGGGCAAGACCCTGGCCTATCTCATTCCCGCCGTGCTGAGCGGCCGCAGGGTTGTGGTCTCCACCAACACCCGCAATCTGCAGGATCAGATCCTCCAGC
>Ga0209164_1000852_pt1 | contig 50978 bp, 43 predicted proteins | sample MTBNYHSulfiMetaG_FD_187458 | JGI IMG/M metagenome (GOLD analysis project Ga0209164, IMG submission 187458) | Enrichment culture microbial communities from rom New York Harbor, USA that are MTBE-degrading - MTBE-NYH (New York Harbor Sulfidogenic)... | ecosystem: Environmental > Aquatic > Marine >... | reverse complement strand
GGGTCGGGGGGGAGCTGTCGCGGTCGGTGAAGGCGGTGCGCACCGAGTTGATGTCCGTGCTGGCGTACCTCACCGCGAGGATCGACTTCCCCGAGGACGAGATTGAGGAACAGGCGATAGTCCCGCAACTGGAGCGGGTACGGCAGGCAATCGCCCAGCTTGCATCGAGCGCCGACGCGGGAGTGGTCTATCGCCAGGGGGTTAGAACGGCCATCGTGGGACGGCGCAACGTGGGCAAGTCGAGCCTGCTGAACCGCCTGCTGCGGCAGAGCCGCGCCATCGTCTCCCCGGTTGCCGGGACCACCAGGGATACGCTCGAGGAGGTGGTGAACCTGAGGGGGGTGCCCTTCGTCCTCGTCGATACGGCGGGCATCGTGGAAAGCAAGGATCTGGTGGAATCCCTCGGTGTAGAGCGCAGCCGGAGGGCCATCGACCAGGCGGACTTCGTGCTGCTGGTCATGGATGGCAGCACGCCGCTCACTGACACCGACGATGAGATAGTGGCGATGCTCCGCGACAAGGACGTGCTGGTGGTGGCCAACAAGTGCGACCTGCCACGAGGAGCGGAGCTTGACCATCTGCCGTGGGACAGGGTTTCGGCGTCGGCCCTGACCGGTGAGGGGCTGGAAGGGCTAGAAGAGAGGATGGTGGCTGTCGTCCTTGGGGGGAAGGTCGTCGCCTCAGACGAGCTGCTAATCTCCAACCCGCGGCACAGGGCGTGCCTGGAGCGGGCGAAGTCTCACGTTGAGCAGGCGCTATCGGGCATGGAGGCCGGTATGGCCGACGACTTCATCACCATCGACCTCACCGCGGCGGTGAGCGCCCTTGGCGAGATCACCGGCGAGACGGTCAGCGACGAACTGCTGGAGACCATCTTCAGCAGCTTCTGCATCGGCAAGTGAGAGCAGAGGAATCTCGCGTGCCGAGATTCTTTGGCCGTCGTCGGTTCGCCTGTGCCTCCGTGCGATGATGTGAGGGTGGCGGCCTGTGCCCCGAGCCTATCGTGAGCGCGGCCTCTGGCCCCCGTACGCCGACGAACACGTGGAGCAAACAACCAGCCGTGAGACGCACCCACAATTGGCACCATTGACTGGCACACCAACGCGACTTCGTCCCCGGGGAACTTCGTCTCCAAAGTCTAGCGCGCTTTGGCGTTTTCAATTGCCTGCTTTCAGGAGCTTGAATATGCAAATTGGGCGTCAGTGATTACGCCCAATTTGCCACGGTCACACTGCAAACAGCCCGTATCTTAGGGCCTATGCGAACCTGCTTCTGCCATGGCGGTCGGGACTGGGTCGGAAATCCTTATTGCAGGCCTCACGCACCTGGCTCTCGCAGGAACCATCCGCCGAGATCCACGCCACACGCTCCAAGGCAGCCATCACCCGCGCTGACAGACACCAGCAGGACGACTGCAGCGGGGCCCTGCGCGGCCGTCTGCTGTTGTCACTGCAGTTCTGTCTCGCAGGCTAAATCCCTGCAATGCGTCAGGGAACGGCGTAAGCTGTCACCGGGCCATAGGGGTCCGGCGTGAAGTACACCTGTTTGTTTCTCCCCGTCCACAAGAGCGTGATCTCGTCCGCGGCGGTCCACACCTTGCGCGTTCCAAAGGTCGTGCCGCTCTTCACAAAGCCAGTGTATGGGAATGATGTGGCGAAACTCGGCGGCTGAACCTCGAACCAGCAACTCTTAGTCCAGTCGTCTCCCTGAATGTACTCGACTCTCCAGCAGTACCATCCTTTCTTGGTATTACGATAGGCATCAGGCTCGGATGGGTCTGAGATGCCAACGAAGCACAGGCGGATCTGGGTCAGGTCGACACATTCGCCCCGCGCAAGCAGGATGGGCACCTGAGCACAAATGGGGCTACTCCACGGGCCTAGACTATTGCTGTATTCCACGCAGATCTGCCGCGGATTGGCATCCCAGCCATCGGCATAAGCACCACCCAGGAATGGCGCATTCGGCTCAAGGTGATTGAGCACCTTGACCGTTCTGGACGAGGTGGGGGTTACGAAGCCCTGGGCGGTCCAAGCCGAGCCCGGCTCATCGTCATTGTTTGGAACCACCGGGTCGCCCGGCATTCCCTGAGCGCTGGTGACACGATACCAGACCGAACCGTCACCGTCGACATAGCTGATCTGCCAGAGGTCATAGGTGCGGCCCCACAGGTCCGGGTCCGACACACCCGTCCACTGCACATCTATCATTGGGTCCGGATCAGCGGCCGCGACTGGTGGTGCTGCCCACAATCCCAGTACCATGGCTATGGCAAGTGCTGTCAATACCAGAGCCCTCACAACCCGGGACCTGAACATGACCATCATGACTGCCTCCTTTCACTATCTGCACTTTTCAATGTGCGTCGTCCATGGCACGATGCGCCTCTAACTGTGTTTGTTACAATGTGCTGCGCTCCTCCCTTCTTCATTCATCTTCTTCTCCAGGAAGCTGCCATCCAAGAGCAAGCCATAATACCCCGGTCAAGTCCACCCCTTTCCCTTCCATTGAGCCTTTTCCGGTGGTCACTGTAGGTCTGACAGGCTGAAGCCATCCAATGCGTCAGGGAACGGCGTAAGCTGTCACCGGGCCATAGGGGTCGGCCGTGAAGTACACCTGCTTGTTTATCCCCGTCCACAAAAGCGTGATCTCGCCCGCGGCGGTCCAGACCTTGCGCGCTCCAAAGGTCGTGCTGCTGTTCACGAACCCGCTGTATGGGAATGCTGTGGCGAAGCTCGGGGGCTGAACCTCGAACCAGCAAGTCTCAGTCCAGTCGTCTCCCTGAATGTACTCCACTCTCCAGCAGTACCATCCTTTCTTGGTAGCAAGATAGGCATCAGGCTCGGACGGGTCCGAGATCCCAACAAAGCACAGGCGGATCTGGTCCAGGTCGACACATTCGCCCCGCGCAAGCAGGATCGGCCCTTGGCCGCCATGTGCAGTGCACGTATACGCAAAGTAGGTCGCCCAGTTGCCACGCTTGACGAACCTAGTGCCGTCAGCCCAAGCGCTTTCCTGCTGCTCGCCATCATCCACCACCGCATGGGCAGCGATGTACAGGGTGTCGCCCTCGCTCCAGCCCATGCCATCCAGGTCAAACGCGAATGTGTCCTCGGTCACGGGAGGGTCGTAGCTGGCACCATTTGAGAAATGACCGGGAATGGGGTTGCCGGGCTTGTTAGTGGGGATTCCGGCGAGATCGGCGGCCACGTGCAGGTGGGTCTCGGTCACTACCCAGTCCCCTGTAGTCTCGTACCGGACATAGAGGGTGTCCTCATCATTCCATACCTTGACCGTGCCAGCATCGATGTCCTGCCCGGCGTACAGGGTAGCCTCGCACGCTTCATCCGGTGCTTCGCTATTCGCCGCCGTAGGCACCGCCAGCACAAGACCAAGCGCCAGCATCAGGGCCACCGCCACCAGTATCCCTGCCACGCTTCTTTTCATCGCCTCAGCTCCTCTTCTTTGAACAGTCTGGTCGCCCCCCGACCCGGGGCATCATCCCGTGTGTCTGCCTCATCTGGGCACTCTCCGTTGTGTCCCACACCCGCTCATTCTTATCAGGTCGCTTCTTGTTCAGCCTCGCCTGCTCTCCTCAATCCAGCCCTGCCGGCCGCGCCTCATCCTGTCGAAGTCGCCCAATGGGTGGCGGCGTGGTGAAGGAATATGGATACAGATGCCTCGACCCGTCTCGCGCCGTGGTCCCGGTGAGCTATCACCTCACGCAGGGCCACTGCTATTCTGCTGGACTACTGTGACATCGGTCTGTCGCAACCGCCGCTTCTCCGGCCACCTCCGAAAAAAAGAAACCGACCCTACGGTCGGTTTCGCTACTGGCTCCACGAAGCCCAAGCGACCAGGTACAGGCCTCGTTTCTTTGCCCCCGCTACAGAAAAGCCATATCCTGACGCCAGTGCTTAACGCACTATCTATGGGGTCTGGCCGCGAAGGCCTGACCACTGTATACATCAATGCTCGGTGGATGGACAAGAGCATCGTGCAGCAGCAATAATACCACAACTCTCCACGATTGTCAATCACAGCCCGATATCCGCTCAAACAATGTGCCACGGGACAGGTTCGCATGATTGAACACAGCGGGGGTTGTGTGGCCCGATGGCCATGGGTGCGGCTGTCCTTCCCCTGCCCGAGCCGCCTTCCGGTCGGCTTCACCCACCCTCTCACTCGCCGCGGCGAGTCGCCTGCGGCGGCAGGGCGAGCGGATGGTAGTCGTGCCTCAGCCTCCAGAAGCCAGGGCGAGAACGACTGCAGCGGCTTGCCAGTGCCACTGGGGAGGGTGGGTAGGCACAAGGCGCACAGGCGCTGCGGGTGGAGCCCCCTCCCTCTATCTCCCTTCCCCGCATTACGGGGGAGGGAGGAGTGGAATTGCGGGAGGTCGGCATACAAGTCCCCTCTCCCTTGAGGGAGAGGGTTAGGGTGAGGGTGGGGCGCCCCGCGCGGCTTTCAGCGCCGCCGGGGAGGGTGGGTGGGCAGAAGGCACGGAGGCGCTGCGGGTGGAGCCCCCTCCCTCTAGCTACCTCTCCCAAGGGGAGGGAAGATGTGGCGGCTGGCGGGCGCACTTGCTTGACATAGATGCGATGGCGTCTTTATAATTCTTCTTGCAGAGCGGGGATATAGCTCAGTTGGGAGAGCGCTGCGTTCGCATCGCAGAGGTTGGGGGTTCGAATCCCCCTATCTCCACCAAGGTCATTATCCGGGGGCGGCAGCGAGGAAGGGCACTAAGCCGGGCCCTGGCTGTTGCGCTTGTACGCGGAGAGCGATTGGGATGAGGGGTGCACTGGAGTGGAAGCGGCTCGAAAGGGGCCCCTGTAGCTCAGAGGATAGAGCAGCGGTTTCCTAAACCGCGTGTCGGGCGTTCGAGTCGCCCCAGGGGTACCATATAGAGGCAGGAGCAGCACTTTACAGCGAGGGGTGTAGCTCAGTTAGGTAGAGCAGCGGTCTCCAAAACCGCAGGTCGCGGGTTCGAGTCCTGCCGCCCCTGCCAGGCGCCGAGGTGGTGGAATCGGTAGACACGCCATCTTGAGGGGGTGGTGGGCGAAAGCCCGTAGGAGTTCAAATCTCCTCCTCGGCACCACAAGCGGAAGTAGTTCAGGGGTAGAACGTCTCCTTGCCAAGGAGAAGGTCGTGGGTTCGAATCCCATCTTCCGCTCCAGAGAAATGAGACACCCGCAGGCATAGGCTACTGCGGGTGATTATGGCGACGTAGCCAAGTGGTTAAGGCGGAGGTCTGCAAAACCTCTATTCGGCGGTTCGAATCCGCCCGTCGCCTCCAGACAATGCAGTGGTTGTGGCAAATCGGGGATTGAAAGAGGCCCCGATTTTGTCTTGCAGTGGGGGAAGCCGAGGTGGCGGAATCGGCAGACGCGACGGACTTAAAATCCGTTGGGTGTTTTACCCATGCGGGTTCGAGTCCCGCCCTCGGCACCAGTAGGGGGCAAGGCATGGCATGGGACCCTGGGTTTGAAGTCGCCTTTAACCCCAAGACGGTGGCCATAGTCGGGGTATCGAGACAGCCCCACTTCTTTGATTTTGTGTCCAATCTTCAGAACGCAGGCTACGCGGGACGCATCTTTCCCATAAACCCCAAGGCCGACGGGGAGGTGCATCGCGGCTGCAGGTTCTATCGTAATCTCGTCTCCGTCCCCGAGCCTGTCGACCTGGTCATCGTGTCCACCCCACGTGAGAAGGTTCCCGCGGTGCTTGAGGACTGCATCGCGGCCAATGCCAGGAACGTCCACATATTCACCGCCGGCTTCAAGGAGGTTGGCGATGCCAGGGGCAAGGAGTTGGAGCAGCAGATGGTGGAGATAGCCAGAAGGGGAGGGCTGCGCATTCTGGGCCCGAACTGCATGGGGCTTCACGTACCCGCATCGCGGATAACCACGTGGGAGGATATCGACCCCGAGAGCGGCCCGGTGGCCTTCGTCTCGCAGAGTGGCGGGCATGCCGGCGCGCTGGTGCGCGATGGGAGCTGCTTCGGCATCCGCTTCAGCAAGGTCATCAGCTTCGGCAATGCGGCGGGGCTCGACGGCATCGACTTCCTGGAGTACCTCGCCACCGACCCCGAGACCAGGCTGATTTGCATGTATCTCGAGGGCATAAAGGACGGGGCCAGGTTCACCTCCATGGTGAGAGACATCAACAAGGAGAAGCCGGTCATCGTGTGGAAGGGCGGACTGACCGAGTCCGGTTCACGAGCGGTGGCTTCCCACACTGGCTCGCTCGGCGGTGAGAAGGAGGTATGGGACGCTTTCTACAAGCAGACCGGGGCGGTGAGGGTCGGCAGCCTGGAAGAGGTCCTCGACGTGACCATGGCTTTCCTCTACCTTCGTCCCCCGCGCAGCGGCAACACCGCGCTCATCGGCGCTGGAGGCGGCAACAGCGTCGCCGGCGCGGACATCTGCGCTCGAGCCGGGTTGGACCTTCCGACCCTGACGGAGGCGACCCTGAAGGAGCTGGGGAGCTTTATCCCGCCGGAGGGGACCATCATCAGGAACCCGCTGGACATAGGCGTGGTACTGATGGACATCAACATGCTGCTGCGTTCTCTGGACCCCATCGCCGCCGATCCCCTGATCGACTCCATAATCTTCGCTCTACCCCTGGGCATGGTGCCGCGGGGGCTCAGCGACCGGCTGGCGGCGGACTCCCCGATGGCCATGTTGGCCGATATGATGCAGAAGCTGCGCCAGGGGATTATGGACAGCCTGGTCAGCTTCCACCGCGACCATGTCTCGCGCAAGCCCATAGTGGTGGTGTTGCAGTCATCAGCGGGTGGTTTTGCGCCGGGGCAGCAGCAGGATGAGATCCAGCAGGAGCTGTTGCACGCTGGCATCCCGGTCTATTTGTCTCTGGAGAGGGCGAGTCGCGCCATGGCGCGGCTCATTCAGTACCACGAGTTCCATAGAGCGCTGCGGTAGAAGGACTCCGTCAAAGCCTTCGAGCGCTTTCTGGACCCTGACGAACCCCGTTGCGGGAGCTGGAGTGTCGTTGTTCGACAAGACGAGAGGTGGTGATGCAGCATGGCATGGGACCGCGGGTTCGAAGTTGCCTTTCATCCCAAGACTCTGGCCATAGTGGGCGTGTCGCGTAAGCCTCGACCGTTCGATTTCCTCACCAATCTGCAAAGGGCCGGCTATTCCGGCCGCATCTACCCCATCAACCCCGGTGGCGCCGGTGAGGTGCACCGCGGCCTCAAGTTCTATGCCGACCTCGTGTCCGTCCCCGAGCCTGTCGACCTGGTGATAGTGACCACGCCGCCGGATGCCGTCCCCGCAGTACTGGAAGACTGCATTGTGGCCAACGCGAGGAATGTCCACATCTTCACGGCGGGGTTCAGGGAGGTTGGCGACGCGAAGGGAATCGAGCTGGAGAAGAAGGTGGTGGAGATAGCGAGGAGGGGAGGGTTGCGCATTCTCGGCCCCAACTGCATGGGGCTGCAGGTGCCGGCATCCCGGCTGACTACCTGGGACACGCTTCCCGAGAAGAGCGGGCCGGTGGCCCTCATCACGCAAAGCGGCGGCATTTCGGGCGACTTCGTGCGCGCAGCCGACCGTTTCGGCATCTATATCAGCAAGGTCATCAGCTTCGGCAACGCTGCCGTGCTCGACGCGGTTGACTTCCTTGAGTACCTTGCCGGCGACCCGGAGACCAAGCTGATCTGCATGTATGTCGAGGGGGTGAAGGACGGTGCGCGGTTCACCAATCTGGTGAAGGACACCAACAGGGAGAAGCCGGTGATCCTGTGGAAGGGGGGGTTGACCGAGTCGGGCAGCAGGGCGGTCGCGTCTCATACCGGGTCTCTGGGTGGTCATAAGGAGGTGTGGGACGCCTTCTACCGCCAGACCGGAGCGGTGAGGGTCGACGCGATGGCGGAGATGCTGGACGTGGCGATGGGGTTCCTCTACCTTCGTCCCATCACCGGCAGGCGGGTGGCGGTGATGGGGATGGGTGGGGGTAACACTGTTGCCGGAGCCGACGTCTGCGCCCGGGCCGGGCTGGAGGTACCCCGGCTGACAGACGAAACGATGCGTGAGCTGCGCAGCTTCATGCCCCGCGAAGGAGCGATCGTGGGGAACCCCATGGACATCGGCGTTGTGAACGCCGACGTTGGTTTGCTCTTTGGCGCGCTCGACCCGTTCATTGCCGACCCCCTGGTCGATGCGGTCATCTTCAATATCCCGGTGGGCGGCATCAGCCTGACCTCCGTGGCCGATGGCGTTGCGCCACGGCACCCGGACCTGCTGCGCCGCGACCCCGCCGCGGAGCTGCAGGCGGCGCTGGAGGACATCATCAACTTCGCTCGAGCGCGCAAATGGGGACGCAAGCCGCTGATCATGGTGCTTTCGGCAGCGGGAGGGACCTACTCGCCGGGGCTGAGGGCACTGGTTCAGGAGCGCATGTTGCAGGAGGGCGTACCGGTCTACTTCTCTCTGGAACGGGCGAGCAACGCCTTGTCCAAGTTCGTTGGGTATCATCAGTATCAGGCGGCGGGTGCGGCAGGCTGAGCCCCAGAGGGAGACAGAGCCGTTGACAAATGCGTCGGCGTGTGATATATTTTCATTATGGAAATAAATAGGGGCGGAATCTGATGCCGGACCATGCTGGGCAAGAGGTACCGGCTGGCGGGACCTCACGGGCCGTGCTCGATTTCATGGAGCTGCTTGAGGAGATGCGGCACGTGTTTGGAGATCTGAGGTTCTCGGTCCCTGAAGAACTGGTTGAGCTTCGTGACCGGGTCGTGATGATGGAGCCGAAGGACCAGCCGGCGTCCATTGCCAACCCGTTTATGTTCTTCCGCACGGCCACAATGCTGTCCCGCAAACCCAACCTGACGATGGGGGAGCTGAGCGACGCCCTTTCGGTGCCGTTTTCCACCGCAACGCGGGTCGCGAACTGGTTTGTCGACAACGGGTATGCCGAGAGACTTTCCGACCCGGACGACCGGAGGATAGTGCGCCTGGCTCTGACCGATAGCGGTCGCCGCCTACGTGCGGCTGTTGACCGCCTTGTACTGATACACATTCAGAGCATCCTCAGCGCCCTGACGCCTGAGGAGCAGGTAATCCTGCTCACCCTTTGTCGCAAAGTGGTGGCCAGCTTGAAACAGACCGGAACGTGAGTTTTTTTGATTATATATTTCCACGGCGCAATATTTGAAACACGGTATTAAGGAGGTGGACGATGTTTGGCTTCAGTATTCGCAACGCCTTTAGAAGGAAGGGGATTGCCTTCTTCGCCATTCTGGGCACGGCTCTGGGCATTGCGCTCATGACGGTGCTGCTCAGCATCTCCGACGGCATGGAGCAGCAAATGAGCCAGACGATGAGCGAGCTTTCAGGGGGCGTTTCGGTGTACCCGGCCGACGCCCCGGTCGGGTTCATGGTCCCCGGTGGGACGCCGTTCTCGATCTCCTACGCGGAGGAAATCGAGGCTATTGAGCATGTTGAGGTCGTGGTGCCGCAGGCGCTGGCTCTTCTTCCCTCCGACGTGGCCGGCGGCGGCAGTCCGTTCGGCGTGACGGTGAGGGGGGTGGACCTGCAGCAGGACGCTGCTTTGGACGGCCCAACCGCGCCGGCCAACATAGTTGAGGGCGAGACGATAACGGGCGAGAATGAGGTCGTCCTGGGGCAGGCGCTTGCGACAGGTGGCGGAATGATGGCGCACGGTGGTGGGGGTGAGGGCTACGAGATCGGGGACACGATAGTCTTACCCATGCCGGGGGCTGAACCTGTTGAGCTCACCGTTGTCGGCATCTTCGAGACGGGCAACACCATGTACGACGCGAGCATGTACACCGACATGGCTACCGCCCGGAGCCTCATGGGGTTGGCCGGTGAGGAGGTCAACTTCATCCGTGTCGACGTTGACGACACGGACTATGTGAACGACGTGGCAAGCGCCATTGAGACGATGTTTGAGGACCGGGACGCCCCGGTCCAGGCCTCTGTCGCCACGGACATGTTGGAGAGCATCAGCGACACTATGGGCACCTTTCGCAGCTTCCTGTGGGTCATCTCGCTGGTGGCGGCAGTGGCTGGAGGGATCTCCATATTCATCGTCATGCTCATCTCAGTGGTAGAGAGGACCAAGGAATTCGGCATACTCAAGGCCTCGGGCTGGTCAAATGGCAACATTGTCAGCTCGGTGGTGACACAGTCGATAACCGTCTCGCTGCTCGGCGCTGCCGTTGGCCTTGGCCTTGGATACCTGGCTGGCACGGGCATCGACCAGTATATGGCTGCGGGTATCGCCATTATCACGTGGCGGCTGGTGGTAGTCATTGCTGCCTTCGGGATACTCATGGGGCTGGTAGGCGGGCTCTACCCGGCGCTGAGGGCCGCCAGCGTAAGCCCCATTGAGAGCATGAGGGCGTTGTAGGGGGAGTTATGGAAGTGAAACTGCAGGGCGAGCGGGAGACCGCCGTGCGACTCCATGGAGGCACTGGTGCCTCGCCGCGAAACCTCTCGGCCAATACTCGTCGCCGGAGGAATGCCATTGTGACCAGGAGGCTTGCCAAGCTGTACGGCAATGGTGTCACCAGGGTGGTCGCCCTCAAGGATGTAAACCTTACGGTGAAAAAGGGCGAGTTCATCGCCGTGCTGGGCCCTTCGGGGAGCGGCAAGACAACGCTGCTCAACATGCTCGGCGCCCTTGACCGCCCCACCAGCGGGCAGGTATTCATCGACGGCGTGCAGACGTCGGGGGTTTCCGAGAGCAGGCTCTACGAAGTGAGGCGCAACAAGCTGGGCTTCATCTTCCAGACCTACTATCTGGTGCCCACGCTCAGCGCCAGGCAAAACGTCCTCACACCAGTCCTGCCGCTGGGCAAGGATGGCCGCTATGAGAAGAGGGCGGAGGGGCTGCTGGGTATGGTAGGGTTGAAGCGACGCATGCATCACAAGCCGTCGGAGCTTTCCGGTGGTGAGCAGCAGAGGGTGGCCATCGCCCGTGCCCTCATACTGGGGCCTGGCGTCATCCTCGCCGATGAGCCGACGGGCAACCTCGACAGCAAGACCGGTGCCCAGATCATCCGCCTGTTGCGATGGCTGAACAAGAAGCATGGGGTGACCTTCATCGTCGTTACCCATGACCACCGCGTGGCGGAAGTGGCCGACCGGGTGCTCTACCTGCACGACGGGAGGCTGTCCAGCATTGCCCCGACAGGTTCGTAGGGCCGCACGGGTCCTGGGTTCACGCTGTGCCGCTGGAGGTTGCCGGGAGCGTTGTAGCTGGGACGGGTCGCGCTTGGCGGAGCCTGCGGCGGGAGCAGCTACGTTGCCACAAGTTCCTGTAGGACCGCCTCCGACAGTTCTTCGAGTGGGGCCAGAGGCAGTGTGCTCGTCAAATCGGCATGAAGCGGCGTGACTGAGATCCTATGCTTGCTCAGCGCCCACACGTCGGTGCCTTCATCGTACCGCCACTGGGCCTTACCCCGCACAATCCAGTAGTATGTCCTCTTGCCGTCGTGCCCCTCCTGGATGAGGTCCTTGTAGCTTCGGTGTCCCAGCCGGGTGACCTCGATCCCCTCGATCTGGCCAAGGGGCAGATTGGGGAGGTTGATGTTAAGCAGCGTCTCTCTGAGCGTGGGGTAGGCCTCGAGTCTCCTCGCGACCAGCGTAGCCAGCCTGGCGGCGGCCTCGGTGTGGATGTCCTCCAGGGCGCCCACGGATATGGCCATCGAAGGAATGCCGTTGAGATGCCCCTGGAAGGCGGCAGCCACTGTACCTGAGATGAGCACATCGTCGCCCAGGTTTGCCCCTTCGTTGATGCCTGACGCTACCAGAGTCACCTCGTCCTCGATGAGATGGGCCAGCGCCAGGATGACGCAGTCCCCGGGGGTTCCCTCCACCGAGTAGGTCTTGACCCCCTGGACAAGGGGCCTTATGGTCTTCGCCCGAAGCGGGTGATGCAGCGTCACGGATGTGCCGACGGCGCTCTGCTCTCGGTCGGGAGCCACCACCACCACCTCGCCGACCTCCTGTAGCGCCTCCACGAGCGCCCACAGCCCGCGGGCATATACGCCGTCGTCATTGGTCACCAGTATGGTCAAGCCATGCTCTCCAGCACCTTCTTCGTTGTAGAGCCGATCTCGGCGGGGCTGGGCGCTACGGTAGCCCCAGCGGCGGTGAGAGCGGCGATCTTCTCCGTGGCTGTCCCCGAGCTGCCGGTGATGATGGCGCCGGCGTGTCCCATCCGTCTTCCCGGCGGAGCGGTGACCCCGCAGATGAAGGCGACAACGGGCTTGGTCATCGTCTTGACGAACTCCGCCGCCTGCTGCTCGGCCACGCCGCCGATCTCGCCGATGAGCACCACCAGCCTGGTGCCGGGGTCCTCTTCGAAGAGCTTCAGTATGTCGGTGTGGGTGCTGCCGATAAGCGGGTCGCCGCCGATGCCGAGACAGGTGGACTGTCCGATCCCAAGGTCTGTCAGCTGCGCCACTGCCTCGTAGGTGAGGGTCCCGCTCCGTGATACCACGCCGACCTCGCCTGGCATGTGGACATCTCCCGGCATGATGCCCATCTTGCACTTGCCCGGGGTGATGACCCCGGGGCAGTTCGGCCCTATGAGGCGGGTCTTCCTCCCTTCCAGGTAGTTGAGAACGATGACCATATCCAGCGTAGGGATGCCGTCGGTAATGCACGCCACCGGCGAAAGGCCGCTGTCGGCCGCTTCGAGGATGGCGTCCGCGGCGAAGGCGGGCGGAACGAAGACCATGCTGGCGTTGGCCCCCGTTTCCCTCACCGCCTGCTCCACGGTGTTGAATACCGGTACGCCGTCGAAATCGGTGCCCCCCTTGCCCGGGGTGACCCCGGCCACCACCTTTGTCCCGTATTCAATACATCTTCTGGTGTGGAAGCTCCCTTCGTTGCCCGTAATGCCCTGCACCAGAAGCCTGGTATTCTCATTAACAAGGATACTCATTCAAACCCCCTTCTCTTGTGTTCGGATAATACACCTGCTCTGTTCGCCCTGAGCCTGTCGAAGGGCCTGTCCCCTCCCCTCGTAGGGAGAGGGTAAGGGTGAGGGTGCAACGCTGCTGGTTGAGCCCCCTCCCTCTAACTCCCTTTCAAGACTCCCTATCCTCTTTGGCTGCCACGACCTTCCGTGCCGCCTCGGTCAAGTCCTTGGCCAGGATGACCGGCAGTCCCGATTCGCCGAGGAGCCTCATCCCCTCGTCAACATTGGTCCCTCTCATCCTGACCACTATCGGCACCTTGATGTCCATGCTCTTCGCCGCCTGGATCATTCCCTGGGCAACGATGTCGCACCTGAGGATGCCGCCGAAGATGTTCACCAGCGCTGCCTTTACCTTCGGATCGGAGAGCAGGATGGTGAAGGCCCTGGCTACCATGTCCTCGCTGGCGCCGCCGCCTACATCGAGGAAGTTGGCTGGCTCAGCGCCTGTGAGCTTGATGATGTCCATGGTGGCCATGGCTAGCCCGGCCCCGTTGACCATGCAGCCCACATCGCCATCGAGCTTGATGTAGGAGATGTTGTGCCGTGACGCCTCGAGTTCCAGAGTATCCTCCTGGGTGGGGTCACGGAGTTCGGCATAGTCGCGATGGCGGAAAAGGGCGTTGTCATCTATGTTTATCTTGGCATCCAGCGCCAGCAGCCTGCCGTCCGACGTGACTATCAGCGGGTTTATCTCGACCAGTGAACAGTCTTTCTCGTGGAATAGCTTGTAGAGGTTGCCGATGAGCTGGGTTGCCGGTCTCACCTGCTCCGGTGCCAGGCGCAGGCCGTATGCGATTCTGCGTCCGAGGAAGGCCTGAAACCCGGTCACCGGGTCGACGTGCGCTTTGAGGATCTTCTCCGGTGTCTTGGCGGCTACCTCCTCGATGTCCATGCCGCCTGCCTCGCTGGCCATTATCACCGGGATGCCCTCTGACGAGTCGATGATGATGCTGAGATAGAGTTCGCGCTCGATTGGCGCTGCCTCTTCGACGAGGACCTGGTTCACCGGCACGCCCTCGGGCGACGTCTGGTGGGTCACCAGTCTCATCCCCAGAATCTCGTCCGCCACCTTCTCCGCCTCGGCTGGCGACGACGCGGTCTTGACGCCTCCGGCCTTGCCGCGGCCGCCGGCGTACACCTGTGCCTTGACCACGACCTTGCCCCCGATGCTGGCGGCGACGTCTTTCGCCTGCACCGCGGTAGCGGCTACGCCGCCCTTGGGCACAGGGATGCCATAGCCGGCGAACATCTCCTTTGCCTGGTACTCGTGGATCTTCATCTAACCTCCTTGATGCTTCGCATACATCTCATGAACACTAAGAACCCCTTCTATGTACGGAGTCTTTCCTGTGGAACAACACGGCAAAGCGGAGGGGGTGGGATTCGAACCCACGGTCCCGAAAATCGAGACAACGGTTTTCAAGACCGTCACCATAAGCCGCTCGGTCACCCCTCCCGGGAGTAGTATACATCTGCTACCTGACTACCTCAAACCTGGTGTAGGGGTGGAGCGCCGGTGGTACTGCAATGCTGCCGTCGGCTTGCTGGTAGTTCTCCATGACCGCAATGAGCACGCGGGGCAGGGCGAGGCCCGAGCCGTTCAGGGTGTGGGCGAACTGGGGCCGCTCGCCCGGCTCAGGGCGGAACCTGACGTTGGCGCGTCGCGCCTGAAAGTCGCCGCAGTTGGAGCAGGAGCTGACCTCCAGCCATTCCTCGCAGCCGGGGGCCCACATCTCGATGTCATAGGACTTGGTGGAGGCGAAGCCGAGGTCGGCGGTACAGAGCTGGAGCACGCGGTAGGGGATGTCCAGCCTGCGGCATACCTCCTCGGCGTCATTCACCATCCGGTCGAGCTCCCGGTCCGAGGCGTCCGGCGTGGTGTACTTGTACAGCTCCACCTTGTCGAACTGGTGTCCCCGTTTTATCCCCCTCGTATCCCTGCCTGCCGACATCTTCTCGCGGCGGAAGCAGGCGGTATAGGCCACGTAGTACAGCGGCAGGCTGCCGGGCGGGAGGATTTCGTCGCGGTGCAGGTTGGTCAGGGGCACCTCGGCGGTGGGCACAAACCAGAAATCATCCTCCGCGTCGTGGTACAGGTTGTCGGCGAACTTGGGCAGATTCCCCGACCCCACCATGCATTCCTCCTTCACCATGAAGGGGGGGTATATTTCGGTGTAGCCGTGCTCCCCGATATGAAGGTCGAGCATGAAGGAGATGAGGGCGCGCTGAAGGTGTGCCCCCCGCCCTTTCAGGACATAGAAGCGGCTCCCGGAGAGCTTGACACCGCGCTCGAAGTCAATAATTCCCAGTTTCTCGCCCAGCTCCCAGTGAGGGAGCGGCGGGAAATCGAACCGCCTGGCTTCACCCCAGCTTCTTACCGTCGTGTTGTCGCTTTCATCCTTGCCGACGGGCACGCCGGGGTCGGGCATATTGGGCACCCGCAGCAGGAGCTGGTTCAGCTCCTCCTCAATCGACTTCACCTCCTCGTCAAGCAGCTTGATGGTATCGCCTATCTGGCGCATCTCCTCGATAAGCTCAGGCGGCTTCTCGCCCGTCTTGCCGATCTGCTTGCTCACCTCGTTGCGCCGCGCCCGGAGCGTCTCCGCCTCGGTGAGCACATCGCGGCGCTGCCGGTCCAGAGCGAGGATTTCATCGATAGGGGCGGTGTCGCGGCGCTTGTCGAGGGCGTCACGCACCAAGTCCGGGTTCTCGCGCACAAACTGCAGGCTAAGCATATGTTATTCCCTCTACTTGGTACGCAGTTGCGGGAAGAGGATGACCTCCCTGATGGACTGCTGGTTGGTGAAGAGCATCACCAGGCGGTCGATGCCCAGTCCCAGCCCACCCGTCGGCGGCATGCCGTGCTCGAGGGCGGAGATGAAGTCCGCCTGGTACCTCTCCGCCTCCTCGTCGCCAAAGCGGGTACGCCATTCCTCCTGGTCCATGAAGCGCTGCTTCTGCTCTTCCGGGTCATTGAGCTCGCTGAAGGCATTGGCGATCTCTATGCCCGCGGCAAAGGCTTCGAAGCGCTCCACCAGGCGGCTGTCGTCCGGCTTGCGCTTCGCCAGGGGAGAGGTCTCCACTGGATAGTCCAGCAGGAAGGTGGGCTGCATCAGCTTGGGCTCCACGAAGGTGGATACCAGCTTGTCGGTAATATAGGCGGGGTTGAGAGTCTCCTCTGTCTCCACCCCCAACCCTTGAATTGCGTTTCGAAGTGACTGGGCGTCAGCGTGCTCCAGAAAATCGATGCCGCAGCCTTCCCTGATGGCGTCCCTGAGCGTGATGCGCCGCCACGGCGGTGCGAAGTCGATAGTGTTTCCGGCGAAGGTGACCTCGGTGGTGCCCAGAACCTCGAGCGCAACGTGAGACACCAGCTCTTCGAGCATCTTCATCACGTCATTGTAGTCGGCATATGCCTCGTAGCTCTCCATCATGGTGAACTCGGGGTTGTGCCTGGTGGATATGCCCTCGTTTCTAAAGATGCGCCCGATCTCGTACACCTTGTCGAAGCCGCCGACGACAAGCCGCTTGAGGTACAACTCGGTGGCGATTCTGAGGTACAGGTCCTGGTCCAGAGCGTGGTGGTGAGTGACGAAGGGGCGAGCCCGGGCCCCACCGGGAATTGGATGGAGCACCGGTGTTTCCACCTCGATGAAACCACGTCCGTCGAGGAAGCGTCGAATCTGGGCTATCGTCCGGCTGCGCACCAGAAAGAGCTGCCTTACCTCTTCATTGGAGATGAGGTCAAGATACCGCTGCCGGTAGCGTTTCTCCACGTCCACCAGCCCGTGCCATTTCTCGGGGAGTGATTGGAGGGACTTGGAGAGCATGGTGAACTCGGTCACGGCCAGGGTTATCTCGCCGGTGCGCGTCTTGAAGAGCTCGCCGGTGACGCCGATGATGTCCCCGATGTCGAACTCCTTGAGTAGCTCATACCGTTCACCGAGGTGACTGCTTCGGAAGTAGACCTGAATCCTTGCCGAGGAGTCGCGGATGTCCATGAAGGTGGCCTTGCCCATGGGGCGAGAAGCTACGATGCGGCCGGCAAGGCTGATCCGAGGCTTTTCGCCTCGTTGGAAGAGAACGATGGCTTCCTCTGTGGTGTGGGTGCGGTCATATCGGTGTGGGTACGGGTCTATGCCTTGTTGGCGGATGTGGTGGAGCTTCTCGAGACGATGCTGGACTATGTCATCGATACGAGCCATTCTCTCACTTGATCTCCACGATCGTCAGGTTGCGCATGCCTGCTGGGACAGGCACCTCCACAGTATCACCCACTTGCTTGCCCAGAAGCGCCTTTCCCACGGGCGACGCGTTGGAGATCTTACCTTCGCTGGGGTCTGCCTCAGCACTACCTACAATCGTATAGAGGTCTTCACTCCCGTCGCGATGGCGGACAATGACCTTTGATCCCAGTTGCACCGAGTCCGATGGCAGAGCCTCAGGATTAATGATCGTGGCGCTGGCGATAATACTCTCGAGGTCAAGTATCCTCCCTTCAACGAAGCCCTGCTCGTTCTTTGCCTCTTCGTATTCGGGCGAGTTGACCGCGCTGCGCGATTCTTTGGCCCGTTGGATTCTTTCCGCCACCTCCGGCCGGCGAACCGTGCGCAGGTGCTCCAGTTCCTGCTCTAGCTTCGCCAAACCCTCAGGAGTGAGAAAGGTCTCGTTTTGAGGCATACTCCACCTCCTTCCGCCCGTGAAAAAAGACTGAAGGCAAACGACCCTCAGTCACGCATCAGTCAACTATCCTATGTTAGCAGCACTCTATTATAAGGGTTGCCCCGCTGTTTGTAAACCCTCGTCACCCAATATTTGCCAACGGACTGTCGCCGATGATACAATGTTGCTGACTGTACTTGACTCCAGCGGAATTGTCCCTATAATGGGGTTAGGGTCAGGTTTGGACCCGGCAAAGCGCTTGATGATTGAGGAGAAAAAGGGGGGAAACCGCACGTCACAAGAGAGTTCGCCACCCTCCTCTCTCCCACCTAATCTGGGGAGCGCCTTTTTCTAACGTTGGAATCGATAGCCGCACAGTGGTGCCCGCCGTTGCAGGAAAACGCAGCCCGGCTGCTCAAGGAGGCACTAGGCTGGGGCGCCCGTCTTCAGCTTCCACCAGGATATCCCTGTTCACATTTCGTGCCAAGGCCGGTGTGTTGCGATCTTCACTTGGGGCCGTGCCCGAGTGCTAGCGGTCTCTTAGGCAGGAGGATTCACCTTGACTATTGCCCTGTACCCCGGAAGTTTTGACCCGGTGACCAAGGGACACATCGATATTGCAGAGAGGGCGGCTTCGCTTTTTGAAGAGGTAATCGTTGCTGTGTATGACGCCCCGCCGAAGGACCTGTTGTTCACCACGAAAGAGAGGGTGGAGTTGGTGCGGAAGTCGCTGTCTCACCTGCCCAACGTTCGCGTCGAACCGTACACTGGCCTTACGGTGGATTTCGCCGAGAAGGTGAAGGCCAAGGTTCTGGTTCGTGGGCTGAGGATTTTTTCTGACTTCGAAAGGGAATTCGAGATGGCGCTGATGAACAAGCAGCTTGCGCCGTGCCTCGAACTGGTGTGCTTCATGACCAGTCAGGATTATCAATTCGTTAGTTCAAGCCTTCTTAAGGAGGTTTGTCGGCTTGGAGGTCACATCGAGGATTTTGTGCCCGAGGATGTGGCCCGAGCCTTGAGGAAGAAGCTTTGCCATTGAGCCGAGCCAACGGCGGACCTGAAGGAGGTGATGGGCAGCGAGAGGAGAACACCATGTATGACAGTTGGAAGAGGAACAGCACTTTGAGTGCTTAGCTGGCAATTGTGAACTAAGGAGGTTTGAAAGTGGCCCGTAAGATTACCGAGGAGTGCATCAGTTGTGGCGCCTGCGAGTCTGAGTGCCAGAATGAAGCGATTAGCGAGGGGGAGACCATCTACGTGATCGACCCTGACAAATGCTCTGAGTGCGTCGGAATCGCGGAATCACCTCGCTGTGCTGAGGTATGCCCCGTAGACAACGCCATCATCTCTGACCCAGCCCACCAGGAGACAAAGGCGCAACTCCTGGAGAAGTGGCGCAAACTGCATCCGGGAGAGGAACCTGCCCCGGGCACCTTCTAGCAGTCACCACCGGTAGGAACAAGCTCACTATCGCGTTGGCCGCGGTGCACCCTGACCATGCGTCACGGGTGCACCGGGCGCGTGTCGTCGGCTTCAGGCTATTTCGTGGAGAGGAGCAAGCTATTTGCGCCCCACGACCAGAGTCTGAAAGCCGGCGATTGCATTGAGTTGGGGGCTTTCGAAATGGTAGAGGGGCGACCGGTGGAACAGCGAGAGCAGCGTCGTTCCCAGCTTCTTTGGCCAGGTTGTCGGGGCCTGGTCGAGGAATAGGGCCTTGAACATATAGAACTGGCAGCCGAAGGCGAATCCATCCCTCTTCGTCGTGCTCAGCTTTGCCCTGGCCATGAGCTTGGATAGGTCGACGGCGGATAAGCTGGCCTCGGGGTAGAACAGAAACCTCTTTCCCAGTAGAAGCTTGGTCAGAGTGTGGAATAGGGCGAATGTATTTGGCACGGAGACCACCACAACACCCCCCTCACGGCATACGCGAGCATGCTCAGCTATCATCGCCTGAGATTGCTCGATGGGGAAGTGCTCAATCACCCCTTCCGAGTAGACCACATCGAAGCTATTGTCCTTGAAAGGCAGACAGAAACCGGAGCCCTTTATGGGGTCTGTGCGCACCTTGTGTTGCCGGGAGAAGAAAGCGAGCGATGCGAAGGCGGTGTCGTTTGGGTCCACGCCAACGCATCTGCAGTCAAGTTCGCGGGCGATACGGGTCATCAACCTGCCGCTGCCGAAGCCAACCTCCAGGGCTAGTGACCGTGGAGGGATGTACTTCTTGAAGGTGCGAAAAGCGTAGGGGAAATGCCAGATGTCGCCAGAGACCCATTCTGGAACGTGAAGCCATGTCGGCTGTTCCCACATTGCATCAACTACCTTGTGCCCTGAACCCGGCCGGCGCCTTTGTTCGTCGAGCCGGGCATATTGTTTCTCGCCTGGGTAGGCTGGCGTGTCGCCTCAATCGAAGGCTGCCGGCCTGCCGGGCAAGGCTGGTCATTCACGCTGGAGGATGCCCTCTCCCTGTCGTTGCCGGCATTTGACTCCCGCGCCGCCGGTGGCCATCAAATGGCGGGGTTCTACTGGAATAGCTGCCGCACCGCGTCGAATTCGTCAGGAAGCAGACCGAGCACGATGGGGAAGTGGTCCAGAAGGAACCTAGCGAGCCACGAGCCGCTGACGGTGTCCTCTATGTTGAGGAAGTGACTGAGAAGCGCCAGGGCGGCACCGCATAGCAGGCCTCCCAGAATCAGGCCGCAGACCGCTCCCAGAAGCTTGTCGGCCCATCCCAGCATTATCAGTGAGACCAGCCTGCGCAGGAAAAGAGCGACAATGCCTGCCAGTAGCATGACGCCGATCAGGATGATGACAAAGGCGACAATATTGGCGACGCTTGTGTTAGTGATGGGAAGCCAGTTGCCCAATGCAAAGTAGTAGCGCCCGGCAAGGTAGATGCCAAGGATCAGTCCTGCCAGGCCTAGGACAGTCCTGACAAACCCCTGTACTAGCCCATTTAGGACCGAAAGAGCGAGCACCACGATGATGACTATGTCGAGCCAATTCATCTTTAGGCCTCCACGGCGGTTTCACTGGGCAGACAGGGCCTTGCTTGGTCGGTAGGCTGCCAGGAGCGTCCTCGGCACGGCATCGGGTGCACCCTTGGCCCCTGACGACAACGCGTGACTGCCGACTAGTTTACCACATGCGCTGCAGGGTGGGCAAAGAATGAACAGAAGCGTTGACAGTAGCGCTAGGGTATGGTATATTGCAATTGCAAATGAGTTGCATTGTCAATAAGGTGAGAAATGCAGGAGTTGAAGGGACAGAAAACCACGATGCAGCGAAGGGTGCTCCTTGACCTTCTGCGGAGCTCGGAAGGTCATCTCGATGCTGAGGAGCTCCATCGTCTGGCCAAGGAGAGAGAGCCCCGCATCAGTCTGTCGACGGTCTACCGGTCCCTCCGATTGTTCAAGGAGCTTGGCCTTGTCGACGAGCGGCGCTTCGCCGACGAACACCATCTTTATGAGGCGAAGGGGGATCGGGAGCATTACCACCTGGTGTGCCTTGGCTGCGGCAAGGTGATCGAGTTCGAGCATTCCGCGCTGAAGAGGCTGAAGGCGGATGTGAGCCGGGAGAGCGGCTTCGAAGTAGTCGGTGCCGACATCCGCATGGAAGGGTATTGCGAGAGTTGTCGGCGAGCGAGGGCATAGTTGATGTTTAGCCGGTTTTTTGCACACAGGAGGTACAGACGCTGTCCACCAGTTGCCCCGGGCCGCAGCGGGCAAGTCACTTTGTGCTACATGCTCGCCGGTCAGACTGGCACCGTCGTTGAAATCGGTGGAGGTCAGGGTTTGGTGCGACGCCTGAGTGCCATGGGCATCAGGCCGGGCAGCAGGATAACCAAAGTGAGCTCGATGTTCATGCGTGGGCCGGTGACAGTGCGGGTGGGGCAGACCCAGTTGGCCCTCGGCTTCGGCATGGCGAGAAGAATACTGGTTGAGCTGGACTAGGGCGTGAAGATACTCCTCATGGGCAACCCCAATGTGGGGAAAAGTGTTGTCTTCTCCCGGATCACCGGCGTAAGGGTGATCGCCTCCAACTACCCCGGCACCACTGTCAGCTACACTCAAGGCTACATGAAGCTGGGTGACGAGCAGGCGGACGTAATCGACGTCCCCGGCACGTACAGCCTGGAGCCCACGTCCAAGGCCGAGGAGGTGGCATTGGAGATGCTCCAGGAAGGCGATGTGGTGATAGACGTCGTGGATGCGACGAACCTCGAGCGGAACCTCTATCTCACCCTGGAACTGCTGGAGAGGGAGTGCCCGGTCATCATCGCCCTGAACGTATGGGATGACGCCAAGCACCGGGGAATAGCCATTGACGTGGGCAAACTGGAGCAGCTTCTGGGGGTGCCCGTGGTTCCCACCACCGCGATAACCGGGGAGGGGTTGAAGGAGCTGGTCGACCGTATCCCCGAGGCGGTGTCTCCGACGATGGCCGCTCGCACGAGTGATGAGAGATGGGCCGCCATCGGCACCATCGTTGGCCAAGTTCAGACGATAAGCCACCGTCACCACACCTGGCTGGAGAGGCTGGAGGATGCCTCGGCCCGGCCTCTGACCGGTCTCCCTATCGCCGCGTTGGTGCTCGTCGGCTCCTTCGTCGCGGTGCGCTTCATCGGCGAGGGCCTCATTGGATACGTGTGTGACCCCCTCTTCGAAAGGCTGTGGGCTCCGCTGATGATGAAGCTCAGTGCTCTGCTGGGCTCGGGCGGCTTCTGGCACGATATCGTGATTGGCCATCTCATCGATGGTCAGATAGATGCTTTTCAGTCGATGGGCGTCTTGACCACCGGCCTCTTCATCCCCTTTGGCGCGGTGTTGCCCTATATTCTTTCGTTCTATCTCGTGTTGGGTGTGCTGGAGGACTTCGGCTATCTCCCGCGGCTGGCGGTGCTGCTGGACAACCTGATGCACCGCATCGGCCTGCATGGCTATGCCATAATCCCGTCATTGCTTGGCCTGGGGTGCAACGTACCGGCCATCATGGCAACGCGCATCCTGGAGAGCAGCAGGGAGAGATTCATCGCGGCTACGCTGATCTCCATTGGCATCCCCTGTGCCGCTGCTCACGCGATGATATTCGGTTTGGTTGGAGCCCAAGGGGCACAGTATGTGGCCATGGTCTACGGCAGCCTCTTCGTGGTGTGGGTGGTCCTGGGGTTGATCCTTAATCGAACGCTCAAGGGGTTCAGTCCGGAGCTGTTGATCGAGATCCCCTCGTACCGCGTGCCGTCGTGGCGCGTGCTGTTGAAGAAGCTGTGGATGCGGGTCCACGGCTTCCTCCGGGAGGCCATACCGATAATCATCGTGGCCATCTTTGTGATAGGTGTACTGTACAGCCTCGGCGTATTCGATTTCATCGCCAATATCACCGCGCCGGTCGTCAGCGGGGTTTTCGGGCTGCCCAAGGAGGGCGTGGTGGCCATAGTAATTGGCTTCCTGCGAAAGGACGTGGCCATCGGGATGCTTGCCCCCTTGGCGCTGACGCCGGGGCAGCTGGTCGTGGGCTGCGTGGTGCTGTCGATGTTCTTCCCCTGCATTGCCACATTTGTGGTTCTCGCCAGAGAGCTTGGGGCGAAGCGGGTGATTGCAGCGACGGCCGTCATGATCACATCGGCGGTGGTCGTGGGCGGGCTATTGAATCTGGCCCTCTAGGCCAGTTGGGGGAGCTTGTTTTTTCGTTGCGGGGCGCTATGATGTGCACGACTATCGTCTGAGCTGCCCTGGCCATGAAAGCTCCCCTGACAGCATTACTCATCGCGGTCTTGGCGGTGGTGGCATTCCTCGCCTTCGCCGCCTCGGCTGCTGCAGCCCCCGACGAGCTGCTGATGAACGGCGGCTTCGAGGAGGGCGTGACTGGGTGGGACTGTTCTGGTGGTCTCATTAGCTATGTAAACGAGCCTTTTCACTCGGGTGGCCGAGCCGCCATCCTTATCGTCGACGAGGCAGAAGGCTGCATCCATCAGACTGTTCGTGTGTCACCTGGGGCCGACTACTGCTTTGGTGGCTGGGTGTACAGGAACACCATCTACGCTGCGGCTGTTTTCCTGCAAGTCTCCTGGTATGAGAGCGGTGATGGCTCTGGCCACGAGATCCGTCACCACGAGTCCGCCAGCTTGGCCAGTAATGCTGATGACTATCGTCCTCTTATTGCTGGCATCCAAAGTGCGCCAGCCAATGCACATTCGGCAACAGTAAGGGGGATAGTGACGCTTGCTGAGACAGCCCAGGCTGCCAGCGCTTACTTTGATGATATGTTCTTGATAGAAACAACGGCTATTCCTACACCTATGCCCACCCCGACCTGTGCTCCCAACCTGCTCCTGGCAAATCCAGGTTTCGAGGAGGGTGTCGCCAACTGGTCAAACTACGGTGGCTCCTTCTCATTATTCGAACTACTGGTCAAGAGTGGGGATTTCGCCGCCGCTTTAACAAGCAACACTGCAAGCACAAAGTGGATCTATCAGGTCGTGACTATACAAGGTGGAGGAACCTATACTCTGTGTGGTTACGCTATCAAGAATGACCCCAATATTGAAAAGATCTTGCTGCGAGTTTCTTGGTATGAAAGAGAAGATGGATTTGGCAGCGAAATATCGCATGTGGACTCCCTCATCGCGCTGAGGGACGACGAGGCGGAATACCGTCTGTTGACAACTGGTCAGGTTACTGCTCCACCTGATGCCCGTTCGGCAAGAGCCAAGGCCATGTTAGAGCCGGCCTCCACAGGGGACGGAACCGCCTACTTCGACGACCTGAGCTTCACCGGGCCGGCGCCATCGACACCGACCCCGTGCCCAACGCCAACCCCGGTGTCCACGGCTGCCCCAACGGTTGTCCCTTTGCCCACGCCAACGGCCACGGCCACGGCATGTCCCACGCCCAAGACTACCCCTGAGCCCGCTCCTACACCGGCTGCCACGCCAGAAGCATCGCCCACGCCAATGGTCACGCCCGGCCCGACGCCCACTCTTGAGGGCACCAGGGCTGACACAGGGGATGTCCTCATCAACGAGGTCCAGTATGACCCGCCTCAAAGCGGGTACGAGGAACACCGCTTCGAATGGGTGGAGCTCTACAACCCGACAGAGGGCGCCATTGAGCTTGCGGGTTGGACCATTAGCGATAACCACGAGAGTGACTCGATTCCTTCGCTAATCATTCCAGCCGGGTGTTTTGCGGTGATCGCTGCCGCGGAGGGCATCTATGGGAATTTCCCTGAATTAGATTGCACCGTGGTATTCCTTCAAGACGGCCGCATTGGCAATGGTCTGAACAACGAGGGAGATTGCCTCATCCTCAGGGACAGCTCGGGGAACGTCATCGATGCCGTGTCATACGGCGACGACTCATCGCAAGACACGCATCACCGGGACGTGGCGCAAGGCCACTCGGTGGAGCGCTCGCCTCCCGGGGGTGGACTGGTGGACAATCCGTTCCCGACCCCGGGTCAAGGTCTCTATCCCGGTGTCATTCCGACGCCGGTCTCTACCTCTGTGGTCATACCTGCGGCCACGCCGGGCTTCACGCCAACGAGTACGTCCACCCCCGCCGGCACCCAAACAGCGACCGCCACCCCGCTGGCTCCGCCCACGCCTCAGGCGGACGATGGGGGCGGTTCTTCCGGGGTAGCCCTGCGCGCCATTCTGATTGTGACCGCGATAGCCTGTCTTGTGATAGGCTTGTGGGTCAGAAGGCGGAGCGCGAAATAATTGCCTTGCCCCGCATCCTTGGCTATAATTTGACAAACATGTCAAGGCCATCGACGATTGCCATTGACGGACCGGTTGCCGTCGGCAAGAGCTCCATTAGCAGGATGCTGGCCCAGAGGCTGGGCTACCGGTATGTGGATACCGGTATGATGTACCGGGCTCTCACGTGGAAGGCGATGGGACACAGCGTCGATCTGGAGGACGAAGAGCACCTCACCGCCCTTGCCCGGAACACCAGGATCGAACTTGTGGCGCCTGACCGGGTGTTTGTCGATGGCACTGATGTGAGTTCAGCCATCCGCCATCCGGATGTGGAGAGGGCTGTTTCCCTGGTGGCCAAGGTAGCAGGCGTGCGGGAGGTGCTGGTACGGCAGCAGCAGGCGCTGGGTCATGGTGGGGGGGTGGTCATGGCGGGGCGTGACATCGGCACGGTGGTTCTTCCCGATGCCGAGTTGAAGGTGTACCTGTGTGCTTCGGTTGAGGAAAGGGCCAGGCGGCGCTATCATGAGCTTGTGGGCCGTGGTGAGGGGATAGACTACCAGGACGTCCTTGCCGACCTGAGAAGGAGGGACACGATTGACAGTGAACGCGCCGTCTCTCCTCTTCAGCCTGCTAATGATGCCCGGCTGGTTGACACCGATGAACTCAGTCTCGAGCAGGTGTTGTCGGAGATTCTGCGCCTGATGGACGAAGGCCAATGACCGTTTTCTACTATCTGGAAAGGTTGCTGGCGAAGCTGCTCCTGCGCCTTCTGACTCGGCGGGAACTCAGAGGGAGCGACAATGTCCCCAACGAGGGGCCGCTCATAGTGGTTGCCAATCACCTCAGCATGGCCGATCCCCCCATCCTTTCGGCAATCCTTCACAGAAGGATCGTCTACATGGCGAAGGAGGAGTCGTTTCGTCATCCCATTCAGGGTCCTTTGGTGCGCGGCTTCGGGGCATTTCCGGTGCGCCGCGGGCGGCTTGACCGGCGGGCCCTCCGCTCGGCGGAGCAGGTGCTGAGCGAGGGACTGGCATTGGGAATGTTCCCCGAGGGGACGCGGAGCCGGACAGCTCAGTTGCAGCTAGGGCATCCCGGGACGGCACTCATCGCGTTGCGTAGTGGTGCTCCGCTCCTGCCGGTGGCGCTCACAGGAACAGAGAAGGTCTTGGGCCCGCGCCTCCTCTTCGGCCGCGTGCGGATAACGGTGAGCGTCGGCAAACCATTTAGCCTGCCCCCCGTTGACGGCAGATTGACCAAGGCTCAGTTGGCCAGTGCTACCGAAGTAATCATGGCGCGCGTGGCTGAGCTTCTCCCGGAAAGCTACAAGGGTGTCTATGGAGACGGAGAAGGCCACTGAACTGGGGTTCTGCACCGGGGTGAGGCGCGCCATAGATATCTTGGAGAAGGCAGCGCAACAGTCCGGCCCGCTCGTGACCCTGGGGCCGGTGGTGCACAACCAGCGGGTGATGGAGAAGCTCTCCCGCTTCGGGATCAGGGCGGTGGAAAATATAGAGCAGCCCGAGGGGAGCACGGTGGCGATTAGTTCCCATGGGGTGAGCCCGGTGGTGGTGGAGAGAATGAAGGCCCATGGTCTGCAAATCGTGGATACTACCTGCCCCTTTGTGCGCCGAGCGCAGGTCGCTGCAAGGAGATTGGCGGACGCCGGCTTCTTCGTCGTCATCTTCGGGGAGGAAAGCCACCCCGAGGTGGAAGGAGTGCTGGGATGGGCGAAAGGAAAGGGGCTTGCCACCCTTGAGCTTCCGAGGCTGGACGAGGGGCTGCAGCGAATCGGCATCCTGTCGCAGACCACTCAAGTCTTCTCCAGCTTCACTGCTTTTGTCTCCTCATTTGCTGATTCCTATCTTGCCTCCGTCTTGGAGTTGCGTGTAGTGAACACCGTATGTGATGCCACGAGAAGACGACAGGAAGCAGCCCTCGACCTGGCAAGAAGGGTGGACATGATGCTGGTGGTTGGCTCGCGTAAGAGCGCCAACACGCGGCGGCTGACGGAGATATGTGCGGCGGTTGTCGAGACGCACCTCATCGACGGGGCTGATGAGATCGATGCGCTCCAGTTTGGCACTGACTGGCGCATTGGGGTTACCGCAGGAGCGTCCACGCCGGATGAGGCCATTGAGGAAGTGATCACGAGGTTGAACAAGGTCAATTAGTGGAAAGGAGGAACGCCGTGGAGCAAGAGAAGTTCGGCATCTATGTGAACCCAAAGGAGTCGAAGGTGGTACGAATCAACTCCCCGTACTGGATTCCTTCTGAGCCCGACTGGGTATACCTTACTCCGGATGTCAACATGACGCTCCTGAAGATTCGTGAACTGGCAGATGAGAGGAAGCTGGTTGATGAGCCGGACAAGCTCGTGTGGAGCTAGATAGTCAATCTGGCTTCTGCATGCCTTCCGTGTTCAAAAGGCGGTCTCCATGTGCTATAATTTCCCTTTACTTGGGCCCAGCGGAAGGGTTCGGTGAATTCAAAGAGAAGAAGGAGGTGAGTAGGTGCGCAAGGATAGCATGGTTGTCTGGTTTAGGGAGGTGGGCAAGAGCGATATCCCCATTGTGGGTGGCAAGGGGGCGAACCTTGGGGAGCTGACCAAGGCTGGAATCCCGGTGCCCCCGGGCTTCATCGTTACCGCTGCCAGCTATTTCCACTTCCTCGAACAGTCACAGCTTGCTGACCAGATTCGCTTGCTCCTGTCTTCTCTGGACCCTGATGATAGTGAGAAGCTGCAAGCAGTCGCTTTGCAGGTGAAGAGCCTCATCAACGCCGCTGAGATGCCCAAACAGATTGCTGCAGAAATAGCCCGGGCCTACCGGGAGATGGATGGCGGCCTGGTGGCGGTACGCTCGTCAGCCACTGCCGAGGACCTTCCCGAAGCCTCCTTCGCCGGGCAGCAGCGGACCTTCCTCAACGTAGAAGGGGAGGACCAGGTGGTTGCGGCGGTGCAGGGGTGTTGGGCATCACTTTATGAACCTCGTGCTATCTTCTACAGGGCTCATCAGGGGTTCGACCATCTGAAGGTCGGGATCGCCGTGCCGGTGCAGCGGATGGTGCAATCGGAGACCTCGGGCATTCTTTTTACCCTTGAGCCGGTCACCAGCGATCACAGCAAGGTGGTTATCGAGGCAGTTTACGGCCTGGGCGAGGCGATCGTTTCCGGCGAGGTGACGCCCGACCTCTACGTGGTTGACAAGGAAAGGGTGGAGGTGATGGAGAAGACCATTGCCACCCAGACGTGGAAGCTGGTGCGAAACGCCAAGGGCAGAGACCATGAAGATACCAACATGAAGACGGCGATAAGAAAGCGGGATCAGAGGAAGCAGAAGCTGAGCGATGAGCATATCGTTGCGTTGGCCGAGCTTGGCAAGAGGATTGAGGCGCTCTACGATTTCCCTCAGGATATCGAGTGGGCTGAAGAAGGCGGGGCGCTGTACATCGTGCAGACCCGCCCGGTAACAACGATAAAGGAGCTTCAGGAGCCGCGGGAGCTATCGGAGGAAGCGGAGAAAGCCCTGTTGCTCACCGGCTCCCCGGCCAGTCCGGGAGTCGCTTCGGGACCGGTCAAGATAGTGCGTCACGCCTCCGAAATCGACCAGGTGCTGGCGGGCGATGTCTTGGTGGCCGAGATGACAACCCCCGACTTCGTACCGGCAATGAAGCGGGCGGTGGCTATCGTGACCGACCGCGGTGGGCGGACGTGTCACGCTGCCATTGTGAGCCGGGAACTGGGTATCCCCTGTGTGGTCGGAACTGGGAACGCCACCCATTTCCTCAAACCGGGGCAGGTGATTACCGTAGATGGCTGCAAGGGCAGGGTGTATGAGGGTCGAATTGAGAAGGAGGAGCCTCATATCCCGTCGGTGGCGCGGAGGGCGCGCATCAGGACGACCACCAAGCTGTATGTGAATCTCGCTGAGCCTGAGCTGGCGGAGAAGGTGGCCGGCAGGGACGTAGATGGGGTTGGGCTGCTGCGGGCTGAATTCATGATCGCCCACATAGGCGAGCACCCCCGCTACATGATTGCACAGGGAAGGCAAGGGGAGTTCGTCGACAAGCTCTCCCAGGGAGTTGCCGCCTTCACCAAGGCATTCAACCCGCGGCCAGTGGTATATCGGACGACGGATTTCAAGACGAACGAATATAGGAATCTCAAAGGGGGTGAGGCTTACGAGGAGGTCGAGGAGAACCCGATGCTTGGCTATCGGGGATGCTCCAGGTATGTGAGGGAGCCCGACGTGTTCAAACTCGAGATCGAGGTGATAAAGCGGGTTAGAGCTGACTACAAGAACCTCTGGGTGATGATCCCCTTCGTGCGAAGGGTACATGACCTTGCCATGATTGTGAGAACCTTGAAGGACGAGGGGCTTCGCTCCTCGAAGGATTTCAAGCTTTGGATGATGGTCGAGGTGCCGTCCAACATTTTCCTCCTCGACGAGTTCATTAGCGTGGGCATTGATGGCATATCGATTGGGTCTAATGACCTGACTCAGCTCATCTTGGGGATAGACCGAGACAGTCCGAAGCTTGCCGAGGAATTCGATGAGCGAGATGATGCGGTGCTTGTGGCTCTGGAGAAGGCGGTCAGAACATGCGTCAGGAGGGGGGTTACCGCTTCGATTTGCGGACAGGCGCCATCGGTCTATCCAGAGCTCACAGAGAAGCTGGTGGAGTGGGGGATTACCTCTGTCTCGGTAAGCCCCGATGCCATCGAACACACCAGGGAGATAATCGCCAAGGCTGAGGGAAGGCTCAGCAGTCCTTCGCTCTGGAGGCAGTTTGCCCGCGCCACGAGCTAGTTTCCCATGGTTCACAATGACATACGGCAACGAATTGAGGCCAAGGAGGAGAGCCTTTCGCCTCATGCAGTGAAGAGCAGGCTTTCGCGCGGTCGGCTGAGGCCTGAGGCAGCCTGCCCCATGCGAACTGCTTTTCAGAGGGATCGCGACCGCATCATCCATTCCAAGGCTTTTCGCAGACTGAAGCACAAGACCCAGGTTTTTGTCGCTCCACTTGGCGACCACTATGTCACGCGGCTGACCCACACCCTTGAGGTTTCTCAAATCGCCCGCTCAATAGCGCGGGCCCTGAACTTGAACGAAGACCTTACGGAGGCCATTTCCCTTGGCCACGACCTGGGGCATACCCCTTTCGGGCATGTCGGTGAAGATGCTTTGAATAGCCTCTACCCCGAAGGGTTCAGGCACAACGAACAGAGCCTCAGGGTGGTTGACCTCCTGGAGAAGGATGGTCGGGGGCTAAACCTGACTTGGGAGGTGAGGGATGGCATCCTGAGGCATGCGAAGACCGGGGTCGGCATCTTGGGGGAAGAGTGGGGGGAGGTTGGAACACTGGAAGGCCAGGTCTGCAAGGTTTCTGATATCATTGCCTACGTCAATCATGACATCGGTGATGCGGTGAGGGCGGGCATTATCTCGGAGGATGACCTTCCCCCTCAGGCGGTGACCGTGCTGGGGCACTCGCATTCCGAGAGGATCGACAGGCTGGTGACTGATGTGGTTGACTTCTCTTGGGCGTCAACAGGTGAGGTGAGCGGGGGAAGGCCAACGATTGGCATGAGCCCCAGTGTGGTGGATGCGGCGGAGATTCTCCGTCAGTTTCTCTTCGAAAGGGTATACGAAGTGGCGAGCCGCCAGTCGGAGCGCGCCCGGGAAGTGGTGCGTGTACTCTACGAGTATTACGTGAAGCATGACGAGAAGCTGCCTGAGGAGTACAGCAAGCGCGGGGACAGCGGGCAACGCAAGGCTGTGGACTATATCGCCGGGATGACTGACAACTACGCCGAAAGGGCGGCGGAGGAGGTTGCAGGAGGAGGCATAGTGCTCAGATGAGTGTCATCGACGATATCAAACAGAGGCTGGACATCGTAGACGTGGTCTCAGACTATGTTGCTCTCCACAAAGCGGGGCGTAACTTCAGGGCTTTGTGCCCTTTTCACACTGAGAAAACCCCCTCGTTCTTCGTTTTCCCTGAACGACAGAGCTGGCACTGCTTTGGGAGCTGCGGAACGGGAGGCGACGTTTTTTCCTTTGTGATGAAGAAGGAGGGGCTTGGCTTCAGTGAGGCGCTCAGCCTCCTTGCTGATAGGGCTGGGGTGTCCCTGGTCGCAAGGCAAAGGGAGAGAGCAGAAGACGGGGAGTGGGAGAGGCTGCACCAGGTGAACGAGGCTGCTGCGCGGTACTACCACTATCTGCTCCTCAACTACGATGGTGCTGAGATAGCGAGGCGACATCTGGATGGGCGCGGTATTTCGAGAGAGACCGTGGATAGCTTCGAGCTAGGCTTCAGCCCCGATAGCTGGGATGCCCTGCGTGAGCACTTGACGGGTCAAGGCTATAGCGTGCGGGACGTGGTGGCTGCGGGCCTGGCTGTTGACAAGGGGGATGGGTCGGCCTATGACCTGTTTCGCAACCGCCTGATGATCCCCATAAGGACTGACAAGGGGGTGGTTGCCGGCTTCGGGGCGCGAGCTCTTGACGCTTCCATCCCCAAGTATCTCAATACTCCTCAGACGCCCGTGTTTGAGAAGAGCGGTATTCTCTATGGGATTGACAAGGCGAAGGGGGCCATCAGGGAGAAAAACCTGGCCATCATCGTGGAGGGTTACATGGATGTCCTTGCTGCCCATCAGCACGGGATGGCCAATGTGGTGGCGTCTATGGGCACCTCTCTGACCGACAAACAGGTGGGCGTCATCAAGCGGCTGACCAGGAATCTCGTTCTGGCTCTCGATGCCGACGCAGCGGGAGACGAGGCGACGCTCCGCGGTTTGCGGGTTGCACGGCAGGCTTTCACCGAGCGAATGAGCCGCGTGCCAGACTCGCTGGGAGGCACTTCCAGGCTGCAGGCAAGCTTGAAGATTGTCCATTTGCCCCGGGGCAAAGATCCCGACGAGGTGATACGGGAGGATCCCCAGGGCTGGCAAGCTCTGGTTGACGGGGCACTATCGCTGATGGACTTCTTTGTAGAAGCGGTGACGTCCAGGCTCGATCTTGGTGGGGAGGAGGGCAAGGTGGCCGCGGCGGAGCAACTCCTGCCTCTCATCTCGGAGATAGCTGACAGCGTGGAACGGGAGCTCTACTTGAACAAGCTCGCCCGCCGCATAGGGGTGGATGAGAAGACACTGGCCAGAAGAGCGGCCCAGCTCCAGCCGACAGCCAGGGAAAGGTCGACGGGAACGATGTCCTTGCCTTCAGCAGAGAGCGGCCGCTACCGACTTGAGGAATACTACCTCTCGCTCCTACTTCAGCACCCGGAGCTCACCAGCACGGGGGAATACCTGTCGCCCGATTGCTTCGAGAGGACGGAAAACCGTGAGGCATTCTGTGCCTGGTGTGATTCGCCGGACATCGAGTCGCTTCGCGTGAGACTTGACGCGAGTTTGTGGGAGCATGTGGACCTCCTGTTCGGGAGGGCATTGCCCCCGGTGAACAATAGGGAACTGACGGCCGATTTCGTCGATTGTGCTCGCCGATTGAAAGAGCAGCGCTTGAAGAGATTGAAGGCGTTGGAGGAAGTGCTCATTTCAGAAGCCGACTCTCATGGCGACAAGGAGGAGGTCAAAGCGCTGCTGCAGAAGGCGCTCGAACCGAATATCGAGTTGAGGGACCTTCATTTGCAGGGCAAACGAGCGAGAAAGGGAGTGTGGCAATGACGTCGGGAGGAAACGAAAGAGGGAGAGAGAACGAGACACACGCCTACGGAGATGAAGACCTGGACGAGGATGTTTCTGGCCTGGAAGCAGAGCACGAGCAGACGCCAGTGAAGGCTGTCGGCGCTGCTTTTCTCGATAGCGATATGGTGGTTGAGGAAATGAAGCGTGTGGCGCTCGCTGCCTTGGGACATGAGGTCGAGGAGTTCGAGGAAAGCGCGGCATCAAAGGCCGAGGTTGAACATGAGGCGGAGTTGGAGGATGTGCGTGAAGATGTGCGGGAATTTGAGGGGCAGGATATCATCGATGACCCGGTGCGCATGTATCTTCGTGAGATCGGCAGGATTTCTCTGCTGAACGCCACTGAGGAGAAGGTGCTGGCCAGCAAAATGGAGCGGGCCCGACATGTCAAGAAGACCGAGCGTGACCTGTTCGAGAAGTCTGGGATCCGTCCCGCTGCGGCTGACATCGTGCTTGCTATGTTGGAGCAGCTATGCCAATCCGCTCACCTGATTGCTCTTGTTGTCGAGGAAAGCCTCTTGCTTCCAGTACAGGGTTTGGTGGAGAGGGTCTGTGGGGAAGGGTTTCGAGCGGCGGTTGATGGACCGCTCGACCAGAGACTGGTGACGGCTATCGCCGAGCGAACCGGAGGGCGGATACCCGATGTGGAGAAGGCATTGGTCAACCTGTCGTTGAACAGCGGCCTGCTGGCACCGCCACTTCGAGAAGCGCTCAATGGCAAGTCACTCATCTGGGTAAGCACCCTCTTGTCTGAACCCGATTTGCACGCCCTGCTCAAGGACCGTGAGCGGGACTTCAAGGCGTACCTGGACGAGGTCGAGGAGGAAGGGGCAAAGGCGGAAAGGCACCTTGTTGAGGCCAACCTCCGTCTGGTGGTCAGTGTGGCCAAGAAGTATATTGGCCAGGGTATGCCGCTTCTCGATCTGATCGAAGAGGGCAATATCGGGCTGATCAAAGCGGTGGAGAAATTCGACCATCGCAAGGGATACAAGTTCAGCACCTACGCGACATGGTGGATTAGGCAGGCGATCACCAGGTCAATAGCTGACCAGGCGCGTACGATACGGATTCCGGTTCATATGGTGGAGACCATCAACAGATTGCATCGCACCAGCCGCCGTCTGGTGCAGGAATTCGGCAGAGAGCCGACGAGCGAAGAGATCAGCCAGGGTATGGAGGTTACCCCGGAGAAGGTCAGGGAGATAATCAAGGTGTCCCAGGAGCCGGTCTCTCTGGAGACGCCGGTAGGTGAGGAGGAAGACAGTCATCTCAGCGACTTCATAGAAGACCGCACTGCGCTGCCGCCGCCCGATGTCGCTCTGCACCAGCTACTCAAGGAGCAGATCGAAGAGGTGCTTTCCACCCTCAATCCCCGGGAGCAGCGGGTGCTTCAGTTGCGGTTTGGCCTGGAGGATGGGCGAAGCCGCACATTGGAGGAAGTGGGGAGGGAGTTTGGTGTCACCAGAGAGCGCATCCGCCAGATTGAGGCCAAGGCGTTGCGAAAGCTGCGCCATCCCAGCCGCTCCAAGAGGCTCAAGGACTACCTCGAATAGGATGGCAATTGAACATAGTAAGAACCGTTTTCCTTGCTCTGGGCTCCATGTTGTCCCTGCTGCTCATAGTTGTCGGCGTGGTCGGTTATCTTCTGACCGGTCCCGCGCCAGTGCCGTGGTCCACGACGCCAGATATCTGGAGCTGGTACGAAGCGAGGGCTCTGGACGACAAGGTCGAGGAGTTTCACCGGCAGATAGCCGAAGGCTCCGCAGGGGATAGTGTCACCCTGACACTCCTTGAAGACGAGCTCAGCTCGAGGCTGAACGAGCTTGCTTCTCATGAGCGGCTTCCGCTGGATATGAGGGACATCTGCGTCTACTTCGATGATGGTCTGGTGAGGGGCTCAGCGACAGTCAATCTGCTGATCGATGTGCAGGTGGCGGCCGAAGCCAGAATAGCGATCCGGGACGGAAAGCCTGTCATATCAATTGAAAGCCTTCACCTCGGCCGGCTCCCTATTCCCAAGACATTGACCGACAACGTGATAGCCGCGCTCATGGGCCAGGCGGACGCGCGACTGAAGCGCCTGCCCATTGAACTGACCGAGGTGATGGTGGGTGAGGCGTGGATCATCATCGGCGGCGAGGTGAAGGAAGCCCCTAGCGAAGCATAGATGGCGCAATTTTGCCGCGAGCCATTTGTTTCATCAGCTTCTGCGCTTGGCGAAATTGGTTCAACAGTTGATTGACATCCTGTGGTGTTGTTCCACTGCCTCGGGCAATCCGACGCCGTCTACTGCCATCGATGGTGTCCGGATGGCGGCGCTCCTGCGGGGTCATGGAGAGGATGATGGCCTCTACCTTCTTGAGCTTCTTGTCGTCCAGCTCAACCGAAGTGCGGCGGGCTAGAGAGGAGAGGCCGGGAAGCATCTCCACCAGTTGATTCAGCGGGCCCATCTTCTGCATCTGCTTCAGCTGCTCCAGGAAATCCTCAAGGTCGAGGTTAGCATGGCGCACCTTCTTCTCCAGCCTTATGGCCTGCTCCATTTCAATGGTCTTCTCCGCTTTCTCGATGAAGGTGAGCATGTCTCCCATACCGAGGATGCGCGATGCCAGGCGGTCAGGGTGAAAGGTCTCAAGGGCATCGGTCTTCTCACCGATGCCAACGAACTTGATGGGCACGCCGCTGACCGTCTTGATAGACAGAGCAGCACCACCCCGGGCGTCACCATCCATCTTGGTCAGGATGAGCCCGGTGAGGCCGATCCTTTCATGGAACTCTTGCGCAGCGCGGACGGCATCCTGCCCTGTCATTGCGTCAACCACCAGCAGCACTTCGTGTGGCCTGAGCGCCTCTTTGATGTCGCTGGCTTCTTGCATCATCGCCTCGTCGATGTGGAGGCGGCCCCCGGTGTCGGCGATGAGCCAGGTAGCCGCCAGCTGCCGGGCACGCTTGAGCGCGTGGGAGCAGACCGAAGCCGGCTTCTCCGTAGTGTTCTCGCTGTACACCGGAATGTCGAGCTGCTTGCCCAGGACGGCCAACTGCTCGATGGCGGCGGGACGACGGTGGTCGGCGGCAACGAGCAGGGGACGCTGCCCTGAGCCTTTGAGGTGGTTGGCCAGCTTGGCAGCGGTAGTGGTCTTTCCCGACCCCTGGAGTCCCACGAGCATCACCACCGTCGGAGGCTGGCTGGAGACGGCCAGGTGGGCAGCGCTGCCGCCGAGAACATCGATGAGTTCCTCGTTCACTACCTTCAATACCTGCTGCGCTGGAGTCAGACTCTCCAGCACCGCAGTGCCCAGGGAGCGCTCGCGGACCTTGCCGATGAACTCCCTTACCACCTTGAAGTTGACGTCCGCTTCGAGAAGGGCCAGCCTCACTTCCCGCAGCGCCTCATCAACATCCTTCTCGGTGAGCCTTCCCTTGTTTCCCAGCCTCCCAAAGATGCTGCTGAACTTCTCTGTCAATACCTCGAACATGGCAACCCCTCGGGCATCACTATGTTAGCGGGCGCAGTCTGGCGGGTCAACATTGAGGACTCGCTCCAGTGCTTGCCGGCGACACAGTGCGCCATCATAGACCAAGCGAAGAACCCGATTCGAGGTCCTTCGCTTGAGTCATGAACCTATCCACAGTTGGCGTCGGGTACTGGCTCACCCGATGCCAGTGCCATACCAGTGGCCTGGGCAACCAGCTCTGTTACTACGATCCAAAGAAGAATATCCCGCTCGACGCCAGGCCCACGCTTATTGCCACAGCGGCGATAATGATGCCAGCGATGACGGCAACCATGGACCAGGAGCCGAGGAAGGACTTGACGCTCCTTGCTTCCGCCAGCGCTTGCTCCGCTTTCTGCAGCGCCTCATCAGCCTTGCCTGCCATTTGCATGACAGCTCTCTCGGCTGCTTCCCGGGCTGCCTCCTCGGCTCTCCTGACGGCTTCGGCGATCGCGTCCTCGGCCGCCTTGAGCGCTCTGTCGGCCTTGGCAGCAGCCTCGTCAGCAGTCTTACACGCGGCGGCTGCCGCTGCGGCTGCGGCCGCAAGCCTGGCCTCCAACTCCTCGTCTCTCTTCACCGACTCAGCGCTCGCCTCTTCCGCCGCCTTGAGCGCTCCGTCGGCCTTGGCAGCAGCGTCGCCGGCGGCCTTGCTTGCGGCGGCGGCTGCGGCGGCTGCCGCTGCGATCGCCGCCGTAAGCCTGTCGTCCATCTCTGCGGCTTTGCCACGAGCGTCGTAGACCAGTTGATGCAGCGCGGCAAGCGCGGCCCACACGGCCTTGTCGCCGGCTTCATCGGCCTGCTCGCCCGCCTGGGCGGCGCGGTCGGCTGCGTCAAACGCTGCTGCCGCTGCCTCCTTGGCCGCTGTGCCGGCGGCGTCAGCCCTCTGGGCCACCGCTCCCGTGGTATTGGCTGCGGCCTCGATGGCTTCATCTCCGGCCATAACCGCTACGTCGCCCTTGATGGCCGCCTCCTGGGCGGCGCGGAAGGCAGCAGCCGCGGCTCTCCTTGCCTCCATGCCAGCCTCATCGGCCCTTGTGGCTGTCTCCGTGGTAGGGTTGCTTGCCACCTCAGCTGCTGCTGCCTCAGCTGCCTTGGCGCTCTGGACAGCCCGCTCGCGGGCTGCGTTTGCCGCTTCCACAGCCTGCTCCGCCGCCCCTTTGGCGGCAGCGGCCGAGCCCTCACATCTGGCAGCTACCTCAGCAGCTTTCGCCAGGGCGTCGGCGGCCATTCTCGTGGCCTCTTCAGCGGCCTGCTGTGCCGCCCTCGCCGTTTCCTCCGCCCTTGCCGCCGCTCCCTCCGCTCTTCGAGCTGCGTCCTCGGCGGCCCTGGTTGCCTCCTCGGCAGCCCGCCTCGCGTCGGCGCTGGCTTTCTCGGCCTTGGCCGCTGCGTCTTCGGCTGCCTTGATCGCCTCATCCGCCTTGGCTGCGGCCTGATCGCCGATCTCCTTCATCCTGGCCTCGGTAGCGGCGATGGCGGCCGTGGCGGCCGCTGCCGCCTTGTCTGCGGCGTCCTTGGCCGCTTGCTCAGCCTTCGCCGCAGCATCTGCTGCCGCCCTGGCCGCGTCGTCCGCTGCCTTCTCCCCGGCTCTGCGCGCGTCCTCGGCCCTCGCTGCCGCATCGTCAGACGCCTTGGTCGCCGCGGCGGCGGCGTCCCTCGCTGCCCTGGCGGCCTCCTCGGCCTTCCTCGCTGCCTCGGCAACGAGGGCGATGTTGGCCTCGAGCTCTTCCAGAATCTGAGGAAGCGGTTTTGTCATTATCTTCGAAGGCTCCACTGGCCTCCTTGCTTCGGTATTCTCGCTGGCCATCCTCTCTTCTCCTTTCTTGTCTTGGCTCTCACTGGCGGGACAACCGCGGGACCGCGGTTGTCACTCGTCGCACTTAGCCGTCGTGATGTGATTGACGGTTCTGAACTATCGGGTCGCTCTCCCGGAATCTGAGAACGTTGCCGTCGTTAGGGAGTGGACGTGTGGACACTAAACATACTAGGCATTGGTCGATTTGTCAATACGTGCGTCGGAGCGTGGAGACATCGACGCAGAGTTTCGGCGAGGCCGTATTGTTGCGTTTGGTCCGCTTGTGCTCCTCTCTGGCGTCGATAGGCGGTCTGGAAAAGGGGCATCACCCAGCGCAGTCCCCTGCGCGACAAGGGGCGGTTGGTGAACCTTACCCCTTGCTCACTTGCCGGCGAAGTGCTGCTTGAACCTGCCCAACTCCTCTTGATTCCGTTGATGAATGTCAGCGACTTCGCTCTCGTCCAGCTCTCTGAACCCGGTATCGGGTGAAATGACGGTGATACTCACCGGACCGCCGACCTTGGGGTCCTGCGTCCCAGTCTCGGCTATTATGTATTCGGCCAGCGAGACCACGCGGTCCTTCGGTGCCGTCATGTCATAGAGGCGGTTCACCAGGTAGGTGGGGAACAGGGGAAGGCCGAGGAGGCAGAAGCCCTGGTCGCACAGCATTGTCGCGTAGTCATGCTCGCTGCTAATGGTGTATATCCGGGGCACCAGCCCATCGCCGCCGAAGGCTTGCTCATAGCCGCACATGACGGCGCCCATGAGCGGGCGGTCCGTAATGGGAAATTGCTGAAACCAGTCGTTGTACTGAGCGCGGAAGCTGTCGCGCAGAAAGAGGGTGACGTCATCGACATACTTCAGGTTCCTGGCCCCCAACTGCTGCTCCATGTTCTTGAGAAGGTTGGAGGCAAGGTCGGGCGGCCCGGCGATGCCGACGCCACAGTAGTCGCTCATCCTGAATACCTTCCGGCGCACATCGCTCACCGCCATGAAGCCGCGGGGGTCGCCGAAAGTCCCTCTGTTGTCGCCAGCCAGCACAATGGCATCATTTGCTTGCAGCGCTACTACCAGAGTCATAGTGCACCCCTTTCTCAGTCCTCGTTCGTGTCTGGTCGAACCCCCTGGTCATGCTAGGGCACCCATTTCTCTTCAAAGTGGAAAGGCGGGTGCCGGGGGGGGCGTGACAATCAGTATAGCGGCTGTGCTTGCTGATGTATAGCCAGTGCGCTGCGCAGCCGTTGTTGACTTTGGGACTGCGCCATAATATCATAAATTTTTGGTGCATAGTATGTAGTGGCGCTTGCGTGGATATGTGGTCTCCCTCCGCCTTTGGGTCTTATCCCCCCTCAGAGTTGTAGGTTGAGGTACGGTATGTTGGAAGGTCTTTCGCCCCAGGAATTCCTGGATGTCACCAGGGAGAAGTTCAGGACGATGGTCAGGGAAGCCAAGCCTCTTATGTGCTGGTATAGCATAACGGAGGAGTGCGACCTGCACTGCAAGTTCTGTTTCGCCGATTCCCACAAGCCCTGGGACAACGAATTGACCACGCCGGAGGTCTACGCCCTGCTGGACAACATTGCCGAAGCTGGCACACGAGCCATAGTCTTTGGGGGTGGGGAGCCGACGCTGCGGCCGGACTTGCTCGATGTGATGCGCTACGCGGCTCGGCACAAAGGCATGTTCGTCGCCTTGAACACGCACGGGCAGCACCTGACCCGCACGTTAGTGCGGGGACTGGCCAACGCGGGCGTTTCTCAGGTGAAGGTTAGCGTTGACGGCTTGAGAGAAAGCCACGATTGGAACAGAGGGGCCGGCACCTTTGACAAGTGCGTGCAGGCGTTGAAGAACTGCGTGGATGTCGGGATCGAGAGTATCATATGGATCGCCACCATTTCGCAGATGAACTACCATGAGGTCCCGCAAATGGTGGAAATGGCGATGGGTTTGGGTGTGGACATCTGCATGGTACAGCTATTTCCTGGCGGGCGGTGGAAGGGAAAGAGCGACCTGTTGCTCACCAGAGACCAGGTAAGAGACTGGCAAAGGTTCATGGTGGAACAGCAGAACGTCCATGGATGGCAGAGGATTCAGTTCGAAGACCGGTACCAGATATGTGAGGACTGCTACGCTCTCAAGGTGGCCGCCGACCCTAATCGCGTAGGTGACTTCACCGACACCCCTTGCGGGTGCATCAGTGGCATCTGGCAGTACATCATCGACGCTTCGGGCAAGGTGGTGATCGGGGACATAGTGACCCCTGAGCTTGTGATAGGCGATCTGCGCACGCAAAGGCTCAAGGACATATGGCACAACTCCGAGCTGGCCGACCGCCTGAGGGATAGGGACAAACTGAAAGGCAAGTGCGGCAAATGTGAACTGAGGTATGTTTGTGGTGGCTGCAGAAGGATGGCCTTCAGTCGCACTGGTGATATTATGGCAGCGGATCCGCAATGCTGGTACAAACCTAGATTGGAGTCAAAACATGACGATCGAGTTCAAGAAGCAGCTCAAGGTCCCCGAGGCTGACCCTTTCTTCTTCATGCCCCGCAGCGTTATTGTGAATCTCCAGCGGCTGGATGAGCTGAGCAAGAAGCACCCGGTGAACGTTCTGATTACCGGACGTCAGGGCTGCGGCAAGTCGAGCCTGGTGAGGCAGTTCGCCGCCCGTTACGACCGTCCATTGACCATCTTTCAGGTGGGTCTTCTTACCGAGCCGGGACAGCTCTTTGGCCAGCAGAGGCTGCGGGAGGGAGAGACCTACTACCAGGAATTCCTCTTCCCGCAGGCCATCGGCACCCCCAGAAGTGCGGTGCACCTGGAGGAGATAAACCGCCCGGAGCACCCCAAGGCTCTCAACGAGCTCTTCTCCGTTCTCGGTGAGGACCGGAACATCTGGGTGGATGAGCTGGGCCTGGCCGAGGTGGCGCCGGAGGTAATTTTCTTTGCCAGCCTCAACGAGGGGCCGCAGTTCACTGGAACTGAGGTGCTTGATGCTGCTTTGAGGGATAGGTTCTACACTATCCGGCTCGAGTACTTGCCTCCCGGGACGGAGCAGGAGGTGCTGGTATTGAAAACGGGGATCTCGGGAGAGGATGCAGACAAGGTTATCAGAGTCATACACCGCTTGCGACATGATCCGCGGAACCCGCTGTCGATATCCACTCGACACAGTCTCATGGTGGGCGAGTTGTTGGCCGCTGGGGCCAGCCTGAGGGAGGCCTTCAGCTACACCCTGCATATCAGCAAGGATGCCCTAGAGTCCTGCCTGGTGGCCCTGCACTTCGGAAGTGGCGAGACGGAAGCGGAAGGTGAGGAGTATGAGCTATTCTGAATACTGGCGGGTGAACAAGTCAGTAATTGACTACGTTGAGCTGGCCAACACACTGCGGGCCATGCGCAAGATAGTGGCGGTCATGGATGTGGACGCAGAGGTGGTGTGGGCGGGGATGCCGTGCCGCGCCGAGAAGAAGATCGAGTTGCCCGCCGTTCTGGCCAGGGGGGACTATCCCATTCCCAGCGAGAAAATGGACATACTTGTGGGGCTCAATGTGCATGAGACGCTGCACTACCTAGAGGATAGCGAGCACTCGTGGGGCTACTTGTGCCACTCCTTCCTTGGCCTGAAGGAGAAGACCCTCCTCGGCAAGCTGTACGAGGCGGGCGAGGACATACATGTCGATGGTGTGGCCATTGCACGAGGGGTTCCGGGCAAGTATGTTCAGAAGTCAAGAGCCTGGTGGAAGCAGAACTACCAGGAGGACTATACCGCCGGCATGGCTACTCCAGAAGGCCTCTTTGGAATCTGGACCTATCTCGTTTTGGACGAGATGTTCCCTGAGATGGGGTCCGAGGACATGGAGGAGCTGCTGCGGCTCTCCTGTGACTGCCTGGAAAACGTGGACTGCGAGGAACTGGTTGAGTCGCTCTGCTGTGGCAGGCGGATGCCGATGCTGCAATTGCTCGGCACCATGCTGAGCATGCCCGAGGACTACATGGCGGCATTGGAGATGCTGCTTGCCAGGACGCCGGACATCGTGAGGGCCGATGCTGTGGGAAGGGCCCTCATATACCGCGAGCTGTGGGAAGCGCTGGAGGGGCACTTCTCCGACTGGGAGGACAAGATCAAGGCGGCGGAGGCGGCAGGGGAAGTGATGGCGCCGGCAAGGTCGGCGGGGTCCTTTGAGGATGATACCAAGATATCCATGGAACTTTCGGAGAAGATTCAGCAGGCTGTGGCCAGTGAAGCTGAAGATGTGACGGAAGCGATAAAGGCTGCCTTGAAGTCGGTAGGGGCGGCGGATGAGGCGCTCCATCTCTACCCGGCGATCTTCGAGAAGGCACTTGAACCCCTGGACAAAGACCCCAATCTGGACCTCGTTCGCAGCCTGAGCGAGATATTCCGCCTCTGGCTTGAGGAGACATTGCGCGTGAACCACGGCCTCGATGCCGGGACGCTCGACCATAGAAGGCTGTACAGGGCCCCCACCAGCGGCAAGATCTTCAGCCAGAAGGAATACCACCGGGAGAACATCGTCTGGAATATTATCGTACTGATCGACGCTTCAGGTTCAGTGGGCTGGTTTTGGGAGCAGATCCAGGGCATCTATGCTGCGCTTGCCTCATCGCTGCGGGGTGACAACATAAGGCTGGAGATACTGGCATACAGAGAGACGGCTCAGACCTGTCAGATAAGGAATCTCTTCTATAATAACAAGCTGTATAACCTGGAACCCGAGGGCGACACACCGTCGGGCGAGGCGATCGTAGCTGCAGCTCTCCGGCTGCCCCCGGGTGGTCAGAACCTCATCATACACATCACCGATGGGCTGAAGAACGTTGGTCTGAACATTGAGCGTGCCCTGGACTACTGCCAGCAGCGAGGAGTCGACCTGGTGACCCTCGGCGTCGGCCAGGCGGGGAGGGCCTTCCATCTGTACGGCGATAGTTTCGAGATGGTTGGCGCCACGGTTGACAGGCTCCCTCATGCAGTGGGGACCTTGCTCAAGAGAAAACTGGTCGGGGCGCGGTAGAGGATAGGCTTTGGGCGTCCGAGTATGGGTTTCGGGTTCACTGCGTCAGGCCGGTGAGGGCAAGATCGAGGAAGAGGTCACGGCCGGCGATGTGGCTGCCTGCATTGAGGGTCTGGACGGCAGGTTCCCCGGTCTCAATGCACGCTTGTACAAGGACGAGGGGGAACTGCATGCTTTTGTCGATGTCTATGTCAACGGCGAAAGCATACGCTCTCTTCAAGGTCTGGCTACCCCGCTGAAAGACGGCGATGAGGTGAATATCCTGCCTGCATTCGCCGGCGCGTAAGCGCGGCGAATGCACAACAGCCGGCGCATTCGCTGTGCCCATCCCGCTGGTGCACCCCTTCTCGGTCACGCCCATCAAGCATGATTGAGTAAGGTGCACGTGTCCTCTCGGCACCCGGAGCTGTGCCTGGGCCTCGCGGAAGACGACGGTCGTTGGATTGGTGTTCGGCGAATGCTCACTGAAGACGAGAAGCAGAGATACGACAGGCAGATAAGGATCAACGGTTTCGGGCTTGAGGGCCAGGAGAAGCTCAAGCGGGCGAAGGTCCTTGTCGCCGGGGCGGGAGCGCTTGGGTCGGTGATAGCCACCTATCTCGCGCTCGCTGGCGTGGGGTGTTTGCGAATCGTCGACGACGACGTGGTGGAGTTGAGCAACCTCAATCGGCAGGTCCTTCACTGGACGGGCGATATCGGCAAGGCGAAAACGCAGTCGGCCGAGGAGAAGCTTCGCCAGGCGAATCCCGGTGTGCATGTGGAGGCGATAGCCGTAAGAATAGGCGAAGACAATGTTCTGCAGCTCGCCTCTGGCTGTGACCTGATTATGGATGCGGTGGACAACTACGATACGAGATATGCGTTGAACCGGGCTGCTTTGAGAAGCGGCATCCCTTTCATTCACGGTGGCGTCTATGCCATGGAAGGAATGGCGACCACGATAGTCCCGGGCCAGACGGCTTGCCTGAAGTGTATCTTCCCGGCACCCCCGCCTCCGACGACCATCCCGGTATTGGGAGCCATCCCTGGCATGGTCGGTTGCCTCCAGGCCACGGAGGCGGTAAAGTATATCACCGGCATCGGGGAGCTGTTGGCCAACAGGCTACTGGTCGTTGACGGTGTCGATCTCAGGTTCAGGGAGGTCAGACTCCAGCGAAATGCGGAGTGTCCCGATTGCTCCTCGCTGGGGCCGGCGGGACGCAAGAGTGGACGCGGGACGTAGTGCGAGGGGCCAGTATTTCAGGAGGTGAGCAATATGATTATCGATGACCCGCGGGTGCAGTTCATAATGCTGTTCTCCCACCAGACCTACTACGGCAACGACCCTGGCACGTACATAAGGTATCAGGGGAAGCGACTGACAAACAAGGAGTACCTGGAGCACTGGGGCAAGTGGATTGTGCTCGATGAGAAGGAGAACCTCGACCAGATGGCGGAGAAACTCGATATTCTTGTCGAACGCGGGATAATCCCCTGTATCAAGTACGATAGAATGCCGCTTAAAGAGTTCGACATGAAAGAGTGTGTCATGTGCGTCTTCTGCGACGATAGAGATAGGGACCAGATATCGGAGCTCCTGGCCAGCCTCGGACTCACAACAAGGGCATGGGTGCCAGAGAAACAGGTAATCGACGGGTGGAGCCCCGGTGGCATGTTTCTCGAGAAGTGGATTGAGGGCATGGGTTACCAGGGTGAGATGGCTGAGATGGTGCGAGAGGACTCCCGTCGCATAATGCACCAGGCATTTGGCGATGAGGATGCCATTGCCACGGGGTGGGACCAGTGGGGTGGCAGCTTCGAGTAGCGGCGCAGGACCGCACGTACCTGCCGTCGACATGCCCTCAGGGCGAATCTGGCAGACAGTGCTATCGCCAATTGGGTCGACTGGTCCTTCCTCTTAACCATTCTCACAGTGCTCTCCTTTGCAGCTTCGCGTGCACGCGAGCAGCGCCTGTTGCTCGGGGGCATTCACTTGAACCCACCGCCTGATGAGTGAGTCGCCCTCTCCCGGTTGACCAGGACCCCGTGAGGTGCAACAATGGACGCGCCGCCAGCCTGTCACCGCGGGGTAGTGACGAGATGATTCCTATTGGACTGTCCCTCAGCAATTTCATGTGCTATGGAGAGAACGTCTCTCCTCTTGATTTCCGTGGCCTCCACGTGGCCTGCCTGTGCGGCGACAACGGCAATGGCAAATCGGCGCTTCTCGATGCCATTACGTGGGCGCTGTGGGGCCGGGCGCGGGCGAGAACCGACGACGAGCTCATCCGTCTGGGCAAGACGGAGATGGCGGTGGAGTTCGAGTTCGCCCTGGGCCAGGAGCAATACCGCGTTATCCGCAAGAGGACGAAGCGCAGCGTGAGCCGGGCGGGGCATCCTTTCCTCGACCTTCAGATAGCCGGCGGCGACGGCTACCGTTCGATTGCCGGAAACTCCATCGGCGAGACCGAGAAGAAGATCATCGACATCCTGCGCATGGACTACGATACCTTCCGCAACAGCGCCTATCTCATGCAGGGGCGCGCCGATGAGTTCACCAAGAAGACGCCCTCCGAGCGCAAGCAGATCCTGGCGGACATACTGGGCCTGTCGCTGTACGACGAGTTGGAGGACACGGCGAAGAGCCGTGCCCGCGAAAGCGAGGGGCGGCAGAACACTATCGAGAGTGAGCTGAAGAACATCGACGAGGAGTTGAAGGGCAAAGAACAGCATGAGACCGGGCTGCGTGAGATAGCGGAGACGATCAACGAGCTGGAAAAAGGAAGGGGCAAGCAGGAGCAAAGGGTCAGCGCGCTGACGAGACAGAAGAACGAGCTCGATGTCAAGAGGGGGCAACTGAGGGGGATCGAGGGACGCATCAAGCAGGCGCGGGAGACGGTCGGCGCGTTTGAGGGCCAGGTTGCGGAACACCGGAAGGGGATTGAGCGATACGGAGCGGTGCTCCAGAGCTATCCGGAGGAGATTGACAAGGTCCACGCCCGGTTGGGCGAACTGGCCGGGGCGGAGGGGACGCTGGCGCAGAAGAGAGCGCGGGCCCAGCAGACATCGAATCAGGTCCACCTCCTCCGGTCGACCAACGCCCGAATAGAGGTGGAGGGGAAGGAGCTTCGAGAGAAGATAGACATGCTTTCCCGGGAGGAGGCGAAGTGTCCCCTGTGCGGGACGGAGCTTGGGGTGGAGGGGCGGGAGAGCATCATGGCGAACTACGAGAGCCAGCGGGAGGATAGACGGAAGCAGTACCGGGCCAACGAGCAGGAGGCGAAGCGGCTGGAGGCCCAGCTCAAAGACCTGAATCGGGAGATAGGCGAACTGGAGAGGGAGTTGCTGGAGGGGCGGTCACAGTGCGAGAGCCGCGAGGTGGCCCTCAACCGGGACCGCGTTGAAGCCGATGAGCGGCTTCCCCGGGAGAGGAATGCACTGGCACAGGCTGAAGAGGCAGTGAGGCGCTGGCGTTTCACCATTGACGCCGAGACCGTCACGCGGGAATCGCTCGAGGCTGAGCTTGGCGGCTTCCCCGAGCTCGAAGCCCGCTTGAGCGCCGCGCAGAGCGACCTTGAGGAAGTGACCGGGCGGCTGGCACGGGCGCGCCAGTTGCAGGGCGCGGTGCAGGAGAAGCTGCAACGCTGCGCCTCTCTGGAGGTCGCCAGGCAGGAGAAGAGGGCTGAGCTGGAGCGCATCCTCCGCGACAAGGACGTGTACCAGGAACTGGCCTCTGCCTTCGGCAAGACAGGGATTCAGGCGCTGATAATCGAGACTGCCCTCCCCGAGATCGAGGAGGAGGCCGACAGGCTGCTTGGCCGCATGACGGACAACCGCATGCACGTGAAGATGGAGACGCAGCGCGCCCACAAGACGAGGAAAGAAGGGTCAATCGAGACTCTTGACATAAACATTTCGGACGAGCTGGGCATGCGGCGCTACGAGTTGTACAGCGGGGGCGAGGCGTTCCGCATCGACTTCGCCCTGCGCATCGCCCTTGCGCGCATTCTGGCGAGGCGGGCCGGGGCGCCGCTGTGCACGCTCATCATCGACGAGGGATTCGGCACACAGGACTCGGCGGGAAGGGAGAAGCTGGTGGAGGCGATAAACTCCATTCAGGACGATTTCGACAAGATTCTGGTGATTACCCACATCGAGGAATTGAAGGAGGCCTTTCCCGCTCGCATCGAGGTAACCAAGACAGCCGAGGGGTCAATGATAGAGGTGAGCTAGGGCACTTCACTGCCGGCCTGTGCGTGCCGGCACCGGCAATGGTCAGGCCCACCCCTCACCACACCCTGCCTATCTCCCTGACTTTCTTCTGCTCTTCTTCCTCGACGATGTCGGCGATCACTTTGGCGACCTCGCCCACCGTCTGCACCGGCCTGGGCTTGATTTTCGCTGTCTCCCACTGGTCGAGGCGCCAGCCCAGGGCTATGACGTACACCGAGCGGAGCCGCTTGGCTATCTGGCTGAGTTTTCTGTGGGCGGCCTCGTCAAACTCCCCGTCGGATATCAGGATCAAGATGGGGGAGTGGGTGGATTCGTTGAGGAACGTCTCCGCTCGCAATAGTGCCCGGATTGGCATGGTGCCGCCGCCGAACTTGTAGTCCCTAAAGCCCCTCTCGTGGGATGACTTGATGATGTGGCAGCGGGTGTCAAAGGCAACGACCATGACCTCAAAGTCGGCTTTCTGCGCCGCCCAGGCCAGGGCACATCCGGCCTTCTTGGTTATGCCCTCGGGGTCGGTGTGGGACATCGAGCCCGACTTGTCCAGCACCAGCCCCAGGGCCAGCTTCGCCTCTTCAAGCTGGTCCTCCTCGAACCGCTTGAAGATCCTGGGGTTGCCGTTCCACGAGTACCTCATCGCCTCGCGGGGGTCGACGCGGCCGGCAAGCAGCCTCTTCTCATAGTAGCTGCCGGTGGAGATCCTTGTCCGGTTGAATATCTGGTACAACTGCCGCATCAGGACGGGGTCTGGTTTGACCTTGTGCTCTTTGATTTCGGTGGCACCGTACTGGGAGAACTTCCTCTCGTCCACCTCGGTCTCGGCCGCTTCTTCCAGGTCCTTGGCCAGTTCTTCGTCGCCAGCGGCCTCTTCCAGGTCGTCATACGCCTCGGCGTCGGTGGCTGCGTCTCGCTCCTGCTCTTCTTTCCTCTGGTACTCTTCAATGGCGGCCTGGATTTCTTCCCTGAGTGCCTTGTCCTCGGGGACCTTGTCCATGCGCACCTTGCCCAGCTTCTCAATATCGCCGGTGAGTCGGCGCGACATGTCGCTGAGCGACACGAGCGATGAAAACTCCCGCGCCAGGTCCTCCCTCTGCTCCAGCGTCTCAGAGACTATGTAGGCATCAATGATGTCCATGGCCCGCGGCATGATATTGGGCTCTCGGATAGCGACGGGGAGAAGGTGCCGCCGGCTCCACAGGAGGACGGGGTCGTTCATCCCCATTCTCACCAGGTTGTTGACGAAGTACTTCCTCGTCCCCGGGAATACATAGCTCATCAACCATTCAATCCGGGCATCCTCGAGGAAGTCGAAGCCTTCCTTGTCCCTGCCCTCGAGCCTGGACGTGTTCTCGGTGAACAGGATGTGCCCCAGAGCGTGGTAGTTGCACCCCTTCCAGATGGCGCACTTCTCCGGGAAGGAGAGCTTGTCGCTATTGGGGAATACCGTGTTGAGCTGTATGTCCCTTCCGTCGGTTGCCAGTGGAGATGAGAAATGGTAGAAGCGCCCGATCCTGACCGATGTGCTCCTGCCGGAGAGGGCGCGGTTGATGATCCTGCCCACTGACTCCAGGTTCTTGACTACGGTCTGCTCTTTCACAGGCCAACCGCCTCCATTATGTCGGCGACGGCTTCCTTGCCGATGCCCTCGAACTTCTGGAGGAGGATATCTTTGGCCACCTCTTTGCCAAACATCTCCGTGTTTCTCATGTACTGTTGCAGGCCCCGAATAGAGCACACGCCCTCCAGTTCCCCGGCCCTGATCGCTTCGTCAACCTTCTCCTTGAACGTGATGAGCTCAGCAGGGAACATCTTCCTCACGGCGGGATTGCCATCGTACTCCAGCACGACGCTGAACCGGTCGAACAGCGCCTTGTTTATTGGCTTGGTCCCTTCGTACTCCGGGTTCATGGTGGCGCAGAAGACGAAATCGCGGTGAGCGTAGATAACCTCACCGTCCTTCTGTGTGAGGGTCATCCTCCTCTCGTAGTCGGTGATGGAATGGAAGACGAAGTTGGCTCCCGGCTTTGCCCCGTTCAACTCATCGGCGACGAACATGCCGCCATGCCTCATGAAGTGGGTGAGGACGCCGTCCTGCCAGGCGAAGCCTCCCTTCCCCGAAGGGATCCATGAGCCGAACAGGTCCTCAGGGCTTATGGCGTCGTAGAGCTGTACCCGCACGTAGGGAAGGCCGAGCCTGTAGGCGATCAGCCGCAGGACGTGGGACTTGCCGGTGCCGGTCTCTCCGATGAGCAGGACGTTTCGCCGGTCGCGGACGGCGCTTTCCAGAATGGCCGTGTCCAGCGTGTCCCCCATCTTCCGGGGGTAGTAGGGGGGAGGCTCCTCCGGCACCAGATAAGGGGATCTCGAGTGGTCGGCGAAGTCCCGGAACCCCGCCGTGCCGCCCGGGGCTATAGCATTGGCGCTCTCAGACTGCTCGCTCTTCTGATTCGCTTTTTCCATGTTGCTCCCGTCTCCTGCAGGCGAGCGCCGTGTGTGTGCGCGCACATCCACACGGCTATCGCGGCACTCGTATGGTCATTATAGCCACAGCCTGCGGGAGTGGCAACCCGCGTGCGCTGTGCACCCGGGTGGCGCCGGCGTCGCGGGCCTGCTGGGGCGAGCGCCACGACATGCACGATTTCGGGACGTGTTGCGTCAATGGGAAGTGTTACCGAACCCCCGTGGGCTACAGGGAGGGGGAACGACGCCCCGCAACCGGCCGCGTTGGGCGTTGACCGGCGTAGTTGCCCAATTTATTGGGCGAGTCATGTTTGATGAATCGAGCCACGCCTGATGAATCAGGCAACTACCGTTGAAAGAAGGGCCGCGGTGGTTAGCTTGGGGCAGGCACGAGCATACATCCTCCGCTCCTTGGGCAACACCTTTCTTGAGGCAACGATACCCTATTCGGCAACATTTGCTGTGAGGCAATTCGGGGGATTGACAGCCGGCCGACGCGGGGCTAGTCTTCTCGCAGCGCGAGGAGGTACGGAATGGCGATCGAAGTGACGGTGAAGAGGACCGATTTACGCACGGCGGCCTTCATCCACCGCCGGGCCCATTTCAGCGAGATACCCCGGGCCATGGGCCAGCTCTACGGGTGGGTTCAGCAGAAGGGTTACATCCCCGCGGGCCCCCCCATCGGGGTCTACTTCAACGCCCTGGAGCAGGTGCCCCCCGAGGAGTTGATATGGGAGATTCACGCCCCCATTGGCGGCGACGTGTCTCCCGGCGGCCCTGATGAGCAGGGCATCGGCGTCAAGACGGTGGAGGGGGTGGAGGTCGCTTCGGTGATGCACAAGGGCCCCTTCGACCAGGTGGGCCCGGTCTACACCGAGCTCTTCCAGTGGCTGGCGGACAACGGCTACGAGCTGGCCGGCCCGACCGAGGAGGTGTACCTCAGCGA
>Ga0209164_1000851_pt1 | contig 51053 bp, 48 predicted proteins | sample MTBNYHSulfiMetaG_FD_187458 | JGI IMG/M metagenome (GOLD analysis project Ga0209164, IMG submission 187458) | Enrichment culture microbial communities from rom New York Harbor, USA that are MTBE-degrading - MTBE-NYH (New York Harbor Sulfidogenic)... | ecosystem: Environmental > Aquatic > Marine >... | reverse complement strand
GCTGGGCGAGGTGGTGCCGCCGCCGGCAACCATGGTGGTGTAGTCCCACCTGAGCATGTCGTCATAGGGACCGGCGTGGGAATAGTGGCAGGAGAGGCACATCACCGCGTCGGCGCCGGGGCTGACCGTGCTGCTCGGCCCGCTGAGGCCGCCAACCGATGTCCGGGCGACTGGCGAATCGAGGTCGTAGACGGTGTAGTCCAGGTATTCATCCCGGCTGGGGATGGTCAGGTCGGTGGGATGGCGGATGAACGGGGCGATTGCATCGTCGCCGATACCGTCGTTATCGGTCGTTTCAAGGGTATGAAAGTTGCCGTGACAGGTGGCGCAGTACTGGCTGATGGTGCCGTCCGGCGGCCGGGCCTCGTTGAGCGCTCCTGAATGGCAGGAGGTCAGGCCCATACAGCCCATCTGAATCGGGGCATCCAGGGCGAAGTATTCGTTATGGTCTCCGGGGGACCTGGTTGCCTGCCAGTCCGGGTCTTCATACCCCTTGACCCCGACCAGGAAGCGGAAGCCGTGGCCGGGCCGGTTTTCAGTGACATCCGGGTCAACGGTGCCGGCAACATTGTCGTGATGGGCGCCCTTGATTCCACCAAGCGCATAATTATTGTTTCTGTGGGTCCGGTTGCCGTGGCAGCCGACCAGTTGTGCATTGCCGGGATCGCCGGCACAGGACAACTGATCAGTTATGATGAGGTCTGTATGCGTTCCATAAGCTGGACCTGAAAGAAATCCAGGCGGAAAGTACAGGGTGTCGTCGGCCCCGGTCAGGGCCGGGATGTTGTGCCCATTTGTCTCGGAGGGGTTTGTGCCGCTGTTGATGTACCAGAAATTGCCGCCGGCGAGATCGCCGGAAGGGTCGTCATGGAACACCTGGGGGAAGCGGTTTCCGCCGGAGGCGACGATATTGGTGGCGCCTGCCCCCTGGGCATGGCAGCCCAGGCAGGAGGCCCTCAGCAGCTGACCATGGAGCTCCCCGGGGGTGTCCCAGGGATTTTCCAGGGTCATGGCCAGGTTGTCCTGGCTGTTGTGCATGGTATGGCAGTTGGAGCACAGCCCCAGGATCTGGGCCGCGCTCATGCCCGGGACGGCAAGCAGGGCGGCGATGACGGCTAAGCGCCACACGGCGGCCTGGAATTTTTCATAATCAGCTCTGCAGATCGACATTTCCCCCCTCCCAGTCAGCATCGTGCACATAATTATTGTCCAATTCCGTGAAATAATTATACCCGCTGTCCGATTGTTCTCATATAAAAAAAGGCATTCCGGTCAATTTTTTTGTGCTGCGCCGGGACGGGGCGCGGCAAACCGGCTGCCCCTGCCGGCGCCGGCAGCCTCCAACCGTGTGCTCCGTTCTCCGTCAGTAGATGGCAAACCACCTGGCGTTGACCAGGAAGTGCGCATAAATGGACGCGGCGTAGCCCACGGCGATGATCGGGGTCCACTTCAGGTGGCCGAAGAAGGTGTAGTGGCCCTTTGACTGCCCCATGAGGGCGACGCCGGCGGCCGAGCCGATGGACAGCATGCTGCCCCCGACCCCGGCGGTGAGGGTGCACAGCAGCCACTGTCCCTGCGACATCTCCGGCATCATGGTGAGGACGGCGAACATGACCGGAATATTGTCGACAATGGCCGAGAGGATGCCGACCATGATGTTGGCGGGCGTATGTCCCCAGCCCTCGTACATGACCTGGGATACGGAGCCCAGATAGCCGATGAAGCCCAGGCCGCCGACGCAGAGGATGACGCCGTAGAAGAAAATCAGGGTGTCCCACTCGGCCCGGGCGATGTTGCGGAAGACGTCGAAGGCAACGGGATCGCCGAGCATTTCCTCCGCCTTTTCCGGGTCATATTCGACGCCCGGGGGGGCGTATTTGCGGTGGGTGCTTTTCAGATAGTAGCCGAAGACCTTGAGATAGCCCAGTCCGGTCATCATGCCGACCATGGGCGGCAGATCCAGAAAGTTGTGGAAACAGACCGCGGTGGCGATGGTCAGGAGAAACAGCCCCATGACGATCCAGGCGCCCCTTTTCATTTGCACCATGACCTCGCAGGTCGCCGGACTGGTCCTGGGTATGGCAAAACTCATGACAAAGGCGGGGATGATCCAGTTCACCAGGGAGGGGATGAAAAGGACAAAGAAGTCCTGAAAGGCGACAAGCTGCTTCTGCCAGACCATCAGGGTCGTGATGTCGCCGAAGGGGCTGAAGGCGCCGCCGGCATTGGCGGCGACCACGATGTTGATGCAGGCCAGTCCGATAAACCCGGGCTGATCCTTGCCCAGAGCCATGACCACGGCGCACATCAGCAGGGCGGTGGTCAGGTTGTCGGCAATGGGAGAGATGAAGAAGGACAGTACACCGGTCATCCAGAAGAGCTTGCGGTAGGACATGCCGGAACAGACCAGCCTGGCCCGCAGGGTTTCAAAGATCTGCCGTTCCTCCATGGCATTGATGTAGGTCATTGCCACCAGGAGAAAAAGGAACAGTTCGGCATACTCGAGAATGTTGTGGCGGATCGCCACTTCGACCACGTCCGGGATGTTGTTGGTGGCGTATGTCCAGGCAATCAGGCCCCAGATTATTCCCGCCGCCAGTATGACGGGCTTGGATTTGCGCATGTGGGTGAACTCTTCCATCATGACGAAGAGGTAGGCGAGGATAAAAACACCGAGGCCGAAGTAGCCGACCATGTGCCTTGTCAGGTCCAGGGTCTGTCCGGCATCAGCCGCCGCCTGGCTGAAGCCGGACATGGCCAGCACCAGGAAAAGCGTCAACGGGCATGATTTGAGAAAGGATGTCATAGGGGCATTCCTCCTTGAAGAAAAGTCACATTATCGGTCGGTTGCTTGAGGGTACCGGTTAATCAGCATCAGGTCGCCGATTCAGGTAATGAATACTGCAGATATCTGTCGATTTTACCTGGCAGATTGATGCGGAAAATGAATCCAATTCATTGTAGCAAAGGGGAGAAAAATTACACTATTTTTCGGAAAAATCGGAATTTTTGAGTGGTTTCAAGGCGTAACGGATAAATCCCTACCATTCGATGCGCAGGACATTGTCCAGTCCACTGGCCCGGGCAATTCTGACCTTGACGGTGTCCCCCGGTTCAACCGGGTAGAGCGGATTGGGCGGCAGGTCTATGTCGAAAAGGCAGTCGGTCAGCAGCAGGCTGATCCTCTTGGGGCCGCGGTTGACGACCATGGCGGTGACCTTTTCTCCCTGTTTTTGTTCCAGATAGCGGAGTATCCAGTAGCGGTGCCGCTGCTGCCTGACCGATGCCGCCCTGATGAGGTTGCGGCAGACCGAGGCGGCGAAGTCATTGCATTCTTCCTCGGGGAAAAGTATGCCCCTGCCGCGGATAAGGCTGTTGAGCTGCAGCTGCATGACCAGGTCGAGAAAGCGGCGGATGGGCGAGGTGATCGTTGTATAGCCCGGCAGCCCCAGGCCGCTGTGGGGCTTCGGGTGGACAACAAGATCACCCCGGGCCAGAAACCTCCTCTGCCGGGCTATTGCCAGCAAACCGTCATTGAAGCCGGTGACGATTCTTTTCCGGGGCTGGTCCTGGGCACGGTACAGGCCGGGAGCCTGCCGGTCGGCGAGGTATGAAGCGGCGGCGCTGTTGGCAAGTATCATGAGCTCGGCCACCAGCGACCGCGCCGGGGTGTCGACCGGCGCCAGGTTCACCGCAAGTTCCCCCTCCTGCCTGAAAATGAAGTTGACATCGGGGAAGGGAAGAAAGAGGGCGCCGTTTTGCAGGCGCTTGTGCCGCAGTTTCTGGCACAACAGATGGAACTGGGCCAGTTCCCTGTCCCGGTCAATGAGCTGGTCCACCTCGTCATAGGTCAGTTGTCTGGTGACTTGGATAACACTGGGGGTTATCTTGGTGTCGAGCAGTTCGCCGTCATGGTCCAGGTGCAGAAAAAAGCTGATCGCCGGCCTTACCCGGTCGGCCACCAGGCTGCACAGGCTGTTGGCGATCCGTTCCGGAAGCATGGGAACCTGGCCGTCGGGAAAATAAAGGGAGGTGCCCCGGCTCTCGGCTTCCCTGAACAACGGACCGCCGGGGGCAACGATGTGGGTGACGTCGGCGATGTGAACCCCGACGACGAAGCCGTCGTCACGCTGTTCCAGGTGCAGCGCGTCATCATAATCACGGGTATCGGCGCCGTCTATGGTATACGTTGTCAAGCCGCGCAAATCGCGGCGTTTGGGATCGGCGAGCAGTTCCTCGGCCGTGCTTTCGCGCAGGGCCTGCACCAGGCCCTCGGTCTCGGGGTCGAATTCCACCGGATGACCCGACCTGAGCAGATGGATATTTTCGTCCACCCGCCAGACGCCGGCCCGGACCAGGAGGTGGTAGGGGTCGTGGGGTCCGGTCAGGGCGGCCTTCTTGAACAGCTCCCGGACAAAGTCAGCCTGGGCGCACTCGGAGCCGAAAAGGGTGCACTGGGCTATCCATTCAAGCACCTGGCGCCGCTCCGGCCACTGCGCCTCCCCTGCCTGCTCTCCGGCCATGATTTTCTTCACTGCTTCGGCCGAGGTTTCCAGCAGGCGGGCTTTTTCCGCTTCCCTCTGCTGCCGGTGCAGCAGGGCCTCCACCTGTTCGGCGGTGTGGATGACTACCCTGCCCCCCTTGAACTTGAAGAACAGCCGGTCAGCGAACACGGCGCGCAGGAATGCCGCGGCCTGGTCGTCGGAAATCCCGTCGCCGAAAACCAGTTCGGCCAGAAAATCGGCCGAATATTCCTTGTCCGGCTCATCGCGGACAATTTCCCACAACTCCCGCAAATCGAGGGAATCGGCAATCTGCTGGCGTTTCTCCGAAACGGTTTTCAGCCGGGCGACAAGGGTTTCACGGGTATCACCGAGGGAGTGAGCGGAGCGGGACACGAGCAGGACCCTGGACGACGGCAGGTTGATGTCCCTGCCGTTCTGCCCCAGGAGACGAAGGCGGCTCCCGGATTGCTCCGTGACCAGGGCGCAGATGAATCTGCCGGCATCGATGTACTCAACCAGGCTGCCTTGAGGTGTCATATGATGAAAACACATTGTGGAGTATTCAGTGGACGTGGTAAGCTACCGACCTGTAGCAGGTAATGGAAAATTTGTCATTAATTTCTTGAGTTGGCCGTCGTGACCCCTTTCCCTTTGGCGAACAATGCACATGGAGACTATCGCTCCGGCGTGGTGGCGATCATCGGGCCGCCCAATGCCGGCAAGTCCACCCTGCTGAATTATTTCATCGGCCAGAAAATAGCGATAGTCACCCCCAGACCCCAGACCACCAGGAACAGGATTCTCGGCATCCTGACCGGGGAGTCGTACCAGATCATTCTGCTCGACACCCCCGGACTGCATCAACCAAGGGCGCTCCTGAACCGGGAAATGGTCCGGACCGCCCTCGACACCCTGGCTGAAGCCGATGTCGTCCTGTTTCTTGCCGATGCAACCGTCGACGATCCGGAACGGCTGGAGGAATTCCGCGGCGAATTCTCCCGCTACCTTGGCAATATCCGCTGTCCGGTCATCCTGGCGCTCAACAAGGTCGACCTGCGCGACAAAGAGACGCTGCCGCCGCTCCTTGACTGGTACGCCTCCCTGTATCCCTTTTCAGCGGCGGTTTTCCTTTCAGCCCTGTCCGGGGAGGGGACCGGTCGTCTGCTCGATGAACTGGTGCGGTTCCTGCCCCCGGGCCCGATGTACTTTCCCGAAGACATGCCCACGGATGCCACTGAACGGTTCATTGCCGCCGAAATCATCAGGGAGAAGATTTTTCTCCTCGCCCGCGAGGAAGTCCCGTATTCCACGGCGGTGATGATTGACAGTTTTCAGGAATCGCCCGACGATCGTGCTCCGGTGGTCATCCATGCCACCATCCTGGTGGAGCAGCCGTCACAGAAGGGGATTCTTATCGGCAGGCAGGGCAGGATGCTGGCGGCCATCAGGAAGCAGGCCGTCCCCGATATCGAGGAAATGCTCGGGCGCAGGGTGACCCTTCATCTGTGGGTCAAGGTGAAGAAAAAATGGAGCAAAAACGAGAGGATTCTCCGGGAGCTGGGTTTGTCGAAATGAATTCCCCGGGCGGGGCAAGCCACTAACGCTCCGTAATGATCAATCCGCCTTCTCCTTTTCCCTTTCAGCCTGTTTCGAGGCGATATTCAGTCCTTTGAGGACATACAGGGCGTTGCGGAGCTGGTTGTCCTGGCGAAGCCGCTGTTCAGCTTCGCTGAGGGGATCGTCGACCCCGGGCTCTTTCCCGCTTCCTTCCGATGGGGGTTGGTCTTTCCGCTCTTCATGTTCGATGTGGTTGGGCAGGTCCTTTTCCCGAAGCTGCTGGCCTTCGTTGACGGTTTGCGGGACATTCTCGGGGGGAATGAAGGGCACGACAATATCCGGCTTGATGCCGGTGGCCTGGATTGAGTCGCCGCTTGGGGTAAAGTATCGGGCGGTGGTCAGCCGGAGCCCCCCGCCGTCGGGCATGGGGATGATGGTCTGGACCGAGCCCTTGCCGAAGGTTTCGGTGCCGAGCACAATGGCTTTCTTGTGATCCTGCAGCGCCCCGGCAACTATTTCGGAGGCGCTGGCCGAACCGCCGTTGACCAGCACGATCATCGGAAACTGATTGATGTCGTCCTCGGGTTGGGCTTCAAAAAACAGATCCTCCTCGCTGACCCGCCCCCGGGTGAAAACAATGACTCCCTGGCTGAGGAAGACATCGGCTGTTTTGACGGCCTGGTCGAGCAGCCCCCCGGGGTTGTTCCGCAGATCAAGGATCAGGCCTTGAATGGGGCCTTTTTTGCCTTGGGCGCTGAGCGTCTCCCGCAGGTCTCTCGTCGTGTTGGCTTGAAAATTCGAGATGCGGACGTACAGAAGACCCGGCTCCATCTCCAGGGATTTGACGCTTTGCAGGGGTATTTCGTCCCTGACAAGGGTGAAGTCCTTCATTTCCTGCCATTCGCTCCGGTGAATGGAGATCGTGACGTTTGTCCCTTTCCTGCCGCGCAGTTTCTTGACGGCGTCCATGAGGGTCAGATTTTTGGTCATCTCGCCGTCAATGCGGATAATCTGGTCCCCCGCCTGGATCCCGGCCCGATAGGCGGGAGTATCCTCTATGGGTGAAACCACGGTCAGTATCCCGTCCTTCATGGTGATCTCGATGCCGATGCCGCTGAAGCTGCCGTGGGTTTCCTCCTGGAGTTCGCTGAAATCGTCCGGAGAAAGATAGGATGAATGGGGATCAAGGGAGGTGAGCATGCCGTTGATGGCGCCCATGATCACGTCATGGGGATCGATGGGATCCACATAGTGCTGCTGGAGAAGCATCAGCACATTGGAAAAGGCCTCCAGATTTTTATATGTTTCCTCCCGCTGACCATTTTCGTCCGCCAGGACGGGAGCCGGGATCATCAGAAAAAGGACGAGCAGAGGGTATAGGAAAATTTTCATAACAAAATCTGTGAGATGGCCGATTGAATTCCGGTTGCTTGTTTTCAACGGCATGAACGTTTCGGCATTGCCATGGATACAATTACAGGTGCAGTCGTAAGAGATTATAATAATGATTATACATTTTTTATAGAAAAATTTTTATTCCTCCGGCAGGCCGATCATTTTCGGCCCGGTGCCTCCGTCCCTGCCAGGCCGGTTCCAGTGATCCATTCCAGCGGGTCAAGAGGGTCGGCGCCCTGTCTGATTTCAAAGTACACTCCCCTGGCGAAAAGGGTGGCGATGTCCCCGGCCAGGCCGATGGTATGTCCGTCGCCCACATCGTCCCCTTCCTTGACGGTAATTTTTTCCATCCGGGCCGTGATGGAGGAATAGTTGCCCCCATGGTCGATGATCACCGTGTTGCCGTAGCCCTGCCGATATCCGGCAAAAATGACCCGGCCGGCGCTGATCGCCCTGATCGTCGAGCCGTCCCTGGCATCAATGGCGATGCCGCTGGAGATGACGCCATTGTCGTCCTCCCGGCCGAACAACTGCACGAGTGTCCCGCTGACGGGCGGGGGCATATCTCCTTTTTTCAGATCAAAGCCCCGCAGTTCGACGGCCTTTCTCCGCTGCAGATCGACCAGGGTTTTTCCCAGGTCCTGCTCGGCTTTCCGCATTTCCCGCAGGGCCTGCTCGTGCAGTACTTTCCGGGTCTTTACTTTTTTCAGCAGCGCTTTCTTTTCGTCAAGTATGGCGTCGAGCTTGCCCTGTCCCTCGACCGTTTCGGCGATATATTCGGTCAGCATCCTGCTTTCCCTGTCATGTTCCTCGGTGGCCGCACTCAGCCGGTCAATGGCCTGCCGGTAGGTGTTGACAATGGCCAGGTCATGTTCGAGCAGGCTGGTGAAGGCGTCGTTGATCAGCATCAGTTCCGGCAGGGTCCTGGTGGAGAAGATGACATTCAGGAGCCCGGTCCTGCCCATGAGATAGTAGGCGCGGAGGCGGCTCTGCAGGTGCTGCCTGACGCCGCCCATTTTTGCCCGGGCCGACTCCAGCTCACGCAATTTGACCTCCATGACCACCTGCTGGGTTGCCTGGCGTTCCCGCATGACGTCAAGCCGCACTTTCTGCAGGGAAAGCTCCCGGTCGATCCGTTCTATTTCTTCCAGGAGCTGAAATTCCTTCTCGCCGACGATCTGGAGTTCGCCAAGGTGAATTTTTATGCTGTTCTGGAGTTTCCGTATTTTGGATTCATGCTGCTCGACTGGTTTGGAGCGGTCGGCGGGCTCCTCTCCCGCGGCGGGGAGGAGCAGAATCTGGATCACGATCAATGCCGCGAGGGCCCGGAATCCTGTCGGGGGTCCGGGGATTTTCATAGCTGGAGAAATTTTCTGGTCGAGGTAAAGCTGCCGCTGCCGCAGAGCAGGGTGGAAACGGCGATTATGGTCAGGATGACCGGCATGGGGAAGAAGGTGAACTCGAACATGGCCAGAATGGATGAGACCGCAAAGCGCAGCTTGATCCATGTATAGAGGGTGTACAGGGCCGCGATGCCGGCAACCGATCCGATAAAGCCCTGCAGTGCTCCTTCAACGAAGAAGGGCAGGCGGATATATTTTTTGCTCGCTCCGACCAGCAGCAGGATTTCCAGTTCCTCCTTGCGTCCCAGCAGGGTCAGGTGAATGGTGTTGGCCACCATGAATGTCGTGGTCAGGATGAGAAGGGTGCCCGAAAGGACCACGATGACCCGCAGGAGCTTGACGAACAGGTAGAAGCGCTCGACCCATTCCCTGCCGTACTGGACCTTGAGGACTCCGGGAAGGGTCTGGAGATAGTCGGAAAACCGTTTTATTTTCGCCAGGGTGTTCAGGGACTGGACCGGATAAACCTCCATGGAAGGCGGGAGGAAGTCTTCCGGCATGTCAACCAGTATGTCCCGGTTTTCTTCAAGCTGGGCGGCAAAACGGTCAAAGGCTTCCCTGCTGGAAACGAACTCGATCCGCTCGACCTGGTCGAACCTGAGTATCCGTTCCCGGTACTGCTGCTGCATTTCCGGCGCGGGGTCCTCCTCGAGATAGACGATCAGCCGCAGATCGTCGTCGAGCTGATGCCCGGCGTGCAGGACATTTGTATAGAGGAGGTAGAAGAATGAAAAAATGAGGACGGAGAGGGTAACGGTCAGCAGGGTGAGCAGCTGGGAGGTCCAGGTCTGAACGAGATTGCGCGAAGTCTGGACCAGGACGGCAAGAAGGAAGTTCATATCGTATTCACCCGCGTTGGAGGTTCCCCCGGGCAGGCCCGAAAACGAAAGGAAGGGACGGCCGCTCCAAGGGACCGGCCTCCGCCCGTTCTGTCCCGGCGGATGGATTGTTTGTCACGGAGCGGGAGGGGGTGTTTCATTGGCGTTCACGGATGAACGGTCCTGGAGGGAGTCCGGCCCCGTCCGCCATCAACGATGCGGCCTTCCCGCAATTCAATGACCCGGTGGCTGGTCCCCCGAAGAATCGATTCATCGTGGGTGGCGATGATCAGGGTGGCCCCGCGTTCATTGTACTGTCTGAACAGGTCCATGACCATCCCGGTCGTCTCGCTGTCCAGGTTGCCGGTCGGTTCGTCGGCGAGGATGAGTTCGGGTTCGTTGGACAGGGCCCGGGCAATGGCAACCCTCTGCTGCTCTCCCCTGGACAGTTCCGACGTCCGGGTGTGATATTTGTCGGACAAGCCGAGACGCTGGAGCAGTTTCCGGGTCCGCATCCGGATGACAGCGGTCCGGGTATAGGAAACCTCCATGGCCATGGCGATATTCTGGGCCACGGTCCGGTCCGGCAGCAGCTTGAAATCCTGAAAGGCAAAGCCGATCCTGCGCCGGAGCTGCTGGAGTCTGGCGGGGGATATCCTGTTGAGATCGATTCCCGACACATCGATCACCCCTTTGGTCGGTTTTTCCATGCGGCTGAGCAGGCGAAGCAGGGTTGATTTGCCGGCCCCGCTTTTTCCGGTCAGAAAAATCATTTCGCCCTTTCTGATACTGAGGGAAACATCCTGCAGGGCCTTGATATCGGGCAGGTATGTCTTCGAGATCCTGACCAGGTCGATCATGCAGCCGGTTTCGTCCCCCTGTCCGTTCATGGGGGGATCAGGCGAAAATGTTGTCGAAGACGGCATATGCCTCCCGTATTACTGGACAATCACCCGCCAGGCGAAGGTAGGATTCACCCTGCAGCTCCTGGGCGATCAGTTCGGGACTGGAGGAGATGATGCCTCCCAAGGGCAGGCCGGCCGCCTGCACCGCCTCGTCGATTTTTTCCCTGAGGGCGGCTGGGACCGGTTGGGGAGCCCGGTTGACGATCAGGCATCTTTTTTTCACCTCGAGCTGCAGCGGGCCGGTGATTTCCGCGATCCGCCTGGCGGTCAGGATTCCCCGGGCCGAGGGATCCGAGATGATGAGCAGGTAATCGATTGACCTCAGGTTCATCCGGCTCAGATGCTCCATGCCGGCTTCGTTGTCAACCAGGATGTACCTGTAGTTTGCGGCCAGCCGGTCCATGGTCATGGCCAGGTACTGGTTGGCGGCGCAATAGCACCCCGGTCCGTCGGGTTGTCCCATGACCATGAGGTCAAAGCCCGATTCTTCAATGAGGGCCTGGTGGATTTTCATCTCCATGAACTGGTCGCGGCTCATTCCCACGGGGATGTCGCTTTTGATTTCCTTGCGGATTTCACCGATGGTCTGGTGAACGTCGAGTCCCAGAACCTCGTTGAGGTTGGTGTTGGCGTCGGCATCAACGGCAAGCACCGGCGTCATTGCGTGTTCGATGAGATACTTGATCAGCAGGGCCGAGACGGTTGTTTTGCCGGTGCCCCCCTTGCCTGCCATGGCAATTGTTCTGGTCATGTCATTCCCGGGAAAAGGGTGATCTGTTGATCTGGAAGTCTAACACAAAGAATATACATTAAAAAAACTCTATGTGCCAGTCAACCGGAAAAGAATGGGCAAAAGAGGCAGGCACCGGGCGCAATTTTTTGTGGACTGGGAAGGGGATGTGCTATACGTTTCCGAAAACCATCATTTCAACCGCGAAGGTGCCATGCGATTCAAAGCCGTGATATTTGATCTGGACGGGACCCTGCTCGATACCCTCGAGGACCTGGCCGATGCCGGCAACCGTGTTCTCGCCGCCGCCGGTCTGCCGACCCATCCGGTTGACCGCTACCGCTATTTCGTCGGCGACGGAGTGCGGGCCCTGGTGGAGCGCATCCTGCCGGAACAGGCCCGGGACCAGGAAAACATTGAACGCCTGATGACGGCGTTCAGGGATGATTATGCGAAAAACTGGCATGTCCGAACAAGAATGTACGACGGTGTCGACGCCATGCTGAGCGCTCTGGGGCAACAGCATCTTTCCCTGAACGTTCTCTCCAATAAGCCGCATGACTTTACCCGATTGTGCGTCCAACATTTCCTGGGCGGCTGGAATTTCTCCACGGTTGTCGGCCAGCGGCCGGGGGTGCCGAGGAAGCCGGATCCCGCCTCGGCCCTTGAGATCGCCGCCGGGATCAATGTTCCCCCCGCCGAGATAGTGTACCTCGGCGACACCTCCACGGACATGAAAACCGCCAGGGCGGCCGGGATGTACCCCGTCGGGGCGTTATGGGGCTTCCGGACGGCCGAAGAACTGGAGGCGAACGGAGCCTCCCGACTTGTCCGCCATCCTCTGGAACTGCCGGGGCTGATTCTGGCCGAGGGCTAATCTTCCGGATACAACCGCCTGCCCATGAACTCTGTTTTTCTCGCTTACGCCGGTCCGCCGATTATCGGGGCCTTCATAGGGTATCTGACCAACAAGATCGCCATCAGGATGCTTTTCAGGCCCTTGAAACAGTGGCGGATCCTGGGGATGCCGGTGCCCATGACCCCGGGGGTCATCCCGTCGAAACGGCACCGGCTGGCCGATAATATCGGCACCATGGTCGGCGCGCATCTGCTGACCAGCAGGGACATCGGCGCCGCCCTCTCGGAGGAGCGGTTCCAGGACCGTCTCGGCACCCTGGTCGACGACTGGGTCAACGATCTCCTCAACCGCGATCTGGGGTCGGTTCGGACCATAGTGCCGCCGCGGTTCCAGGCGTACCTGGAGGTGGCGGTCAGGACGGCGAAATACCGGATCCGGACGGGGCTGCAGCAGTTCATCCAGAGCGACGAGTTCGCCGGCAGGGTCAGCCGGGCCGTCGCCGAACAGCTGGATGTCATGGGTGCGAGACCGCTGGAATCGATGGTGTCAAGGAAAGAACGGCAGGCATTGTACGGATTTCTCGGCACCCTGGTCAAGGACCTGCTTGCCGGCAGACGGGCGGAGGATTGGCTGGCGGCCAGGCTGCAGAGGAATTTCAGGCAGGCAGCCGAGGAAGGAAAAACCATCGCTGATTATCTCCCGGATACTCTGCGGGAGCTGATTGTCGCCACCGTCCTCCGGCGTTCCCCGGACATGCTGCGTCAACTGTCCAAGGTGCTGACCGAGCCCCTGGTCCGGGAAAGGATCATAGAGGCCGTCCGCGCCGGGATCAGAAATTTCATGGATTCGCTGGGACCGTTGGGCGCCATGGCCGGCGGCTTTCTGAACCTGAAGGTTTTTGAAGGCGTGGTGCGTGAATATCTGAGCGGTCAGGAGGACAACATCCGATCATGGTTGGAGAATCCGGAAGTCCAGGAGCGGTTCGCCGCGATGCTGGCCGGGCAGGTCGAGAAATATCTGGAAACCCCTTTGTCCCGCATTCTGGAAGGGATGGAGGAGGAACAGCTCGAATCGATCTGCCGGGAGTTAGCGATCCAGGTCATGGCCATCGTGCGCTGCGAAGGGGTTGCCGGGGCGCTGTCTTCCATGCTGCGAGACAGCTTCGAGGAGATGCTCGACGGGGGGCGGAGCAGCGCCGCCGAAATCAGCGGCCGGCTCATGCGGCGGGAGACGGTGCAGGCATTCAGGCAGAGCGTCGGCGGCGAGACGGTTTCCCTGCTGCGGTCCCAGCGGGTCGCCAGGCTCATCGACACGATGATGGACAGCCTGCTGGACGATTTTCTCGATCGTCCGGTCGGGGTCCTGCACACCATCCTGCCCCCCGGAGTCAGGGCCGGAATCACCGATTACGCAGTGCTGACCATCAACCGCATCCTGCTGCGCGAGGTACCGAACCTGGTCGAACTGCTGAATATCCGGCAGATGGTCGCCGGCCGGGTCAATTCCCTTGATCTGCTCAAGCTTGAACAACTCCTTCTGTCAATAATGGAGGAGCAGTTCAAGTACATCAACCTGTTCGGCGCCCTGCTGGGCTTCCTCATCGGTCTGATCAACGTCGCGGTTATTCATCTGCTGTAGGTTGCCGGTCCGGAACCGGAGCCGTCGGCGGCACTATCTGGCAGGGCTGCCCTGCATGTCTGTCAGCCGGGCCTGCAGGGTGGCCGTTTCCTGTCTGAGCGGCACGGCCGGCCGCTCCTGCCAGCCCTGGTAGTACTGCATTGCTTCCGCCTTGAGCCGGGAACGCGTGATTTTACTCTCCGCCGCAATCAGCCTGGACTTTGTTTTTTTGAGCAGGGCATCCAGACGGCCGATTGCAGCCAGGTACTGCTCCCGTTCCTGCCTGGACCGGGCAAGCTCTTCCGGGACACCGCGGACGGCGGCAATGCTCTGCTGCCCGCTTTGCAGTTCGTCGGCCGGCAAGGTGCCCGATTCCCCGATCTTTGTATCGGCCTGGGCGATGTTTTCCCCGGCGTTCAGGAGTTGGCGGGAAAGGCCTTCAATCTTTGCGGCGGCTCGGTTCGCGGCCTCCGTTCCGGAGGAAACGGCATGCTGCAGCTCCTCCTCTTTCTTCCGGAGCAGTGAGCGTGCTTTCTTCAGCTCGGCCTGGAGAAGGCCAAGGCGGAACAGCAGATGTTCATTTTCCCGGGCCAGGTTCTCGGCATTTATTTTTTCCCGCTCAAGGGCTGCCCGCAATGCGGCGGGGTCCTGCGTTACGGCAGGAAGCGGAGGCCCCTGGATGCCGATCCGTACCGGCAGGGCGGACTGGGCGGGGTCCACTCCGGGCCCGGAACCGTTCCCGGATTCCCCCCCGGCCCGGGTGTTGACCTGGATCCAGTTTCTCTCCCGGTCATTTGCGGCGGGAGCATCGGTTGCGGCGCTCCCGGCCGGCGCGGACAGTTTTTTCACCTGCTGGCCGTGATAGAGCGACAGGGAGAGGTAGACGGTCAGTCCTGCAATGAGAAAAAAAAGGAATCGTGGTGCCATGGCATGCTCTGTGTCGTTCCGTATCCGTCGGGATCGGAATCAATCTGCGGGTTTGATATAGATTGTTGACAGGGGCGGCAGGGTCAGGACGATGCTGTGGCGGTGACCATGGGAGGCGATCTCCTGGCTGAAGATGTCCTCCCCGTTGAAAATGTTGCTGCCCCAGTACACTTCCTTGTCGCTGTTTATCAGTTCCCGGTAGCGTCCGGGCTCCGGCACCCCGATGCGGTAGAAGTTGCGGACCAGTGGAGTGAAATTGGAAATGACGATGACGAAATTTTTCCGGGAGCGGTCAAAGCGGACAAAAGAAAAAACCGAGTTGTCGGTGTCGCTGGTGTCGATCCAGGAGAAGCCCTCCCAGTCGAAATCATTTTCATGCAGGGCCGGTTCGGTGCGATAAACCAGGTTCAGGTCACGGACGAACCGCTGCAGACCCTGGTGGTTGGGCGATTCGAGAGCGGCCCATTCGACTCCCCGGTCATGATCCCATTCCTGCCACTGGCCGAACTCACAACCCATGAACAGGAGCTTTTTCCCCGAATAGCCCCACATAAAACCGTAATAAGCCCGGAGGTTGGCAAACTTCTGCCACTCGTCCCCCGGCATCTTGTTCACCAAGGAGCCTTTGCCGTGCACAACTTCGTCGTGGGAGAGGGGGAGAATAAAATTCTCATGAAAGGCGTACAGCATGCCGAAGGTCATCAGGTTGTGGTGGAAACGGCGGAACAGGGGATCTTCCCGCATATAGGAGAGGGTATCGTGCATCCAGCCCATGTTCCATTTCAGGCTGAATCCCAGGCCTCCCAGATAGGTCGGCTGGGTGACCATGGGCCAGGAGGTGGACTCCTCGGCAATGGTCAGTATGCCCGGAAAACAGCCGTGGAGGACCTCGTTTGTTTTCTGCAGAAAGCTGATGGCGTCCAGGTTCTCACGCCCTCCGTACTTGTTGGGGATCCATTGCCCCTCCTCCCGCGAGTAGTCAAGGTAGAGCATGGAGGCAACCGCGTCGACCCGCAGACCGTCGATGTGATACTTGTCGAGCCAGAACAGGGCGTTGGAGATCAGGAAGGTGCGGATTTCGTTGCGGCCGTAGTTGAAAATCAGGGTTCCCCAGTCCTGGTGTTCGCCCTGGCGGGGATCGACATGGGAATAGAGATGGGTGCCGTCAAAAAAGTTCAGCCCCGCTCCATCCTTGGGGAAATGGGCGGGAACCCAGTCGAGGATGACACCCAGGTTGTTGCGGTGGCACTGGTCGACAAAATACATGAAATCCTCGGGGGTGCCGAAACGGCTGGTCGGCGCGAAGAATCCAAGGACCTGGTAGCCCCAGGAACCCTCAAACGGGTGTTCGGCTATGGGCAGCAGTTCAATATGGGTGTATCCCATGTCGAGGACATAGGGAATCAGGACGTCGGCGAGCTCGCGATAGGTGAGGTACCTGGTCCCCCACTGCTCGTCGGGTATCTTGCGCCAGGAGCCGGCATGTACTTCATAGATCGAGATGGGGCTGTGGAGTGACTGCCGCTCTTGGCGCGAGATCATCCATGCTTCATCATGCCACTGGTAGCGGTTGAGGTCAAACACCACCGAGCCGGTGCGGGGGCGCTCCTCCATGGCAAAGCCATAGGGGTCGGACTTATCGAAAATCTGGCCGTCGGGGGCGGTTATGCGGTATTTGTAGACGGCGAATTCCGGCAGGTTCTCGACGAAAAGGGTCCAGATGCCGGCATCGCTGGAATACATGGGGTGGCTGTCGCCGTTCCAGCCGTTGAAGTCGCCGATGAGGGAGACATTCCGGGCATTGGGCGCCCATACGGCGAATGCCGCTCCTTTTCTGCCGTCGGTTTCAAGAAAGTGGGCGCCGAATTTTTCGTAAACGCGTTCATGGGTCCCCTCGTTGAACAGGTGCTTGTCGAAATCGGTGAGCCAGGTCGACGGCAGGGGATGAGCTGTATACTGGCTTTCGGACATGGGTTTCCTCCTGGGGCAGTATGCTGCAAAACTGCGATGATGTACTCGTTGACCCTATATATCGCAGTGGGACAAAAATGTCATCGGTTTTAAACCCGACCGGAAGCAGCGAGGCACAGGGAGAGGATTTCGGCAATGGTTTCCCGGGAGTACCGCTCCAAGCGCCATACGCGGGCCAGCCGGACCGCATTTTCAGCGATGGCCGGGATATCGGCTGCCGGGATGTTCAGGTCATCCAGGGTAACAGGGCAGCCGGCCCGGACGAACCACTTTTCCAGCATGTGGATGGTCGCGGCGGCGCTCCGCGGAACTCCGCAGCGGTCGAAATTGAATACCCGTTCTCCCAACTGGATGATTTTTCTGTCGTCCTCACGGGAGCGCCATCGCAGCCAACCCGGAATGATCGCCGAAAGGCCGGCGCCGTGGGGGGCATCATACAGGGCGCTGAGCGAGTGTTCGATCATGTGCATGGGCATTCCCACTCTACCCAGGCCGGCGCCCGTAAGGCCGTTCAGTGACAGGGTCGCGGTCCACATCAGATCGGCCCGTCCCTGATAGTCCCTCCGGTCGGCCAGACATCGGTCGCAGGCGTCCATGGCGTTGCGGACCAGCCCCTCCATAAGCCGGTCCTGAACCGGGGTGGCCGGGTCCTCGCTGGTCATGTAATACTCGAGGACATGGGCGATGGAGTCAACCGCGCCGTAGGCGGTGTAGCTTGGGGGAACGGTGAAGGTGGCTTCCGGGTCGAGGATGGACGTTCTGGGATAGAGGAGCCGGTTGCCGAACCCGAATTTTTCCCGGGTTTCGTCATTGGTGATCACCATGCCCGAATTCATCTCCGACCCCGATGCAGCCAGGGTCAGAACGGTGGTCAACGGCAGGGCGTGTTTGATGCTCTTTTTGCCGGTGAAAAATTTCCAGACGTCGTGGTCGACCGCCGAACCGGCGCAGATGGCCTTGGCGCTGTCTATGACGCTGCCTCCCCCCACCGCGGTCACGACATCGATGGAATGCGCCCCGACCTTGGCTATGCCTTCCCGGACGTGGGAAAGCAGGGGATTTGACCGAACCCCGCCATGGTCGATCACTTCCAGTCCCGCCTCCCGCAGGGAAGTCTGCACGGCGTCGTAAACGCCGTTGCCCCGGATACTGCCGGTCCCGTAAACAAGGAGGCACCGTTTCCCCCAGGCCGCGGTTTCCGGACCGATGGAGGGGATGGTGTTCCTGCCGAAAATAATTTTGGTCGGATTGTGGAAAACGAAGTTCTGCATTTTATGTGCTTATGTGGTTAAGGTTGCCGGTCGAGCCGGTTGCGGCTTTGCCGGTATATTCTTCCATGCATCGTGCCAGATCGGCGAACTGTTCCAGGGAAAGCTGCTCCGCCCGAATCGTAGGGGAAAGGCCGGCCCTTTCGATGACCGCCTTCAAGAGGTTCCGGTCGGCAATCAGCCCCGCCGCCGCCAGGCCGTTCAGCAGGGTTTTGCGCCGCCGGGCAAAACAGGTATGGACGATCTTTTTCATCATGTTCCAGTCAAAGGGGGGTATGTGCGCCAGTCGTTCCGGGGGGGGCCTGAACCTGATCCGGATCACCTGGGAGTCCACCCTGGGGCGGGGATGGAACTCCTCGGGCTTGACCGGCATCAGGGATTCAATGGCGGCACAGGCGGCGAACAGGACGGACGGGATGCCGTATTCCCTGGTTCCCGGCTCGGCCGTCAGGCGCAGGGCGACCTCTTTCTGCAGCATGACCACCGCCCAGTCGACAAGTGCACGATGATCGAGGAGGCGGAACAGGAAAGGGGAAGAAACGGAATAGGGCAGGTTGGCAATGATTTTGAGGGGGCCGCCGGAACGTTCGACAAGCTGCTCCAGGCTGATTTTGAGAATGTCAGCGTGGATCAGGGTGACATTGGCCGGCAGGTCGTTTTGGTCGCGGTGAAATTGCACCAGGCCTGAATCCGTTTCGATGCCGATCACCTCTGCCGCCCGGGCGGCGATTGGGTTGGTCAGGGCCCCCAGACCGACGCCGACTTCGACGATCACGTCGTCCTTTGCCGGGGCCGCCAACTCGACAATCCGCTCTGCGGTATGGCGGTGGACGAGGAAATTTTGTCCCAGTTTTTTGTGGGGCGCCAGGCCGCTGCTGCGCAGGGTCGTTCGTATTTGCTGTCCGGGAGCCATTTATTCCGCCTCAGTCGAGCAGATGTTTCTGTTGCCTTTTCCGCCTGATCGCCATGAAGAAATAATAGGAAACAAAGTAACTCACCAGGGCGGCGGGCAGTCCCAGAAGGAAGCCCCCGGTCAGCATGACGGCGATGGCGTCGGCGCTGAGCTGACTGACCGCCCTGAGGCTTTCCATGAACCCTTCGTTGGCCAGTATGTGCAATACTTCTTCTAACCGTTCCCAGGTCAGGCGGCCGGGCAGGAGGAAATTGCCGGTCAGCCAGCACAGGTAGTACAGGGGAACCAGGGTCAGGGGGTTGCTGACGATGGTTGCCGAAATGAGGGCGGCTACCGTGCTGACCCGCAGGAGCAGAGTGAAGCCGATGATGGAGATCGTATGCAGCGGCATGGTCGGCGAGATGCCGATGAAAACACCGATCGCCACGCCCATGGCAAGACCCTGGGGGTTGCCGCGCAGGCGCACGAATCTCAGAATGTAATATTTTACCGTTCTATGCAGGGTGTATGCAAACCGCATGATCAATGGAGGCGGGGTCTGGAATAGACATCGGTGTCGGGGGTGATGCCGCCGCCGAGCCGGTAGTGGTGAAACCCCGCCAGTCCGATCATGGCGGCGTTGTCGGTGCAATAGCCGGGAGGAGGGATGAACAGCCGCAGATTCGCGGCCGCGCAGCGCTCCTGCATGACTTCCCTGAGTCTGGCATTGGCGGCAACGCCGCCGGCCAGGACGATCCGGTCCAAACCGGTCCGTTCCGCCGCCCTGAGTGTTTTCCCGGCCAGGACATCGACCACCGCCTCCTGGAAGGAGGCGCAGATGTCGGCAACGGGCAGGAAGTGCTGCTGCCGCCGGAAAGGACCGACCTGGTTGACCACCGAGGTTTTCAGGCCGCTGAAACTGAAATCAAGGCTGTCGGGGTCGAGCCAGGCACGCGGAAAATCGAAAGCGTCGGCGGCGCCCTGTTCCGCTGTTTGACTGACCGCCGGACCCCCAGGATATCCCAGATCGAGCAGCTTGGCCACCTTGTCGAAGGCCTCGCCGGCCGCGTCGTCACGGGTCCGGCCAAGACAGTCATAGGAGGTGTAGTCTCTGACCCGGTACAGGGACGTATTGCCGCCGGAGACGACAAGGGCGACATAGGGAAATTCCGGCTGCTGTTCGGCGAGAAAGGGAGAAAGCAGGTGACCGGCCATGTGGTCAACCCCGACACAGGGAACGTCCAGAACCATGGCCAGCCCTTTGGCAAAAGTAAACCCGACGAGCAGGGACCCGATGAGGCCGGGGCCCCTGGTGGCGGCGATAACATCGATGTCTCCGAGAGGGACATCGGCCTGCCGGAGGGCCTCGTCGACCACGGGCCAGATGGCTTCGATATGCCTGCGGGAGGCGAGTTCAGGGACGATTCCGCCGTATCGGCCGTGAATGTCGAACTGGCTGCTGACGACGGAAGAGAGCACGGTCCGGTCGTTCTTGAGAACCGCCGCGGCGGTATCGTCACAGGAGCTTTCAATGGCCAGAATCAGCATATTTGTCCTTCACGTACCAGTCAGGCAGCAGGGGAAAAGCCGGGCTCGATGCAAAAACAGGGGCAAGGGTGGAAACACAGACAATATACGGGATGATGGAATAAATAACAACCTGCCTGTCGGCAATCCGGGTAAGGAAAAAGTTGTTGGTTACCGGTCGCCGGCCGGCCGTACGAGGAGGTTCATGCCGGGTACCCGGTTCCCCTCGGGACAGACGACGGACCTGTTCAGCCCCTGCGGCTACGGCTCGATATCCTCGGCTTTGGGATAGGAGCCCAGCCATTCGAAATAGGCGCAGGTCCGCCGGAGGATGTTGGCGGCCTCCTCGATGGCCGGATCCTCGATGTGGCCGATCATATCCAGGAAAAAGAGATAGGTCCACTGTTTGCCCTTCACCGGCCGCGATTCGATTTTGGCCAGGTTGATGTTCTTGGACGAGAGGATGGTCAGGACCTCATTGAGGGCGCCGGGACGGTCGACGAGGCCCAGCAGGAAGGATGTCTTGTCATTGCCGCTCCTGTTGGGCGATTTGCGGCCGATGACCAGGAAACGGGTGGTGTTGCCCTGATAATCCTCAATGCCCTTGACCACCACCTGCAGCGCATAGGTCTTGATGGCCAGGGAACTGGCAATGGCGCCGATGTTGGGGTTGTTGGCGGCCATCTGGGCGGCGGCCCCGGTGGAAAAGACCGGCAGGGTCGGAATGTTCGGCAGGTTTTTGCGCAGCCATTCCCTGCACTGGGCCAGGGGCTGGGCATGGGAGGCGACGGTCTGGATGTCCTCGATGTTGCCGGAGCGGCAGACCAGGTTGTGGGATATGGGCAGTTGGATTTCTCCACAGATTTTCACGCGGTACTTCATGAAGGAGTCGAGGGTGGAAAAAACCGCGCCCTCGATGGAATTTTCCACCGGCACGATGCCGTAGGCTGTCCGGCCCTTTTCCACCTCGCGAAACACTTCGTCGATGGATTCCATCGGTTTGTAGGTGGCGGACTGGCCGAAGTATTTAACCCCGGCCAGATGGGTGAAAGTGGCCTCGGGTCCGAGGTAGGCAACCTCGATGTTCTTCTGGGACAGGCGGCAGGTGGTAATGATTTCATGGAAGATTGAATACAGGGAATTCTCCGGGAACACACCGTTGTTGTCCCGCAGCAGCCGGCTGAAGATCTCCCGCTCCCGCAGGGGATCCCATTTGGCCCGGCTCGATGCGTCCTTCAGGCGGCCGATTTCCAGGGCGCATTCAAGGCGCTCCTTGAGCAGACGCAGGATATTGTCGTCGATGGCATCGATGCGCTTTCGTATTTCGATGATTGTCAGTTTTTTCGTCATGTCGGGAGGCCGAGTTCGTCCATACCCAGCCGTGGGTATTTCCGGGAATTGTCTTGGTTGTCATGGCTGCTGTCCCCGCTGTGCGGCAGGGGGGCGCAACGTCAAATCAGGAGGTTGCGGGGCTGTTCCGCCGCCCGCGGGACGACCGCGCATTTTCCTATGTATCCGGATATGTAAAGCATCTTCGGTGAGATGCAAAGAAAAAATTGAAATGTCTTGCGCTCGTCTTCGTTTGCAATAATATACGCCGGTTGGAAGCGCGGGGAGCGGTCTCTGCAAATATTTACAGAATTCCTGGAAAGAAATGAGCAAATTCAAGGTCAACAAGAGCTTCGCGGAAATCAACGCCCGGATCAGAGCGGGAGAGGCGGTGGTGGTCAATGCCGAGGAGATGATCGATATCGTCAGAAAAAAAGGACCGGTGGAGGCTGCCCGCAGGGTGGACGTCGTGACCACCGGCACCTTTTCCACCATGTGCTCTTCGGGTGCTTTTTTCAACTTCCCCCAGACAACGCCGACCATCAAGGCCGGCAGGGTCTGGATCAACAAGGTGCCGGCCTACGGCGGACTGGCCGCCGTCGATTTTTATCTCGGGGCCACCGAACTCGCCGAGGACGATCCGCAGAACAAGATCTATCCCGGCGAATTCCGCTATGGCGGAGGGCACATCATCGAGGACCTGGTGAACGGCAAAAAGGTGTTCCTGGAGGCCAAGGCCTATCCGACGGACTGCTATGCCAACAGAAAATGCAAGATGGAGCTGGCCCTGGCCGATTTCGGACAGGCTTTGCTCTGCAATCCCCGCAACGCCTACCAGAACTACAACTGCGCCGTCAATCTGTCCGACAGGACCGTCTACACCTACATGGGCATGCTGAAACCCCACTGCCGCAATGCCAATTACTGCAGTGCCGGGGAGCTCAGTCCCCTGCTCAATGATCCCTATTATCGGACCATCGGCCTGGGCACGAGGATTTTCCTCGGCGGCGGCGTCGGCTACGTGACCTGGCACGGCACCCAGCACAACCCGGATGTGCCCAGGAGTCCCAACGGGACGCCCCGCCGGCCGTCGGGGACACTCATGGTCCAGGGCGACCTGAAGCAGATGACCCCTCAGTGGCTGCGCGGCGTCAGTCTGCAGGGCTACGGATGTTCACTGGCGGTCGGCCTGGGAGTGCCCATACCGATCCTCGACGAGGAAATGGCCCGTTTTACGGGCGTCGCCGACACTGACATCTTTACCCAGGTCGTGGATTACGGGCATGATTACACCAACAGAGTGCACAGAAACTATGGGGAAGTGAGTTATGCCCAGCTCCGGTCGGGCGAAATAGAGGTGGCTGGCAGGAAGGTGCCCGCTTTTCCCCTGTCGAGCCGGGTCAAGGCTCTTGAGATCGCTGAAACCCTGAAACGCTGGATCCTGGACCGGAAATTTGAATTGGGCCAGCCGGTCGCCCCCTTTCCCTCGGTGGACTATTCCAGGGATGTCGAAGAGTAACCGCCCGCAGGTTCCGGGCTGAGCAATGGAGCTGCACGACAAGCACAAACGCGCCGGTCGCATCCTTGGACAGTTCGGGAAGGCTGCAATCGCTTTTTCCGGCGGCGCCGACAGCTCACTCCTGTTGAAGCTGGCCCTGGACATATTGGGACCGGATCGCGTCCTGGTCCTGACCGCCCGGTCATGCCTGGTCAAGCCGGCGGACACCGAACGGGCGGCAGACTGGTTCATCCGCCATGGCGTCTCGCCCCTCCCTGTTCATGAATTAATTGATTTCCAGCCCCTGCTCTGGGACGACTTCGTCCGCAATCCCGAGCACCGCTGCTACCTCTGCAAATCCAGGATCTATACTGTTTTTCGCGAAATTGCCCACTCGAGGGGTTTTGCCGTCCTGGCCGACGGCACCAATATGGACGACATGAACAGCACCAGGCCGGGCCTCAGGGCGATACGTGAACTGGAGATAGAGACGCCCCTGGCGGCGGCCGGCTTGACCAAGGAAGAGGTCCGGGAGTTGAGCCGGCAACTGGGACTGGATACATGGAACCGGCCCTCGGCGTCCTGTCTGGCGACCAGATTGCCGGCCGGGCTGGCCGTCACCGCCGATCGCCTGGAACGGGTCGCCGAGATGGAGAAGTACCTGGAGGAAGCTGATTTTTCGGGATGCCGGGCCATGCTTGACAGGCATGATGCCGCCGGGGTCCTGATCCAGGTGCAAAGAAAAGACCTGCCGCGAATCGCAACCAGCCCCCAGCGCGAATATCTTATTGATTTTTTGAGTAATATGAACATAACAAGCGTTACCCTTGACCTGAAGGGACGATGAAGGCGACTGGTTCGATATCTAAAAATAAATCTTAAAATCGGCTAAAAGCGAGCACTGCAGGGGATAAAAAGGTATTTTTTCCTTTGACAAAGGATTTTGTATCGGATTAAATCACAGCAATGAAGAGAGGTTGTGAATCAGGGTCCACCTGATGCGCCTTAAGAAGAGCCTTAGCGGGCAATATGAAAAAATTGGGAGGGAAGTATGAACAAGAAGGAATTGGTTGAAGCTATGGCAGGTGCGGCCGACATTAGCAAGGCTGCTGCGGAAAAGGCATTGAACGGCATGCTGATGTCCGTGACCAAGGCGCTGTCCAAAGGCGACAAGGTTACTCTTGTTGGTTTTGGTACTTTCTCCGTGGTAAAGCGCGCCAAGCGTAAAGCCAAGAATCCCCGTACCGGCGCAATGATCAACATCCCGGCCAAAAAAGTCGCGAAGTTCAAGCCGGGCAGCAAGCTCGCCGACGCTGTAAAAAAATAATTTTTACAGACAAGTTTCTCAAAAAACAGCTGGCATTTTTGTCGGCTGTTTTTTATTTTATATGGATGCGGTCGGGAAGTGGCTCAGTCTGGTAGAGCACAGCGTTCGGGACGCTGGGGTCGGAGGTTCGAATCCTCTCTTCCCGACCATAGCAGTTCGCAAGCCGTCAATTTTTTAAATTTCAATCCCTTCACCGGCCCCGCCACGGCCCTCTGACACTGTTGACCGGAGTCCCGCGCTCCGGCCGTATTCTCTGTTCCTTCCTCCTCCGGCACCCGTGCCTGCACACGGCGCGGCCCAGTTTTTGCCCAGTGAACTCGTTCTTCTGTCCCCCGGCTTCCGGCTTCCGATACCGTTGACATCCGGAAAGGAAAAACCATATAATTTTTTCAGGGAATTCGAAGCAGTGGGTTCAGGCGTTTTGGAGCGGGGCGCGACGCTTTGTCAAAAGCGGGGGAGAAGTTATGCTTTTTCTGGGGGAAAACAGGTGGAAGGGTTTTTGTGCCGCTGCGGACATCATGCGGCGCCGGGTGGTTTTATACGCTGTCGCGGCAGTCATGGTGCTGCCGGCCGGCGCTTGGGCCGCGGTTTCCCCGGGCCCGCCTGATGAGTCCGCCTCGGCTTATCAAGGATACCATGGTGACGGGGGAAGTTTCGAGCCTTCGTCCCAGTGCAGTATCTGCCATGAAACCATCCATGCCCAGTTCAGGGAGTCCATGCATGCCAAATCGTACGAAAATCCATTTTTCAGGGCGGCTTTTTTCAAGGAACTGCTGCCGCGGCACAGGGAGGACAGGAGCCTGACCGGGGAGGCTGCCGGATGCATCGCCTGTCATGCGCCGGTGATGTACACGCAGATGAAAGGTAAAACGATCTCGGTCAAGAGCGACGGTCCTGACCCTGGCGGGGTCGAATGCGATTTCTGCCATCGCATAAGCGGCTACAAAGGGGAAGAGCCCGGCAGCGCCAACTATGCCGCCGAACCGGGGAGACAGAAGTTCGGCCCGTTCGCCCAGACCTCGGATTGGCATCATGTCTATTCCGAACTGCAGACCAAAAGTGAAATCTGCGGGATCTGCCACAACAGGGTCAACCGCCACGGGCTGGAGATAATTTCCACCTTCACCGAATGGCGGGAGAGCAGGTACGCGAAGCACGGTATTCAGTGCCAGGACTGCCACATGACGGTGCAGGGATTCCTGACCGCCGGCAAACCGGTCTATGAGTCGGGCCGGGCATCACAAAACGTCCTGACTTTTTCCCCGAAACGGGAAAGGCTGTATACCCATCGCTTCCCGGGGGCTCATTCGGAATCCCAGGTCAAGGGGGCCATTCAGCTTGAGATCAGGGTCGACAAGGACGTAGTGGCCGCCGGAGAAGAAATTGAGGTCAACGTGATCGTGGATAACTCCAAGACAGGCCATAAAATGCCCACCGGCAGCGCAGAGTTCCGGTTCCTCTATCTGGATTTCACCGCCGAAATCAACGACCGGGTCATACCTTTGTCGATCGAGTCGTTCAGTGAGGAAATGTTCGATGTTTCCGGCTGGGGAAGGTTTGACGCCGACATCCTCACCCCCGATTTTCCCGAGGGGAAGAGGATGTACCGGGCCATTTGCGTGGACCCCGAGGGACAGCAGACCCTTTTTTCATTTGACGCCGAGCGCATTGTCTTTGACAACCGGCTGCAGGCCGACGAGATCAGGAAGGAGATTTTCCTGCTGCAGGTGCCGGAGAACGCCGGCCAGACGGTCGCCCTGACGGCGAAGTTATTTTACAAGCGCTATCCCGATTCCATTGCCGCACGGTTGGGGTTGGACAAGGCCAGGGAAGTGGAACTGGCAAGCGCCACGAAAAGGATCGCCGTCGCCCGGGCCGGTGATTGACCCGGGGCACCGGGCAAGCTCCAGGCATTGCTTCCCTCCCCGGCCAGTATTTTCCTGTTTTCCTTTTTACCCTTTTTTCCGCAAAGCCGCAGGGCATGCGAATCGCGGTCCGCCCGCCGCCGCAGCAATTTTTCCCCATCTGGGCAAAAGATGATTATCATTATTATGAAATGGACAGGGGGAATCGGTTTTCTCTCCAGGGTAAAAGGAGGTCTGGTCATGTCTTTCATCGCTTTGTCGGTATTCGTCGGGCTGCTGTCGATTTCCACGGCTGCCTCCGCGCAGGCGGCGGGGAGGAAGACCGCGATATTCGCCGGCGGCTGCTTCTGGTGCATGGAACCGCCTTTCGAGCAGCTCGAAGGGGTTGTTGAAGTGACCGCGGGCTACACGGGAGGCAAGACGGAACATCCAACCTACGAAGAGGTCAGCTCGGGGAGCACCGGCCATTATGAAGCGGTCCGGGTGGTTTACGATCCGGCGCGGATATCCTATGAGCAGTTGCTCGATGTCTTCTGGCGGCAGATAGACCCCACCGATCCGGGCGGCCAGTTCGCCGACCGTGGTTCGCAGTATCACACCGCCATTTTCTACCTGGATGAAGAGCAGCGGTTGGCGGCCGAGGAATCAAAAAGGAAGCTGGACGAGTCCGGCATGTTCGGCAGGCCGGTGGTCACGGCCATTCTGCCGGCGGCCCCTTTTTATCCGGCCGAGGAGTACCACCAGGACTACGCCCGGAAAAATGTCCTGCACTATTCCAGGTATAAAAGCGGTTCGGGCCGGGAGGCCTACCTGAAAAATACCTGGCAGGAAAACATTCTGGGCGGCGGGGCCACCGGCTATGAGATGCCTTCCGACGCCGAACTGCGCAAGTCCCTGACCCCGCTGCAGTACAAGGTGACCCGGGAGGAGGGTACTGAACCGCCTTTCCGAAACGAGTACTGGGACAACAAGCAGCCCGGCATATATGTGGATGTCATCTCGGGTGAGCCGCTTTTTTCATCGCTGGACAAGTATGATTCCGGCACCGGCTGGCCAAGCTTCACCCGGCCGATCAATGACGCCGGCATCGTCGAGAAAAAGGATTACCGGCTTTTCAGCGTGCGCATCGAAGTCCGGAGCAGGCTGGCGGATTCCCACCTGGGCCATGTCTTCAACGACGGGCCGCAGCCCACGGGACTCCGATACTGCATCAATTCGGCCGCGCTCCGTTTCGTGCCCCTGGAGAAAATGGCAGAGGAAGGGTACGGCGAATTCCTGCAGCTGTTTGGCGGGGAGAAGAATCAGGGTGACGGCGGGGCTGACTGATTCCTGCCGGCTTCCTCCGGATTCTGGTTGTAGCGGCTCAAAACCCCGTAGAGCATGTCGGGCAGGTCGTTTTTCTGGCGGGAGGACCGCTGGATCTGCTTGAGGCATTTGGGCATGGTCAATGGCTCGTGCAGGAATATGTGCCTGAGGATCAGGGAGATGAGCCGGGTAATGGTGGTGAGATTGGAGATCCTCGACTGCAGTTCATGGTTCCGGTCAAAGGCGGTGGAGGCGAACACCTCGACCGGGTTGCCGTTGACCTCGCTGACCGAAAGATACCATTTGTTGTCTTCCCGGTCCACGGTCCGGTAGCGCTTGCCTTCCAGGACATCCGGCAATTCCATCGGTTCGGCGGAAGAGACGCTTTCCGCATGGAGCAGCACCGGCTCGTCCTGGTAAAGGGGCCAGATTTTCCGGACCAGATCGGGGTGGTTCCTGACACAGGAAATCACCGTGCGGCAGGTTGAGCAGGCCTCAACGCCGCCGGTTTTTCGGGTTTTTCTGATTGCGCCGCATATCTCGCAGCGACTGTCCTTGTTTTTTTCCGGCACGACGCCCCTCCCGTTATTTTGTCATAGGATGCGCGGTCAGGTTGTCTTTCGTTCATCGAAAGAGTACAACCTGGAGGTAATCAACCATACTCCGAGGCGCGGGTAAAAGTCAATGTGATCAAAAGGACCGCCGGGGCGGGACTGCCTGGTATCCGGCGGCAGGGAATACAAAATGGACGACAGGAATACCGAACACAAAAGTCTGCTGCTCGTATTTACCGGCAACGGCAAGGGAAAGACCACCTCCGCCCTCGGTCTCGCCTTCAGAGCCATGGGCCATGGGCTGCCGGTCTGCATGATTCAGTTCATCAAGGGGAACTGGCGCTATGGCGAACTCGAGGCGGCCAGGCAGTTCGCCCATCTTTTCGATGTGCACGTGATGGGGAGGGGATTCACCTGGCAGTCCGAGGACCTGCGCAAGGATATCGAGGCCGCTCGGGCGGCCTGGGACTTCGCCGTCAAAATCATCGGGGAGGGTCGACACCATCTGCTGATCCTGGATGAGCTGACCTACCTGATCACCTACGGCATGATCGATGAACAGACCGTCCTGCGGGGATTGACTGCCCGGCCGGAGAGCATGCATGTCGTTGTGACCGGAAGGGGGGCCACCGCCGGTCTGATAGAGGCCGCCGACCTGGTCACCGAAATGCGCGACGTGAAGCATCATTATGCCGCCGGCATCATGGCCCGGAAGGGAATAGAATTCTGAGCTGCCCGGGACAGGCCCGGAGAGAAAGAACACCATGACGGCACCGTGAAGGGGGGAAGAGGTTCACTCTTTCGTTCCCCCGGTCTCCGCGGCGCTTGTTTTCCTCCATATTTCGGCAATACTGTTCTTTGCCCTTGCAACTTTCCCCCTGGTTGGTATTATTTTCAGTTTTGCTACCCATTTATGAACGCACGACTCTATATTTGTCCGGGAGAGAAGCATCATGGATTACCGTGATACCCTGAACCTGCCGCAAACCAAGTTTAAAATGAAGGCCAATCTGACCCAGAAAGAGCCGGCCATGCTGAAGCGCTGGGACAAAGAGGGTCTGTACATGAAGCTCCAGGAGGCCGCCGCCGGCAGCCCCCTCTTTGTGCTGCATGACGGGCCGCCCTATGCCAACGGCCATATTCACCTGGGCACGGCCTTCAATAAGGTGCTCAAGGATATAATTTTAAAAGCCCGGCGGATGGCGGGTTTCAACGCTCCCTATATTCCCGGCTGGGACTGTCACGGCCTGCCCATCGAACATAATGTGGACAGGGACCTGGGAGAAAAAAAGGAGCAGATCCCCACCCTTGCCAAGCGGAGCGCCTGCCGCAAATATGCCGAAAAGTGGATCAAGATTCAGAAGGAGGAGTTCAGGCGGCTCGGAGTGCTGGGTGACTGGGACAATCCCTACCTGACCATGAACTATGCCTACGAGGCGGCCATCGCCAGGGAATTCAACCGGTTCCTGCTGTCGGGTTCCGTTGTCCGTTCCAAGAAGCCGGTGTACTGGTGCTCGACCTGCGGCACGGCCCTGGCCGAGGCCGAGGTGGAATATCATGACCATACCTCCCCGTCCATCTACGTCAAGTTCCCGGTTGTCGACGATCTGTCCGATATCGCCCCGGAACTGGCCGGCCGCAAGGTAAGTGTTCTGATCTGGACGACCACGCCCTGGACCCTGCCGGCCAACCTGGCCGTGGCCTTCCATCCTGATTTTGTCTACGCCGCGGTGGAAGCGGGAGACGAGGTGTGGATCCTTGCCAGAGACCTGGTCGAACGGTGCATGGGGGAGTTCGGGATTGAAGGCTATTCGATCCTGGCGACCTTTTCCGCGGCCGGCCTGGAGGGAAAAAAGTGCCGTCATCCTTTCATGGATCGGGACTCGCTGATGGTGCTGGCGGATTATGTCACCATTGACAGCGGCACCGGGTGCGTGCACACCGCCCCCGGACACGGGGCCGAGGACTACCTCACCGGTCTGCGCTACGGGCTGGAAATCCTGTCGCCGGTCGACGACCGGGGCATGTTCACCAGGGAGGCCGGCAAGTACAGCGGCATGCAGATCCCCAGGGTCAACGGGGTTATCAACGAGGATATGCGCAGCGCCGGCTCCCTGGTGCATGAAACCTCGGTCAGCCACAGTTATCCCCATTGCTGGAGATGCAAGAAACCCGTGATCTACCGGGCCACGGATCAATGGTTCATATCCATGCAGGAAAACGGCCTGCGGGACAAGGCGCTGGCCGCCATCAGGGAAGTGAGCTGGACGCCGGCATGGGGGATGCAGCGCATTTACAGCATGGTGGAGAACCGGCCGGACTGGTGCCTTTCCAGGCAGCGGTCCTGGGGCGTACCCCTGACGGTGCTCATCTGCGCGGAGTGCGGGGAAATACTGCGCGATGCCGGGGTGTGCGCGCGAATCGAGGAGATCTTCGCCGCCGAGGGGGCCGATGCCTGGTTCAAGCGGGAGGCCGGTGATTTCCTGCTGCCCGGGACAGTCTGTGGGGGTTGCGGTTCCCGCAGCTTCAGGAAGGAAAGTGACATCCTCGATGTCTGGTTTGACTCCGGAGTCAGCTACGCCGCCGTCTGCGAGGAACGGAGCGAACTCGCCTCGCCCGCCGATCTGTACCTCGAGGGCAGCGATCAGCATCGCGGCTGGTTCCAGAGCTCGCTGCTCTGTTCGGTGGGAACGCGGGGCAGAGCCCCCTATAAGGGCGTGCTGACCCACGGCTACGTGGTCGACGGTCAGGGCAAGAAGATGTCCAAGAGCATCGGCAACGTTGTTGCTCCCCAGGAAGTGATTGACAAGTACGGGGCCGAGATCCTCCGGTTGTGGGTGGCGAGCGAGGATTACCGCGACGATGTCAAGGTGTCGGATGAAATTCTCCGTCACGTGTCGGATGCCTATCGCAAAATGCGGAACACGATCCGCTTCATGCTCAGCAATCTCTACGATTTTGACCCGGACCGCGACGCGGTGGCCATCGACCGGATGCCGGAACTCGACCGCTGGGCCCTGTCGGGCTACGCGCGAATGGTCAACAGAGTGGTCGACAGCTACATGAAATACGAATTTCACACGGTCTATCACAGCCTGCACAATTTCTGCGTCACCACCATGTCGAGCCTGTATCTTGACATCCTCAAGGACCGTCTGTACGTTTCCGCTCCGGATTCGGTCGAGCGGCGGTCGGCGCAAACCGTGATCCACCGCATCGCCGACGGTCTGCTCCGCCTCATGACCCCGATCCTCAGCTTCACCATGGCCGAGGCCTGGGAGCACCTCCATGCCGACGGCGCCGAACTGCCGGCCGAACAGTCCGTCTTCTTCGCCTCCTTTCCGCCAACAGACGACATTCCCATTGAGGAAGAGTTTTTTGCCTCCTGGGATCGTCTCCTTGCCATCCGTGGGGAAATAACCAGGGTCCTGGAGGCGGCCCGCCAGGCCAAGGTCATCGGCCTGTCGCTGGACGCGGAAGTCCTGGTCCAGGCCGGCGGAAAGACCGCCGAATTTCTCGCGGACAAGTGGGACCTGCTGCGGGAGATCTGCATTGTCTCGGGCCTGCGGCAGGTTGAGGGTTTTGAAGAAGGGACGGTGACCGATGTGGTCCCGGCCGAGGACGTGCCGGATCTGAATATTGCCGTACTGCCGGCCGCCGGCACCAAGTGCGCGCGGTGCTGGACCGTTGCCGACTCGGTGGGGAAGGAGGAGGACCACCCGTCGGTCTGCCGCCGCTGCGCCGAGGTCGTGCGCTCCCTTAACGCCTGAGCGCGTTCGTCATGTGGTTTACCGCCCTCATCCTCCTGGTTGTTGTTCTCGACCAGGCGAGCAAGTTCTGGATTGCCGCTCGTTTTTCGATGTACGAAACCGTGCCGGTAGTGCCGGGTTTTTTCAACCTCACCTACCTGACCAACACCGGGGCCGCTTTCGGTTTCCTGGCCGGACAACCCTCGGCCTGGCGGCAGACGTTCTTTGTCGGCATTGCCGTTGCGGCACTGGTGGTCATCGCCTTTCTGTATCACCGGCTGAAAAAGACATCGGCCTGGTATGTGACCGCTCTTGGACTCATTGCAGGCGGGGCGGCGGGCAACCTGATTGATCGGGTCCGCCTGGGATCGGTGATCGATTTTCTTGACGTGTATGTCGGCCGGCATCACTGGCCGGCGTTTAATCTGGCCGATTCGGCCATAACGGTCGGTGTGGGCATTTTCCTGGTCTACAACCTCTTTTTCGACCGGCAGGGATAAGGCATACGACGAGGAAGAATTATGAAAAAAACGGCTGTTCTTTTCCCCGGGCAGGGGTCGCAGTACCTCGGCATGGGCAGGGAATTTCTGGAAGTGGATGGGGCCGCCCGCGATCTGATGGACATGGCGGAAAAACGCAGCGGGGTGGCACTGGCCAAATTGTGCCTCGACGGTCCCATGGAGGACCTGACCAGGGTTTTTCATCTCCAGCCCGCCATCACCGCGATAAACCTGATCTGCTGGCAGGCCCTGACCAGGGCGCTGCCGGACTTCCGGCCGGCCTTTTTCGCCGGCCACAGCCTGGGGGAGTACAGCGCCCTGTGCGGGGCCGGAGTGGTCAGTTCCCAGGACTGCCTGGCCCTGGTCACCCGCCGCGGCGAGCTTATGGAGAGAGAAGGGGCGGAACGTCCCGGCGGGATGCGGGCGGTGCTGGGCCTGACCGTTGAGGAGGTCGAATCCCTGCTCGAGGATTTTACCGGCGGCATGGTGGTCATCGCCAACCACAATTCCGAGCGGCAGGTGGTCATTTCCGGGGATCTGACCGGACTCGAGGGTTTCAGCGGCGTCTGCAGCCGGAACGGGGCAAAGGTCGTGCCGCTCAACGTCAGTGCCGCCAATCACAGCCCGCTGCTGGCAGGGGCGGTTGAAGATTTTGCCGCTTTCCTGCGCAACTTTGATTTCAACAGGCCGTCGGTTCCGGTCGTCTTCAATGTCACGGCCGAAAGGGAAGAGGATTCCGCCGCCATCCGCTCGATCATGGCCCGGCAGATCGCCACCCGGGTCCGCTGGTACGAGTCGGTTAACCTGATGCTCCGCGAAGGGGTCGAACTTTTTATCGAGGTCGGTCCCGGTAAGGTTCTGAGCGGGCTGATGCGGAAAATCATCCCGCGGGGCACGGCAGCAGCCTGCATTCAGTTCGACACCCCGGAAGGCCTTGTCAAAGTGGTGGAGGCGGTTAAAAATTGAAGCGGGAGGCGAAGAGCGAGAAGCGGGAATATTTGGCGGAAGAGAAGAAAATGAAAGCAGCGGTGCGAAGTCGTCCGCTGACCTGGAATTCCGCTGGAATGTGCATTCTTGCGCTTTAGAAATTTTCAGTTGCTTTCGCGGGGGTTCCAGGCCATGAAAGGTTCGGGCTGCTCGTCCGGTCCAACCAAAGAAGATTTCAATCGAAGCCGATATTGCAGAAGAGTTTCGAAAAATCAAGGGAGATAGGGCAATATCCATAATTCAACTCCTCCTCTTCCCGCTTCCCGCTCCCCGCTTCCCGCTCCGCCTTCCCCCTCCCCGCTCGCTTTGTCCTTGACAACAAAGCATTCTTCGATTAAAAATTTCAAATTTGTCCAATTATCAATGATAAAAGCTCCCGGGCGTCGGGCGTTCGGGAACAGTACTTTATACAGTTGATGGTACATGTTTGAAAATTTAACAGACCGGCTCGAAGGCGTATTCAAAAAGCTTCGCGGTCATGGCAAGCTGACGGAAGAGAACATCAGGGACGCCATGCAGGAGGTGCGGCGCGCCCTCCTGGAGGCCGATGTCAACTTCAAGGTCGTCAAGGAATTTGTCGCCTCGGTCACCGAAAAAGCCGTTGGCCGGGAAGTCCTTTCCAGCCTTTCCCCGGGTCAGCAGGTCATCAGGATCGTTCACGACGAGCTTGTCGAACTGCTCGGCAGCCAGGCAGCGGAGCTGCAGTTTGGCGGCAGGCAACCGGCGGCCATCATGCTGGCCGGTCTGCAGGGCTCCGGCAAAACGACCACTGCGGCCAAACTTGCCCTCCGCCTGAAGAAACAGGGACGCAAGCCGTACCTGGTGCCGGCGGACGTGTATCGTCCGGCCGCCATTGAACAGCTGCACGTGCTCGGCCGGCAGGTGGATGTGCCGGTGCATAACTCGACCACCGAGGAAAATCCGGTGGACATCTGCCGGCAGGCGCTGGCCGAGGCTGCCGCGGCGCAGTATGACACGGTGATCATTGACACCGCGGGCCGTTTGCATGTCGACGAGGCCCTGATGGAGGAGCTGAAGGCGATCAGCAGGACCGTCACCCTGTCTGAGATTCTCTTTGTCGCCGATGCCATGACCGGCCAGGATGCGGTGACGGTCGCGGAAAAATTCAACTCCGACCTCGAGATCACCGGGGTTATCCTGACCAAGATGGAAGGCGATGCCCGTGGCGGCGCCGCCCTTTCCGTCAAAAGAGTGACCGGCAAGCCCATCAAGTTCGTGGGCGTGGGCGAGTCGGTGGACGCCCTGGAAATATTCTACCCGGACCGTACTGCCTCCAGGATTCTCGGCATGGGCGACATGCTTTCGCTCATAGAGAAGGCCGAGGCCGTCGTCGACCAGAAGAAAGCGAAAAAGCTGGCCGCGAAAATCCAGAAAAACGCATTCACCCTGGAGGATTTTCTCGATCAGATCCAGCAGATACGGAAGATGGGGAATCTGGAGCAGCTGATGGGCATGATCCCCGGCATCAACAAGCTCAAGCAGCTCAAGGAGGCCCCCAAGCCGGATGAAAGCGAGTTGAGCAGGACCGAGGCCATTATCCGGTCCATGACCCTGAAGGAGCGGCAGAACTACCTGATCATCAATGCCAGCCGCAGGATGCGGATTGCCAAGGGATCCGGCACTTCGGTCAACGATGTGAACCGGGTGCTGAAGAGCTATGCGATGATGTTGAAAATGATGAAAAAGCTGAGAGGCAAACCGGCCATCCGCGGCGGCAAGCGCCGCAAAATGCCCAAAGGACTCGTTCGATAGCAGTTCATTGCAGTCAGGAGCGATCCCTGATTGCTCTCGATCACAGGAGGAAAAGGAAAAACATGGCAGTTCGAATCCGATTAACCCGAATGGGAAGAAAAAAGAAACCGTTTTATCGCATAGTCGTTGCCAACAACGAGGCAAAACGGGACGGCAAGTTCCTGGACATAGTGGGAACGTACGATCCCATGCAGAAACCGGCGGCGGTGACGATAGATACGGAAAAATTGAATCACTGGATCGGCCTGGGCGCCGAACCGACGGTCACTGTACGCAGCCTGATCAAAAAACACGGGAACGCACCGCATGAGAATGCCTGATGAAGGACCTTATCAGTTTTATAGTCGGCAAGCTGGTCGATCATCCCGAGGCGATTGAAATCACCGAGCGGGATGAAGGCGAGACCATCATTATCGAACTTCGAGTCGCCAAGGAGGACCTTGGCAAGGTGATCGGCAAACAGGGAAGAACCGCCAAGGCGATGCGTTCTGTCCTGTCTGCGGCCGCGGGAAAACTGGAGAAGCGTTCACGTCTTGAGATTGTAGAATAAGCATGACTCGAACCGGTATTGCTGCCGGAGACTTCATTCTGCTGGGAAAAATAACCAGGCCCCATGGTATCCGGGGCGAAGTGAAGGTCCATCCGTATTCCGGTCTCCCTGAAAATTTTCTGCGTTATAGCGAAATTTTCATCGGAACGGCCGACAGGGATGAGAGGATACCGTACACAGTTGAACATTGCCGGATTCAGGGCAGGTCGGTCCTGCTGACCTTGACCGGCTGCCGTGACCGCGACCGGGCGGAACTCCTTGCCGGCAAGGAAGTCTGGCTCAGGCGCGGGGACTTGCCGGAGCCGGACGAAGACGAGTTTTACCTCATTGACCTGATCGGCAGGCGGGCGGTGACCGACGACCACCGGATTCTGGGCAGGATAACGGGCATACTTGAGACCGGCGCCCATGACATCCTGTCGGTGACCGACGACGGGCGCGAGTACCTGATCCCCCTGCGGAAGGAATTTATTGTTGAAATTGCCGATCAGGAAGTGGTGCTGAAACTGCCTCCCGGGCTGCTTAAAATGAACGGATGATGCCCGGCCAGGCGGATGCTGTTTGACATACTGACAATATTTCCCGAGCTGTTCAGGTCTCCTTTTGAAGAAGGGATCCTGCGGCGGGCCGTTGCGGCCGGGAAGATCCGGGTCAATCTGCACAATATCCGGGATTATGCCACGGACAGGCACCGGATGACCGATGACCGCCCTTTCGGCGGCGGCGAGGGCATGATCATGAAACCGGAGCCCCTGGCGGCGGCCCTGGATGATGTGCAGAGCAAGGGAGAACGGGGCAGGGTTGTCCTCCTGTCGCCCCGGGGTGAGCGGTACGATCAAAAGACGGCGGCGCGTTTTGCCGCCTGTGCCAGGCTGATCCTGGTCTGCGGTAGATACGAAGGAGTGGACGAGCGCATTGCCCGCTGCTGTATTGACGAGGAAATATCCATCGGAGATTATATCCTCACCGGCGGCGAACTGGGGGCCATGGTCATTGTCGATTCGGTCGCCCGATTGATTCCGGGCGTTCTGGGATCTGAGCACTCGGCCAGAAACGACACCTTCAGCCGCGGTCTGCTCAAGCATCCGCAGTATACCAGGCCCAGGGAATTCAGGGGCATGGAGGTTCCTGAGCTCCTGCTGAGCGGCGATCATGCCGCGATAGAAAGGTACCGCTTTGTCCAGTCGGTGCGGGAAACGCTTCGGAGACGGCCGGACCTGCTGGCCGGGGTCAGGATTACCCGGACCGAACAGAAGCTCTTGCAGAAGGCGGGTTTGCTGGAGGAGGCGACTGCGGCGGGGATGATCCATGAATGAGGTCCCGCCCCACCGGCTTGATGTGGCCCTGATCCATTACCCGGTCAACAATCGGGGCGGCGAGGTAATCGGTTCGGCGGTCACCAATCTGGACTTGCACGACATCGCCCGGGCCGGAAGGACCTACGGGGTTGACGCCTGCTGGATCGTCACTCCCTATGACGATCAGCAGCGGCTGGCGGAAGAGATTGTCCGCCACTGGACGGAGGGATACGGCGGTACAGTTAATCCCGATCGCCGGGAGGCCCTGTCCCGGGTGCGGATATGTCCGGACCTGGAAGGGGTTTTGGCCGCGATGACCGCCAAATGGGGGATCCGGCCGCGGGTGCTGGCCACCTGCGCCCAGCCCCGACCGCGAACCGAAAATTATTCGGCGGTCCGTACCCGGCTGGCAGGAGGCGAACCGCTGCTGCTGCTGTTCGGCACGGCCTGGGGCCTGACAGCCGATGTCGTTGACGGGGCTGACGGCGTGCTGCCCCCGATTATGGGGAGGGGAGGGTTCAACCACCTTTCGGTGCGTTCGGCCGTCGCCATTATCCTGGACCGACTGCTGGGAGAGTAGACCGGCCCGGGAGCTGGCAGGTCCGTCGGGGCGAGGCCGCGAGCCCCGACTCAAAGCCGTGGAAATTGTTGGAGTTCGCGAGAGCTCACTCCAACCTGCGCGACTGATCTGTCGTTATGTTATTCAGAAGTACGAGGTTATCCGGCAATCTATCCGGATTCGCCGGCCGGACTCTTGGCATATGGTTGCCGGTAAGCCGGCATGAGGTTATACTACTCTGGGATGGAGTGGAGGCATCCCTCGGGCAGGTCCCGTAAAGCGAGAATATGGCGATGAATATTATTGACAAGATAGATATGGAGCAGATGCGGTTCGATCATCCGGCTTTTCGTCCCGGCGACACCATCAAGGTCTATATTCGCATCATCGAGGGTGACAAGGAGCGGGTCCAGATTTTTCAGGGCGTTGTCCTGAAGCGCCAGCGCGGCAACATGGATGCCACCTTTACCGTTCGCAAGATATCCAACGGTGTCGGGGTGGAAAAAACCTTTGCCCTCCATTCTCCTAGGATAGAGAAAATCGAACTGGTGACCCGCGGTAAAGTCCGGCGCTCCCGGCTGTATTATATGCGCCAGCGCCGGGGCAAGGCTGCCCGCATCAAGGAGCGCGGCATCAACTGATTTGCAGTTGGTGGAATTTTTCCCCCGGAGGTCCAAAGCGTTGTGGCGAAACAAAAACGGCTTTGTCCCTCTGTTCCCTCGTTTTTCGGCAGCCCCGAAGATACCTTTGCCTTTGAGCGCGCTCTGATCCGGACCGGCCACGCCTGCGTGGCCGGTGTGGATGAGGCCGGCCGCGGTCCCCTTGCCGGACCTGTTGTCGCAGGTTGCGTCGTTCTGCCTGAAGATTGCGAATTCCATCGATTCAAGGATTCCAAGCAACTGACCAAGGCCGACCGGGAAGCCCTGTTTGATCTGTTGCATGCGTGCGGGGCCGGCATCGGATATGCCGTGGTGTCGAACGAGGAAATAGACCGGATCAACATCCTCCAGGCTTCCCTGCGGGCCATGGCAGGAGCCATGACGGACTTGTCATGCCGGTCGGGCCTCAAGCCTGATTTCCTCCTGGTGGACGGCACCATCACCGTTCCCGTAAACCTGCCTCAACAAACCCTGATCAAGGGTGAGTCAAAAAGCGCATCCATAGCCGCGGCCTCGATCATAGCCAAGGTCATCCGGGACCGGTTGATGGTCGACTATCACCACCGGTTTCCCGAATACAATTTTCTGGACAACAAGGGCTACCCGACTGAGGAGCACCGCCGGTGCATAGAGGTCCATGGTCCTTGTCCCATTCATCGCCGGACCTTTAAAGGGGTGCGGGAGCATCTGGAAAAACGAATGGAGAAGTGGAGACCACGACAGACCGGACTGTGGTGATTTCCCGGAGATGCCTGGAAAGTCGGCATATCAGAAGTCAGAGGCCGGAGGACAGAAGCCAGAAAGAGTTTGCAGCTTCGCTGTAGGTTATTGCCGCTGATTGAAATCGTTATCGGGATCGGGATCGAATGCTGATTGCAACAGAGCCGCCGCAACTCCTCACATTTCCGGAAAACGGGTAAGGAGTGAAAATGTTTTCTCTGTTCAGAAAACAGATGCCTTCGCAGGATGATATCGGCGACAATGTCGGTCAAAGCGGGGAGGACATCGCGGTCTCTTTCCTGCGGAACCGGGGATACACCATCCGGGGCAGGAATTACCGGAAGCGGTTCGGGGAGATAGATATCATTGCCGCCATCGGCGATACGTTGGTTTTTGTCGAGGTCAAGACCAGGACCTCCACCTATTGCGGCATGCCCTTTGAAGCGGTTGATTACAGGAAACGCCGGCGCATGGTCAAAGCCGCCCTTGATTATCTCAGTTCCCACCGGCTGGTCGACCGGCCGGCCAGGCTTGACGTGATCGGTGTGCTGCTCTCTCCGGGCCGGCCGCCGGAGATCGATCACATCATCAACGCCTTTGATCTGGACGGATAGGGGGAATACTCCGTGGAACAGGTGCTCGGCATAACCATGGGCTGCCCGGTGGGAATCGGCCCGGAAATCATTCTCAAATTTTTTGCCGATTCTCCGAAGAAAGACGGCTTTCTGCCCGTGGTGCTCGGAGACACCGGTGTTCTGCGCCGGACAGCCTCAGAACTCGGCCTGGCCGTAGAAATCGTTGCCTGGGAACCGGGCCGATCGATGCCGCCCGGTTCGATCCCGGTCCGCGACCTCTCCGCCCTCCCCCTTGACAGGTTGCGCTGGGGCAGCCCTGACGCCGAAACCGGCAGGGCGATGGCCCGGTATATCGAGGAGGGAGTAAGGATGATCCTGGCCGGCGAACTGGCCGGAATCGTTACCTGCCCGATCACCAAGAAAGCTCTGCATCTGGCCGGCTATCCCTACCCCGGTCATACAGAAATGCTGGCAGATCTGTGCGGAGCAGGGCAGTACATCATGATGCTGGCCGGCAGCCGCCTGCGCGTGGCACTGGTGACGATCCACGAACCTCTCCGCCGGGTCCCGGAATTACTCACCGAAGAGAAGATCGGGCAATGCATTGCAATGACCGCCAGGGCCCTGGCGGTCGATTTCGGGATAAGCAGACCGCGAATAGCCGTGGCCGCGTTGAATCCGCACGGGGGAGAGCAGGGCATGTTCGGCCGGGAAGAACAGGACATGATTGCCCCCGCGGTGCGGCGCAGCTCCGGCGAATACGTGGCGAGCGGCCCCTGGCCTCCGGATACCGTTTTTTACCGGGCCGCGGCCGGGGAATTTGATGCCGTGATCGCCATGTACCATGACCAGGGATTGATCCCCTTCAAACTCCTTCATTTCCGGGACGGAGTCAATGTCACCCTTGGCCTGCCCATTGTCAGAACCTCCGTGGATCACGGGACAGCTTACGATATCGCCGGCCAGGGGAAAGCGGACTGTTCAAGCCTGCAGGCTGCCTTCGCCCTTGCCGCCCGGATAGTCCGCAACAGAAAACAAAGAGGGAGTTGATGAACGGCGGAAACAGAGGTATTCTGATTGCCATGGAAGGAATAGACGGAACCGGCAAATCAACTCAGCTCGCTCTGCTGGGCCGGTATTTGCGCGGCAGGGGTTTTCCGGTCATCGAAACCCGTGAACCCACCAACGGTCCTTACGGGCGCAAAATCAGGGAGCTGTATGTCGATCGCGGCAAATACAGCGTGGAACAGGAGCTGGAACTGTTTGTCGAGGACCGGCGGCAGCATGTCCGCGAGGTTATCGAGCCCGCCCTTGCCAGTGGTCATATCGTCCTGACCGACCGGTACTATTTTTCGACCGCCGCCTACCAGGGAGCGGCGGGCATAAACCCGGATGAAGTCTTCGCCAGAAACAGTTTTGCTCCCCGGCCCGATCTGGTCATCGTGTTGACCATGCCCCCGGAAATCAGCCTGATCAGGATCAGGGAGTCGAGAGGCGATCAATTGAACGACTTTGAACAGGAGGACCAGCTGCGGCGCGTTGCCGGACTGTTTGAATCCTTCGATGACCCATCCATCAGGAGAATAACCGCCGATGCCCCGCTGGAAGCCGTTGCCCTGGAAATAAGGAAAACGGTGGATTCTCTGCTGCAGGAAAAACAATACTCTTGTCTGCCCGCATGAAAGGTTTGCCCGCAATATTCGGATTGGTGGTGCTGTTCCTGTTGCATGCAGGTGTTACGGGTTGCCAGCCCGGCAACCTGGCGGTAACGGCAGACCCCGGCGGAAACGCAGTGGAGGCCGCAGTCGAAGCCCCGGTCGAAGAGCCGGATTACGGATGCGCCTATTTCTATTTCCTCTGGGGCCGGCAGGCCGAACTGGCCATGCAGTTCCCCGAGGCGCTGGAAGCGTACGAGAAAGCCCTGATCTGCGATCCCAACGCCGATTACATCATTCGCAAAATCCCGGTTATTCTGCTGCGCATGGGCAGGGGTGATGATGCCGTTTCCATCCTGCAGGAATATCTGGAAAAGAAACCCCTGGCGGCGGGAGTCAGAATGCTCCTTGCCAGGGTCTATATTGCCCTGAACCGGAACCAGGATGCGGCGGAACAGTACAGAACCATCCATCAGCAGGATCCGGAGGAAATCGGGTCCCTGATGCTCCTGAGCGAACTGTACCTTAACCAGGGCAACCTGGGAGAAGCGGAAAAAGCCCTGCAGCAGGTTTTGTCGGTCAACCCGGATTCCTATCCCGCCCGTGTCCTGCTGGCCCGGATTTATCTGAGCATCAAGGAGTATGACCGGGCCCTGGACCAGTATGACAGGGCGTTGGCGCTGAGCTGGTCCACCGACCTGCTGCTGGAAAAAAGCGATGTCTACCGGCTGCAGGAAAAATACGATGAGCTGATCGACATCTACCGCGAGATACTGCGGGTCGATCCGGGCAATGAACGAGTGATTCTCGGCCTGGTCAACTTTCTGTTGGTTGCGGAACGGGAGGACGAAGCCCTGGCCGAATTGAACAGGTTCAAGGAAAGGTCGGCTGATCCGGCCGGCGTGGATATCTCCATGGCCCGGCTTTATGCCAGGCTGGAAAAATTTGATCAGGCCATCGACATCCTGCGCGGGTTCCTGCTGAAGGAGAACTCCACCGATGCCCGCTACCTGCTGGCTGTCATCCTCACGCAGAAGGAGCAGTACGAACAGGCGTTGACAGAGCTGCGGATGATACCCCGGGATGCCGAGGAATATGAAAACTCCGTGATTCTGCAGGTCCGCATCCTCCGTTTCCTCGAACGGCCCGAGCAGGCGGTGGAGCTTCTGGAGAAGGCCGTCCAGGACGCGGAAACCCGCAGCCCGGATATGTATGTCATGCTGGCGGCGCTCTATCAGTTGCAGGATCAGACCGATCTCGGCCGCCGGACGTTTGACCGCGCCCTGCTGGCTTTTCCCGAAAACGAAGACCTGCTGTATGAATACGGTATTTTTCTCGATACCGCGGGCAGACGCGATGAGGCTATTTCCATCATGGAGGAACTGATCAGGCGTCAACCCGAACATGGAGAGGCCCTGAACTATGTCGGCTACACCTGGGCCGACAAAAGCATCAACCTCGACAAGGCGCTGGAATACATTGAGCGGGCCGTACAGCTCAAACCCGACAACGGCTATATTCTGGACAGTCTCGGCTGGGTGTATTATCGCCTCGGACGCAACCAGGAAGCACTGGAGGTTCTGCAGGAAGCCGTCCAGCTTTCACCGGACGACCCCACTATATGGGAACATCTGGGAGACGTCTATCTGGCGCTGGACCGCGAGGAGGATGCCCTGGAAACCTATCGAAAAGCGATCGGCCTGTTCAACGGAGATTCCAAGGCCGGAAAGGCCCTTCAAGAAAAGGTCAACCTTCTCGAGAACCGGGAACGGAAGTGATAAATCATCCCTGGACCCGGCGATTTGTCCTGGTGCTGCTTGTCTGTTGTCTGGTCATCTCGGGCTGCGCCGGCAAGCTGCCCCGGACCCGTCACCTGACGGTATCGGAGAGGGAGAAGGCCCTGACTCTGTTTGACCGGTTCATGCAGAACCGCTGCAACGGAGCACTCGACGCTGATGTGACCCTGGAAATGCGGCTCCTCGGCAAAACCGAGAAGGTCCCGGGCATGCTCCAGGCCCTGCCTCCCTCGTATCTCCGCTACGCCGCCGTTGACCCCCTGGGAAGATCCCTGGCCGTCGTGGTGACCGACGGCTCGACCTTTACCATGGTGGACAACCGCAATGCCGAGGCGGTGATTGGCCCCGTCGATTCCTCCTTCTGGAATGAATTTGTTCCCGCCGGCATCTATGTTGAAGATATTATCCCCTGGCTGCGCGGCAGGTTGTCGGACCAGGACGTGAGGATCACCGATGTTCACGGGGACATGGATGATCCCGCGCTGGTCTGGCTGCTGTCGGAAACGAGTGACGGCTTGCGGCATGAGATAGGATTTGATCCTGCCGAAGGGGTCATTCACCGTCACATCCTGAAAAACCACGACAATGGCGCCGTTGTGCTCGATGTTCGCTATTCACGGTACGACAACGGGGATGAACAATGTCCCGTGCCCCGGGAACTGGTGGTGGAAGGCAAATCGATTACCGGAACCCTGACCATCCGTTTTGACCGGATTTTTCATGATTCCACCTTTTCTCCTGGGATATTTCAACTGGATCTGCCGGATCACTACACGGTCACTGAGGTGGAGTGAGGGACCGTCCCGCGGCCGAACGGTTTTTTTACGATTCGGTGTTCTCCGTCTTTCCCCGACAACGGACAGGCGTCTTCCACGCCTGCCGACCAAAACCCGACAGCTTGGCGATAATCGTTAATCCCCTCCCTCTCGCACTATCCTGAAGAGCGCAGTGAATTTTTTTTATTGACAGGGAATGATTGATGTCTGTATATTCATGTTCAAATGTATCAATATCAAACAAATGAACATCGGAGGAGACCATGAAAAAGTATTTTATGTCGCTGGTTCTGGTTCTGCTGCTGGCCGTCGCTGCCTATGCGGGAGTGAACATCAACACCGCCGGGGTGGAAGAGCTGCAGTCCCTGCCGGGCATCGGTCAGTCCAAAGCGGAAGCGATTGTCAAGTACCGCGAGGAAAACGGGAACTTCAAAACGGCGGAGGACCTGATGCAGGTCAAGGGCATCGGCTCAAAGGTTTATGAAAAGATCAGCGCCCAGGTCGAGGTAGGGAAGTAGTTGTTTTTTTGCGCGCGCGACCGGTTTGCAGTTGCGCCGGTCGCGCGTTGCATTTATCATGCGGTCCATGTATGAACGGAATGGAGAATACTCCGAAAGCCTCATGGTTCATTTCCGTCGGGCCGAGGGTCTGCGAAAGGAATCACTGGACCTTCACTCCCTGGATTTAAATGCCAGGCAGATAGCCGATCTGGAACTGCTGCTCAACCGGGCCCTGTATCCGTTGACCGGATATATGTCCAGGGAGGATTACGAAAGCGTCGTAGAGAACATCCGGCTTGCAGACGGAACCGTCTGGTCCCTGCCCATCTGTCTCGATGTCCGCGAAGAGGTTGCAGCCACCCTGCAGCCCGGCCAGAAGCTGGCCCTCAATGATCAGGAGGGCTTTCTGCTCGCCGTCATGACCGTTCAGCAAGTCTGGCAGCCGGACAAGGGGAAGGAGGCCGCGCTGGTCTACGGCACGGACAATCCGTCAGTTCATCCCGGCGTACAGCAGTTGATGAACCAGGTGCACGGATGGTACGTGGGAGGTCCGGTCGAGGGAATCAGCCTGCCGTTACACCATGATTTCCGGGATCTGCGTCTGACGCCGTCCGAGACGCATCGACGTTTCACCCAGTACGGCTGGCGCCGCGTTCTCGGTTTCCACACCGAGGAATATCTGCATTGCGCGCATCGGGAAATGGTCCTGGCCGCGGCCAGGGAGATCGGGGCGAGTATCTTCCTCCATCCGGTGGTGGGGCTGGAATCTCCCGGAAGTCTTGACCACTACACCCATGTCCGTTGTTATCTGGCATTTGTCAATAAATTCCCCAAGAACATGATCATGCTCGGCCTGACTCCCCTGGCCGAACGGTGGGCCGGGCCCCGTGAAGCGCTCTGGCACGCCATAATCCGCAAAAATTTTGGCTGCAGCCACTTCATGGTTGCCGACGACCATGGCGATCCATTTGCCGGGACATCCATGGATCTGTTTTATCCTCGCCACGCCGCCCAGGAGTTGGTTGCGAAATACAGCGCCGATACGGGCATCGAGATGATCCCCCAGGAACGGATGGGTTATCTCGAAGACAAGGCCCGCTATGTCTTTCTCAAGGACGTCAACGGACAGGCCGTAAAGGATATTTCCTCCAGGGAACTCCGGCACCGTCTGGAATGGAATCTCGATATTCCCGAATGGTTTTCCTATCCCGAAGTGGTCGCCGAGCTCCGCAAGTCCTTTCCGCCCCGGTCAAAACAGGGCTTCACAATTTTCCTCACCGGCCTGTCGGGCTCCGGCAAGTCAACCATAGCCCGGGTCCTGATGGTTAAGTTCATGGAAATGCGGGATCGCCCGGTGACCTTGCTGGACGGCGATATCGTCCGCAAGAATCTGTCATCGGAGCTGACCTATTCCAGGGAGCACCGCAATCTGAACGTGACCAGAATCGGTTTTGTTGCCAGCGAGATTACGAAAAACGGCGGCATCGCCCTGTGCGCTCCGATTGCACCGTATGAGGAATCCAGGCAGGCCAACCGGGAGCTGATCAGCCGTTACGGCGGATATATCGAAGTGTATGTTTCAACCCCCATCGAAGTTTGCGAACAACGCGATCGCAAGGGGCTGTACGCCAAGGCCAGGGCAGGGAAAATCAAGGGAGTCACCGGCGTGTCCGATCCCTATGTACCCCCGACCAATCCCGAACTGACCATCGACACCACCAACTTGACACCGGCCGAGGCCGTCCAGGAAATTCTGCTGTATCTTGAAGAGCAAGGTTACCTCAGGTAAATTTCGGGTTGCAAACGGAAGGCTCGATTTTCCCTTTTTCCGGGCGGGTCACCGGAGACTTTCCCTTGTCGTCGAGGATTGATCAATTTTTTCAGCGAGCAGAGCCGTGAAGGAAATTCCCCTGAACGAACGAATCATTTTTGCCCTTGACTTCGCCGACGCCCAATTGGCCGAACAATGGGTTCGAAAGCTGGACAGTCATGTCCGTTTTTTCAAGGTAGGACTGCAGCTTTTTCTGGCCGGCGGCTGGCCGGTCATCGATGCCATCACTGCCCGCGGCTGCAAGGTCATGCTGGATCTCAAGTTCTTCGATATTCCTGAAACGGTTCATCTTGCCGTACAACAGCTCCGTAACCGGGGTGTGTCTTTTGCCACCGTGCATGGCAACCGGCCGATTATCGAGGCGGCTGTGGCGGACAAGGGCGACCTGAAGGTGCTGGCCGTTACGGTGCTGACCAGTTTTGATGAATCGGACATGGTGGAGATGGGCATGACCAGGCCGGTACGGGACCTGGTGCTGCTTCGCGCCCGCAAAGCCCTGGAACTGGGTTCTGACGGCGTGGTCTCTTCGGCCCTCGAGGCAGGGCCCCTGCGCGATGATCTTGGCGGTAATTTCCTGGTGGTGACGCCGGGCATCCGACCCGGTCTCAACCGGGACGTGGAACAGGACGACCAGAAGCGGGTGGCCACCGCCCGGCAGGCGATCATCGACGGTGCCGATTATGTGGTCATCGGCCGGCCCATCAGCACCGCGCCGGATCCGGTCAGGGCAGTGATTGCCATCCAGAAGGAGATCGCCGAAGGCCTCGCCGTATCCGGCTGATGAAAGGAGTCGGCAGTCATCAGTCAGCAGTCGGCAGTTTGAGGTTTGAAGCCTCCCGGCTTGTCGGCTTGACGAACCTAACAGGCTGACAGTCAATTGATATTTGGACACGTGTTAATCTCCTCATTCGTCCCCGCAGCGCGGGGTGGGGCGTTGCCGACTGCCGACTGATAACAGCCGACTCACGGCGAAGCCGTGCCTTTGCTCCCCCGCTGCACGACCATCATGGCCGGGACGATGATCACCACGCCGATGATGGTTCGCAATGGCGGTAGTCCCTGGCCGAAAAACCAGTCGATGGCCAGGACCAGGGGTGGGTACAGGTAACTGTAGGCCATGACCCGGGTCGGACCGAGTCGCAGCGTGGCAAACTGGGTCAGGAAAAATGTGACCATGGTGCAGAATACCGCCAGGTAAACTATTCCCGCCCAGACCTGCACCGGCACGGCGCCCCAGTCAATCGCCGGCAAACGGTGCAGGCCGAGCAGCAGCAGCCAGATCGATCCGGTGGCCATCACCCAGAAGGTCATCACCACCATGGATTCGCCCCGGTGCAAAAGTTTGACCAGGGGCGTATATGCAGCCATGAACAGGCAGCCGACAAAAAAAATCAGGTCGCCCCTGCCCAGATCCATGGCCAGCAGCCTGTGGATATCCCCCCTGAAGATAACCCAGAGCGCACCGGTCATGGCCAGAGCCAGGGCAATGAGCCGGTACCGGCCCAGCCGCTCCCGCAGAAGCACGGCACTGTACATCCCCGATATTCCCGGAACCAGGGTGAAGATGACACTGGTATTGAGGGCCGTGGTTGACCGCAGAGCCGCGAACATGAGCCAGAAAAAAACGACCAGGGCGGCGCTGATCAGGGAATAGCGGCCCAGATCCGGGAGGGAGGGCCTTGGCGTACCGCTCCGCCGGGCGACCAGGGGAAGAAAGAGCAGGGAGGCCAGGACGAAGCGGACCAGGGTCAGGATGAGCGGGTCAAGCCCGGCGGCAATGGCCTTGCCCACCGTAAAGGAAGTGGACACCAGGGTGGCCGCCGTCAGCATCAGGAAGTGGACCAGCCAGGTCGGCGGCGCAGTCCGGGTGCCCGTGGCCCGGGTCATGCCACTGCTTCGATCAGGAGTGGGTGCAAGGTAGTGTTGCTGGCCAGGATTTCACCTTTGAAGGGACTGTACTGCTGACCGTTGAAATCAGTCACGGTGCCGCCCGCTTCTTCAACCAGCAGCCAGCCGGCTGTAGTGTCCCAGGGTTTCAGGCCTGTTTCCCAGAATCCATCCAGTCTGCCGCAGGCAACGTAGGCCAGGTCGACCGCCGCCGCGCCCATGCGGCGGATGTCCCGGACTTTGGGCAACACGCTTCTTGTCTGCCCGATCACCTGGTCCAGGTGCTTGCGGATGTCATAGGGAAAGCCGGTCGCAACCAGGGCCTGGACGAGGAATTCGGTCCGGGTGACCTGAATCCGGTGATCATTGAGCCAGGCGCCGCCTCCTCTGGTTGCACAGAACAGTTCATCCTGCAGGGGGCAATAGGTGACGCCGGCCAGGGGTTTTCCCCCGTCCAGCAGGCCGATGGAGACGGCGAAGATGGGTATGCCGTGGGCAAAGTTGGTGGTGCCGTCGAGGGGATCGATGATCCAGGTTCGCTCATCTTTGTCCATAAGGCCCTGATACGATTCTTCCGCCATCACGGCGATGCCCGGTGCGTCTTCATCCAGTGAGGCGATAATGGCGGTTTCCGCTGCCAGATCGGCTTCGGTCACCAGGTCGATTTCACCTTTCATTCTGATGGTATGGGGCTTGGCATACAGTTCTCTTATGATCGTGCCCGCCGTCAGCGCCGCCCGGGCCGCCGCCAGCAGCAGGGTCTGCAGTTCCCGCGACGGCGCGGCTTTCAGCGTATTGGTCAAACGGTTCATATGGTTCCTTTGTATCAATATGTGATTATGTGCCTGTCCAGCTGCACCGGTATGTTCGCTGGCGCGCCCCTGACCGTTCACCATGTCCCCCGGCAAAGCAGGGAATCACCAGGCTGCCAACTGCCGACTACTGACTGCCAACTCCCGGCGCAGCCGGGACCATCACATCCCCAGATCGTCGGAAATTTCCTGCATGGCCTGCAAGGCCAGATCGCAGAATTCGCTGATTTCCAGGCCGATGAGCTCGCATTCGCGGATAATCTCCCGGTCGGCGCCTTTGGCAAAGGCCTTTTCCTTGAACCGCTTGCGGACCGATTTCTGCTTGACCGAAGCGAGTTTTTTGTCCGGGTGGACCAGGGCCGCAGCTGTCACCAGACCGGTCACCGTCTCGCCGGCGGCAAGGGCATGATGAAAAACGGTGTGACGCTTGAGGCCGTGTGCCTTTTCGTTGTGCATCCGGACCGCATCGATGATTTCTCCATCAATGCCATGCTCTTCCAGAACCAGGACCGTTTCCGTGGTATGCACCGCCAGGTCGGGTTGGTGTTCCACGTCAAGGTCATGGAGCAGTCCGGCAAGCCCCCACTTGTCTTCATTTTCCTGCAGCCTCCGGGCAAGTGCCCGCATAACCGCCTCGGCGGCCAGGCAGTGTTTGATCATATTCGGATTGGCGATGTATCCGTTGAGCAGGGCAAGGGCCTCATCCCTGCTGATGCCGAATTGTTCGTAGTTCATGGGAATTTCCGTTTGCCGATTGGATGATCCGGGTTGTCTTTCAACGTTCCAACATACCATTGATCAGCCGGCCCGGCAAGCGTGCCGGTCAGCCGGCTACGCCGGGTACAGGGTGCAAGGTGGGATGTAAAGCTGGTCAAAAGATCTTCTGGACCACGCAAAAGAATTCAGTCTTCGGTTTTCCAGACGGCAAGAGCTTCCCTGTACACTTTGCCGCGCGGCAGGTTGAGGTCTTCGCTGATTCTTCCAACGGCATCCTTCAAACTCATGCCGGGTTGCTTTTTATACCATGAAAGGAGTTCGCGTAAATTATCGGGGGGTTGTTCGTTCGACTCGCCGGGCGGAAAAATAATAAAGACCAGTTCGCCGCGTATGCTGTCCCCGATCTGCGTGAGAATTTCGCTCAACCTCCCCCGGAAGCAGTTTTCATGGAGTTTGGTCAGCTCCTTGAAGAGCATGGCCCTGCGGTCGCCGAAAACCGCCTGGCAGAGCTTCAGGGAGCTTGCGATGCGGCGCGGCGATTCATAGAAAACGAGAGGATAGGGGAGGGTGGCCAGACGTTGGAAGAATTTCTCCCGCATCCCTTTTTTAACCGGGGGAAAGCCGCCGAAAAAGAACCCGTTCGTTTCCAGTCCGGCAACGGAGACGGCCGCGATCAGTGCGGAAGGGCCCGGAACAGGGATGACCGGTATATCCGCCGCCCTGGCTTCACGAATCAGGACGGCGCCGGGATCGGACAGGGAAGGGGTGCCTGCATCCGTGACCAGGGCGATATCCAGCCCGTTCTGCAGTTTTTTCAGCAGCCGTGCGGTCTTCAGCTGCTCCTTTTCCCGGTAATAGCTGGTGAGGGGGGTAGAGATGCCAAGGTGGCTGAGCAGTTTGACGGTATGCCTGGTATCTTCACAGGCAATCAGGGAGACATTTTCAAGAACCCGTCTGGCCCGAAGCGTGATGTCCTCAAGGTTGCCGATGGGTGTGGCAACAACATACAGTCTGCCGGAAGTGATGTTTTCGTTCACGTGTTTTGCTGGTCCGTTCTCCATTGTGTCAACTGCAGAAGGTGTCCGGTCGGGGACGGACGGGAGATTTCTCAATGTATTCTGGATACAGGCAGGATGAAACTCTTTCCCAGCGGGCGGCAATCAATTTTGCACTCCGAATAATATTTCGTACCATCTTTTACCTACCGACTCAAACAATAAAAACAGGAAAAGGGGAGGGGGAGCAGGAAGCGGGAGGGGAAAGCGGAAAGGAAGTTTGCAGCTTCGCTGTCGGCGAAACTTGGTGCCCTTTCCCCACATCCCGCGCCCTTCCCCCCGGCGCAGCCGGGAAACTCCAGACTGCCGACTGCCGACTGCCGACTCCCCGGCGCAGCCGGGGCATTCCTGCCGGGCAAAAAAAAGCCCCCATGGGATGTGACCCATGGGGGCTTGGCAAAA
>Ga0209164_1000850_pt1 | contig 51137 bp, 44 predicted proteins | sample MTBNYHSulfiMetaG_FD_187458 | JGI IMG/M metagenome (GOLD analysis project Ga0209164, IMG submission 187458) | Enrichment culture microbial communities from rom New York Harbor, USA that are MTBE-degrading - MTBE-NYH (New York Harbor Sulfidogenic)... | ecosystem: Environmental > Aquatic > Marine >... | reverse complement strand
ATTTAGAGGCTATTAAGTTCTCTATCGATCATGGGGTAGGCAGCCGAGGTTCCTCAATTATCCTTGATCCAAATGGTAAGAAAATTCTTAAATCGTTGGATGAAAAATGGCGGATGGAACCAGAAGATGCATCCTACCGTAAGAAGATGCTCTGTACTCGGGTGGATACAGAAGGGAAAATCCATCATTTCTGGCGGGAGGTAAGGCCAATTCCACAATCCGAGCCTTGGTTTGAAACGGCTTGGTCAGATTTTAGAAATGGTGATATTTATGAATTTAAGGAAGATTAATTCTTAAAAGTAGATCGCCAAAATCACACCTTTTGGCGGATTTTAATCAGGAACCTCAGCTTTGGGCATACGGCGTAAATTTTCACCAATGAATTCATCAGAGGGATTAGTGCAACCTGCCACTGGCAGCCTTGCCAGTCTGGAGCGTCGCTAAGAGGTTTTCCTAAAAAAAACCTGTTGATCAAAAGAACAACAGGAATTATTAAGATTCAAGGCCCATCTGTGTTCTTCTCTAAAGAATAGAACACAAATGGGTACTAGAAGAATTTATTGTGCCGCGGCCTGAATTCCGGCTTTTAACCGGGCAAGACGCTCAGGTTTGGCAGCTACGAACTTTTCGATGCCTTTCAGCAACCACTCCGGAGACAGATGGGCTTCGTCACCTCATCTCTTTTGCAGTGAGTTTGTTTCATCTATAAAATAAATTTCTTCTACTTTGCCAATTTTGTCACTTGTATTTTAACAATCTAACATTTGCCTATTGACAAAATATTAAAAAGGTATATACTGTCAATTATATTATACTGATATATCAATTATATATCTTAGATATATAATATGACCTTAAGAAAAATCCAAAAATGAAAGGAGATGAGCTAGAAAAGATATTTATTGCACGAATTGTAGTATTAAATATAAAAAAATAAAACGGAGGATCAAAAATGAAAAAATTCTTGCCCGTCATTACGCTTTTAATTGTAGCAGGTCTCTTTTTAGTTTCCTGTCAGCCTGCTGCGACGGTTGCCGAAGAAGTAGCTCCTGCTGAGGAAGCTGCTATTGTCGAAGAGGAAGCTCCAGTTGAAGAAAAACCAGAGATCAAGGTTGCATTGAGCAATTCTTTCCTGGGAAACTCCTGGCGCATTGAAATGATCAAGATCTTTGAAGCCTATGCAAAGCAGCTAAAGGATAAGGGAGTCATCGTGGATTATTATGCGTCCACTAGCAATGATGATGCGCAAGCGCAGATCAATGATGTACGCAACATGATCGCCAATGGCTACAATGTGATCTTGATTGATGCTGCCTCACCTACCGCGCTGGCTCCAGTACTTGAAGAAGCTGCTGCTCAAGGTATTGTGGTTGTATCTTTTGACAATGTTGTCTATTCGGATAATACATACAGTATCGCAGTCGATGGCGCTGAATTTGCCAAAGGTCAGGCAGAATGGCTTATGAATGAAATTGGGGGTGAGGGTAATATCTTCCTGATTAGAGGACGTGCTGGTGCGCATGATGATGAGGTTCGATGCGCTGCTTATGATGAAGTTTTAGCAAAGTATCCTGATGTCAAAATCATCGGCGACGGTTATGGTGGCTGGGACTTTGGAACAACAGCTCAATTAATGAACGACCTGCTTGAGGCTAATGCAGGTACAAAGTTGGATGGAATTCTCATGCAGGGTATGGGCGAGGTTGCTGTTGTAGAAGCCTTGATCCAACATGGTTTCGATCCTGCTACAGTACCGTTCACTGGTGAATGGACCAATGGTTATTTCCGTGTGATTACTGAACATGACTTGAATGTCTATGTAACCGGTGTGCCTCCTTATCTTTCCGCGATGGCATTGGATATTGCATTAGATGTTATTGCCGGAAAAGAGGTTGAACGTAATCAATTGCTGCCACCCCCTGTAATTGCTGCGGAAGATGCTGAAAAATGGTATATTCCAACCCAACCGGATGAATTCGTTTCTGCTTTTACCGATGAAGCGAATACTTGGAATTTGAAGTTGGAAGATGTTGTTGTCGAATAAATACATTTCGAGAGATTAGTATAATAACGGGGATTGGAAAAATCTTATGATGAAAAAGATTTTTCCTTCCCCTTTACTTTTTAAATAGCCTTAAGCATATTGAGAATGGAAAATGGCAGAAAAACAAACCCCAATACTCTCTGCAAAAAAAATATGTAAACGTTTCGGTGGCGTACAGGCACTGAAGGAAGTGGATTTTGAATGCTACCAAGGTGAAGTCCATGCATTGATCGGTGAGAACGGTGCAGGAAAAAGCACGCTGGTAAAAATCTTATGTGGAGTGGTTGTTCCTGATCAGGGTGATATTTTCTTTAGAGATCAAAGAATCGATATTAAATCCCCATCAGATGCAGCAAAATTAGGGATTGTCTCTGTTTTTCAGGAATTATCTCTTGTGCCAGATTTATCTGTTGCAGAGAATATATTCCTTGGTTATGAACCTATTAACAAGTTTGGACAAATCAATTTTAAATTGATGCAACAGAAAGCCAATTATGTATTAGAAGAGTTAGGTTTTGATATTGATACACGCATTTTAGTAAAAAACCTTCCATTCGCTGACCAACAAATTGTTGAAATTGCCAAAGTTCTCTCAAAAGACCCTGAAATTGTATTATTGGATGAGGCTACATCTGCTTTAGGTGCTGATGAAGTTGAAAGATTATTCAATATAATCAGAGTTATTTCCCATGAAAAGAAAAAGACTGTAGTCTTTATTTCTCATAAAATGTCTGAATTGGGTTGTATAGCCGATTCGGCAACAGTTTTCAGAGATGCTCAGCATATTAGCACCTTCGGATGGGGAAAATATTCAGAAAGTGAAATAATAGATTTAATCGCAGGTCGTAAAATTGAAAGTGTTTTTCCCCAAAAAAAGGAAATCCATTCAAACTCTGATCCTGTTGTTGAAATTTGTGGGATTTGTTTAGAAAATAAACTTAGAGATATTTCATTCAATGTGAAACGTGGGGAGATCGTTGGTTTGGGGGGATTAGTTGGACATGGTCAGACAGAATTCCTGGATGTGCTTTTTGGTGCAAAAAAAATTGAACAAGGTATTCTAAAGATCAAGGGAAAGCAAGCATTTATTTCGAGTCCTAGAATTGCTATCAAATGCGGTATCGCATTGACACCTGCTGACCGCAAGAATGATGGACTGCTACTAACACGTTCTATCAAAGAGAACCTGGCTTTAATGACTCTGCAAAGACGCAGCCGTTTTGGATTAATCGACATCAAAAAGGAAAAAAAAGAAACAGAAAACACAATCAAGATGTTAACTATTAAAGTAAGCAATTCCGAGCAAATCGTAGGAACGCTCAGTGGTGGTAACCAACAGAAAGCTGTAATTGGAAAGATCCTACTGACAGATGCTGACATTTTCTTGTTTTCAGATCCAACAAGAGGAATTGATGTAGGTACAAAATTCGAACTTTATCAATTGATCCGACAGTTAGCGGATAGAGGTAAGGCGATTGTCTTTTATTCAACTGAGAATAATGAACTTTTAGGATTATGTAACCGTATTGTTGTGTTTAGGCAAGGAAGGATTTCATCAATTCTTGAAGGTTCTGATCTTAATGAATATAAAATACTCCGGTCAGCAATGGATATTCAATGCGAAGAGGTGCAAAATTGAAAAACAAGGGTTCACAGAGCACTTTGAAAATTTTCTGGGCGAAAAATCGAGAAACCATGATCGGATATACCTTTATGATTATTGTATTCGCGCTTTATATCAATGCTCAAATAAATTTTTTTTCACCTTACGGAATAAAATCAACATTTGACCAACTTCTTACTCTATTATATGCAGGCCTCGGTCAGACTTTTGTTGTATTGATCGGAGGTGTAGACTTATCAATCGGGTCCATGATTGCACTCTCCAACTCATTGGCGGTTGTCATTATGGTTCCTTTGGCAGATTACCTTGGAAGTGATTTGGGTGGGATCATAACGGCGATTGTGATTGTGTTATTAGCAGGAAGCCTTGCTGGTTTAATTAATGGTTTGCTTGTCGTTTATGGAAGACTACAGCCAATTATTGTGACCTTAGCAACCTCTTTCATATACACCGGGATAGGTATGTATTTGGTTCCCAAACCAGGTGGTTTAATTGTGAAAGGTTATTCACAAATAATGACCGGGAGCATTGGAGTTATACCAAAATCCTTTCTTTGGTTGGTGATTGCGTTAGTATTTATCTGGATACCGATTAGAAGATCAAGATTCGGGCAATCTATCTATGCCATTGGTGGAAATGAATACTCAGCATTTACTTCCGGTATTAATGTTCAAAAAACAAAACTGATAGTTTTCATGCTATCGGGTTTGTTTTGTGCGATGGCTGCACTATTGCTGACTTCATTTACAGGGTCTGGCGATCCTACCAAGTGCGAAACTTTTACTTTGAATGCTATTGCTGCCGTTGTGCTTGGTGGAACAAGTTTAGCAGGGGGTAGGGGAGGATTTGTTGGGACTATTGCAGGTGTGATTATATTTTCATTGATTTTAGGTTTGCTTGTTTTCTGGCGGGTACCTACTTTTTTTCAAGAAGCGGTGAAAGGTTCTATTCTGATATTTGCTTTATCGGTAGGTATACTTGAGAAGATAAAGTTTCACAAACGTTATTACCCTACCGAGGATTAAAAGATAATTCATGAAACAATCATACTAAGAGAATACGGATTAAGCATGACCACGATCATCAATAAAATAAAACTAAGTTTATCTGAAATGTACAAAAAATTATTTCAATCTCCCACCATGAAGATATATTTACTTGTGGTAATACTCTACTTTGCATCCTGTATTATCCAGCCAAATTATTTCTCGAGTTCATATGTAATGAGCACGCTGGTCCTAGCGTCATTTCTAGGTGTGTTGGCAATCGGGCAAACCTTAGCTATTTTGTTGGGTGGTATTGACTTATCTATTATTGTGACCTTCAATTTAGCTGCGGTGATTATCACAGCCAATGTGGATAACCAATATCAGATGTTGATAGTCTTCATGACTTTATTAATCAGTGCCGTTATAGGATTGATTAATGGTTTGGGTATTACATTGTTAAAGGTAACGCCGATTGTGATGACACTTGCGATGCAAAGCATTCTTACTACCACCCTCTATCTTTATACAAATGGGATGGCGCGGGGTAGATCACCTGATTGGTTGAGATTTATTTCCACAGAATCAATTGGTGGGATAAGAGTCATGTTTATCTTATGGATCTTAATTGCTTTTCTGATCTGGGTGCTGCTCAATCGTACTACTTTTGGACGACGTTTATACGGTTTAGGCAATAGTCCTAATGTGACCTTCTACTCGGGAATCAATAACAATATGATAACAATCATAGTATATATGCTTAGTTCTATTTGTGCTGGTTTAGCTGGCATGTTATATGCGGGATATCTTGGTCATGCTTATATTGGGATGGGATTATCTTTTTTGCTGCCAAGTATTGCAGCAGTAGTAATTGGTGGCACCTCTATCCTGGGTGGGAAGGGTGGTTATACAGGTACAATACCAGGCTCTATCATTCTATATATCCTAATAGGCCTTTTAACTAACCTAAATATAGAGGAGGCAGGAAGAAAGATAATAAATGGCTTGATTATTCTCATAGTTGTTCTGCTTTATAGGAAATTTGAGGAGAAATAATGTTCCCTTTAAGCCTTCTCTATTGTCAATGAAATGGAGTCTACTATGGATGATATAAAATCTTTGAAAAATCTCATTTCAGAATGCCAAGTGGTTGATCTTACGCATTCTATTTGTGATCAGATGCCAGCTGCACCAGGACATAATCCATTCCAACATATCATCTGGAATTCGCCAGAGCTTGGGGATCCTGCAAAAAGTTATCAAATTATTCTGAATGAACACACTGGTACGCATATTGACGCTCCTGGGCACTTCATTCAGGAAGGCTCAAGTGAAAACTTATGGATAGATCAAATTCCCTTGAAATCTTTATTTTGTTCTTGCAAGGTAATCAAACAAAGTGGTTTGCAAGGAGGAGAATCAATTAGTAAAACATACATTCAAAGTTGGGAGGATTCGAATAAAAAAATCCAAAAAGGAGATGGTGTGCTATTCCATACAGGTTGGGATCATTTATTTATGAGTTGTTGCGTAAATGGATTATATACTGACTCTTGGCCAGGACTTGGTGCAGATTCAGCAGATTATTTAATTTCAAAAGGAGTATCACTTGTAGGAATAGATACGGTTTCCATGGATTCCTCAGAAGCAAAGGAATTCCCCTCGCATAAAAAACTATTATCAAATAATATATATATATTTGAAAATTTAAATAATTTATTTAGGATTGATAAAGAATGTTTTCTGATAGCTTTACCATTGCCAATACAAAAAGGAACAGCTTCTCCAGTACGTGCAATTGCTTTTATCAATGATTGAATATAATTAACATAAAATAATAATTCGTATTGAACTATTAGTGACAAGAACAACGCATAATCTAGTATTCAAAAAGAATCGTGGTAGATCATTATTTTCTAGAAAAAAAATGAAAAAAGAAAAAGTTAGATCATTAAGTGAAAGTGCCTATAACCTACTCAAAGAGAGAATTGTGAATATGAGCGGCGGAAGCTATATTAGCGCGCGCCAATTCGCTCAGGAGATAGGAATGAGTTATACACCAGTACGAGAGGCATTTCTTCGCATGCAGCGTGAGGGAGCGCTCAAGCTAGTACCCAACGTAGGTTTTTTTGTGGAATCCATGGATATCATCGATTTGATCCAAATCTTCCAAGTACGCGAATGCATTGAAGTTTTTGTGCTTGAAAAGGTTTTTGAACATATTACCAAGGAACATCTAGAACGGATGAAAAAGCTGAATGATCTGCAACATGATGCTCTGGAAGCTGGGGATATTTATAAATATATGCAATTAGATGAAAAAATGCATGAAATTACATTTGAAATATATGGGAACAAACCCTTATTGAAATTTTATAAGTTGATTCGTGAACAATACATGATTTGTTCATCAAAGGTAGCAAAGAAACTAACCAATGACGCATTCTTAGAACATAGCGAATACTATGAAAGCATTCTTGCAGGTGATAAAGAAAAAGCGATTAATGAATTGAGGAAGCATATTTACCAAGCAAAGGAAAGAATGACGGAAGGGTATATTAATGTTATTAATGGCATGTATTAATTTAGTGGAATGGTAAATATTTTTTTTTATTAAGTGATATACTTGTGAAATATCAGTTTCATAATTAATGACCGCAAAAAGGGTTAAGTAATGAAAATTATTGGAAAAGGAGTATTTAAAAATATTCAACAGGAAATCTTCCTGAATAAACCGATTAAGGTAAACGAATTGGAAAAATTTCTAAGTTTGCCAAGAGATTTAGAAAATAATTTGATCATAGTGCGACAAAATAAAAAATTGAATGATGATGATCTCATTTATCAGGACGATAAAGTAATTCTATTTTTTACCCCAATGGGTGGGTAAATACGAATAAATAAAGAGGAATGTAATGATACATGTAATTACAAAAATACAGAGACCAGATCCAAAACTGATTAGATCATTCACTGGGATGCCAACTGCAACAATTCACGAGGCCTCAGGACGAAAAGGGTATATTGATTGTTCTATTAAACCAATTCATATTGGGATCAAAATTTGTGGACCTGCCTTTACAGTTCAATGTTCACCTGGTGACAATATCATGCTACACAAAGCGCTGGAACGTGCTGAAGCTGGTGATGTAATTGTTGCGATTGTCGGAGGTGCATTTGACTATGGTTATTTTGGTAATCTCATGGCAACTAGTGCGATTGCAAAGGGATTGGGAGGTTTATGTATTGAGGGATGTATTCGAGACAGCGAGGAAATTATCACATCAGGTTTTCCAATTTTTGCTAAAGGATTCTGTATTCGAGGAACTGCTAAGAGTACCTTGGGAATAATAAATTACCCCATTGTATTTGGTGGTTTGACAATCTTTCCTGGGGATTTAATTGTTGGGGATGATGATGGATTAGTTGCGATCAGAAGAGAAGAGTGTTCAATTGTGTTGGAAAAGACACTAACAAGAATAGAGGTTGAAGAAGAAAAAAAAGGGGCATTAAAGACCGGTATATCGAGCGTTACCTATAACAAGTTTGGACCTATTTTCGAATCTGCTGGATTAGAGGAAGAATAAAAAACGAGGGATGGGTGATCAAAGTCAATAGTCAAGATTTAACAAAGTGCGTTACTAGAATCCTACTTGCATTTGGGGAAAGTGAAACAGGTTCTGGATTTGTCTCTGAGTGTCTTGTTAGAGCAGACTCACGTGGTATTTCTACTCATGGATCATATTTATTACACCCTATTAGCGATCGAGTTTTAGCCGGTCAGCTCTCATTACCAACTAAAATCTCAATCATCTTTGATAGTCCTACTATCGCGATAATAGATGGTGGAAATGGTTTGGGTCCGATAGCAGGTAAATTCGCAGTTGACCTTTCTATCGAAAGAGCATCACATTATGGTATTAGCTTGGTTCTAATCCGTAATACGAATAATCTAGGATCTTTGGCAAATTACACTGAATTGGTTGCAAAGCAAGGAATGGTAGGTTTGATGGGCTGCAATGCTGCACCTGCCATGGCTCCTTGGGGAGGGGCTGAAGCTTTTATTGGAACAAATCCTATTGCTATGGCTTTTTGTTTAGGAAATGGTCTATTGTTTTCTGCTGATTTAGCTACTAGTGTCATTGCGCGCGGGAAAATAAGAAAAGCAGCCAGAGAAGGACAATCAATCCCGGATAATTGGGCCTTGGATGCCGATGGGAATGCGACAACAAACGCAAAAGCTGCATTGGAGGGAACATTGCTACCAATGGGTGGTCCTAAAGGCTCAGCTATTGCCCTATTCGTTGATGTGATTGCTGGTATTCTTTCCGGTTCTCAATATGGCCCAGATATTAAAAGCTTTCATACTCCAAGTGGTAAGACAGGTGTCGGGGCAGCTTTAATGGCTATTGATATTCAGAAGGTCATGTCATTGGATGAATTCTCGAAAAAGATAAAAGCTTATTTTCAAAGACTGAAAAAAGTAAAGCTTGCGAAGGGAGTCTCTGAAATTTTTATTCCAGGAGAAATTGAGCAGAGGAAAGAAATCACAAGCAATAATGAGGGTATTAACTTAGATGACAAGACTTATGAAAAGATCAACTCTCTGATGAATAACTTGGGATTGAAAGGTCACTTGGAGTGTATTCAATGAGGAAGATTGTACGCGTGAATATGCGCAGTAGTGAAGTTTCTGAAGAGTATGCATCAGAAGAACTAAGACGTATCTGTGGTCGCTATTTCATCGCTCACATTCTGAATAGTGAGGTTGATCCTGTTTGTGAACCACTTGGACGTAAAAATAAACTGATTCTTGCACAAGGATGGTTCTCAGATTTAAATTTATCCACTACTGGAAAAATATCTATTGGTGGCAAAAGCCCTTTAACCGGAGGGATTAAAGAAAGCAATACAGGTGGTTTTTTTGGAAAACGGTTGTCAAGATTGGGTATCAAAGCTGTCATAATTGAAGAAAAGCCAGTGGACATTCCAGCTACCTTTGTTCTCTATATAAGTGGGGATGAAATACAATTGATCAATTCTGCAGATCTTCAAGGCTTGAATGTATCCGAATCAATAAAAATATTACGAGAAAAATTTGGTACAAACATCGGCATTTTATGTATCGGGCCAGCAGGAGAAAAATTGATGCACGCGGCGGGAATTGCTTGCCCGGACGATAAAGATATTCAAATCCGCTATGCCGCTCGAGGGGGTTTGGGTGCGTTGATGGGATCGAAAGGGTTGAAAGCTGTTGTAGTAGCAGCAAATAAAAGCATTCAACCAGAAATAGCGAATCCTATTCTTCTGAAAGAGACCATAAAAGAAATAACATACTTGTTATCAAGCGATCCTAAAAGCAAAAACCGGAAATTATACGGTACGTTGGATATTTTAGAAGTCGCTAATCAAGTGGGAATAATGCCCACTCGAAATTTTTCCCAAGGATCATTTGAGAATATTAGTGAAATGACCGGACCAAGTTTCTCGGCTAGAGTTGCTGAACGCGGTGGGATTGGACGTAGCGGAACACCCTGCGTACCAGGCTGCACAATACAATGCTCTAATGTGCTTGCAAATAAGGGAGGAAAAGGGAAGATTGTCGCATCTTTACAATATGAAAGCATGGTTTTGTTAGGTCCAAACCTTGGAATAGGCAATGTTGATTCAATTGGAGAGATCAATAATTTATGCAATGAGATAGGTGTAGATACTATTGAAACTGGAGCAGCATTGGGTGTGGCTATGGAAGCTGGAATTGCAGATTTTGGAGATTCTAGAGCCGCAAGCGACATGATCAAACAAATTGGTGAGGGGACATATTTAGGACGTATTCTAGGAAATGGTGCAAAATTTACTGGCCAAGCTTTTGGAATTTCGCATGTACCGATAGTAAAAAGTCAAGCTATGCCAGCATATGATCCAAGAGCACTAAAAGGAAATGGTGTCTTGTACGCAACGTCAACCATGGGTGCTGACCATACTTCCGGTAATGCCTTTGAGACAATTAAGACAAATGATCCCTTGGGTAAAGAAAACCAGGTATTCAATTCCCGCCAACTGCAAATTCGGGCAGCAATTTTAGATACGATGGGAGTTTGTATTTTTATTAGACCTGCGTTTGTAAGAAATCCAGACCTGTTGGTGCGATTATTTAAAGCAAAATTTGATTGGAATATTACATATCCAGAGATTAGACAATTAGGTGCAAAAATATTAGATATGGAGAGGCAATTTAATGAAAATGCAGGAGTATCTGAGCGATTTTATCGAATTCCAGAATTCATGAGAGAAGAACCATTGCCTCCTAATAATACTGTTTTTGATATTTCGCAACAGGAACTAGAGACTATATGGGATGTTCCGATTAAAAATGATTTCTTTTGATAATTCGATTCTAAATAATGGAGTGAATCAATGTCAGGATTAAAGTGGATTGATATCAATGATGTAGAAGGGATTTATCGCGATCCTCCGCGTACTAGTTGGATTCTAGTTTCAGAGAATACGGTAGGCGCAAAGAATCTTGCCATGGGTGTTAATGAAACCCATGTGGGTGGAATGGTGCCAAAGCATAAACATGAAACAGAAGAAGAAGTCATGTTTTTCTTGCAAGGCAAAGGTAAATTCATTACCGAAGATGAAGTTATTGAATTGAAACCTGGAATTTGCGTATATAACCCGCCAGGTGGAGAACACTCAATCGTTAATACAGGAGACGAAATCTTGAAATTCGTATGGATTTATTCCCCTCAATTAGAAAGCCATCGTAAGAAAAATAATTCTAAGGAGCAGTAAATGACTAAATGGCAATTACCCCCAAAAGGAGGGCATATGGATGCCCCCTCAAAAATCTATTTCCAGACTATGACTAAGTTGGACGTGGAAAAAAGACTGAAGGAAAATGATGTGATCATCATTCCAGTAGGTTCCACTGAAAATCATGGTGCATCAGGTCCAATCGGTGAAGACACATTCATAGCAACTCGTATAGCGGAATTGGTTGCAAAGAGAACAGGTTGTACAGTGGCAGAACCTGTTTGGTACGGTTCACATCCTTTTCACCACATTGGACAACCTTGTACGATACCTTTGCCTGATTCGGTATTCATTGATTTTTTGCGGGCTATCATAACAGGGTTTTGGAATACAGGATTTCGTAAGCAAATATTCATCAGTATGCATGGTCAAGAATATTCTCTTCCAGTTGCGCTTCAGGAATGGGGAAAAAAGTATCAAGTTCCAGCTATGCTTTTCTTTGTCGATATTCCCAATGTAATGGGCCAGACGTTAATGGATAAAGCTCATGGCGGACCCTATGACCGGCCATTTCAGCATGCGTGCGAGGCAGAACAATCAGTGTCTTTATGCTTGTTTCCCGAATTATGTGATATGCAAAATGCTGAGAATACTGATGTAAAAGGATTCCTGCCACCAGGTCATGTAGACCGTGGTGGAGATATCTATGGATTGCCCATACCAGGGCATTGCCAGGTGGGCAATGTTGGTATTGAATGCGTTACATTCCCAGAGGGTGTACTGGGTCATGCCCAAGATGCAGATGCTTCCAAGGCTGTATTGTCTATTGAAAAAACCTGTGATTATCTCGTAAAGCTTATGGAGGATATTCTTTCTATCTTTCCACCTGGCAAATTGCCCGCGGCTGAACTTATGAGCCAACGGGATCCAGAAGAGATTGAGAAATTGCTCAAAGGACCATTAAATGGAGGAAAGCATATTTATACTCTTGGATGGCCTACATAAAAAACTAAAAAAAAGGATTTGAATGAAAACCATGCAAGCTTTGGTTTATTACGGTCCTGGTGATATCCGCTTAGAACAGCGCATGATCCCTATACCTGCGGAGCATGAAGTGCTTGTAAAGGTTCGTGCAGTGTCAATTTGTGGGTCTGACCTGGGCGCGTATAAGTTGCACACTGTATCTGAGAGATGGAAGCCCCCTATTATTTTGGGTCACGAATTTTCTGGCGAAATTGCTGCGCTTGGAAACCAAGTAAAAAATTTTTATATTGGCCAGCGTGTAACCGCCAATCCTATTTTAGCCTGTCGGGATTGTTTCTATTGCAGGAGAGGTGAATATAATCTTTGTCCAAACCGCTTTAGCATAGGAACTTCAATTGGGGGGGTGACTCATGATGGAGCAATGCAAGAATTTTTAACAATACCCGATCATGCAATCCACCCCTTGCTTGAAGGAATTTCTTTCGAACAAGGCGCTTTAATGGAACCGCTCGCCGTGGCACTCGCTGCATCTAGGTTGGGTGATTGTGGTCTACAAGAAAGTGTGGCGGTTATCGGTGCAGGACCTATTGGCCTTATGATCATAAAGTGTTTGAAAGTATCAGGAAATAAAAAGATATTTGCATCTGATATTTTATCTTGTCGTATTCAAAAAGCTGCCAGTTTTGGAATTGAAGGTATTTTGAATGGTCGTGGTGACATCATTGAACAAATAAAATCTCTCACTGGCGGATTAGGCGTGGACCGTGTCTTAGTTGCAGTAGGTACTAACGATATTCTCGAAAAAGCTCTCCAAATGGTCATTAATGGAGGCATCGTCGTGGTAATTGCTCTAATGCACGCTAAGGTAGACTTAGATCTCTTTCAGATTGTTACAAGACAATTATCTATTCTTGGGAGTTATATGTTTACCGATGAAATCTCAACGGTAATAAAAGAAGTTGCACATGGAACGATTGTTATTGATGATCTCATTACCTCGGTACACCCATTTCGAGAAGGCCCTGAAATTTTTAAAGAACTTTGCCGATCTGATTGTGAAGAAATTAAAGTGATTCTAACAAATGCATAAATGATGTTATGACTTACAATAATTTTTTTGTTCTGTAGTTGAACTAAGGAATGAGGAAGAAATGAAAGCACTTGTTTATCATGGGAAAGAAGATCTCCGTTATGAAGATGTAACCACACCCAAACCAAAGGAAGGTGAAGTGTTATTAAAAGTAAAGGCAGTATCCATTTGCGGTTCGGACCTTGCGGGTTATCGCGGGATCAATCCAATGAGAGTTCCTCCTTTGATAATGGGTCATGAATTTTCAGGTGAAGTGGCAGAACTTGGCGAGGGGGTTACAAATGCAAAAATTGGCGACAAGGTGGGGGTGATCACCAATTTATTTTGCGGAAAATGTGCAGCTTGTAAAGCTGGTTTGACCAATATTTGTGAGAATAGGTTGATCATTGGCACAACTATGAAAGCGGGTAGTTACGACGGTGCTATGGCTGATTATGTCCTGGTGCCGGCTGAAAAGCTATTTAAATTATCTGGTCGCCATTCCTTTTCGGAATATGCCTTGTTGGAACCCCTCTCAACCGGATTAAGGGCAATCAAATTAGCGGGTGATCTGAAAGACAAGACAGTTTCAGTCATAGGATGCGGTCCGATTGGTCTCTTAACTGTCATGTGCAGTAAACATTTTAAGGCTAAATCAATTGTTGCTGTGGATATTTTGGATGCCCGCCTGGAAATGGCCAAAAAATGCGGCGCGACTCATACCCTCAATTCCAAAGATAATCTCGATGCGTTTACCCGTGAACTGACGGATGATGCAGGTGTGGATGTTGTTTTTGATGCGGTTGGCAGCGCGGCGACTGTAAACTTAGGCGTCGACATTGTCCGCCTGGGTGGCAAGGTGGTCTGGGTTGGATTGGTGCAGCCGCAGATCGATTTTGAATATAAGCATGCCGTGGTTAAAGAGATCACTTTTCAGGGCGTTTACCTGTATGTGACTGAAATGGAAGAAGGGCTCAAACTGCTTGAGGAAGGAAAATTAGATATAGGAAAGATCATTACATCCGAATATCCAATGAGCGAGGGGCCTCGCATTTTCAAGGAGCTCATTTCAGCAGATGCCAGGGATGTCAAGGTAATACTCAAGAATGACTAATGACCATCTGGAAGAACATAAAGAATGAAACCGAGATTAGGGTTCTTTGGCGCTCCAAAAGATATTGATGCCATTTCCGCGGCAGGTTACGATTGCATTGAAATGCAGGTCGTTGGGGTGATGAACCTTGATGAAACTGAATTTAGAAAAACGCAAAATAAGCTTGCGCGTCTAAACCTTGCCTGCGACGTGTTGGATAATCCCATCCCCTTGGATCAATGCATTGCTGACGAGAGTTTTGATCTGAAGCATTACGAGAAATTCCTGCAGGTTGGCGCTGAACGAGCAGCGCAAATAGGCGCTAGATATTATATTTTTGGTAATGGCAAGACCCGCAGTCTCCCATTGAGCGGCAATATTTCAGTAGCTAAAAAGAAAAATCTTGATTTCATGCGTATGATGGCTGATATTGTTGCCGAAAAAGGAATAACTATCTTAATCGAACCTTTAGCGCTGCGTGTATCGAATGTCATCTTGAGCATACCTGAAGCATTGGAATACATTAAACTAGTGAATAGACCTAATCTGGGGACCTTTTTGGATTATCGCTGGTTTTTTTCCCAAAAACACCCATTCAGTGATATTGAAAGGTATGGACAACATATAAAACATGTTCACATCGATAATCCTGAAATTGAATTTCCTGTTCGAATAATCCCACGGAAGGATGATGGTCATAACTATGCACGTCTTTTTCAATCCTTAGAGCGGATCAATTATGATGGAATCATTTCAATTGAAGCGAATACTTTCTCGAATTTTGATAAGGATTTGATAGAAGGTCTTGAATTTTTTAAAGAGTTCAATATTGCACCATTACGTAGGAATTCTACTGAATAAGCCTTTTTATTCTTTAAATTTAATAAAAAGTAAGAGATTAAATGATTGAAAAGAAAAATCATTCAACTACTTTAAAGTATTCTTCTAAAAGAATCGATAAAAAATGAATTCTATGTTGCCGAAAATGAAAGATCTAATAAAAAACCCAGATTCTAATGACCTACGCTCATTTGTCGCTGAGATGCCAAATGCTGAATTAACTGAATGTGGTAACTACAATGTGAATACCAAAGTTACTGCCAGATCTTCCGAATCGACATTTTTTGTCTCAAATAAAGAAATCGGTCAACCGATTATTAGCTCAAAAGAGTATAAAAAGATCGTTTTGATGCAGAATGATTATTTGGCTGGAAGCGAAATGATTCTAATTGAAGGTTGCATTGGACCTGACCCGGATTTTCAAATTAATTGCCGGCTTCTTATTGAAAGAAAAAATGCCAATATTGCTGCAATGCAAAAACAGCTCTATTTTTCATCTTGTACCTTGAGTAAACAGGAATTAACAATTATATATACTCCCAATCTGCTCATACCTGGATATCCCAATGGGCGCATGATAGCAGTTGATACTGAAAATGGTGTGACCAGGATCATGGGCAGTGATTATTTTGGTGAATCGAAGAAGGGTGGTTTGCGCATGTGGAATCAGTATGTTTTTGATGCTGGTGGATTGGGGTTGCATGCAGGTTGTAAAGTATATCCCGATATCCACGGAGAGGAGAAGTTAGTTCTTATCATTGGTTTATCAGGTACGGGAAAGACCACAACAACTTTCAGACAGCAATTGGGTTCATTGCCAGTTCAAGATGATTTCTGTGCCCTCATGCCTGGGGGTTATGTGCGAGCGACTGAAAATGGGTGTTTTGCAAAAACTTATGGCCTTAAAAAGAAAAATGAACCAATTATTTATAATGCATTAAAAGGTTCGAAGGCTTGGTTGGAAAATGTAAGCATCAATACAGATGGAAAGATTGATTTTAATGATGGGAGATATACGACCAATGGGAGAGGGACTTTTGGATTGGATCAAATTAATCATCGCAAACCGATTAATCTACCCAAGCTGTCTGCGATTGTAATACTGAATCGAAATCATAACATAATTCCAGCAGTCGTTAAGCTAAAACCAGAGCAGGCTGCAGCTTATTTTATGCTGGGAGAAACCACAGGAACATCAGCTGGAGGTACCTCTGAGGCGGGAAAATTTTTGAGAATACCTGGGACAAACCCATTTTTCTGTCAGCACCAATACTTACAAGGCAATCGTTTTTATGATCTTATAAAATCAGCTCCTCAGATTGAAACATACCTGCTTAATACTGGTTATATTGGCGGGGAGAATGATAGTCGTGCAAAAAAAGTTCAGATTAAAGACAGCTCAGCTATTTTGGAAGGAATTATGAAGAATTCAATAATTTGGACCGAAGATGATGAGTTCGGATATTTTATCGCTGATCAATTTCCTGGCATTGATGATGAAGAACTGTTACAGCCCAAGAAATTATATCGTAAACAAAATCGTGAGGTTGAATATTTAAAGATCACTAATCAAATTAAAAAAGAACGGGTTTCGTTCTTACACAAACATGATGGTTTGTATCAAAGAATAATACAAGCGATTTAAAATAATGTTTCATTTATTTATAATTGTATAGAGGCCGTAAAACTTTCATTTGACAAATTAAACGAATTATTGTGTCAAATATTTTTTCAAGATATTTATTCACAATAAAGAATTAATACAGAAACATACAAGGAAAATACTCTAAATAAAATATGCGAACCTTGAGGTTTCGCGTATTTTCAATTCTAAAGCTTATTCGAGAAAACCTACGGTGTGGCGAGTTGTGGACAAAGGTTTTGCTAAGCCGCCAACCGGTTTTCCTCATCTTGCGGCAGGTTGGCAAGAAATTCAACATTGATGCCAGCTCACACCCCGCTGACCTTTTCCCCTGTTGTGTATGCAACCCGTCACTGGTAGCATTGCCAGTATGATGCCTTATTTTTTCTTCTAATGTGAGACTTTTATATCATATAGTAATTAGAAAAGAGAAAAACAGGGAGGGAATGGGGATTTGAATGATATTTCTGATTGATCAATAAGCAGAGCTTATAAGACTATACCAGATCACATTAGGATCATCCCGCATTCGCAACCCTGTATGTTCGAGCTGCGCTGGGGTGTGTTTCTGTCTAATCTACATTATATGAAAAAATAGGAGCGACAACTACATACTCTTCCACCAGCATCTTTTCTGCCCGCAAATATGCTTCTTCGTTGTCATTCTCATAGCCTTCCAATACTGCCTGATAATACTTTGCAGGCGGCTCCCAACGAAAGTAATCGCCATAATAGTCTGCAACAGCCAATAACAAGAAATCAGCCGGGCTGTTCAAATCTAGATAGTTGCAACAAACATAAACAGCTGGTGGATTTGTGCCTGTTATATTATCTAGGAATGTTTCATATTCCTGGATGGCAAGCTCAACGTCCACTCCAAGATACTCCCTCCAGTTCGCAGCTACCAGATCTGCTAATCCTGAATCGCCTTCAGGTGCATATAAGACAATAGATATTTCATTGGCATCATATCCTTCCGGCAAGTCGTGTTTGAACCATTCATCATAAAGGTCTGCTCCTCCGATCTTGGTGGTGTAGAATTCCTCGGGATTGAGCCAGTAGTTTGGCTGCTGTTCACGGAAATTGCATTCATCACAAGTCCAGTTTTGAGTGATATATTCACGATCTATAGATCGAGCGAAAGCTTTACGCAACCGGATATCATCGAATGGTTCCCTCTCGGTGTTGAAGACTGCATAACAAACACCCGGGAAATCCGATTCGATTTTGGGCAAACTTGCGTATACCTCGTCCAGGTCTGGAAGGACAATTTCAACATCTTCTTCCACCATTTCCTCTTCTGGTTCTGCCTCTTCATCCTCCAATTCTTGCATCGGCTCATCGGATTTTGGCGGCATATCTCCATTGTCGCCCATAGCCGCGAGTGGTCCTTGGTTGTTAATGACGCATCGGCTGACAAGACAGATAATGCATAATAAAATGAGGATCACAACAAGATTCAAAGGGGTAACCAGGCTCCAGAAGTTATTCGAGATGCCTCGTAAAAAAGGTGGCCGGCGGAAAGTCCTTCGCAGCCAAGGTTTGATCGGTCTATTGGCAGGTGGTTTTTTTCCGGCAGTTTGATTGACTTTGTGTGCTACTTTTTGTTCCGGCATTTTTTTGTGTAGTTCAGTTTTTTTTCCAGAGCCACTTTCAATAGCAGTTGGATCGCTTGGTTGACTGGTTTGCCCCTTTTTTATAGGAATTGGTATTGGTATGGGGATGATCTTGCTTTTTGGTTCTATCCTCAAAGGATGCTGATCTTTAATGTTTTCATCGGATAAGGTAGATTCGTCTGGCAATGTCAAGTTGTTTTCCTCGTTGACAAGGATATATTTCTCCTGCGGCAATTCAAGATCCTGGATTAATTTATGAATCAGGTCCTTGACTGGCAAATTATCACGCAGCATGACCCAGATACGCCGTTTGTGGATTTTATCGAATAGATCAATTTGTAGAGAAGCCATTGATTTCCTCCTTTTTTGTTCTAATTGATTAAAATGAAATATGGATTTTGGTTCAAGCCAGCAATCAAAATCTTCTAAATAAAATTGATTACCCCTTTGCGCCAAAGCTCTACTTACATTTAGTGTATCATATTTGCCTACTTTCCCGATGCAACGCAGGTGTTGCAGGATGAACAACACCGTCCATGCGCAGGGCAGTCAGGGTAGGCACGGTAGATGTGTTATGCGCTGTTTTTAGGTTGGTTACCCCAAAAACCAAGGCAGGCTCTTTCTTAATCTCTGTAGGGGGATAAATGTCAGTGGTTTCCTGGTGCGAATACTTCCTGCCTTTGCAGGTTTATAGCTCCTGACAACCTGCGGCAGCCTTGCCAGTCCGGTGCGCCATGTTTTCTTAAATTTCGCTGCATGTTATAACGAGCGCGGCACAGCCATCTCAGATTTCATAGGCAGCCATTTCGATAATTCCACTTTTTAATCATAGCTGCCAAAAATTGCACCGATTCGTTGTTTTAAATAAGAGATTCCGCGCCAAGCTTCGTGGCTTGTTTCTTCTCCTTAGCGCTGCGCCATCGCTTGTGGATCAGATGCGCCAGCAGCGTGCCGGGCACAAAGCTTCCGGCAGTCATCAGGCAGCGGTTGATAAAACCAGGGATCACCACAGCCTTCCCTTTTAAAGCCATATCCAGCGTGTAGTTGACAACCGCCCCGATATTCTCGGTTGTAATGGCGCCCATCGCTCCCTGGGCTTTGATCGACTGAATGGTCGCGGGCTTGGTCGGCAGACCGGCAGGGCACAATACGGTTACGGTGGCGTTTTGATCGCGCAGTTCCTCCCTGAGCGCAAGTGAAAAATTCAGCAGAAAGCTTTTTGAAGCGGCGTAGGTGGCTTTGATCGGCATCGGGTAAAAAGCTGCCAGGCTGGCAACATTGATCACGCGGAAAGGGATCAGGGAAGACGCGCGCGAGAGAAGGAAATGGGTGATTTCCAGCGTGGATTCGATGTTCAGGCGCAGGATGGTTCTGAGGGAAGCACGCCCGATTTCAAGGAATTTGCCTTCAAAGTCCAGGCCGGCGACATTGATCAATCCGCGGAAGGCGAGGCCTAAAGAATCCACGTAACTCAGGAGGTTTTCACGCGATGGCAGGTCGGTTAGATCCGCCGCGAGGGAATCAACGTCGATCAAGTATGACCGGCGCAAGCCCTCGCTCAGCGTCTCAAGGCTTGCTTGGTCCAGGTCCGTCAGAAACAGGTCCCAGCCCCGCCTGGCGCATTCCACCGCGAAAGCTTTGCCCAAGCCGCCCGTCGCTCCGGAAATGAAATATCTGTTTGACATGATTGCCTCATTTGTTGGTAGATGCCGTGAATATACCAAAAGAATGGAAATAAGTCAAACAGAGGTTTCAAACAAATGTATAAAACACTTGACAAAATTTGGCAAGGCATTTACCATCATGTCATGCGTGAATTGAAAACCTCAAAATTGCTTAATGGCAAAACCGTGCTGGTGACCGGGGCGACATCTGGCATTGGTCTATCGCTGGCAAAGAAGGCAGCCGCGCTGGGGGCGTATGTGATTGGCGTTGGGCGAGCGAAGAGCAAGATCGACATTGCGCTGGAAGAGCTACAGGACATCAATCCCAAGTCAAAAGTAACCTACCTATTGGCGGACCTTTCCAGTTTGCGGGCCGTGAGCGGGCTAGCCGCTGAAGTCAAAGATCAGCTAAAAGAATGGAACGCGAAGAAACTGGACCGTTTGGTATTGAATGCGGCGACAGTCCCTTTCTGGCAAGAGCTTACCCCAGACGGGTATGATAAACAATGGGTAGTGAATTACTTTTCCGGCTTTCTGCTGGTTCATGAGCTGGCTGACGTTCTGCGCAATGCGGGATGCGCCAGAATTATCAGCGTGAGCTCAGGTTCACATTACCACACCCGATTGCGCTGGGATGACCTGCAATTGTTCCGCAAATACAATCCGCTATTGGTGTACAAGCAAACCAAGCTGGCGCAGGTGATCTTTACGGCAGAATTCAACCGCCGGCAGGCTGGGCGCACGGATATGCACGCTTTCGCGGCTGACCCCGGTTTGGTCAAGACGGACATCGGGATGAAAGGCAAGTCGCGCTTGATGGATTTCTTCTGGAAGTTGCGCCGAAAGGGCGGCATTGCGCCGGAATCGGCTGCGGAGAGGATCCTATTCCTTCTTAGTGAAAACGGCATCCAGCAATCGGAAAATATCTACTGGAAGTATGGCAAACCCGTCGCGCCGAATCCCTTCGCGCTGGAAGAAAGCTGCGGCAAACGCTTATGGGAGATCTCGGAAAAATTGTGCGGGGTGAAGGCATGACGGAAGATTTCTCCAATATCAATGAAACACAGCGGCTGATCATTGAAGCCACGGTTGCCTGCATTGAAAAATATGGGATCGAGAATGTCACCATCAGGCGCATTGCTGAAGAGGCTCAGGTTAACATCGCATCGATCAATTACTACTTCCGCTCGAAAGCCAACCTAATGGACGCCACGCTCAGATTAACGATCGGTCACATGCTGGAAGATGCGCTGGCCGTGATCGATAATCAGGATATTTCCCTCCAAGAGCGGCTTGAGGAAGTTCTGTTCTACATCGTTGAAGGCGCGACGCGTTTCCCCCAGATATCCACCGCGCACCTCTATGATGCCGTTGTCAGCAAGAATTACGACTCGCCGGGTGCTGGCGGGGTGCGCGCAATGTTTGAAGGTATGCTTGCAAAGGTGATCGAGGAGCTGCCGCAAAAATCTGAAGAGCAGATCCGCTTTGCCCTGGCGCAGACCCTGCAGGCATGTTTTTTCCTGATGCTAGCCCCCGGTTTGTTGAAGCTGCCCGCGCAATATCACCCCGGCGATGCGCGCCGCCATCGCGATTTTGCCCGCCAGTCAACAAGAATGTTCTTCGCTGCGCTGGAGTGAAATGCTGCGGTCAATGGCAATTTTTTGTCGAGGAATCTTTTAAAGCATTAGGAGTAACGAATTTGATCGAAGAAGTGTTGTTTTGGTTTGTTAGCCTTTTCTTGGACATATCTGATACTTGTTATGGTCAAGAATGTCTATCTAAACATATTTTGTGAGTTGTTGTCAAGAATTAGGTTTTATTAGTGATTTTTAATTATATTTAAAAAAAATTTAGATAAAAAAAAGGATCTGTCTTGAATATTTTCGATTTTAAAAATTTGAAATAAAGCGAGAGTGTTTATATACTTAATAAAAAGAAAGCGTAACGATCATATATGCATTGATCAGATTGCAGCAAAATCCTATCAACTTAAGAGGGATTCTTGTCAAACCAATTATTGGAGCCAAGCGAGAAAGACAGTATAGATTGCCATCTTCAACAGATAGGGATGGGCACACTATTGTGCCGTGCGGCACGACAAACAGGAGATAAAACTACTAATGAGGTCAATCCAACCATTTGTTTTAACTGTTCTGCTGGGAAGATATTTCGAGAAATAGGTTGCGATGCTATTCTACCCAAAATCAAGATATATCCGTACATTGGAGAAGTTAGTGTTGAAGTAGAAAACCTTTTCTGCAAAATCCGCAAGCGTGACACGAATTTGGAATACTGTCAAACTTGTGACCTAGTCACAGCAGAGACGACTCGACAAATTATTACTACTACCCGAGGGCTTTTTCAAGCACAAGGATTTTACACCGCATATTAGGATTTAGAGAAAGCGCGTGAGTCAATTAGAGACGGAAACTTTGAGAACGCTATCACTCGAAGTATTGCTTGCCTTGAAAGTACAATGCGAATTTGTCACGAGAAGCTAGGAAAATCCCTTCCAAAAGATAAACAAATCACAGATTATTGGAAATCCACACGAAAGATATTAAACTTTAATATATTTGATCAATCTAGCACAACTCTAACTTTAATGAACTCCTTAACAGGCGTGATTAATCACTTGGGGGGAATGAGAAATACGCTAGGAGATGCCCATGGTAAAGGTATTTTCCCCCCTGCTGTTTCAGAGAGCTTTGCAGAATTAGCAATAAATACCGCTTCGACTCTATCAACATTGGTGATCCGTCGATTTAATCAGGTAAATGGAGTAAAGCCATGATTAATATGAGTGTTTCATTCCCTTTGGACGATGACGGTTTCTTTAGAAGAGAATGTCCTATGTGTTTACGAGAATTTAAAGTTCTATTAGATGAAGACGAATTAACCAGCTTGGAGGAGGAAGGCATAAAATCCTTCATGCTTGACACACAGGATGAATTAAACGATATGGATGAGGAAGAAAAAAAAATTTTAGAAACCTGTCCCTATTGTGGGCAGGAAGCTCCAATTGATAGTTGGTGGACGAAGGAACAAATTGCCTATATTGAAGTAATAATTCAGAATATCATGGCAAAGGTAGTAAATGAAGAATTCTTACGACCAATCAATAAACTCTCTGGAAAGTATTCTTCTGGTCTTGTTACACTGCATTTTAATAGCAATGAGATGAAACAACAGGAACCCTGGATATCTCCAGAAGTTAATGATATGGAAATTTTCGATCTCCCATGTTGCCACCGAAAAATCAAAGTAGATGGAAAATGGAGTTCTACAATTCATTGTTTTTTCTGTGGTTTCCCTCACGAACTTGGTAAGAAATTCTATTAATACGCTGCTTAATCCAAACAAAAAATGATATCCCTTCAAGTCTTTGAATAAATGAGCGATTTGGCTTAATAGGGTAATTTTAATTCAAGAGCTCCAACTTTTGAACTGTAATGAATTTATACAATATTCATGTCAATTGTTATTGACCCAAGAGGATTTATTTACTATGTTGAAAGTATGGCAGATGTATTTTTTGAGAAAGCCAAGAAGTATTTGAAGGTAGGTGGGATTTTGGCAGTGGTTTTTTCGATTTTGATATCTATTTTCCTATACTAATTATATAGATTTACCTTCATCTATTTTAACCCAGAATTATACAATGAAGCAGATAAACCCATGATACAAATCTCCCTATTATCTTTTTTCGCAATTGATTTCGTAATTTTCTACAGCCCTCTCTTCTATACGCCCTTAATGTCAGCTGCGCTAAGGCAATGCGTACGAGGGGAACCCAGTCGTTTTTTGACATATAAGAGAGCGAAAGAAATATATAATTGAATTATCCGGGAGGTAAATTTGGAATCAGAAAAAAAGCAAGTTCTAGAAATATTGTTGATGAGTCATAAAAATCGTTTTAAGACAATGACATCCTTCGAAGATAGATATCATAATAAATTCAACTTTATCTTTCTTTATATTTCAATAATTGGTATTGTTGGGACAGTTATAAACTCCCTCGGATTAGATATGCAATCCGATTTTATTAGTTTAATTCCTCCATTTATAATATTTATTATTATCAGTTTCATCATCTTTATGTTGTTTTTTTTAGTTTCATTGATGATGAGTGATTTATATATGATATACATGAATAGTATTGGAATGAAAATAATTGAGGAGGAAATCAATAAAATTATCGGAATTGATCTATTGATTTGGAATAGCAAAATTTTTTTACCTCGGATATATAATACTAAAAAATTTGGAGAAAAAGACTGGATAAAACCTAATATTCTTGTTGGAATATTTACAATATTAATATCATTCTCCGTTTTAATTTTATTTGGCTTTATTTGCAAGCAATTTGCGATTTTGTACTACGATCCTTATAAATATTCCGTATTATTTATTTCCCTTATTCTTCTTCACCAATGGTGGAGACTTCATGTTATCGGAATTAAATACTTAGAAAAAGAAATATTTTTCTCCGAAACCACAAAAAAACGAATTAGCAAAATATTATGAATTAAAAAATTTTTGCTTATGAAAATTGCTAAAGGTTCGCACAAGCTTTATTTTGCGACCAATCCTTAGCCTCATTTTTCAAAATTTCTTTCGAATCTCAACAATTTTCCAAATAAAACAATGAACATACTGCGCATACATTACTTTTTCATGGTTTGATTTGAATCTTCCTCCTACGGCGTGCAGGAATTGCCTGGCATTTACTGACTCACTAGCTGAATTGAGAGAGCAACTGATTTTTATTCAGTAAGTTTCCTATGTGGGTATTCCCTATAGTCGCAGGTTTGCCATGAAGAGCACTCCACGATTCCCTTGTATATTTCTGATTTAAGAATATTTCATTGTTAGGTTCTTATAAGAAATCGCAACATTCTCAATATTAATTTAAGAATGTTCGAAAGTTGAAGTTTGTTTTGACCGCGATTTACTTCTAATAGAAGCCCATCTGTTAATTACGATCCAATAGAATTAAAAATTTCATTGGAAGAAAACGACTTCTTGAAACTCATCAATTTCCACTGTGCCTTCAACAGCGTGCACTACAAGACGCAAATCATCTTTAATCCATTCTTCGCCAGTCTTTACCTCTATGGTATCGATCATCTCGGGATTGTCCTTCGCCCATAATTTTGCTTCCACACCCTCAGATTTTACACGCATAAGTAGAAAATACCATGTATCGTATTTAAAATCTATTTTGGTTTCACGATTGATGATTGCTCCTCTACCATCCCAAATAGAATATGTATCAAAACTCCATATCCAAAAAGCACGAAAGCTAGGGTCGCCAAAGGGGCCTCTTTCAAAGGTAATTAAATATTCAGTTTCTGGTAAAGCCTGAAACAAAAGGACATATCCGTGATCAGGCACTATTGAGAATGTGGAAAAAATGCTTGCCGATCCGTCAGCCCATACATCGCCGGAATTTAAAGGATCTTCTAAAACCATAATACCGTTTTTAAAATCAAAATTACCATTAATTTCAAAATTAAAATCATCAAGGCTGTCAAAGTTTTCTTCCTGGATAATTTCTTCCACAATTGGCATATCTTTTGCCATAGGTGTGAAAGTTGGCGTGAGGGTGGGGGTAAGTGTGGGAGTGGTTGTTGGAGAAGGTGTATCAGTTATGGATGCCAATCGAGTCAATTCTAGAGAAGCTTGAATTTCTTGTTCTGATGGTCCGCAACTTGTTAAAATCATGATTATGAAAGTGAATATTAAAAAGTGCCTTTTCATTCTTCCCTCCAAAGCGCGAATCTGAATGAATTATATCCCTAAATAGATGCTGATGATTTAATTCAATACCTTTTGTAAGATTAAATAGAGTATTAAAGTCTCTAAGAATTCATAATAACTTGGATAACTGAATCTCTCCTTTACTGCGTGCAGGGGTCGCCCGGCACGGCGTTGGGCGGGCAGGGCACCTGGCACACCAGGGCTTTGTTCTGATTCCAAACCGTGCAGCCGCTTTGAGCCGGCTGCTGCTCTTCTTCCTCCTCAGCGGGGGCTGTGGAGGCGATGATCTCCACTTGGTGCAGGTCGCCCACCAAGTCCACCCCGCCCACCCACACCCAGCAGAGCTGCTCAAGCCCCTGCGGTGCCACCTGGTACCAGGTCAGGTTGATGTTCCTGCCGACCACCTCGGCGCTATCGTTCGGCTGGAAGGAGGTGATGGCGTTTGAGCTGCTGGCCGGCAGCAGGCGGCAATCCAGCGGCTGCTTGAAGGTCACCCGTGGCGATTTGGGCGCCGGCAATCCGATCTTATCCTCATAGGCGCCCAGGTCGCAGGCGAAGCCGCCCGGGCGCGGCTGGCCGCGTTGGTCTTCCGTCAGGGTGGATCCGCCGAGCGTGACGCAGTCCGCAGCCGCGTCGATGGCCGGGCTGTCCGCTTTCAGCGCGTGCGTTTCGGTTGGGCCGCCGTAATTGGCCAGCACGTCCAGCAGAGCATCATCGGTCAGCGTGAAGCCCGCACAGCTGCCGTCGCTGTCGATGTTCTCGCCCAGGCTGGAAAAGCCGCCGGCGGAATCCTGGCAGTCGCTGCCGGGCGTGTTCTTCTGCAGGATGGAATTCTTGATCTTGAACGTGCCGCTGCCGATGGCGATGCCGCCGCCGGCGGGCGCGCTGTTGAAGGCGATAGTGACATGGCTGGTGTCCAGGCTGCCGGCCGGCGTGGCTTCATCAGCGGGAGGCGCCAGAAAGATTGCGCCGCCGGCCTCGCTGGCTGTGTTGGCGGAGAAGGTGTTGTTGATGAGCGCAGCCATTCCGCCGCCCGAGGTCAGCCCGCCGCCCAGCGGGGCATGATTGTCGGAAAAGGTGCTTTCTTGTACGGACAGCGACTGCCTGTTCCAGATGCCGCCGCCGGATTGAGAGGCTTCGTTCGCGGAGAGCGTGCTGCGAGTGACCGCCAGCACCCCATCATTGGATATGCCGCCGCCTATGGGCGCGTTGTTTCTGGTGATCACGCAGTTCATGATTTCCAGCGGCGAAGAACCCGGCAGGGCGCCCATATTGAACAATGCGCCGCCGGCTTCGGCGCTCGAGTTGCCTTCAAAGGTGCTGTCGCTGACCAGCGCTTCGCCGCCGATGGAGGCGAAGCCCGCGCCGCGCGTGGAAGTGTTGTGGCTGAAGTCAGACGAGCGGATCTCGGCCATGCCGTAGCTGCTGATGCCCCCGCCATCCAAGCCAGTCTGGTTGTGGTCGAAAGTGCAGCCGTTGACCTGCAGCTCGCCGCTGCTGTGGATGCCGCCTCCCAGCGAAAGGGATTGGTTTTCCGTGAAATTGCTCTCCCCGCAGTTCATCACGCCCTGGTTGTAAGCCCCGCCGCCGTATCCGTTGGCGAGGTTGCCCTGCACCTGGCTGCCGGTGAGGATGAGAGTGCTGTCCGTGCGGATAATGTACCTGGAATCCTCTGCCAGCCCGTTGTGGATGCCCGCGCCGTTTACCGCGCGGTTGTTTTGAATGGTGCAGCCGTTGATGTTCATTAATTCGCCGGAGAAATGGATGCCGCCGCCATCCCATTTGGTGGAATTGCCCTCGAAGGTAGATTTAGAAATGGTGACTGTGTCCGCATAGCGGCTCTGGAATGCCAGTCCCCCGCCGTACTCATTGGCGTAATTGTTGATGAAGCGCGCATCCGAAATTGTGAGCGGCGTGTTCCAAATAAAAATGCCTCCGCCGCCCCAGATAGCGCTATTCTCCTGGAAGGTGGTGCCGTGGATGGTCGCGAGGGGGCTGTCTCCAACGCCTTCTTTGAAAATCCCCCCGCCATGCCTGGCGGAGTGGTTGGAATTGACGCGGCTGTTATGCAGGACCAGCTCGACTTCAGAGCCCAGGCTCATGCCGCCGCCCTGGGTGGTGGCGGTGTTGTTGAGGATCGAGCTGTCGTAGATCGAAAGCAGTCCGCTTTGATAGACAGAAATGCCACCGCCGTGCGGCGCAATATTATCCTGTATGGTTGAGGCGTTGAGGTACGTATCGGCGCTTCGGAAGGTGAAGATCGCCCCTCCGTAAAAGGTAGCCTGGTTGTTCTGCAGCAGGCAGTCGTTCACTTCCAGCGTGCTGCCGTCGTTGTAAATGGCGCCGCCGGAGCCCGGAAAAGCGCTCGCGCCGCCTGGGTAGCTGCCGTCCGCGAAGCCATTCGCGAGGGTCAGGTCGTTGATGGTCAGGCTGCCCGTCTCGATGAGGTAAAAAATGCGGAAGTGCGGCGCGCCGTCATCGCGTAGGATGGTAGCGTTGTGCCCGTTGATGGTGATGGGCGTGGCGATCTGCGGCAGGCCGTTATCGCCGTAATCAAAAGTGGAGCTTTCAAAGGTTGAGGTGGCGCTGTTGTCTATTTCCGTCAGCGTGTAGGTGCAGCCTTCTGCCAAGTCCAGCGTACTGGGGGAAGAATTATGATTGGCTTCATTGATCGCGTCGATCAGGTCGGGTACGCTGCAGCCCACGCTCGTGTCGGTAAGGTCGCAGGCCAGCGCCACGATCATCAGCAGCAGGCAGGCTGCCATTGTCAATCGCAAGGAATTTCTTTTAGGCATGATATTCCTCCTTGTAGAATATCCGATCCGATAACTTCTCATGGGGGATGGCAGCGGAAGCGGGATGAGATTTCCCTTATATCTATTATACGAAGCTATGCAAGCGGCACAAAGACCATGCCTTGGTTAGCGGGCAGCGGGAGGGATGAAAAGAAATCGTAATGGCTAAAAATGCTCTAAGGATGAATTGATGGGAAAAAGGAAAACGCCTTTTATTAAACAGGCTGGGTATTTTTTCTTTATCGAGTGGAACAGTTCATCAGAGATCTAATCACAATATGGAGCGGATTTAATAAAATGAATATCATTTTGCTGTTCCCCCAAACTCGCCTCGAAGGTAAGGGGCATATCTTGTTCAGGCATGAAGGTTGAAATGTTATGATCAATGATGACCAGGTCATACTGACCATCTACATTTTTTATGACATCGAAAGAAGTAAATTTTCCCGCTGCTACGACGTGATCGTTGATGGTCAGATCCTCATCACAATCATTATGAACATCAAGGATGCCGCCATTGCAATTGTCGCCGCTGATGACCAGACAGTCAATTTGCGGTTCGAATGTAACATCCTTGATAATGGTCTTTCCGTTGCAGCCGCCCATTCCAAAAGACTGGCGGCAGCCGGGAGCCGGACTTTCCGTCTCAGGTGAAATGCATGCTGCTGGTTGCACCAGCAGCCAGATGGAGATGAGGAAAATGAGCGAATTTCTTTTTTTCAAAAGATCAATCGAGTTTTTCAAAACGTAAAGAAGCCAGGAAATTATCGATCCATTCCAGCTTTGGAGAGTAATCATTTTCTGCTGCATTCAGCATATCAGTTATTTCTTTGAAGTATTCATCAACAATTTCCTGATCGCCGCTGTAGACTTCCAACGGGACTTCACCAACATCCGGCAGCTGAGAATGGAGCAGTCTCACACGCATTTTAAGATAGTAATCGCCGTCATTCGTAAAGCCCTGAAAGATATACACCAAGTGCTCATTATCGATGGGAGAAAAATCCTGAATTCCGTGCACTGTGATGAAACGGACTCCCGACCCGTTGGAGAAATTTACTTGTTTTAGATTGGCGGCAAATTGCTGATGGTCACATGTTTGATAGAAAGCATCTAGCGGCAGTTCTGGAATGCATTCAGAATGACTATCCGGATTGCTGATCAGGGCGTTCAACTGGTGGAAGGATTCGGCCGCAAAATCCGTTGCGTCTTTATATGCATTCACATCTGTGGCATATACATGTGCTTGTTCCATGGATAGGTCAAAGTGTATGATATCTGGATGAGCGACTACGCAGGCTTCACCTTCCTCTTCAGCAAATATCATTTCGGAAAGCGGTTGAACATCCAATACCAGCTGTGGATCATAAAAAAGACAGAAACCATCCTGCTCAAAGTACGTTTGCTGGGATCCATCCACGCTATTTTTTAAAGCTGCCTTTGAATCCTTGTTTTCAGCTTCTTGCTTGTTGTTTTCAATATTTGCGGGATCTGCATGGATTGGCGGCCTGCAGCCAGCCGCCGCTGTCATCAGCGGTACCGATAGAAAAAGAAATACAGCCCAGTGAATGCTTTTTCGTCCCATTTTCATCTCTTTATTACTGCAATATTCCTTCAAACGATCACAGCTACACAAGGAAAAAAAAAGTGAGTATTGTTAGCCATCTTCCAACTCGGAGTCTTCTTTCAGTCACAGGGTTCCTGTCATCAACCGCTGGAAGATACCCGATCTGGCGCAGCATTCACGTTTTCGAATGGGCAAATTAAAGGATGAGATAGATCCAAGTTTCATTATTTCACAGCAATCCAAAACCGCCCCTCACGAATTGCTTACCCTTTTTTCGCGCCCGTTTCCTCGCTCTTTGCCCAGGTGTCCCTGAGTTCCACCGTCCGGTTTAAGACTAGCCTATCAGGTGTTGAACTGCTATCCACGCAGAAATATCCCAACCTTTCGAACTGGAATCTGTCGCTCGGCTGTGCGTACCGCAGACGGTTTAGAAATAATGTGCCAAATCAGAAGATTTCTGTAATATCTCGATAACAGTTGATCTACCTTGAATACTTATATTAAACCATCCAGGGATGGCTTCGAAGTGAATGTGTCCATTTTCATCAGTCATACTCTTCCCGTTTGTGAATAAACCAAACCAATAATCTCGAACTGTCTCATAAACAAGTTTTGGTTCGGCATTTTCTGTAACCCATCCATGAGTTAGGCATACATCGGGTTCTCTGGAACTGGGCAATGGTTCCAGCAAGTCGCGGTTATCGCGAAAACCAAGGTATTCAAATCCAATCACTGAGGGATGTTCTTCTATCAGCATCTGCATGAAGCGCAGTACTGATTGAGCCTGGTATTCCTCTGAATATCCTTCCGGTGGGCAGGTTCCATTTCTTGTACAGGAATCCAAAGCGATATTGTCGTCCCCTCCACTTGGCACAAAATTTTCCCACACATAAATCGGTTTGCCAAATGTCTCCAGTAAAGCCAACTCGGCTTCCGCATATTCGAATGTGATCATATATCCGGGGTGTAGCTCAATGCCTATTACGTCAAATTGGATGTCCTTATCAATCAACAATTCAACAAATTCATCCTCTAGCATGGGTAAGCTCTTGATACCTCGACTGCGAAATGATGCAGTGATATCCTGAAAGTGTTGCTCTGCTTCTGGTCTTGACCTGAAGTCCAATAAATCGACTGAAATGAGCGATTCTGGGTCAATGTGTTTGATGATATCGCACTGCATCTTGATCCAATCCGCAGTCCATTGCATGTCCTTATCCTGGGCGGAGCCGGTGAACTCCCCCCAATTAGATTCCAAACCCAAGCGATAGAGGGATATTTGGTCTTTATAATGCTCCACAAAAGCCGTTAAAAACTCCTCGTATTCCGCTCTATATTGCCCATCGATGTCCCTGCAATCTAAGAAATAAGGGTTGCGGTTCATGCAAAGATTTTCATATTCATAAAAATACATACCCACCCAGGCAATACCATTGATAAATGGCTTGCGTTCATCGGATAGTTTGTAGTTATAAATAGGATTGTCGAGAGATTCCTGCGGGCAAGTATCACTTTCCCCATCAAGAATCTCGGGGCAAAAAGAGGGAGGCGCATATTCAACCCACCAGCGAAAATCATCATCTTCGGGTTCAAACATAGACCATAAATGATATGGACTGAGCTGGAATGCGTTGACGCCCAGATTCCAGAAAAGGCCCGCATAGCCCTCATCTGCAAACATCTCTGGTTCCAAACCCCCATACTCGATTGAAAAAAGAAAATCCAAGTCCTTTTGTTCGAACCTTACCTCTTCGTTGCTTAGCGGCATTCCCTGTTCATCTGTGAAGGTAAGCGTGATTTCCTGCCAGCGTGAGGCTGGATTATCGGTGATCTCAAACTGTACAGAGATTGGTGAAGGTTCTTCCTGCAAAGATGCAGTTTGGCCTCCAGAAATCCCGCTTGCGCCACTATAACTATTAACGCCATTGTTGCATCCAGCACCCAGAATCAGCAATACGATGAAACAAACCCACATAAAATTTTTATTTCTGACCATCATTCCCTCCGCAAATAACGCATTTCTTGTAAGCTTTGGTTGTGATGTGAGGTATGGATGTGCAGCTTATGGTTGTTTGATAAATTCTATACAATTATGGGGAGTATTTCAATGGTTTGGATAAGCGCAATGACCGCTAGCGGATGTTTTTCTCACCGTCATATAAGAATTTTGGTCAATTAGAGGTCTCCTTCTTCGCTACTCTCCAAAGCTTTATTTAGGACTGTTACCCCTCTTTCGCGCCCGTTTCCTCGCTCTTTGACCAGGTGTCCCTGAGTTCTACCGTCCGGTTGAAGACCAGCCTGCCGGGTGTTGAACGGATATCCAGGCAGAAATATCCCAACCTTTCGAATTGGAATCTGTCGCCCGGCTGCGCGTCCCGCAGACTGGGTTCCACGAAGCAATGGGTCAAAATCTGGCGCGAGTCCGGGTTCAGGTCAGCAATGAAATCCCCGCTGGCTTCCGGATCGGGATTAAGGAACAACCGGTCGTACAGGCGCACCTCAGCCGGCAGCGCATGCGCGGCGGAGACCCAGTGGATGGTGCCCTTGACCTTGCGGCCGTCCGGTGCGCTGCCGCCGCGCGTGGAAGGGTCATAACTGCAGACCAGTTCCGTCACATTGCCCTCAGCGTCTTTAATCACCTTCGTGCAGGTGATCAGGTAGGCGTTGCGTAGGCGCACTTCGCGCCCGGGGGACAGGCGGTGGTACTTGGGGGGCGGTTCTTCGCGGAAGTCGTCCCTTTCGATATAGATCACTTTCGAAAATGGCACCTTGCGGCTGCCGGAGGAGGGATTGGCGGGGTTGTTATCGAGCTCGAATTCCTCGCTCTGGTCTTCGGGATAGTTTTCGATCACGACCTTGAGCGGGTCAAGCACGGCCAGCTTGCGCGGGGAGTGCTGGTTCAGGTCATCCCTCACGCAGGCTTCCAGAATGGCGACATCCACCATCACGCCCGCGCTGGCGCTGATGGTCTTGGAAACCCCGGTGCGGTCAATGAATTCGTGCAGGGCTTGGGGTGTGTACCCGCGCCGGCGCATGCCCCGCATGGTCGGCATGCGCGGGTCATCCCAGCCCTCCACGTAACCCTCTTCGACCAGGCGGCGCAATTTGCGCTTGCTCATGACGGTATAGTTCAGATTCAGGCGCGCGAATTCGATCTGGCGCGGCGGGTTCTCAATTTCCAGCTCATTCAGAAACCATTCATACAGCGGGCGGTGGTCTTCATATTCGATCGAACACAGTGAATGGGTCACCCCGTGCATGGCGTCGTTCTGTCCGTGCGCCCAATCGTACATGGGATAAATACACCATTTTCTGCCAGTGCGGTGGTGCGGAGGTTCGTGGATGATGCGGTACATGATGGGGTCGCGCATGTTCATGTTGCCATGCGCCATGTCGATCTTGGCGCGCAGGACGTGCGACCCATCTGGGAATTCGCCCTTTCTCATGCGCTCTAATAGGTCGAGGTTCTCCTCCACCGAACGGTTGCGCCAAGGGCTCTCGACGCCCGGCTCGTTCCACGAGCCGCGCTTCTTTTTTACTTCCTCCGGACTCTGGTCATCCACGTAGGCTTTGCCTTTTTTGACCAGCTTGACAGCCCATTCATACAGCAGATCGAAAAAATCGGATGCGAACAAGACCTTTTCCCACTGGATGCCCAACCAGCGGGCATCCTCCTGGATCGCCTCAACGAATTCCGTTTCTTCTTTTTCGGGATTGGTGTCATCGAAGCGCAGGTCCAGCACGCCGCCGAAATCTTTGGCGGTGTTGTAGTCGATCAAAAATGCCTTGACATGCCCGATGTGCAGATAGCCGTTCGGCTCGGGCGGCAAGCGGGTTTTCACGGAGGTGAAGCGCCCGTTGCGCAGGTCTTCCGCTACGGCTGCATGAATGAAATTGGTTGATGCGGGTATGTCTTCGGTCATGAAACATCCTTTTTTCGAAAAATATGGCAGGCAAGTGCCTGATATTATAAACCAGGTAACGCAAGCGGCGCGCCGGCAGCTCCTTCTGGAGTTAAAATCCGGCTTTGATTTTACTTTCGGTAAATAATACCCTGTTCCTATTTTAAAATAATCGCGCTTTTTTCATTCAAAACCCGCACCGATGACCATTTTAAAGCCTCTTTTCGAAGTCGAATTCCCTTGTTATGATATATGTTGTAGCAGATATTCATCATCGCGTTTGATCTATCAAGAATTCTGCGGAATGACCAATTGAAAGGAAGATAGAAAATGCCATTTGAAGAGAAAAAACGTTTGGATCCCTCTCAGGTTCAGGATCGCCGTGGGCGGAGCGTGGGCAGGACGGTTGCAATCGGAGGCGGCGGTCTTGGCTTGGTCGTCTTGTTGGTATCTCTGCTGTTCGGAGTGGACCTCAGTGATCTGACCAATCTGAACGAGGTTGCCCCTTCGTCCTATGAGACATATCCCGAGGAAGTGAGCGATCTGCAAGCGGAGTGCCAGACGGGCGCGGACGCGAATGAGCGTGCGGACTGCCGCATCGTGGGGTTTGTAAACAGCATTCAGGCTTTCTGGGAAGAGGAATTCGCAAACAACGGCTGGGACGCTTATCTCCCAGCGGATACGGTGCTGTATTCCGATGCTGTGCAGGCTGCCTGCGGGTATGCATCCGGCGCGTCGGGTCCATTCTACTGCCCAGCAGACCAGATGGTGTATCTCGATCTCTCATTTTTCGATATGCTGCAATCGCGCTTTGGCGCGCGGGGTGGACCGTTCGCGGAGGCTTATGTCCTGTCGCACGAGTATAGCCATCACGTACAGAATCTGCTGGGAATTCTGGATACCTCAAGCATGAGGAGTTCAGGTCCTGAGAGCATGTCGGTGTTCACAGAACTTCAGGCGGATTGCCTGGCGGGAATTTGGGTTTATCACGCCACCGAGACCGGCTACCTGGAGCCATTGTCGAGGGATGACGTCATTCAAGCCCTGGATGCCGCGGCATCCGTGGGAGACGACCGCATCCAAAGCCAGACGCAAGGCTACGTTGTCCCTGAAGCCTGGACGCACGGCTCATCCGAACAGCGCTTGGCGGCGCTGAAGGACGGCATGGATTCCGGCGATGTAGAAACCTGCAACACGCCTGGCTGGACGGAATAGCTCGCTGCCTTTAACTGGCGGGGCGGGATAAGGTTGCTCTGCGCTGGCAGCGATAAAAATTAAACCCTCAACAGGCCGCGGAAGCCTCTGACGCCATAGTAGGAGGGCGCGCTGTTGTGGTACACGAACACACGCCCGTAGCGCCGGTCGGCGAACAGGGCGCCGCCCAGTTTTCTGACCTCAGCGGGTGTCTTCAGCCAGCTGGAGGTCTTGGTGTCGAATTCTCCCAGGGTTTGCAGCTGCCGGTATTGTTCTTCGTTGAGAAGCTCGATGCCCATGGCGGCTGCCATGTCCAACGCGTTATTCTCCGGTTTGGCGGTTTTACGCGCTTCCTGCGCTGCGCGGTCGTAGCAGGTGTTTCGGCGCCCGGCTGGGCTTTCCGCGGAGCAGTCATAGAAAAGGTATTCACCCGTCTTGGCATCACGGCCGACCACATCCGGCTCGCCGCCGCTGCTTTCCATTTGGCTGAGTGACCACAGCTTGTCAACCTGCGCTACCAGCCTGGCTTGCACGTCAGCCCAATTCAACCCCGCATGGCGCTGCATGTTCTTCTCGAAGCGGGTTTTCAAAGTTGTGAGCAGCTCTGTCGATTGTTCGGAAGTCAGTTGTTTTTGAAAATTGTTCTTGTGGTTCATGCGTTGATGGTACCTATTTTAGGGGAGCAACCATGTTAGAGTAGTATTAATCCTAAGCTTGCTTGAAGATATTTCGTTTACTAAGAAAACTCTCTTTTGTTGTATGGAAATTGATACTTTCCTAATTTAAAAAAATTGCTTGCTTGGCATCCATATATCACTTTAATAGCAATGATACTTGAATGAAAAAATAATTGGATAAAAGGTTGGATCTTTCAGAAGCTTGCGTGTGTTATCGGTTTTGGTCGTTCAGAAACCTGTATACATCTTCAAGCCTCGGATAAGCAGGAATTGTGCCTGGTTTAGTCACGGACAAGCTGGCCACATCGCATGCCCAATTTGCAGCTTGGCGGATTGATTTTCCATTGACAATACCGACCGCCAAGGCTGAACAGAACACGTCACCTGCACCTGAGGTATCCACTGCATTTACCTTGAGTGCCCGTTTCTTCCAGATTCCTTCGTCATCCACACCGACAAAACCTTCTTCACCCAATGTAATGATCACAACTGGGATGTTAAAGTGTGATTTTAAGGATTTTGCCAGTTCTTCCGCATCAAAATTCTCATCTGGCATGTTACCGAGCAAGACCTGCGCTTCGGTTTCATTGGGAATCAGGATGCTCGCGCAGGATAGGTCATCAATTAGCTTTTCAGGCGCTGGGCCTGGATTGACTATAGAGATCATGCCGAGGGATTTGGCAGTCTGCGCTGCATAGAGCGCAACATCCACAGGAATTTCAAATTGGGTCAGCATTACCTTGGCGGCTGACAGCTCTCTTAATGCTTTTTCAATATGATCCTTTGAGAGCTCTTGATTGGCGCCCATAGAAGTTACCATGGCTGGGATGCCCTGCTCATCCAGGATGATGAACCCCACCCCGCTAGAAACAGTTTGATGGCGCAAAAGCCAGGTGGTGTCTACGCCCGCTTCCTGCAGCCACTGCTGGCCGGTGTCGCCAATACGGTCCTGGCCGAAACAACCGACGAAAGATGTTTTTCCTTCAAGCAGAGCTGCGGCAATAGCTTGATTGGATCCTTTCCCCCCATCTTTTGGTTCATGAAAATCCCAGCCAATGACCGTCTCGCCTGCCTTGGGTATTCTTTTGACACGCACAAAAATGCCGGGGGCATGGCTGCCTACAATCACAATATCGATGTCTGCTGCCATGTCATTCTCCTAGTGCTGGCAAAACGGTATCTCTGTCGGCTACCACCAGAACATCTGCATGATCCTGCGCAAGCGTTACTGGGAATTCAACCGTAGGTTCTCCAAAAAGAAAATAACGTATGATCGTCCTTTTCCATGCACCCGTGTCGGAAAGGAATCTTAACCGTTTCGCCGACAGCAGATCTTTCATGCCCATGGTAATCACCATGGGAGGGATAGCATGCGTGCATCCGCCAGCCGCTCTATGGCTGAGTGCCACAATCGTGTCGTCATTGAGGGGAATTATTCTGGTTTTGGATTGTCTGTACTCATCAAGAGTTACGCTGTACCAGGGGGAAAGCGGTGGTTCATTAAAGGCAATATGACCACGAAAGCCAATACCGCCATAGGTTGTATCCACTCTGCCAAGTTTACTGATTGCTTTGCTGATTCCCTCAATATCATAGATGGATGGAAAATGCCTCTGTTCTTCTGGAATGGCCAACTGCGGATCAATTGGGTCATAAAAATTCTTTCGCATCCAGCCTTCATATGAGAAAGGATGATCGAGTGGCAACGGGCGCCCCTGCCAATCCAGATTGTCATCCATGTGAAAAACATGAACGTCTTTCAGGCTGACCTTTTGTTCATTCACCCATTGTGTGAAATATCCGTACTGTTTGGTAGGGCCGCACGGTAGGATCCAGCTGGTGAATCTGTTGGCTTGGTTATTTCTGATCACCTCATCCAGCATGTCCTGGGCAGCCCAACGGTGTACTTGATCTTTTTCTTCAAAGATCTTGATTTTCACTTTGGCATCCGGGTGGTTCTCAAGTTCATCCACTGGGATGCGACAATACTGGAATAGTTTTTCTTTGTCGATTGTTGAAGCCATTAGGCAAACGCCACCTTTCCATCTCGTGTAATTCGGTTTATCTGGCCATCACTTTGATAAATGACAGCCGTGAGCCAGGTTTTTACACTCTCGCCGGCTCGAAGGGTTCTGGCAGTTTTGTTCTTAATGGCATTCTCCAGTCCGGCGCATTGGTAACTTGACCAGGGTTCAACACCCAGGTGATATGTGCGATGGAACCAGGGATATCCACTCCCGCCACCGTACCCCTGCCACAGCAGAATGTATTTCCACATTTCGGGGTCAAATGCCAAGCCGAACCCCAGTTTTTTGGTCGGGTTGGTAACGCTTACCCAGGGTTCTTTGAACTCAGATAAGTAGGTGTTGTCCATAGTACCGGCATCGCGGCTGAGCACTTTGCGCAGGTCGACCTTTTCGCCATTCAATCCTTTGACGAATGGCCATGTGCTTTCCTGGTTTAATTCCATGCGGTATCCCGGTCCGTCTTCATCGATCCAGATATTCACTTTGCAATCCGGGCAGTCGATGTGGCAGGTTTCATCCAGGAAGGGTGATCCAAGAACGGGGTGGTGCATCCACATAAATTCCAGGTCTTCATTGCTGTCATTGTGCAGTTGTTCTTCGATGAAAAGAGCGGCAATATTCGATTTCAGCGTCAATGTTTTGCGAAGAATAAAGGGGGTCCGGTAAGTCTTTGCCCAGAGAGCAACCTTGACACAGCTTGGTTCGTCTTGCAGAATCTGGTAATGCCAGGGCATGTTGATAGTCTCAGCGAAGAATCCTAATGGGGCACCTTTGTATGTGCATGCTGGGCCGGCGTTAGGAACTGCTTCGAACCAGCCGCCCGACCAATGATCGAACAGTGGTGAAGCATCATCTCCAGCAGCTGTCGAGAATGCTGCCGGATTATGCAGTTCGTGAGGATTATGCCAAATAAAATCGATATCCTGAGGTTTATATAAAAACTGTGTAATTTCTGAACCCTTGCCAGTATGAATCAGTATCTGCAACAACTCATTTTGCATCAAGATGGAATGGATGCCCTTCCATACGATGTCATCATTGATACGGCAGCCGTAATGGCGGTCTGGTTCTGTTATTAAAAATAATTCTTCCATGAAGCCTCCTTAACAATTAGTGATGATATCAAAGACACTAGGTTTTCAGACAAACATGTTCTCTGGATTCTCTATTAAGGTCTTTATAGATGTTAAAAATTCTGCTCCACTGACGCCATCCACAACGCGGTGATCGCATCCTAGTGTTATGGTAGCTGTTTCGATGGATGTGATTTTCCCTTCTTCATCCATAATAATTTCTTTTTTCGTCGCACCAACACCCAGGATACCGACTTGCCCTGGTGAAATTATTGGATCGAAAGACTCAATCCCGAACATTCCTAGATTAGAAATTGTGAATGTGCAATCTGAAAGATCGCCAACGCTCTGTTTGCCGTTCATTGCTTTTTCAACTAATTCACTTCTTTCTTCGGCGATGGCAATAAGGGATTTGGCATTAGCGTTCTTAAAAACGACCACTACTAACCCCTTGGGCGTGTTCACGGCCACCCCGGGATTGATCTGGCTGTGGATCACAATCTGCTCTTCTGTAAAAGTTGAATTCAGCAGAGTATGCTGAACCAGAGATCGGCTCACTGCCCAGAGCATCAAATCTGTTTGGGTTATGTGAATTTCTTGGTGTTGAGTTTGGTTTACCTTCTTGCGGTATTCGTTTGCTTCTGTCATGCGGCAGGTCGCTGAGAGATGAAAATGGGGAATCTCGCGATTACTCTGTTCCATTCTCGAGGCAATTACTTTCTGAATAGAATTTTGGACTAGGCTGGTTTCCCTATTCGCGGGTACTTTCTCTGCTGGCTCAATATTCTGAAAGGAAAGCACGTCCTCCTTACCAATCAATCCGTCAGGCCCTGTACCGGTTATCTGTGAAAGGTCAATGCCCTTTTCCTTTGCAAGCCTTTGTGCAATCGGGGAAGCTTTGATCCGTTCGTTAGAAAACTCAGAAAAATTTTGGGTGTTGGTTTTTTGAGCTTCTGCTGGTTGTTCATAATCCTGTTCAGGCTCTGTAACAATTTCTTCCCCCTTTTCGCCGATGTAAGCCATTGGCTGTTTGACAGGGAATTCTTCACCTGGTTGTGCCAGGATTTTCAGCAATAATCCTGATGCAGGTGCCTCAATATCTACCGAAGCCTTATCCCCTTCAATTGTGCAAACTGGTTCACCCTGGGATACTGCATCCCCTTCTTTTTTTAACCAAGCCGAAACAATGCCGTACCGCATAGTAAGGCTCATCTGCGGCATAATGATTTTGGTTATCATTGATTTTTCAGCCTTTATTGCTTGAGAATGACGTGCACGGCATCAAGGATGTCCGCTTCGCTTGGCAGGATAAACTCTTCAAGAACTTGTGGGAAGGGGATTGGGGCATCCTTGGCGCCTACGCGTTTTATGGGCGCATCCAAATAAGCAAAAGCTTTGTCTGCAATGATGGCGGCCATTTCTCCTCCCCAGCCTCCACGCACATGCGCTTCATGCACAATGACCACCCGATTAGTTTTCTTGACTGATTCGAGGATTTTTTCTTCATCTAATGGCACCAGGCTTCTAGGATCCACTACTTCGGCTGAAATGCCTTCCTTTTCGAGCTTGGCAGCGGCGTTTAACGCTAAGTGAACCATATAAGAGGTAGCAATGATGGTGACGTCTTTACCTTCTTTTTTAATATCGGCAGACCCAAGCGGAATGGTATATTCCTCTTCAGGCACCTCGAATTTCATGGGGAACATGAGTTTGTGCTCGACAAAGATCACCGGATCGGGATCTGTAATTGCAGATTTCAGCAAGCCTTTTGCATCATAACCAGTGGACGGCATGACTACTTTCAATCCTGGGACATGGACAAACCAATTCTCAAAACACTGGGAGTGTTGCTCGGCTGCACGGATGTATCCGCCTTGGGCTGTACGGATCACTATTGGTACGGACCGTTGGCCGGCAAAAGTGTAGTGGAACTTGGCGGCTTGGTTGACAATGGCATCCATTGCCATTGGGATGAAATCCATAAAGGGGATTTCAACGATCGCTCTGCAACCGGTAATGGCTGTGCCAACCGCCAAACCGATTTCCCCATTTTCATTAATAGGTGCATCCTGCACACGCCGATCGCCAAATTCCGCATACATTCCACTTGACACGCGGAACTCCCCGCCATATTCTCCAACATCATATCCCATAAGGTAAAGTAAAGGATCTTTCCGCATTTCTTCCTGCATGGCTTCGCGGATCGCTTCGCGAAATTCAATTTTTCTCATTTTATTTATCTCCAAAATAAAAGTTGATCGGTTTACGGATATTTTGCATACACATGCTCAAGCGCAGATTCTGGTTTAGGCGCGGGGCTTTGGCGGGCAAATTCAATTGACTCTTCTACCAATTCCGAAACCCGCACTTTGGTATCTTCGATGTCTGATCCGGAAATGATGCCTTCTGTGATCATTCTCTTTTCCAGGTCATTGATCGGATCGCTTTTGCGCCATTCATCCACTTCTTCTTTGGGGCGAATATCAATGTCGCCCATGAAATGGGTTTCAATACGGTAGGTATAGCAGGCAATGAGATAAGGACCCTTGCCCGAGCGGGCATGATCAACGGCTGTTTTCGCGGTTTTGAAAACTTCTACAACATCATTCCCGTTGATATTGATTCCGGGAAATCCATAGGATTGCGCTCGCACAGCAATGTTATTGATAACATCCCGATGATAAACGGTTTCATAACGTACGCCACATTGCCAATGATTGACCTCCACGACAAAAACTACCGGCAGATGATATATGGAAGCCATATTGGCAGCTTCATGAAATAAACCTTGATTCATGGCGCCCTCGCCGAAAAAGGCTGCTGAAACCTGGTCTGATTTACGCATCTGGCTGGAGTAGGCTGCTCCGACAGCGATCGGAATGCCACCGGAAACAATTCCATTTGCGCCTAAAACACCAAGTTCGAAATCGGCTATATGTAATGAACCGCTCTTGCCCATGCAATAACCATCTACCTTGCCATACAATTCGCCGTACATTTTTCCCATTTCGCCGCCTTTTGCAATCATATGACCATGACCGCGGTGTGTGCTGGTGATGTAATCATCCTTGCGTAGAGCGGCGCAAACGCCTGCAGCGATCGCTTCTTCTCCGACATAGGAATGAGCAAATCCCTCCTGTTCCGTTTGAATCAAATCTTTTTCTCTGGATTCAAACATTCGGATCTTGAGCATGGTTTCATACAGCTTTAAAACCACGTCTTTTTCAATTTCTAAAATGGGCTCTTTGAGATTCATATTTCTTGTCTCCTTGATAAAAATATTTCTCTCTACCTTTCTCACCGAGGTGAGGTTGCAAGACTGTGACAAAATTTAAGAATTATTATGCATACGTATTATAGCATACGATTGCATTTTGTGATACAATACGTGCAAGTGATGGCAAAAAAGATGGCTCAAAAACGGGTTACTGGCAAAGATATCGCTTCAATAGCGGGGGTTTCACAGAGTACGGTATCACGCGTTTTAAGCTCCGACGAACCATCTGCTCTCATCAGTGAAGAAACAGCCAATCGAATCAGGCAAATTGCCCGCAAGATGGGTTATTCTCCTAATCCTATTGCGCGGGCTTTGAGGGGAGAAGGTACAAACCTAATCGGATTGATCGTGAGGGAAATTGCTGATCCTTTTTTTGCAGAAGTGATCAAGGAGATAAATTCTACATTCAAGCAAAAAGGATTCAATGTAATACTTGGGCATGTCCACAGCGATCCCACGGAAGGCCGCGAACTTACACGCATCCTGGATTCCCGGCAATGTGACGGAATGATTTTTTTGGGTGATCTATTTGATGATATGCAGTATATCAATGAGATCCGCGAAGAGGGTCATCCTGCAATTACCATGTGCCGAGGAAACCAAGAAGAAAAAGTCCCTTTTGTTAACTGCAACAACGAAAAAGGCACTAAACTGATCATAAAACATCTGCTTGACCTTGGCCATAAAAAAATGGCTTTCATCGATGGTGGATCCATCGGTGATATCCAGGAGCGTCTCGAGACTTTTTCGCAGCTGAGCGGTAATAATCCCGAATTGACATGTAAAGTCATCAAAGCCGAGCGGAACGACTTTAATGGCGGATTCAAAGCCATGAATACTCTCCTAGCCAGTGATGTTGTTCCAACCGCAATTGTTGCGGCGGATGATGGTATGGCAGTTGGTGTTTTGAAAGCTATTTCTAAATCTGGTCTCAAAGTGCCGGAAGATATTTCGGTGGCTGGTTTTGATGATATTGAACTGGCAAATTACACAATTCCATCTCTGACGACCATCCGCCAACCTGTTGACGAAATGGCTGAGATTGCGGCCAATATGCTAATCAAAATGATCGAAGGTGAACCGCTCTCAGAAAGTGAAAAGTACGTCTCATTGGAGCCGATGTTGGTCATCCGTGATTCCACCGGCCCTGCGAAGCAGAAATGAAAAGATATGGAAGAATCAATCACATGAGGAATAATTCGGAGGAAGAAAAATGCTGAAAATGGGTATCATCGGCTTGGGGAAGATGGGTGTTTTTCATATTGGTTGGATGACACCGCAAAATGGATTGCAGTTTGTCGCTGGTTGCGAGAAAAATCCCAAACGTGTTGAAGAATTGAAGCGGACATACGATGCCAATTTTTATACGGATGTGGATGAATTTTTGAAGAAGGAAGAATCGCTGGATTTCGTTGTTGTAGTGACCACGCATGACACCCATGAAGAATTGACCATTAAGTGCCTAAAGGCAGGCAAGAATGTAATTGTTGAAAAACCGATGACGATGACCTATGACAGCGCGCTCCGCATGATGGCTGCTGCCAAAGAGAATAATAAACATCTATTTGTCCATCAAAGCAGCCGTTGGGACCGTGAATTTCTCTTATTGCAGCAGGTGATTGCATCAGGCAAACTGGGAAAGATTCTGCAAATTGATTCCAGGGTTACTTTCTGCGATGCGGGTTGGCCGGAGTGGGGTATTGAAGGAGCAGCTAATCCATGGCGCATCAAAGCCAAATATGGTGGTGGAATGCTCTACGATTGGGGTCCGCATCTTGTGGATCAAATTGCTGTGCTGATGCGCAGGCAACCCGAAGGAGTCTATGGGGTATTGAAAAGTGGAATATGGAGCGAGGAGGTAGATGATTACTTTTTTGCTCTATTGGATTACGATGGTGTTGTCTGCCAGGTTGAATGCAGTAATAATGCACGTATTCCTTCACCGCGCTGGCAGGTTTCAGGCACGAAAGGTGCATTTTGCGTTCCCGGGAAGAAAGAACCCTTCTGGGATGAGGCGCAGATCTCTTATGTCAAAGATAATGGCGAACAAATTTTTGAGACGGTTAAACTCGTCGATGTGAAGGAATCTGGAATCGAGGGAGGGTTCTATCGAGATCTGAATCCTTTCCTCAAGGGAGAAATTGACCATTTTGTCAGTATGGAGGAAGCGAGTAATGTTGTAAAGGTTCTTGAGATGATTAAAAAGTCAAATCATGAAAAGCGTTACGTCGCTTTCGATGAGAATTTATAACCCGCCAGCTTTTATCAAATAAGAATAACCAGTGGATCGCGGAAAGGAATCATCGAAAAAAAACTCATGTTGATGCATACGTATGACATAAATCGATTGCATTCCACGCGAAATGGATAATTTAGATATGACCTTTAGAAAGGAGGACAACTCGAACGATAAATAAATTGAACATCAAATTAAAAAATAACAAAAAATTTTTGGAGGAAGAAATGCGTAAAAGTTTAGTTGTTTTGAGCGTTTTATTGGTCTTTGGCATGTTATTTTCAGCCTGCCAGACAGAAGCTGTTCCTGAAGAGCCTGCAATGGAAGAGGCGGCACCCGCAGAAGCGATGGAAGAAGTTGAAGATGGCAAAAAGCAGGTCGCTCTGGGAATGTACTTCCGTCGAGATGAATGGTGGCAGGACCTCGAAAAAACTGCCAAGGATACTGCCGAAGCTAACGGGCTTGAATTCCTGGTAGCCGACGCGGATGGCGATAGCGCAACCCAGCTCCAGCAGATCGAAACTTTTGTATCTCAAGGAGTGGATGCGATCGTTTATGCCCCAGTGGATGTTTCCGCTACAACAGACATTGTCGCTGAAGCTCACGAAATGGGTATCAAGGTGGTCTGCATTGAACTCTGTTTGGAAGATCTGACCAACGTTGATGCCTGGGTGCAATTCGATCAAGTAAAAGCCGGATACGACCTGGGCGTTATGGCAGGCGAATTCCTGAATGAGAATTATGGTGGTGAAGGGAAAGTGGCCATTCTCTGGGAACCTGGTAACTTGGTCCATCAGATGCGCTACGAAGGCTGGAAGAAAGGCCTTATGGAAACTGCCCCCAATGCAGTGTATGTTGCAGAACAGAATGGCGAAAGCAACCGTGACGTTTCCATGGCCATTGCAGAAAATGTCTTGACCGCCAATCCCGATACGGTAATCTGGTATCCGATGGTTGAGGAAATGGCTTTCGGCGTTATCGCCGCTTTGGATGGTGCGGGTGTTGACCCTGCCTCCGTCGCTGTTTACACTGAAGGTTGGGGCCAGGAGACATTGGACAATATGGCTGGCGACAAACCCTATCTCAAGGGTGCGATTATCACACCTTCAACAATCCTCGCAGAAGCGTCCGTTCAGGCCGTTGCTGATTATCTAAATGAAGGCAAGGAATTCACCTTCGAAATGAATTTAGGAACTGATGTGGTTACCACTGAAAATGCAGTGGAATACTTCACGGCGCTTGGTTATACCGCACCGTAATATAAAGTAAGATTGTAGAAAACAAATGCCACATCGCTGACCTGTTGTAAAACCAGCGATGTGGCAAATGCAACAATAAAAAGATCAAGGAGCGTCCATGGCAACGACCGAAATCACTAAAAGAGGATATAAGGAAAATTTTAAAAAATTCCTGGCTGTATCCAGTCAGAATTATGCAATTATCTATATTTTGCTAGGTCTTTTTGTTTTGCTGTCCTTCACGGCACAGAATTTTTTGACTTTAAATAACATGATCAATGTTTTTCGCCAATCAGCCATTTATGGCATCCTGGCTGCCGGGGAATTTTTTGTGATCATTTCCGGCATGATCGATCTTTCCATTAGTTCAACCGCAGCCTTGGCGGGCATTCTGTTCGCGATGATCATCAAGGCGGGCGGTATTGCGATGTGGCCAGTTGCTGTTCTTGTGGGATTGTTGGTTGGTATATTGGTTGGAATAATCAACGGCATCTTGGTTTCAAAATTGGAAATTCCGCCGTTCATTGCTACACTCGGCTCCTATTTATATGTGCGGGGTATTGTTTATATGAGCACCAATGCCTATCCGATTGTGTCATTGGACAAGGGCTATAATTTCTTTGGCAGAGGTTTTATTTGGGGAATTCCATTTCCTGTTTTGGTGATGGCGATTGTCTATATTATCGCGATTATCATTTCGGAAAAGAAGAAAATCGGACGCTTCTTCTATGCTATTGGTGGAAATGAAGAAGCTGCTTATTTATCCGGTATTGACTGTGTCAAAATTAAAACACTGGCGTATGCCATTTGCGGCTTCATGGCATCCATCGCGGGCATCCTTCTCATGTCTCGCTTAGGATCCGGTCAGCCAAATGCAGCTATCGGTTACGAGTTTGATGCCATCATTGCTGTCGTTCTGGGTGGGGTTAGTTTTTCAGGTGGCAAAGGAAAGGCATTGAATGTTTTCTTTGGAACGCTTTTTGTTGCCATGCTGGTCAATGGAATGACGATCATGAATATTAATCCTTTCGCCCAACAGATCATTGAGGGCGTGGTCTTTATCATTGCCATCTGGAATGATGTATTCCGCAATAAGAAAACCCGTTAGACGGCGGTCATTATGAAGACAGATTCGATTCTGGTAATTGATAACCTGAATAAATCATTTCCCGGAGTTCAGGCATTGAAAAATGTTTCCATGCAGATTCGCAGGGGAGATGTGCATGCCATCGTGGGCGAGAACGGCGCGGGAAAATCCACCATGATCAAGATTATTTCTGGCGCATATACGAAAGACAGCGGCAGCATCATTTTTGACGGCTCAGAGGTAGGAGATCTTTCGCCGGTGGATTGCATCAACTTGGGAATAAGCACGGTCCATCAAGAATTGCGCTTGGTGGAAGAACTCACAGTGGCTGAAAACATTCTTCTAGGTTCGCCCATAGAAAATCCTACTCCTTTTGGCAGCATGATTAACTGGAAGGATACCAAGCAAAAAGCCTCACAACTGATTGATTCAATGGGCATTGATATCAGTGTTGACACAGTTGTATCAGATCTTAGCGTTGCCAAAAAACAAGTGGTTGAAATATGCAAGGCGCTCAGCCGTAAAGCAAAACTTGTGATCATGGATGAACCTTCCGCAACGTTAACCGAAAAAGAGTTGAAAGTATTGTTCGAGATCATTGCTAAATTAAAGAAGGATGGCATTACAACGATTTACATTTCTCATCGTTTGGAGGAGATTTTTGAAATTGCCGACCGGGTGACCGTTATGCGTGATGGTCAGCATATCGTCACTGACGATGTCGCTAACTTGGATAGAAAGAGTCTGATTTCCTTGATGGTCGGCAGGGAAATTGACAATATTTACCCGGAAAGAAAAATCGCCAAACAAAGTAAAGTGCTCCTGAAAGTTGAGAACCTTTCGATCACAAATGTCCTTGAGGATATCAGTTTTGAACTGCATCAAGGTGAAATTCTCGGAATTGCGGGTCTGGTTGGCTCAGGCAGAACTGAACTGGCGCGGGCGATCTTTGGTGTGGATAAAGTCACTAGCGGTGGGGTGTATGTGCGGGATGATCACCGATCAATCAAAAACATCCAAGACGCGATCAGAAAAAAGTTGGCTCTGATGCCAGAAGACCGCAAAATGCAGGGAATCATTCCCAGCCTTGCTGTAGGGATGAATATCTCTTTAGTGGGCATCGATAAAATTCTGCGCAATTCCTTTATCAATACCAGAATAGAAAAACGGATGGCGGAAGAATATGTAGATCGCTTGAGGATCCAGACCCCGGATTGGAAGCAATTGATCCAATTCCTCAGCGGCGGCAATCAGCAGAAATGCGTGCTGGCGAAATGGTTGTTCGTCGATTCTGATATCGTTATATTTGATGAACCCACACGCGGCATTGATGTCGGTGCAAAGCAGGAGATATATCGGTTGCTGACCCAGCTGGCTCAGCAGGGGAAGGGCATTATCATGATTTCCTCGGAACTCCCGGAAATCCTGGGCATTTCTCATCGGATCTTGGTTATGCATGATGGCAGAATTACCGGTGAGGTCGATCCTCAGAAGACAAACCAGGAAGAGATCATTCATTTGGCAACGATCTGATCGTTGACCTGAACAGAAAGAAGGAAAGGAGCGTACAAGATGAAAGCGGTAAGAAAAATGAGAAAAGGAAAAGGCAATGTAGAGCTCGTTGATGTTCCCGAGCCGCAAATTGGACCTTCGGATGTATTGATGAAAGTCTGGGCTGCAGGTGTCTGCGGTAGTGACCTGAATATCCAAAACGACACTCATTTCTATCGCGCGCCGGTTACTATCGGGCACGAATACTCCGGGGTGGTGATAGAGGTTGGAAAAGATGTAAAGAACGTAAAGGTTGGGGATAAGATCGTTTCTGATATTGAAGCGCCTGGCGGGTGGCTCGGCGTTGAATTGGATGGTTCGTATGCCAGCCTGATGCGCATCCCGGAATGCGTGGTGCATGTCTGTCCTCCCGACATGCCTCTCGACGCTGCTGCCCTGGTGGAACCGGTCACCGGTGGTATGCTGCATTGTTTGCAGGAGCGCAATACCATCAATGCAGGCGATTTTGTCGTGGTGGTAGGTCCTGGGCCGATGGGAATACTGGCTGTGCAATTTGCCAAGATCAGAGGGGCGCGTAAGGTTGCCCTGGTTGGCTTGCGCGATGACAAGGAGCGTTTAGAAGTCGGCAAGCAGGTGGGAGCGGATTACACTTTTATTTATGAAGACAATCCTTTAGAGGAGTTGTTGGCCTTATCCAATGGCGGCGCGGAATTTGTGGCAGACTGCGCCGGAACGCAGACTGGTACGCAATTGTGCATCGATGTAGCCAAGCCTGCCAATACCGGTCCTGGTGGTAGAGGGCGCATTGCCTTGATAGCCATGTGGGGTCAGCCGATCACGTTGAATTTTGACAAAGTTGCCATGGGGCAGTTGGACCTGCATGGCGGTTGGAGCTGGAATGGGGCGGAAACCTGGAAAAAAGCTGTTGATTTTCTTTCCCGCGGGGTGATCGATTACAAATCCATGATCACCAATCGCTATAAGCTGGAAGAATGGGAAACAGCCTTTGCCAATCTGCGGGCGAAAAAGGATGTCAAAGCGTTCATTCATCCAAATGGTACGGATTGGGCATAATAAGTGTAAAAAAGACAATGGAAGATGATCCTATGGAAGATGGAAAATTGAAGGAATTTGATGAAAAACTAAATCGCATCTATGATTTCATTGCGCAGCAGAATTTTGATGCTGTTGTTATTGGCACCCAAACGAATTTCTCATGGCTGACCTGCGGTGGAGAGAGTAAAGTCCTGTTAACTTCGGATGTGGCTGTGGCTTATCTGGTCATTATGAAAGATGTACGCTATGTGGTGGCGTATACCATGGATGGGCCAAGGAATCTGGAAGAGGAACTTCAGGGAATGGGTTTCGAGCCAGTCTTCATTCGTTGGCATGGGAAGTCAATGGAAGATACTGTGCTGGAGTTGGTCGGCGCGAAGAAGGTGCTTTCAGATATTCCGCTCGAAGGCGCGCATGTCAGCATGCGCGCTTTTTATCACCTGCACTATCCCTTGACAGATGGGGATATTGAGCGCTTCCGGCGCATCGATCAACGCGCTGAAAGCATCCTGAAAGGTGTGGTTGACAATACCAAACCGGGCATGCTTGAAACGCAAGTAGAAAACTTGGTGACCTGCGAGTTTGCCAAAGAGGGATATTTCCCGGTCGTTTTGCTGCTGGGCAGCGATGAGCGCATCTTCAAGTACCGACACCTGATCGCTAAACCAAAGAAGATCGAGAAATATCTCATGATCATTTTGGCAATGAGAAAACAAGGACTGAATGCCGTGCTGACACGATCGGTCTATTTTGGCGACCGCCTGCCAGAAGAGATCGCCCGCAAATTTGAAGCAGCCAGCATCATCGCAGCCAACTGCATCTCCCACTCCAGTCCGGGTACGAAATTTGCCTCGATATTGAGCATGCAGAAAGAACTCTACGCGGAGTTGGGGTACCCTGACGAGTGGCAGAACCATTTTCAGGGCGGGATCACCGGGTATGTCTGTAATGACTCTTCGCTTTGTCTGGATGCCGAGGCTGTCATGCTTCCCAGGCAGACCTATAACTGGTTCATCACCATCACCGGTGTGAACACTGAAGATACATACCTTGCGACTGATTCGGGCGGCGAGATTCTCACAACGACGGGCGCCTGGCCGATGAAATCATACCAGACCAGAAACGGCGTGCAGGTCAGTCTGCCGCAGATTATGCTCAGATAGTAAAAAGATTTGTGTGAGGAAAAATAAGTCTAACTGAGTTAAAAATTGCTTCATATCGTCCATAGTATGATCAAAAAGGCGGCTGTTTAGCTGCCTTTTTTTTCTTGATGACTTGTAGAAAAAAGCCTCGTGACTGTCACGGGTATTTGAATTGTCAAACCACCAGTGATTTCTTAAAAAAATATTGACTTTTCATCCAAAACGTGCCATAATACCAGTAACGATACCGGTAACCTTACCGGAAACGTT
>Ga0209164_1000849_pt1 | contig 51185 bp, 44 predicted proteins | sample MTBNYHSulfiMetaG_FD_187458 | JGI IMG/M metagenome (GOLD analysis project Ga0209164, IMG submission 187458) | Enrichment culture microbial communities from rom New York Harbor, USA that are MTBE-degrading - MTBE-NYH (New York Harbor Sulfidogenic)... | ecosystem: Environmental > Aquatic > Marine >... | reverse complement strand
CTAACTCCTGTAGAAAAATATGCAGCTTAAAAAACTTATCAACATATTAACAAAAGAAAGAAAAAAAGTAGCAAAAAAAGAAAGAAAACTATTATTATAACTTGTCAACTTTTTTCAGGACGACACAAAAATATCTTGCAGCATTCATTATATGAATAGCTCTTTCTTTATCATCAATTCCAATGTGAACATGCAAACCGAAAATTAAATTTGCACGGGCGACTTGCTGCATTTCTTCAACTACTGCCTGGTATCTATCGCGGTTCGTAATTTCCTGATCTTCCCATTTACTGAAAGGATGAGTTCCGGAAGCACCAATTACTAATCCTTGACGAGCAGCAACATCCCTCAGTGACCTCCTCAATCTTTTTACTTCTTCTTTTGCTTCATGAATATTATAACATATACTTGAACCTATTTCTACAACAGATTGATGCATTTCGGCTTTGGCATGTTCTTTTAGTATTGTTTTTCCTTCATCAAGCAGTTGTTGAATATGAGATTTTAATTCTCTTGTTTCAGGATCTATTATTTGGAATTCCTCTTCTATACCGATTGTGAATAATTTATCTTTTGACATAACAATTACTCATTTTTATTTTTATTCGGTTTTATTACTTTCCCTGAAGTAAAAGAAGTTATAAAATCGCCCCAAGTTAAATTATTTACGCCGTCTTTATGTGCTTTGGCTTTACGAATTGCCATATTCGCCGCAGCTTCAACAACCCATTCAAAATTTTCTTCGCCTACAGAATGATAATCTGCGTCGGGTGCGGGGTTACAAAAATCAATTGCGTACGGGATGCCGTCTCTAACAGCAAATTCAACCGTATTGAAATCATAACCAAGCGCATTATTCAGAATTAAGACATACTCTTCAATTGTTTTCAATAATTTTTCTTCAACCGGTTTGAGATTTTTTACATACCGCAGATGATGCGGTTGTTTAGGATCGTACTGCATAATTCTAACATCACGTCTATATATCGAATAACAACGAAAATAATCAGTAAAATCTATTGCTTCTTGAAGCATCATTACAAGCTGACCGGTTTCATTATATGCATTGAAAAAATCATCTGCATTATCAAGTTTGTAAACATTCTTCCAACCTCCTCCGGCAAACGGTTTGAAGAAAGCCGGGAATCCGACGTATTCAAATATTCCCTGCCAATCCAAAGGGTATTCCAAATTTCTCATAGAGAATTCATTTGTATCAGGCGGATGTTGATTCGAAGGAAGCAAAACAGTTTTAGGAACCGGAACACCCAAGCGTGTCGTTAGTGAATTATTAAAAAATTTCTCATCGGCACTCCACCAAAAAGGGTTGTTAATAACAGCAGTTCCGGATAAAGCGGCATTTTTTAGATAAGCTCTATAAAACGGAATATCCTGTGAAATTCTGTCAATTATAACTGCGTAATCGGTCGGTTCACCTTGAATTATTTTATTAATTTTTGCAAGCTCGGCAATTATTCCGTTTTCTTTTTTTGAATTGACTCTATCCACAAAAGCTTGTGGAAACGTATTTTCCTGTCCGAATAAAATCCCTATTTTTTTCATAACTCTACCCTTTAATGATCATTTAAAAAGTAATGAAGATTATTGTTCAGTACTAATTTGCAATCGTCGAATGTATTTAGTTTGAAAGGATACACATCAAAAAGATGATTTACATTTTTTTCGAATAAAAGTTTGGATATATATTTATTCTGTTCAAACGAATTATCAGGTGTTCCCGAACTTAAAATAATTTTATTCTCGTTATATCGTTTTAAGTATTTTTCGTCGGTTAAACCGAAAAGATAATCGAGAGGACTATTGAAATATGCTTGTTCATCAAAATGACCTTGAATAAAACTTTTCACCTCAAACTCACCCGATATTGATAAAACTCCTTTAGAAATGTCAGGATACTTGAGCATGATATTTAGCGCAAAATAAGCGCCAAGACCAAATCCCCCGAAAATAATTTTAGATTCCTCGTTTTCGTAATTGGCAAAACCAACAATATCATGAAGAATTGCCTGCTCAAAGTTAAGATAACGTTCTACTCTTTCTGAAGGTTCAATTGTGAAATCCATCCAGCTTTTCATTGCATAAGAATCCGGACAATAAACTTTTATCAATCCTTCTTCTATAAAATTTCTAATACTTTCTATTACACCGAAATCTTTAAAATCATAATATCTTGATTGGGATTTTGGGAATAAGATGAGAGGAATTCCTTTTTCTCCGAAGACAAGCAATTCGAAATCTTCCTTAATCCATTGAGAATACCATTTGTGATAACTTTCTTTCATTTAGCCCCTGAGGTGAGATTCAAATAATTGAGGAGCAATATAGTGAAGGGAAATTAAATATGCACTATCACGAATTTATTATCTTGTAGCAAAAATTTCTTTTACGAAATTGATTACTAAATCATCCAATTCTGATTTTTCCTTATAACCGAGTGATTCAGCTTTTTTCAACCACTCTTTTGATTTAGTGGAATTTTCGGAAGAAGCAAAATGCAAAGCCGCATAAATTTCTTTCGTGGTCAATTTTTGATTTAATGCCGTTTCAAAATTTTTATAAGCAGATTCTTTGTCATCAAAAAAGGTTAGTTGGAAATATCCTATTACAAAATTCAACTTGGGTGATGGATTGGTTTCATTTAGTTTTTGTGCCTCGGTAAAAAGCTGGTAATCTTGAAAAGATAATTTTTCGAACAAACCATCAGACATAAAGTTTAAGAGAGTTCGCATATTTGAAGGTTCATAAAATCCGGGGACAACATCAATTAAAAGTAGTTCATTTGTAAGAAATGCAGTAGATGGGAAACTTCTTACACCAAGCTCCGAAGCTAATTGCTGGAAAGAAATTGATCCGTTAGGCAAATTTATTGAACCGGGTTTTTCCGGATTAATTTTTACCGAAACAAAATCTTTATTAAGCATATTTTTGATTTCTGCATCTGAATAGGTTTCCCTATCCATTTTCTTACACCACCCGCACCAATCAGTATAAAAACTGACAAGTATAATTTTATCGTCCTTTTTAGCAGTACTGAGTGCATCTTCAAATTTCTGCCAGTGTAATTCATTTGCTGCAAGTGATAAACTAATTATTACTAATAATATTATTCTTAGCATTAACTTCATTAGATAAAATCCCTTCTCAGATTTTTATGTGTCAAGTTAGATAGTATTTTTTACAAAACGATTCAGAATTAATGGAGAAAATATTAATCAATTTTATTTGAGTAAATAAATGAAGTGGGTGAAGATAATAAATCCCCGGGATAATAATAATCCCGGGGAAATACCAATTATTAAAGAAGTGTTTTATAACTTTGAAGTGTTTTCATATAGTTAGCTCTTTCAAAAGCGGCTGGTTCACCGACTTTCTTTTGGCTCATGCTTCCCTTCATCATATCAATCGATTCATATTCGTTTTCTCTCATCCAGTTTTCAACACCTTCAAGTAAATCTTTGATTCTGCTTGTTCCTTTCATTAATAATTCCGAACAAATCTGGGCAACGTCACCACCGGCCATCATAACTTTAATAATATCTTCGGAAGAATGAACACCGCTTGTTAAAGCCATACTTGCGTTAATGTTTCCATATAATATGGATATCCATCTTAAAGGTAATCTCATTTCCCAATTTGTACTTAACATTAAATTAGGAACAACTTCAAGTTTTTCAAGATCAAAATCCGGTTGATAAAATCTGTTGAACATTACTAATGCATCAGCGCCCGCTTTATCTAATCTTTTTGCCATGTTTGACATTGACGAAAAATAAGGACTTAATTTAACAGCAACGGGGATCTTAACATTTTCTTTAACTGTTTTTAGAGTATCTATATACATATTTTCAATTTCCGAACCGGCTAAATTCGGGTTTGTGGGGATGTAATAGACGTTTAATTCCAATCCATCTGCACCGGCATCTTCAATATTTTTTGCATATTTAACCCAACCACCTGCACTTACTCCATTCAAACTTCCGATTACAGGAATCTTTACAGCTTTCTTAAGATTGGCAATGTGGTCAAGATATTCGTATGGGGTTAATTTAAATTCTTCCGGTTCTGGAAAGTATGATGTAGCTTCGGCATACATTTCCGTTCCGTATGATAAATAATGATCAAGTTCGCCGGATTCATGAGTTATTTGTTCTTCAAAAAGCGAGTAACAAACAATTGCGGCAGCACCTGCATCTTCCATTCTTTTAACGGAATCAACACTTTCAGATAATGGCGAAGCCGAGGGTACTATAGGGTTGTTGAGTTTCAATCCCATATAAGTTGTTGATAGATCCATTTGTTTACTCCAATTTATTTTTCAATTTTATTTCTTAATAAATTATCAGAACCCGACTTGAGCCGGATTCTGATTTTATCAATTAATTTGCTTTCTCTTCCTCTTTACCATTTCCATTAAGTGAATAATCCATTGCAGCAAGCTGTTCATAATGTTTCCATTTTTTTAACACATTTTCTTGAGCTATTTTCAGCAGTTCTTTTGCTTCAGTAGGATGAGATTTTGTCAACATTTTATATCTTGTTTCTCTATAGAAATAATCTTCTAATTTTACTTTCGGAGCTTTTGAATCTAACTTCAACGGATTTTTACCTTCTTTTAAGGAAGCAGGATTAAATCTGAATAAAGGCCAGTGTCCGCTCTCTACAGCAAGTGTTTGGTTTTCCATACCTTTAGCCATGTTAATACCGTGTGCAATACAATGACTGTATGCAATTATCAAAGAAGGACCGTCATAGGCTTCGGCTTCAAGAATTGCTTTAAGAGTCTGAAGATCATTTGCTCCCATAGCAATTTGAGCTACATAAACATTACCATAGCTCATTGCCATTTGAGCTAAATCTTTTTTAGCGGTTGGTTTACCTGCTGCGGCAAATTTAGCAACCGCACCCATTCCGGTAGCTTTGGACATTTGTCCACCGGTATTTGAATAAACCTCGGTATCAAGCACAAGAATATTTACATTTTTACCTGATGCAAGTACGTGATCCAAACCACCGAAACCGATATCGTATGCCCAGCCGTCGCCACCCATAATCCAAATTGATTTCTTGATAAGATAATCTGCAACAGCTAATAAATTCTTAGCTTCATCAGAACCGTCTTTCTCTAATATTTCTTTTAGTTTGGCTACTCTTTCTCTTTGTTCATAAATACCCATTTCATCGGATTGATCGGCAGAAATAAGCTGTTCAACGAGTTCTTTACCAATCTTATCTGTTAATTTTAGCAATAGTTCTTTTGCATATTCATTATTTTTATCAACTGCTAAGCGCATACCAAAACCAAATTCGGCATTATCTTCAAATAATGAATTCGACCAAGAGGGACCTCGACCATCTTTATTGGTAGTCCATGGTGTTGTTGGCAGGTTGCCACCATAAATCGAAGAACAGCCTGTAGCATTTGCTACCATTGTTCTATCACCGAATAATTGGGAGACCAATTTCACATAAGGAGTTTCACCGCAGCCTGAACAAGCACCTGAAAATTCAAATAAAGGTTCGAGTAATTGACTGCCTTTTATTGTATTTACTTTCACTTCTCTTCTATCGAATTCAGGTATTTGAAGGAAGTATTCGAAGTTTTCTCTTTCCTGGGTTCTAATCGGAAGTTGCGGAACCATATTAAGTGCTTTTCTACCTGTTTCTTTTTTATCTTTTGCGGGACATACTTCTACGCAAAGTTCGCATCCGGTACAATCTTCTACAGCAACCTGAATAGTATAAGCCAAACCATCATATTCTTTACCCCGTGCATCCGTATGTTTAAAGGCAGCAGGTGCATTTTCTGTAAAAGATTTTGGATAAGCTTTTATTCTAATTGTAGCATGAGGACAAACCATTGCACATTTACCGCACTGAATACAAATATTTTCATCCCACTCAGGAACAGATAAAGCAATATTTCTTTTTTCCCATTTGGTTGTACCCGAAGGAAAAGTTCCGTCTATTGGCATGCCGCTAACAGAAATATCATCACCTTTTCCTTCCATAATTTTTGCCAGTACATTCTTCACATAATCCGGGGCTTTATCAGAAACTATCGGAGGAAGTTCAATTGAACTTGTAACACTTTCCGGAACTTTAATTTCATAAAGATGCTCAAGTGTTTGATCAACCGCTTTGTAGTTTTTATTTACAATTTCTTCGCCTTTACTGCCATAGGTTTTCTTAATTGCTTCCTTTATTTTATTTATTGCTTCATCTTTAGGAAGAATTCCAGATATTGCAAAGAAGCAAGTCTGCATAATTGTATTTACTCTTGCTCCCATTCCGGTAAGTTTAGCGACTTCATATCCATCAATTGAGTAGAATTTTAGTTTTTTATCAATAATTTCTTGCTGAACTTTTTTAGGTAATTTATCCCATACCTCATCTTTGCCGTATGGACTATTAAGCAAGAATGTTCCACCTTCGACTACTTTTTCAAGCACATCAAATTTCTCTAACAGAGTAAATTGATGACAGCCGACAAAATTTGCACTCTGAATTAAGTAAGTAGAATGTATCGGTTTCTTACCGAATCGTAAATGCGAAATTGTTGTTGAACCGGATTTTTTAGAGTCATAAACAAAATAACCTTGAGCGTAATTATCAGTTTCTTCACCAATAATTTTAATCGAGTTTTTATTTGCTCCAACCGTTCCATCTGCACCCAATCCATAAAACATTCCTCTAAAAACATCTTTTCCTTCAATAATAAACGAATGATCATATTCTAAGCTTGTAAAAGTTACATCATCATTTATACCGATTGTAAAGTGGTTCTTTGGTTCATCTTTCTTTAATTCATCAAATACAGCTTTTACCATAGACGGTGTAAATTCTTTTGAAGATAAACCGTAACGACCACCGACTATTTTCGGCATTGATTTGAAAGGTGCGATACCGTTATTTAATGCTTCTACACAACCGGTAACAACATCTTGATAAAGAGGTTCGCCGATTGCACCGGGTTCTTTTGTCCTATCAAGTACGGCTATTTTTTCAACAGTTGGTGGTAATGCATCCATCAGATGTTGTACTGAGAACGGTCTATACAATCTAACTTTTATTGCCCCGACTTTTTCTTCGAGTCTTTCACTCATGTAATCAACTGTTTCTTGCACTGTTTCAGCACCGGAGCCCATTAAAATAACAACACGTTTAGCATCGGGAGCACCGTAATAATCAAATAATTTGTATTGTCTTCCGGTTAACTCTGCAAATTTGTTCATTGCATTTTGAACAACATCCGGACATTCATTATAGAATTTATTTACAGTCTCGCGCCCTTGGAAATATACATCAGGATTTTGAGCTGTTCCGCGAATAAATGGTCTTTCGGGATTTAAGGCTCTCATCCGATGTTCATGTACAAATTTTTCATCAATTAGTGACTTTAAGTCTTCTACTGTAAGTTGTTCTATTTTATTAACTTCATGCGATGATCTAAACCCATCAAAGAAATGAACGAACGGGATTCTTGATTCAAGAGTGGATTTGTGGGCAATTGCTGCTAAATCCATTACTTCTTGAATTGAACCTGAAGCAAGTAATCCAAACCCTGTTTGTCTCGCTGCCATAACATCACTATGATCACCGAAAATCGATAATGCAGATGCAGCTAAGGAACGGGCTGAAACGTGAAATACTGTTGGAGTTAATTCACCTGCAATTTTGTACATATTTGGGATCATTAGGAGCAAACCTTGAGATGCAGTAAATGTAGTTGTTAATGCTCCTGTTTGCAATGCACCGTGCACGGCACCGGAAGCCCCGCCTTCACTCTGCAATTCAGAAACATGAGGTACTGTGCCCCAAATATTCTTTTTACCTGCCGCTGCCCATGCATCCGAAAGTTCACCCATTCCAGAGGAAGGTGTAATCGGATAAATGGCAATTACTTCACTATTGTGAAAACCGACATATGCTGCAGCGTCATTTCCGTCAATTGTAATCATTTTTCTGCTCATATAGCATACCTGTATTTATTTATGTTAACTAATAATTCTTTATTGGTGCTTCATAAAAAACAAAAATTGCGCCATATTTAAGAGTCAGTTATCTGCTTTTTTTACATGAAATTGCAGCTTTTTGACTATAATCGGACTATTTATCTTGATTCTTTAAGAAAAATGAGTCTTTTGCTCTTAATTTTGAGAATATGATCTCAAAACCAATTTTAATTATACGATTATTTTATGAGATATTAAAGTCCTTGATATCGGATAGAGAATATAATTAAAAATAAAATCAGCTGATTTATATAGGACTCTACGGAAATTTTTTGGAGGAGTATCTAGAAAGCCAATAGCAGCAGAGAAAGCGACATGTGTAAGTTAATGATAGAGTATTGAAGTTATCATGAAAAAAATGCTTCACCGGTTTTTATAATTTCTTTAACAAATGGATTTGTCCTATCAAATTCAGAAAGTAGGAAAGGATGTGGTTCAATTATCTCGGTAAATTCTCTTGCATATTTCATAAGCACTAAACGTGTATTGAATTTATCTCCCAAGTATTCCTTCAACACAACTGCAACATCAATATCACTATATTTATTCTGCTGATTTCGAGCATATGAGCCAAATAGAAATACTTTTTCTACTGGTAATCCTGATTTCAAAAGAATTCCGTAGTACTTCTTTACTATTTCCTTTATTTCTTCAGTTGTTCTAACAGCCATAATCGAAGTTCTTTTATTTGATTAATATGTTTTGAAGTAAATTTAGAATCGCACTTTTTAAAAAACTCTTTCTTATAATCAGGGTATCTTGCTTCTATATTGAAAGATGTAACAACATCCAAAAGATTTTTCTGATCCTCGCTTAATTCAAGTAGGGCTATTTCAGCCAATTTATTTAAGTTGTGAATTTTCGGTGCTAGTTCTTCGTTGTTCATCACCACCATTGGTTTCAATAATTTTTCAATTACTAAATGACCAATGAATAGTGACCAAGCATAATCCTTTGACTCAAAAAGATTATTCATCGCTTCGTAGTCAATTCCAGCAGCATCAATCCAATATTTGATTAGTTCTTCTTTATTCATAATTAAAATTTAAGTCAAATATACTTACTAATTCGTAATGTAGCAATCTATAGAATTCTGTTCCTACTATTTTTTCTATTTGACCGAACAATACAGAAATGATACAAAATCATTATGATAATTAAATTTGTTAAAACGTTTGAGCGGCAATGGATATCGTTCTCGTCAATCAACAAATTTATACTTTGGGATATAACTTCTCATTCTTTGCCATAGATTCTTCAGCCATCTTCTTTTTGTAATCTATAATTTTCTGCTGAAGTTTTTCATCCGATGTTGCAATTATTTTTGCGGCGAGAATTCCGGCATTTTTTGCTCCACCAATTGCAACAGTTGCAACCGGAACACCTCCCGGCATTTGCACGATTGAGAGAAGTGAATCCAAACCATTTAGAGATTTACTTTCAACCGGCACACCAATTACCGGCAATGGAGTGTAAGATGCAGTCATACCCGGCAAATGAGCTGCCCCTCCGGCTCCGGCTATAATTACTTTCAATCCCCTCTCATGTGCTGTTTTTCCGTATTCTCTCATCAATTCGGGAGTGCGGTGAGCGGATACAATTTTAACTTCGTAAGGAATTCCAAATTCCTTTAATGGCTCAAAAGCTTTTTCCATTGTGGGAAGATCGGAATCGCTTCCCATTATAATTCCGACTACTGGTTTGTCTGCCATTTTTGATCTCCGTTTTCTTTGTCTCTCTTTATGCACATCGTGGTAAAAATATTCACCATTGATGACAAGAAGGATCACAAAGTATCATATAATTATTTTCTTTTCAATTCTTCGGGCTTTTCGCAAAATTGTATTTAAGTTATCACCAACAATTGTAATATGCCCCATCTTACGTCCAATTCTTGATTTTGCTTTACCGTAAATGTGAAGATGTAGATCGGGTTCAATTAAACTATCGCTATAATTTTGTACAACCCCTTCACCACTCCTTTTACCCAAAAGGTTTATCATCACAGCATATTTTTTAACCAATTCTGTTGAACCAAGCGGTAAATTCAGAACAGCCCTAATATGATTTTCAAATTGTGAAGTTACGCAACCTTCAATTGTATAATGTCCCGAGTTATGCGGTCGCGGAGCCATTTCATTTACAAATATTTTCTCTTTCTCATCGATGAACATTTCTATTCCAAAAAGTCCAAAACCTCTTACAGCTTTCACACATTCAATTCCAATCACTTCGGCTTCTTTTATTTTTCTTTTTGATATTTGCGCCGGGGCAATCACTGTATGACATATATGATTCTTTTGAATTGTCTCAACAACCGGGTATGTTTTTATTTCTTTTTTAGTCCTGACAACCATCACTGCTAACTCTTTTGAGAATTTTACAAATTCTTCCGCGTAAAGTTTGGAGTGACGGTTTGTCAATTTCTTATAAGCATCTTTAAAATCAGTTTCATTCATTACATCAGCATTACCATATCCATCATAACCCATTTTTCTAGATTTAATGATAAATCGCTTTCCTAATTTTGTCGATATTTTTTTATAATCATTAATCGATTTTACTTCCATAAAATTAAGAAGCGGAATATTGTACTTTGATAAAGTTTTTTTCTGTGTGAATTTGTCTTGAATTAATCTAATTGTATATGCCGAAGGAATAACTTTTTTACCAAGTGATTCGATAAACTTCAATCTGTCCGCATCAATGAATTCATTTTCTAATGTGATAATATCACATTCCTCTGCAAATTGTTTTAACAGTTTATCGTCATCAACCCAGCCTACAAATTCATTTTGGGTTAACTGTCCGGCAGGGGAGTTTTTTTCTTTTTCTAAAATCGCAATATCGAAACCGAGCTTATAAGCTTGAAAAGCAGACATTCTAGCCAGCTGTCCGCCGCCAAGTATTCCGATTGTTTTTCGCGTAATCAAATTGATTTGTTAGTTAATTAAGAATTACTCAAAATTAGATTTTAATGAGGTAAGAAACAACCGAACATTTTATGGAATTTATTATCGAACAAAGAATTATGTGATAATAATTTTAATGCTAGAATTCCTTTTTAATAATTCTTCCCAATCCCGATACATTGGTACTTATATCATCAGGATCTCCGTAATAATTAATATTACCGACACCGGAAATTTTCGCTCTAATTGACTCTGAAGCATAAACATCTGCGTTTGAAGCACCGCTGCTGGAAATATCAACAAACCTAGCAAATAATTCTTTAGCTTCCAATCTACCCGCACCGGAGAGTTCCGACGTAAATTGTTCAACTTTCCCTTGCAATTCAATAAATCCGGCACCGCTTAGGTCAAGTAAAAATTCTTGTTCATCAATTCCGGATGCATAAATATTGCTTACGCCGGATGAACTGATTTCTTCCAAACCAGGAACACTAATATTAATTCTAATTTTCCGTTTGGGTGAAATTGCTCTCGAATTTTCAATTCTCAATGTATTGTTTATAACTTCGGTAATAATGTACTGCTGTAAATTATCTTCGGCAGAAATTTCTAAAGATGTTCCAATGCCAACCAAGACTTCAATGTTATAAGCGCCGCTGACTTGTAGCCTATTGAAATCCTCAATAGACCTTTGTTCTGTTACAATATTTCCGCTCCCTTTAACACCCATTTCTCTGCAACCGATAAAAAGAATTAAAAAGATTAATGACAGTGACAATATCATTTTTTTCATAACAGACTCGTTTTTGAATTTTTAGACGCCTTAATATTGTAAATGTTACGACTATATTCAAACCAAGTTATTGTGATGATTATTAAATTTAATATATCAATTCAAATTCATATCTTTACGGATGCTTGTTGAATTCGATTATATAATATGACAACAGAAGAACTCAATACACTGCAGGAAGAAGCTTACGACCACTTGTGGAACGGTCGTTATAGAATTGCGCTTGAAGCAGCCAAAAAAGTTTATCGCGATCGCCCCGATGACAGCGAATCAGCAATATGTCTTGCGTGGGCATTATTGGAAAACGGTCATCCCGTTAAAGCAATGGAGTATGCCAATTTAGCGGTTGAACTTAAAGGTGATTCGGTTAAAGCGCATTTGTACCGCGGTTATTTACTAATGAGAATGAGCATATTTGAAGGTGCTGTTTCCGATTTTGATTTTGCAATTCATCAGCAGAAAGAATCACTCGCTTGGGCTTATCTAAATAAAGCTCGCACCTTAGCCGGTATGGAAAAATTTTCGGAAGCCGAAAAAACTCTTGAACTAGCAATTTTAATCGACCGTGGGAAAAATCCAAATTGGACTGAGATTAAGAAATGGTATGCTTCAGCAAAAAACATAAATGCCGGCAATGAAAAAATCAACTCAAAGAATACAAAAGAGTATTTATTAAAATGTTCTGAAGCAATCAAACAAAAAGAATATTGGTATGCATTAAAGATTGCCAGAATGATTCAAAATGACTTGCAATCCAAAAAGGATGAAAAACTTTCTGCAGAATTTACCGAATTGGAAGCAATGTTTTATTTGTATCAATTTCGTCCCGCTTTGGAAAAAGCGGAAAAACTCAAAAGTAAATTCAAAAAGGATGAAAAATTTCAAAGTATATATAACTCCTTACGAAAATTTATTACACAAGAAGAATCCGAACAATTAGAGAAAGAACTTTCTGTTGTAGGACATCCTTCTCTAAATGAAAAAAGAAAAACTAAACCGACGGATATTTCAGGGAAAACTCATGCTATCTTTTTCCCAAATAAAAATGCTGATGTATTTTCAGCCAAAATTTTTGAAGCAGTAAATGATGTTGATAACGGTGATAGAAATTTCTTACTTGCCGTAAATGTTAATACAGTTAAAAACATTGGTCTGGAAGTTATTTTTAACAACCGCCATTTCGAGACTTCCAATAAAAATTATGACTGCAATTTAGTTTGGTACTTAAATGATTTTGAAATTGCAAAAACCCCGTTCAAACTTTCTGTGAAAAAAAGTTGGGACTCTGTAATTTTTACTCAATCTTTAGAATCAAATGGGACTAAACTATCACCCGGGCAAGCAAGAGTAGATGTCTATATTGATAACTTTAAAGTATGTGAAAAGTGGTTTGTTTTGGGTGACCGGAATGTTAAACAACAATTTGAAGCACCGGATTTACCGAAAGATTCAAAACCGCCCCAGCAAGAAAAGAAAGAAGTTGAAATTTCAGCTCAAATACATGAACCTGACTCGACAAAATCATTAGAGGAACTTTTAGAAGAACTTAATTCTTATGTTGGTTTGAATAATGTAAAGAACTCGATAAAAGATTTTATAGATTATCTTAAGTTCATGCAGGAAAGAGAAAAAGAAGGACTTAGATCCGACCACAATTTATCATTGCATACATTGTTCCTTGGGAATCCCGGAACCGGGAAAACAACAATCGCTAGGTTGCTAGGACAAATATTTAAATCAATGGGAATTTTACAGCGAGGGCATGTTGTAGAAGTTGATAGAACAGGTTTGGTTGGACAATTTATTGGAGAAACCGCACAGAAAACAGAAAAGGTTATTAATGAATCAATAGGTGGTGTATTATTCATTGACGAAGCTTATACATTTTCTAAAAAAGGCGGCAGCGGTCAGGATTTCGGTCAAGAAGCAATTGATGTTTTGTTAAAAAGAATGGAAGATAAAAAAGGTCAATTCATTGTTATTGCAGCGGGATATCCCGATGAAATGCAAACATTCATCGATTCAAATCCCGGATTAAAATCTCGGTTTACCCGCACTTTCATTTTTGAAGATTATACACCGGATGAATTGCTTTCCATCTATACAATGCAGCTTGGGAAAGAAGAATACAAAATAAAAGATGATGCAAAAGAAATTGTTAAAAAGCATTTAATGAATCTTTATAGAAAACGTGATAAATCTTTCGGTAATGCAAGACTATGTATTCAGTTCTGGGAAGATTCAAAAATAAATCTTAGTAAACGTTACTTAAGTCTTAATGAAGAAGATAAGAACAAAGAACAAATGACAACAATCTTTGCCGAAGATGTAAAAAGATTGCTTGTGGAAGATGCTGTTGATGAAGTAAAAATTCCTATAAATGAAGATGAACTTGGGGAAGCACTTAGAGAGTTAAATAATCTTGTTGGAATTGATTCGATAAAAAGTGATATAAAGAATATTGTAAAACTTGCACGTTATTATCAAGAATTAAATGAAGATGTAAGTGATAAATTTTCTTCACATATTCTGTTTGTCGGCAATCCCGGAACCGGGAAAACAACAGTTGCAAGAATAATTAGCCGTATATATTCGTCGCTCGGTATTCTAAAAAAAGGTCATATGGTAGAAACCGATCGTCAAGGATTAGTTGCGAGTTATGTTGGACAAACAGCAGAGAAAACTAAAGCACAAATTGATAAATCAATAGGCGGTACTTTATTTATTGATGAAGCTTATGCTTTGGTTAAGAAAGATGACAGCGGAAGCGATTTTGGCAAAGAAGCAGTTGATGTTCTTATTAAAAGAATGGAAGATGACCGTGGCAAATTTATTGTAATTGCTGCCGGGTACACCGACGAAATGAAAAAGTTTTTGGAAAGTAATCCCGGTTTACAATCCCGATTTACAAAAACTTTCGTTTTTGAAGATTACAATCCCGACCAGTTATTAGAAATAACCCTACGTAATTTATCGGCAAGCAATCTTAAGTTAACCGATGAAGCAAAGGATAAATTATTACTCTACTACAATGAACTCTATAGAAACCGGGATAAAAATTTTGGAAATGCAAGAATTGTACGAGATTCTGTTGATAAAGCGAAACAAAATTTACTGCTTCGCAAAGCGGATCATAAAGATTCAAAATCAAAACTTGATGAAAATCTTATCACATTCGATGATATAAAAGATATAATTTCTACCGAAAGTAAAATTGAAAAAATTGATATAAAGAGTGACCCGGAAAAATTAGAAAAAGAATTACAAGAACTTAATTGTCTTACAGGTTTGGAATCGGTTAAATCAAGTGTAGAAAAATTAATAAGTTCACTAAAAGTTGCACAGTTTAGAAAAAAGGAGGGATTAAGAGTAATTGAAAAAAGCCTTCATTCTGTTTTTGTCGGTAATCCCGGGACCGGCAAAACAACTGTTGCAAGAATATTAAGCAGAATTTACAAACAACTCGGATTACTTGAAAAAGGTCATTTAGTTGAAGTTGATAGAGCCGGGTTGGTAGCCGGTTACCAAGGGCAGACTGCTATTAAAACTATTGAAGTAATTCAACAGGCTTTAGGTGGTACATTATTTATTGACGAAGCTTATACTTTATCGCGTGGTGTTAATGATTTCGGTCAAGAAGCAATTGATGCCTTACTTAAAAGAATGGAAGATTACCGCGGTCAGTTTGTTGTTATTGTTGCAGGTTACCCGGACGAAATGAAAAAATTCGTTAATTCTAATCCTGGGCTGCAGTCACGTTTTGAAAATGTATTTGATTTTGAAGATTACAATGCGCGTCAATTATTGGAAATATCGGCAGAAATTGCAGTTCAACATGGTTACAATTTGGATGAAGGTGCATTACAATTACTACTAGAAATTTTTGAAAATCTTTATTCAACCCGGCAGAAGAATTTTGGAAATGCACGAACCGCAAAGAATATTCTATACAAAGCTATCAGTTATCAAGAAGAAAGAATTTCTCAGATGTTTGAACACAGTAAAGTAGATTTAATGACAATACGATTTGAAGATGTACAAAAAATTAAAAATGATCTTCTCAAATAATCCCCCCCAATTTTATGCTTGAAATAAAAAACTTAACAAAATCATTCGGTAGTTTTTTAGCAGTTGATAATATTTCTTTAAGAATTAACAGCGGTGATCTTTACGGTTTTCTCGGGCCAAACGGTGCCGGTAAAACAACTACAATAAAAATTATTACAGGTTTGTATTCACCGACAAGCGGCAGTGTTGAAGTAGACGGAATTGATATTACAAAAAATCATATCGAAGTAAAAAAAAGAATCGGTTATATTCCGGACCAACCTTTTCTATACGAAAGATTAACGGGTAAGGAATTTCTCTACTTTTCAGGCGGTTTATACAAGATTCCAAAGAATACGTTAAAAAATAAGATTGAAGAACTTATAGATCGTTTGAATATCGAAGAATGGATAAATAAACGAACCGAAGAATATTCACAAGGTATGAGACAAAGAATCACAATTGCCTCTGCCCTACTCCATGAACCGAAATTACTTATAGTAGATGAACCAATGGTTGGGTTGGATCCTCAAAGTGCTCATATTATTAAACAGCTTTTTAAGGAATTAACAAATAACGGGACAGTTATTTTTATGTCAACACATTCTCTAAATGTTGTTGAAGAAATATGCAGCAAGGTTGCAATCATTCATAAAGGAAGAATAATCTTTAACGATAATATCGATCAGCTTTACGAGATTAGGAAAGATATGGATCGAAACATTGAACAAATTTTTATACAATTAACAAATTAATGTCGGTAATTTATCACATACTTAAATACAAATTTCTTTCATTCATTAAACTAAACATTTCCATTAATGCCTCTTCCATTTTAAAGAATTTCGGAAGTTTCACGGTTTACTCCGTTTTTGCAGTCGGCGCATTTTTCTTTTCCTACAATATGGTTAAGTATTTACTAGAGACGATGAAAATCGGTCTGTTTTTACTGCATGAATTTCTTTCAATCACTCTTTTTATTTTCTTCATTGCTGTAAATATCGGTAACATTATTGTTTCCTATTCAACATTATATAAATCCGATGAAGTAAATTTTTTATTTCACAAACCCGTTTTACCATCGAATATTTTTGTAATAAAATTTTTCGATAATTTTTTCTACAGCTCGTCCACTCTAATATTGATCCTTTTATCAATTCTTGCCGGATATGCATATTACTTGGGCTTAACTGTTTGGCAGGTAGCATCTTTATTTATTTTTAATTTCGTCCCGTTCATGTTGACTGCCGCAGCATTGGGAATTATTATTCTATTGTTAATTGTAAAAGCATCATCTTTAATTGGTGCAAGAGTTGTTATATCTATTTTGGCATTGGGTTATTTATCCTCGCTGTTCATATTTTTTCGTGTTATATCTCCTGTTGATTTGGTAAATCAAGTAATGCAGTTTTACCCGAATGTTGATCTATATTTCGGTTATCTGCTTCCAAAAGAATTAAAATATTTACCGAACAACTGGCTTTCCGAATCGCTTTATTGGGTTGCAAGAGATAATCTGCCTGCTGCAGGAAAATATTTTTATCTACAAATAGTAACTACTCTTGTCTTGGTTACTTTAGCGGTATTTCTAGGGAAAATATGGTATTACAAAACTTGGTTTTATGCATTCAGACTTAGATCTCAAAAATCAAAAGCCGATCTCGATAGAATTTTTTCTTTTAAAGAAAATTCGAAACTTTCGACAGTTACAGAATCAATATTCAAAAGAGAATTTCACTTATTTATGAGAGAACCCACCCAGGTATTTCATTTAATTATTCTTTTACTATTAATTGCAATATTCCTCTCAAGTGTTTCCAGTTTAGCTCGATTAGGGGGATTAAATATTTTTCTTCAGACAGTTATCTATCTATCGGTTTTCATATTCAATACATTTATGGTTGCGACCTTATCGTTAAGATTTGTCTTTCCGCTTGTTAGTTTGGAAGGACAATCATTTTGGAAAATCAAATCAGCACCAATTACGACTATTAATTTTATGATTAGAAAGTTAACTCCGTATGCCGTAACAATAGTATCCGTTTCATTTTTACTGAACATTGTTGTAAATCTTCAATTCAATCTTCATTTTACAGTTATTATGGTTTTTGTCAATCTAATAATTTCCGTTAGTTTGATATCAATGAACTTTTCGGTTGGAGCACTTTTTGCAGACTTTAACGAGAAAAACCCGATTCGTATTGCATCTTCTCAAGGAGCTTCTTTATCTTTCCTAATGAATTTAATCTATATGGTGTTGTTGATAATTATTATGTATCTGCCTATTCTAACTTTTTTTGATTCTATGATCAGATACGGAAAAGTTAATCTCGGTTTAATATACAACTCATTTGCAATAATTTTTATTCTCGGATTAATTACTTTTATTATATCATACCAATTATTAAAAAGAAGTTTGAAAAGAGATTTTTAATAAAAGGAATGTCCGGACACTAAAACAATAAAACTATATATGAGAAGTTGAGTATCAGGAGGAAACAATGAGAAGCAATGTATTATTAGCATTATTAATTATCATCTTATGTACTTCACCTTTTTATTCACAGGTTACAAATATTGAATTGAAAGATGATATTAAAAGACTTAAACAAAACGATGAAAATCTAAGACACAGATTAGATGTTTTGGAAAAGAAAATCGACGATTTAATTTGGTTCGAAAGAGTCGGAGATGTTGCTCATATCGACAAAGTATTTATGTATGGACCGCCATTATGGAAAGAAAAAAATCCAAATGCACAAGGTGCCGGTAATCCTACAAAATTTTGGAGTTATGTCTTCATTCCAAAATCGATTGACTACAACAAAAAGTATCCGTTGATTGTATTTCCGCACGGTGGTGTTCACGGTGACTTTTCTACATACTATACTCATATAGTTAGAGAACTTGTTGCTCAAGGATATATAATTGTTGCAGCGGAATACCGAGGCAGTACCGGTTACGGCAGAGGTCATTATGAAAAAATTGATTACGGCGGTTTGGAAAACGAAGATGTTTATTACAGCAGAAATTATATGATTGAAAACTATGACTTTGTAGATAAAAATAGAGTCGGGATTATAGGCTGGAGTCATGGTGGAATGATAACATTATTTAACATTTTTGAATATCCCGATGATTATCAAGTTGCATTTGCCGGAGTTCCCGTTAGCGATGTAATCGCCCGTATGGGTTATAAAAATCAATCTTACCGTGATCTTTTCGAAGCCGATTATCACATTGGTGAATCTGCCGATGATAATGTAAATGAATATAGAAGAAGATCACCCGCTTGGAATACTCATAAATTTAAGAACACTCCCCTTCTTATCCACACAAATTCAAATGACGAAGATGTAAATGTATTGGAAGTTGAACACCTTATAAAATCTCTGAAAGCCGATGGGAAAAAATTTGAGTATGAAATCTTTCAAGACTTGCCCGGCGGACATTCCTTCGATAGGATGGATACAAAAACGGCAAAAGAAATTAGACTAAAAATTTATAAACATCTTGCTCGATACTTAAATCCACCGGTTAAATTTAATTCAGTAAACGATATAAACAAAGCAGCTTACTTTAATAAATAAGGAGTAACGATGAAGTTAATTAATAATGGATTAGTATTTTTACTTTTTACTGCTCTATTAATTGTAAATAATTTTGCACAAGATAAACCGGATTGGGAAGGAGGTGTTCCGGAAGGATGTACAACAATTACTGTCGGTAGATTAGCAACTTCAGACGGTTCGGTAATGACTTCTCATACGGATGATTCTCATCGGACTCGTTCTTGGTTGGATATGGTTCCGGCGAAAGATCATCCCGAAGGTTCTACCGTACCAATGTATGTCCGCAAACCTTATGATTCGCTCGCTATGCCGACTTATCAGCATATACCGATTGGCGAAATCCCTCAAGTTCCTCATACATACGCATATATAAATACTGCCTATCCTTCGATGAACCAACATCAATTGGCAATTGGTGAAACAACTTTCGGAGGAAGAGAATCTCTTCAATCTGAAGAAGGATTAATAGACTGCCAACGTTTATGCCAGTTAATGCTGGAAAGAACAACCAATGCAAGAGATGCGATAAAATTAGCCGGAGAATTAACAAAAAAATATGGTTGGAATGACAGCGGTGAAATGCTGACTATTGCCGATACAAAAGAAGTTTGGCATCTTGAAATTCTCGGACCTGGAAAAGGAAAGGTTGGTTCAATTTGGGTTGCTCAAAGAGTTCCCGATGATCACATTTCTGTCGGGGCAAACGGAAGCAGAATTAGAGAAATTAACTTAGATGATCCGGATTATTTTATGGCATCGGAAAATATTTTTCAAATTGCAATTGACAGCGGCTGGTGGAATCCTGAAAACAGACCATTTGAATTTTGTTATGCCTATTCACCGTCAAGTAGAGAAACTTTTTCTACAAGAAGAAGAGAATGGCGAGTATTATCATTAGCTGCACCTTCACTAAATCTTCATCCAAATTCAGAGAACTATCCATTCTCTGTTAAACCGGATGAACCGATTACTAAAGAAAAAATGGTTGAAATATTTTCCGATTATTTTGAGGGAACTGATTTTAATTTTATAAAAGATTTAACATGGGTAAATGCCGACGGCGAAGTTGAAATATCTCCCCTTGCAAATCCATTTATGCCTTACGATATGAATAAATTGTTTAAGATAAACGGCGGATGGGGCTGGCGTGGTGAAAGAACAATTGCAAGATGGTATACAATGTACGCTACAATTACTCAATCACGTGATTGGCTGCCCGATGAAATCGGCGGTGTTGTTTGGCTTGCTTGGGATAATGTCGCTACATCCGTCTATACTCCTATTTATTCTAACATTACCGAAGTAAATAAATACTTTAAAACACCCGGAAGAATTCACGGTTATACTCATGATTCTGCATGGTGGGCATTTAATAGGTTAGGCACTCTTGCTGCGCAAAGATGGGGAGATATGAGACATGACGTAAGAGCAGTTTGGGACCCCATGCAAGCTGAACTCTTTGCAAATCAAGAAAAAATTGAAGCGCAAGCTCTTGAGTTGTTGAAAACTGATAGAGATAAAGCAATAAATTTCTTAACAGATTACACAAACGAATGGGGAATCAAAGCTACCGAACGTGCTTGGAAACTTGGTGATGAACTTTGGACAAAATATGATGAATTATTCTAAAATTAAAATTGAGATTCCGTCCGCTAAAAAACGGATGGAATCTTTTCTTATTCTAATCTTAATAATTTTCTTTCTCATTTCATGTAAAGAAAATGACAAACCTAAAGATGTTGTTGACGACTACAATCCCCCGCCCTTATCAGTTGTCGATAAACAATTTAATTTTCACATTGTTGATAATAATCTTTGGCGTTCATCGCAGCCTAACTCTGAATCTCTAAAGAGAATGAAACTTCACGGACTCAAATCAATTATTAATTTGAGAGGCGATGAACAAACTGATATTTGGGAAAAGAATTTAGCAGATTCACTCGGTATAAAATATTTCAGCAAACCGATGGATGCAACCAAAGAACAGGATTTGGAATACCTAAAAGAAATTTTATCAATTGTTGAAGACGAAAACAATCAACCTGTTCTGGTTCACTGCCTTGGTGGTAAGGACAGAACCGGACTTATTGTCGGTATGTACAAATTAAAACATACAGATATTTCATTGGACGAATTACGGAAAGAATCAATCATGTACGGGCATGACGAAAAATATGACAGTATCTTTCGAACTTTAGAAATTTGGGAATCCGAAATCCGCTAATTTTTCATTTCTAATATATTTTTATTGACTCGTATTACTCTATAACTTATTTTATTCGGACACTTTGTCATTTTATTAGGAGGGATAGATGAAAAAAATAACAACTCTTTTTTTAGTTTTATTTTTATCTTCAATTATTATTGCTCAGCAAGAAGGAGCAACAAAAGACATGCAGGCAGAAGCTATGCAGGCTTGGACAGAATTTATGACTCCGGGCGAACCACATGCTTGGTTTTCTAAAGCTGTCGGAGATTGGAAGGTCACAAATAAATATTGGTATTCTCCCGATTCCGAACCTGAAGTAAGTGAAGGCACTGCAACCGCCAAAATGATAATGGGAGAAAGATACTTACAATTTACTCATAAAGGAACTATTATGGGTATGCCCTTCGAAGGTGTAAGTATTGAGGGATACGATAATTCCAGAGAAAAATATATTGCAATCTGGTTTGATAATATGGGGACAAGCATCACTTATTCCGAAGGTACTTTCGATAAAGAAAATAATTTGCTTGTCTACGAAGGATATATGACCGATCCGATGACAAAAGAACGAGCATGGTTCAGGCAAACAGTCAAAGAAGTTGATAAAAATAGATATGATTTCGAAATGTATATGAAATCTCCTGATGGATCAGAATTCAAGAGTATGGAAATTACATTTACAAGATAATTTATTTACGGATTGATGGATTTTGTATTTAGAATTATTCAAATCAAAATCCATTAATCCCGTTTTATTACTCACTCACATTACGCATGAACCTGGAAGGTCACATGTATTTGACCTTCCAGGTTGCTTTACTAGCTCAAATTGAGCTACATTAAAAATTCAAGAATAAGTAACTCTCAAGGTATTTGAATCCCTTGCGCAAGATGAGTTACTCACCGTTTATTAATTGTTCCAACTCGTCTAACTTATAACTAGATAGCTCTGCGGCTTCCTTTAAATAGTTGTTTATGAAAAATATGTTTTTCATCATAACAGTTCTAGCTTTTTCATCTTCACTTAAATAGAATGATTTGTGAAGAGCTACCGTAGCAAGCCAGTTTATTAATTCTTCAAATTTTTCTTTACTGAAGTACCAAATATTATTATAAAAATTTACACCTAAGAAAGTTCTTACAAAGTCATCTTTCAACAATTTTGAAATCTCTTTTGATTTTTCTTTACGTAAGTATTCTTTCAATTCTTTATTCTCTTTTGTAATTACAAGTTCCTTCGTCAGATCGGAAACATCAAATAATTTGGTTTTTACAACGGAAATTATTTCAAGCAATGTCATTTCAGAAAATATTTCATGCTCTCCCCTTCCAAGATGACCTAATATATCATGAACCGGTAAGTCAAGGAGTAATTTATTTACAAAATTATCTTGCGTTATCTTACCGTCTTTATCAAAAATATTTTTTAGATGATAAAGTACGGAATGAAGCAAAAATAACAATGAAGTTTCATTGTAATTTGAACTTGCCGATAATTTATAAGTTTCGGTGAATTTATTGTAATTAATATTATTCTTTATAGATAACTCACTCTCCAACAGGATATTTATCTTCCCCACATTTTCCAAATTAGTTTCGAATTTTTTGACTGTTTCTTCTTTACTAATATCAAGTTCAAGATAAGTTTTAACCTCCTCAATCAACCGGCTGAAATCATGTACAATATTGATTCTGTCTTCATCTTTTTCTTTAAGTAAAATGTTAGTATCTATAAATTCTTTAACATGTTCGGTTTCAAAAATATTTGTCAAAGCATTATGAATTGGTTGATATCGGAGTTCGTATAATTTTCTTTTAACATTCGGAACTCCCGAATTACCGAAAAGCTGATGTAATTTTCTATATTCACCGGTATCATCGTATACTTCATGGAAATTCATAAAGACATTATACTTAAACGCACTGAGCTCGATTTGCCACCCATTATAAACAATATCTTGTCCTGATCTTATATATTCCAGGTTGTTTACAACATCCTTAAATATATAATAGTAATTCGGTTCCGGTTTTATTTCTAATGCCTGGTATATTTTTATTGTTTGAAGTTCTTTGTTACCATTGCGAGAAATTAGTTTCGGCGCTGATTCAAAAATAGTTCCTGATGTATTTTCAAATTTATTGTTGAAGAAAACAAGTGCTTTTTCATTTTCGAATGAATTAACAAATGCATAAACATTTTCGTTAACTCCTCCGTGATTTTTATTCAAGTCAAATATCCAAAAGTTTTCTACTTCACTGAATACATATCGTTTACGCATAAGATGAAATATTTCTCTTTGGTGTCTATCAATCAACCATTGATTAGGAGTTTCGTTGTAGTATGCGCGTTTGTATTCCATACCGTACTTTTCTGTAAATCCTTCCACCTGTCCATGCCCGAACATCGGTAGTCCGGGAAGTGTAACCATCATCGTCAACACACCGAAATATTTATCATCGGTACCAAATTGTTTTATTGCAGTTTCTTCATCGGGATTGCTCATAAAACTTACATATCGTTTTAGAATTTCCGGTTCAAATTCAAGTGTGTTTGTAATCAAATCACGGTACTTATCATTTTCCTCTTTCATCATCATGTGCATAAAAGCAGAGTTGTAAACACGGTGCATTCCTAATGAACGAACAAAATAACCTTCCATCAACCAAAAAGCTTCGGCAAGTAATAAAGTTTCGGGCATTTCTTTGTTGAAACGGTCAACAACCTCTCGCCAAAATTCTTTAGGGAAATGTTGATCAAATTCATTACGTGTCATTGAATGATCGGCACGGGAAGGTATATCTCCGCCTGTTCCGGGTTGCGGATACCATAATCGTTGAAAATGTTTTTTAGTCAACGTCATTGCCGCATCAAAACGAATAATGGAAAACTTACGTGCAACTTCAAATATTTTTTGAATTACTGCTTCGCGAACTTCCTTATTAAGCATATTTAATTGTGCGGTATCGTTCCAAGGCATGCTTGTACCATCGTTGCCGTGATAAATATATTTTACTTCACCGGTTTTGTTGTCAATTCTTTGAAAGACAACAGCTGCATCTCGTCTTTCGTAATAACCGTCTTCTATTCTTACCTGATAATCGGGATCTTCGGAAAGATTCGGACCATTAAAAGTATAATTTGGAAATGGTGGAAAGTCTGATTGAATAAAATATTCGGGATGATGCTTAACCCAATCACTAACAATTCCGGTATGATTCGGTACCATATCACTTGCAAGCCTAATACCTCTTGCTTTAGCTCTTTCATTTAAATTGTTATATGCTTCATCCCCACCAAGATCGTAAGCAATATGATAATCATAAAGAGAATAAGCCGAAGCAACTGCATCAATATTTCCCATAATGTGTTTAATCTTTTTAGAAGCGGGACTTCTTTCCCAAATACCAATTAGCCAAAGAGAGTTAAAATTCCATCTTGCAAGCTGGTCAAGTTCTTTGTCCGGAACCTGGTCTAATCTTTTTATTTCTCGTAGATATTTTTTTGATAATTGATCGAGCCAAACAAAAGCATTCTTTGCTATTAAAACTACATTCGGCATCCAATGAATATCTTTTGTAAAGTTATCCGGTTCATCATAAAAATCATCAATATCCTTTGCGTATTGATACATTGATTTTCCAAGCATAAGAAAATCAGCGTCTTTCATTCCCCCTTTATATTTTGGGACAACAGTAGGGGCACCACCTCCCCCGCCAAAACTTTCAAAGCGAATATCTTCTTTCATCAAATCTTTGCTTGATAATACTTTACTGGTGAATTTATCTTTTAAGATTATCTCCCATTTCTTGATGACAAAATCTAGTTGTCCTTCAAGATTTTCCGGACTTAAATCAATCGGTGTTTTTAATAAAGTGAATATATCTTGATTATCCGGTCCGAATGGTTTTTCATTTTTGAAAAATTCATCGAGTTGAAAAATAGTTTTATCGAACAAATCTTTGTTTGTGAAATAATTTGTATCAAAAAGTTCTTTTAGTTTTTTGTTGGCTGGATTGTAATCCGAAAAATATAACAAGAACATTTCTTCCAATGTAATTTCAGTATTGGGTCTATTTTCGGTAAAGGTATTTAAGTAGTCGTAAACGCTAAGCTTCCCTTTGTAAACATCAACCGGTGGAAATAATGAAACGAACTCAGTCAAAATTTTATTAATGTTTTCTTCGCCAAGCTTATTGGAAAGTTCGGTCAACGCTTTTTTAAATACATGTGGATTTACAGTTACTTCATACTCTCTAAGGATATAATGATAAATCTCATCGAGCAGACCCATTCCATTTAAGTAACCGGGAGATATTTTATCATTATCAATTCTTTTGGAATTAATTCTTTGTACAACTTTTCTGACCTCACTAAAGTTTGCTAAGATTACATTCCCGTTAATTGAAAAAAGTGTTTCTTCAATCTCATATTTTTTTCGGATTTCTTTTGCGATATGGAATTCATACGTAGCTGATTTACAGCAAAAATTTTTCTTATAATTATCTTTTACAATTATTATCTGCATTATAATCTCTCCGGTTAAGAGTCTCGGTTTTGATTTCTTAATATAGTTAAATAACAGAATTAATTGAATTAGTCAAATTAAGAACTCTTAATCGTAATCTTACTCTTAACCTGCCCGCCAGGCAGGCGGGTTTTAATCGCTTTAGATTAATATACCGATGAATCGGTTATGGGTGTTTGGTTGATTGCTTTAACCCCACGGATAAATCCGTGGGTTAATGAAAAACCTTCAGTTTACTTTCCCATAAACCAATGGCTTTAGCCATTGGTACATAACCCATTCAAAAACCACTATAACGGTTTCAACCGTTTAATAGAAATTTAAACCGATAAATCGGTTAGAGTACTTTGGTTGTTAGTCTTAGTCCCACGAATGAATTCGTGGGTTAATGAGAGTTGATTCCACAGTTGATTCTGTTAATTAAAAGAAACACTCAGTTTATCTTTCCATTAACCAATGGCTTTAGCCATTGGTGGTAATAAATCCAACCACCAAAACTCATCTATCGGTTTCAACCGTTTTAGTTTTTACTTATATTGAAATAAAAAAGGGTGAAAACTATGTCTGTCCGCTCATACACAAAAGTTTGGCTGCATCTAATTTGGGGAACACAAAACAGAGAAAAATCTCTCGTTGGTAAAGAATTAAGAAAAAATCTATCAAATTACTTTCATAACTATTCTAAAGAAAAAGGAATCTATATGAAAGTAAACTATGTTAACCCCGACCACGTTCACGCTTTAATTGATCTGCCTACCGATAAATCTATTGCAGATACGTTGCATCTCTTAAAAGGTTCTTCATCAAATTGGATAAATAAGCAAGTCAACTTCAAATTTGCTTGGGCTAAAGGATATGCGGCTTTCTCTGTTTCGGAATCGAATCTTAAGAAAGTTGTTGATTATGTCTTGAATCAAGAAGAACATCACAGAGTTAAGAGTTTTGCAGAAGAGTATGAAGAGTTTCTGCAGAAACATAATGTAGTGGTAAACCGATGAATCGGTTGTGGGTGTTTGGTTGATTGCTTTAGCTCCACGAATAAATTCGTGGGTTAATTATTGTTGATTCCACAGATGATTTTGTTTATTAATGGAAACCCTCAGATCATCTTACCATTAACCAATTGCTTTAGCCATTGGCTAAAAAAAAACCACCAAAACTCATCTAACGGTTTTAATTTATTCGCCTCTGGTGTAACGTTTTCTTGTTTCCAAGGACAAATTGAATTTAGCTCGTTATTAAAGTATATTTTTTGTTTGAATTTTTACAAAGCGATATGTCAGCAACTCCATTAATGACTCAATATTATAAAATCAAAGAGAAGAATCCCGATACAATTCTTCTTTTTCGTGTTGGGGATTTCTTTGAAACTTTTGAGGAAGATGCAAAAACAACTTCAAAAGTATTAGGAATAACTTTGACGAAAAGAGCAAACGGAGCTGCAGGTGAAGTACCACTTGCCGGTTTTCCTCACCATGCAATTGATACATATCTTCCAAAACTTGTCCGCTCAGGTTTTAGAGTCGCAATTTGTGAACAACTTGAAGATCCTAAACATGCTAAAGGTATTGTAAAACGAGATGTAGTTGAAGTGGTTACACCGGGTGTTGCACTTTCGGATAAATTACTCGATCACAAGAAAAACAATTACTTGCTTTCGATTTATTTGAAAAGTGATATTGCCGGACTCTCGTTCTGCGATATTTCTACCGGTGAGTTTTTTGCTTATGAAGTTCATCAGAGTGAATTAATAAATCAATTCGGATTAATTAATCCTTCCGAAATTCTAATTTCGAAAAAACAAAAAAATATTCTGGAAGCTCTATTCCCCAAAGCAATTGAATCAGTAAGAGTAACAAAAATTGATGATTGGATTTTCAATTACGATTATGCAAACGATATTCTTCGCGATCAATTCAACACAAAAACGCTAAAGGGATTTGGAGTTGATACACTTGATGCCGGTCTTGTTGCCGCCGGTGTTATTCTTAATTATTTGCGCGATACACAAAAAGCGAATCTTTCACACATCAATAAGATTGCACGTTACAATCCTTCGGATTATATGCAGTTGGATTTTTCAACAAAACGAAATCTCGAAATTACTTTTACTATGCAGGAAGGTACACGCGAAGGATCATTAATTTCAATACTTGATAAAACCGAAACCGCGATGGGTGCAAGAATGCTGAAGAAATGGATATCCGCACCTTTGCGAAAACTTTCACCCATTTTACAGAGGCAAGAATGTGTTGCAGAGTTTGTCGATAACAAGCAGTTAAGAAAAAATATTCAGAATGAGTTGAAAGAAATCGGTGATCTTGAAAGACTTATTTCGAGAATATGTACAGGAAGAGCGACGCCGAGAGAGTTAGTCAATTTGAAAACTTCTCTTAAAAAAATACCTTTGATTAAACTTCTACTCGACCAAACTCAGTCTCAGACTTTGCAAAATATAAATGATAGATTAATCGATCTTGAAAAACTTATTGAGAAAATTGATAATTCAATAACGGATGATCCACCGTTAAGTGTAAGTGACGGCGGTGTTATTCGCGAAGAATTCTCACCCGAACTTGACGAACTTCGTAATCTTTCAACAAATGCAAAAAGTTGGATTGCAAATCTTCAGAAAACCGAGAGAGAACGAACCGCTATTCCTTCATTAAAAGTAAGTTATAATAAAGTATTCGGTTATTACATTGATATAAGTAATGCACACAAAAATAAAGTGCCGGTAAATTATATCCGTAAACAAACACTTGTCAACAGTGAAAGATATATAACTCCTGAATTGAAAGAATACGAAGACAAAATTCTAAATGCGCAGGAAAATATTTTAAAATTAGAATCGTCACTCTTCGATCAGATAAGAAAAGAAGCTGCTGCTGAAACAGAAACGATTCAGCAAAATGCAAACTTAATTGCAATGCTGGATTGCTATGCTTCATTTGCCGAAACTGCAGATCAGTATAATTATGTAAAACCCGAATTAGATGAATCAGATGAAATAGAAATTAAACAAAGCAGACATCCGGTTGTTGAAAGAATTTTACCACCCGGTGAAAAATTTACTCCGAACAATTGTAAGATTAACAGCAAAGAAACGCAGATAATTATTTTAACCGGTCCAAATATGGCCGGTAAATCTGTTTATTTGAGACAAATTGGATTAATAATTTTACTTGCACAAATTGGTTCCTTTGTTCCCGCAAAGGAAGCAAAGATCGGGTTGGTTGACCGCATATTTACACGAGTCGGAGCAAGTGATAACATTGCCGCAGGTGAAAGTACTTTCCTTGTAGAAATGCAGGAAGCGGCAAATATTTTAAATCACGCTACCGATAAAAGTCTAATTTTACTCGATGAAATTGGAAGAGGTACAAGTACATTCGACGGTATTTCAATTGCTTGGGCTATTACGGAATATATTCATGAAAATCCGGTTGTTGCAGCCAAAACATTGTTCGCAACGCATTATCATGAGTTAAATGAAATGGCTACTATTTTTCCCCGGATAAAAAATTATAAAGTTGAAGTCCGCGAATATGACGACAAAGTGATCTTTCTACACAAAGTGTCTCCCGGCGGTGCGGATCATAGTTACGGAATTCAAGTTGCACAAATGGCAGGTTTGCCTGAGTTTGTTACAAAACGTGCTAAAGAAATTCTTTTTAATCTTGAGGATAAAGAACTAACTCCTTACGAAATCAAAAAACAAAAACTTGCCAAGTTTAAGAATCATGACGATATGCAGATAAGTATGTTTGAAATAAAAGATGATTCGTTAAGAAAAGAAATCTCCGATATGCATCTTGAAGGTTTAACACCTTTGGAAGCATTAAATAAATTAAATGAGCTTCAGAAAAAAGTAAAGGATGTGAAATAAACAGATGAAAAAAAATAACTACTTTTTATTATCACTAATTGTAATACTTACATTCACTACATGCAAAAAAGAAGAGGAAGAAAGAATTCTAACTCCTGAAGAAATTAAATACAAGCAGCAAATATCGCATATACGTGAAGCACACGATTTTTATATGAAAACAAATCCGGACTCCCCTTTTAATTCAAAAGGGAAAGTAAAATTTCAACCTCTAAAGTATTTTGAACCAAATATGGACTACATATTCAAAAGTAAGCTTTATAGATATGACACGATAGATACGGTTAAAATCTTCAGTACAAAAGGAGAAGAAAGAGCTTTCACTCGTTTCGGCTATTTTAATATTGAATACGAAAACACTATACACAAGTTAAATGTATATAAAGGATTTATACCGGATATAGGCGAATATTATAGTATTTGGTTTACCGATGAAACTACTAATAAAGAAACTTACGGTGTTGGGCGTTATCTAAATATGCGAATAGTGGACGACCCCGAAAATATTTATACAATTGATTTTAATGCAACTTATAATCCTTATTGTGCTTACAGCAAAGACTTTTCTTGCGCGATCCCAAGGAAAGAAGATCATATCGGGTTTGCCATAAAAGCCGGTGAAAAAAAATTTTACGATTAATCTTGGAGAATTAAAGTGGTAGTAATTATAGAACCAAAAGCAACCGATGAACAAATTCAAAATGTAATTAAACATTTAGAAGACTACGGATTTCAAATTCATAAGTCGGTAGGAGTTCAAAATACAATTATTGGAGCAATCGGAGTTAAACCTGATTTTGATATTAGAAAAATAAAAATACTTGACGGTGTTGCCGATGTTTACAGGGTTACCGTACCATTCAAATTAGCGAGTAGAAATTTTCACGAAATCAACACGGTGATCGATATTAAAGGGACAAAGATCGGAGGGAATGAAATCGTAATTATGTCGGGTCCTTGTTCAATTGAAAGTGAAGAACAAATCTATAAACTTGCCGAAATAGTTTCTAGATCAGGTGCCAAGATATTAAGAGGAGGAGCTTTTAAGCCTCGTACTTCTCCTTATTCATTTCAAGGTATGGGTGAAGAAGGTCTAAAACTTTTACGTAAAGCAGCAGATGAATTCGGACTTCTTGTAATTACAGAAGTGATGGAAAGCGCACAAATTGATGTAATTGGTAAATATACCGATATATATCAAATAGGTGCTAGAAATATGCAGAACTTTCCGTTGCTGAAAGAACTTGGAGCAACAGATATTCCTGTAATGTTGAAAAGAGGACTTGCAGCAACAATTGAAGAATGGTTAATGTCTGCCGAATATATTTTATCAAGCGGTAATCCGAACGTAATATTATGCGAACGAGGAATTCGGACATTTGAAAAATATACACGTAATACATTTGATTTATCTTCAATACCCGTCGTACATAAGAAAAGTCATTTACCAATTATTGCAGACCCATCTCATGCGACCGGTTATAGAGATCAAGTTCCTCCGATGGCGAGAGCTGCAGTAGCAGCAGGTGCAGACGGAGTTATGATTGAAATTCATCATGACCCGGACAAAGCTTTTTCGGACGGACCGCAAGCACTGTTACCGGAAACATATTTGAAATTGATAGTTGAACTGAAAACTATTGCTGCCGCAATTGGAAGAGAACTAAATTAATTTTATGAATTTACCGATAAAGAATATATCAATAATCGGTTTAGGATTAATCGGCGGGTCTATTGCAAAAGCCTTAAAGAAATCAAACATTACTTTTGAGATTTGTGCTTATGATAAAGATGAAATTTTATCTAGAGCTCTTTCAGAAAAAACAATTGATAAGAAACTAACAGCTATCGAAGATTCACTAAGTTCAGATTTAATTTTTCTCTGTTTACCTGTTGAACTCTCCTTAAATTACTTAAAAGAGTTAGCCCCGAAATTACGAGAGGGACAAGTTATTTCGGATGTTTCAGGTATAAAAGGAATTTTTGAGGACGAGTGGGTGAAACTTAATTCGGATGGGATCTATATCGGCGGTCACCCAATGACTGGAAAAGAATTCGGCGGTTATGATAATTCCGATCCGTTATTATTTGAAAACTCGGTTTACATTTTATCAGATCGACAAAAAGACTCCTCCCTATTTAATGAATTCATTAAAGTAATTGAAGCAACCGGCTCCCGTATAACTTTGCTAAATCCTTATGTTCATGATAAAGTTGTTGCTTATGTCAGTCACCTGCCGCAATTGTTGTCAGTTTCTTTGGTAAATAATTCGGTAATTGATATGGAAGGATTTAGATTCAGCAATTTTGCTGCGGGTGGTTTTCGCGATATGACAAGAATTGCTTCGAGTGACTTTTCTATTTGGGAAAAGATCATAGCTTTTAATAAAGATGAAATAATAGAAGCAATAGAATCTATGAAAGATGAATTGGATAAGATGGAAGAACTCATTAAAGATGATAACTATACTTTACTCGCTGAAAAATTTGAGAAAGCAAGAATTAAGCGTGATGAAATTCCAAAAGATACTAAAGGATTTTTAACACAGCTTTATGATTTATTCGTTTTTGTTACCGACCAACCCGGTGTTATAAGCAGAATATCAACCGCCCTCTTTAATAACAATATTAACATAAAAGATATTGAGCTTCTAAAAATAAGAGAAGGAACAGGCGGCACTTTTCGTTTGTCTTTTGAATCCGAAGATGATGTTATAAAAGCTGGTGAAATTATTAAGAAAGAAGGATTTGAGATTAAGTAAACAAAAATCCCTGCGATCTTGCAGATCGCAGGGATCGATATCTATTTATTTATACATACTTTCCCACCACTCGGGTTGTCCTTTTAAATACTTATCAAAGTAAGCAAGAATTGTTTTACTCCATTTTGTTCTTTTATCGTATTCCAAAATCCAATGTTCTTGTTTATCAACTTCGATTAATTCGACATCTTTACCCAGAAGTTTGAGTGCAACATACATCTGCATACTTTCTCCCGGCGGAACATTGGGATCCGAATTTCCGTGAAGCATTAATAAAGGTGTGTTCACTTTATCGGCATTGTATAACGGACTTTTATCAACATATTCTTCGGGAGCATTCCATGGGAAGCTTTCCGCACCCGCAACCGAATTGTATTGATATCCCCAATAACCAACTCCCCAGTAACTTGCTAAATTACTAATACCGGCATGCGAAATTGCCGCAGAAAACATATCAGTTTTTGTTATAATATTCATTGTCATAAATCCGCCGTAGGATGCGCCGATACAACCAACTCTATTAGCATCAACAAATTGATGATCATTCAAAAACTTTTCCGTTCCTTCAATTACTTCTTGAGCTGTTGTCTCACCCCAATCGTTAACATGCTTTGCAGAGAACTCAGTACCGAATCCCGTTGCACCACTCGGTTGAAGTACATAAACAACATACCCGTTTGCTGCCCAAATGTTTTTTGGGTATCTACCACCAAAATCTCTGCCGACCGGACTTGTTCCGCCGTAATAATATACAATAGCAGGATACTTTTTCGATTTATCAAAATTCGGTGGGTAATAAATTCTTCCTTTAATCTTCTCCCCTTCCGAAGAAACAAAATCCCAATCCTTAACCTCACCGAGAATTATATTTTTATATTGATCAGCTTCCGGTTCTAAGAATAATTCAACGTTACCGGTTAATAAATCCAACTTATATACTTTTTCAGGTATGTTTGAACTCGATGCTTTAAAAATTGCTGTTGAAAAATCATTCGAGAAATCAATTGTGCTTAGTGATTCACTTTGAAGATCAATAAGTTCATAATTATTAGTAGTAAGATCATATCTATATAATCTACTGTATGATTGATCTGTTGTTGAAAAATAAATCACATTATGTTTGCCGTCCCATTCCGCATTTGAAATCTGCGGTTTAAAATCTTTTGAAATAGCTTTTACTTCTTTTGATGCAATATCATATATATAAGCTTGAGTATCATAATCATTTGGAATAATATCTTCCTGCAAATTATTACCAACTCTTCCGAACACACTCGAACCACCTAAAATCAAAAGTTGTTTGCTATCCGGTGACCATGATGCTGAGCTTGAATAAAATAAAGATAAAATCGAATCGGCTTGCATTGTTTCTAAATGAAGAATATAATAATCAGTACGACTGTATGGTCGTTTTTGTTCACCATAGAAAGATTTCGTAAACAGGATTTTTTCCGAATCCGGACTAATATCAAGAAAACTTGTTGAATGTTCTCCAGCAGTAAGTCGTTCTTTCATTTTACTTTTTACATAGACTCTATAGATAAATTGTTTATCTCTGAATCCTGGCCATCTGTCTTCCGGTAATTCATATTTTTTAAAATTAGAATCCTCTTCTTTTACCTTTTCAGTTACAGTATAAACAATAAACTGACCATTTTTAGCCCAAGTAAATCCACCCATGTTTTTTACATTTTCTAATAATGATTCGGTTGTGCCCTTTTCTAAATCAACAAGCCATAAAGTCTTTTCTTCTCCCGAAGTTGTTGTATAAGCAAATGATTTTGAATCCGGTGACCAATCAACTTCCGGAATACTTAAGCCCCCTTTGAATGTCAATCTTAAGCTGCCGTCTTTAACATTTCGTAATTCTATCCAATTATCATAAGAGTTTTTGCTTTGATTTCGTTCTCTGAACTTTAGTGCAACTAATTCTCCGTTTGGACTAAGTGAAATTGAAGTAACATTTTTGTTATCCAGTAAATCTGAAATTGTAGTTGTTCTTTGAGGATTAGTATTTACAGAAATATTATCAGCATGTTTTTTATCAAGAGTTATTGATGTGGTTAAAAGCCATTCACTATTTTTTGATGGATCAAATAGTAATTTTATTAATACGAAATGTTTCCCGTATTCAAGCTCAAGCTTTGAAGTTAGTTTACCGGGTTCACATTTATTTTTTTGAATTTCTTCTACTGTAGATTTATCGGTTTTCTTTTTGCTGTTTAAAAACAGTGATGCTAATTGACATGTTTTACTTTCTATTTCCGCTTCTAAGTATCGGTTAGTCTCAATATAAAATCCGGCATAATAAATAACCGGATTCTTTTCTTTTTCAAAATTCAATTCTTTCTTGGAAACTTTCTTCCAATCTAAAGTTGAATTTTCGTAAACAAATAATAAATCGCCTTCGCTGGGCCACCAATTTTTAATATCAAGTTCACTGTAAGTAATTATGGAATTCAAATCTTCAGATTTGCTTTCAACCGGAGATGTAACTTTTATAGGTCCTAATACTAAGTATTCATCAACATAGATTGTTGATTTTGAATCACCGGCATAAAGTATTTGACAAACAATAATTGTTAAAAGAATAAACACAGATTTACGTAACATTGCAGCTCCATTTTTTTAGATTACTTTTCGAAAGTAAATATTTTTTGTCACATTAAGAAATTGTATTAACGGATATTCTAACCGATTTTCTATTGATAAAGATATATTGACATTCGAACAAGGTTGTACTATTTTCAAAAGCAAAAATATCCAAAATATGCTCACAGAATTCGGTAAAATATTCATATTTCTCTTACTTGCAATAGGATTTGTCGGAATAGCCCTATTCGCTGCTAAACTTATCAGACCCCATAGACCAACTAAGGAAAAACTACTTATTTATGAATGCGGTGAAAATGTTGAAGGCTCGCCTTGGGTAAAATTTAATATTAGATTCTATGTTGTTGCTCTTATCTTCTTAATTTTTGATGTAGAGGTTGTGCTGCTATTTCCTTGGGCTTTAACCTATCAAGAATTCGGATTTTATGGCTTTTGGGTAGGCATTATCTTCCTTCTGATTTTAGGTCTTGGTATGGCTTACGAATGGCGAAAAGGTGACCTTAATTGGGACCGCTCTAAACCAAATATTCCGAAGCTTTCCAAAATATTAAAAAACCAACCCGCTGCAGACGGGAATGTTGAAGAACAAGCAAAGAAAGTTATTAATTGATATGGGTTTACTTGACCAACAATTTTCGGACAGTAACATTGTAATAACCAAAGCAGAAGATTTAATGAACTGGGCAAGATTGTCATCACTCTGGCAGCTTGGTTTTGGTCTTGCATGCTGCGCAATTGAAATGATGGCGACTTCTGCTTCTCATTATGATTTTGATAGATTTGGTGTAATCCCGCGTCCTTCACCGAGACAAAGCGATATAATTATTATTTCCGGAACGGTAACTTTGAAAATGGCATTGAGAATAAAAAGACTTTATGAACAAATGCCTGATCCAAAATATATTATCTCGATGGGAAGTTGCTCAAATTGCGGCGGTCCTTATTGGGAGCATGGTTATCACGTGTTGAAAGGAGTCGATAGAGTAATTCCGGTTGATGTATTTGTGCCGGGGTGTCCTCCTCGTCCTGAAGCTTTGTTGGAAGGATTACTCAAACTACAAGAAAAAATTAGAACTGAAACTTTGAGAAAAAAATCAGTATGAAAAAACCCGAAGAAATTTTTGAAATACTAAAGAATAAATTTCCCGATTCTGATATTCAGATTGATTTGGAAACTCCTACCGAGCCAATAATTTCAATTCCACCAAAAAGAGTTTATGAAATATCTCTTTTCTTAAGAGACGAGGACGGATTACTATTTGACAGTCTAATGTGTTTATCAGGCGTTGATGATGCTAACGGTGAAAAAATAAAAGATGAAGATGGTTCGGAGACTATAAAGGGTGGAACTCTAAGTGTATATTATCACTTATATTCCGTTTCACTTAAACATAAGATAACTATACGAACGGAAACTGATCGAGAGAATCCCGAAGTCGATTCTGTTGAACCTGTCTGGAAAACAGCAGATTGGCATGAAAGAGAAGCATATGATATGTTTGGAATTATCTTTCTTAATCACCCTAACCTGCAAAGAATTTTGATGCCCTATGATTGGGATGCAGGCTATCCATTAAGAAAAGATTACAAAAATCCTGAATTTTACAAAGGCATGAAGGTTCCTTATTAGATATAAGTATCAAGATATGAGTAATAAGATTATTTCAAAAAAAATAAGGAATTAGTTTATGCATAATTTTAAAGAGTTAAAAATTTGGCAGAATTCAAAGAATCTTGTTATAGATATTTATAAAAAAACCGAAAATTTTCCTAAAGAAGAGATTTTTGGTCTAACAAATCAAATTAGAAGATCGGCAGTTTCAATTCCTTCTAATATTGCTGAAGGATGCGGGAGAAATTCAGATAAGGATTTAATTAGGTTTATCGATATTGCAAATGGTTCATCTTTTGAATTGGAAACACAATTAATTATTGCACATGAACTTGGTTATGTGGATGAAGAAGACTTTAGATATTTTGACGACAAATTGAGTGAAATACAAAAAATGAATTACGGTTTCAGAAACAATTTAATTAACAAGACAAATTAACTAATTTGTATCTTGATACTTACATCTTGATACTTGATACTGACTAATGGCGCTTAAGACTGAAGAAATGGTATTGAACATGGGTCCACAGCACCCTTCTACTCATGGGGTTCTGCGGCTCGAATTGATTCTTGAAGGTGAATTGATTGTCGATGTAAAACCTCATGTCGGTTATCTTCATCGCTGTTTCGAAAAGCATTGTGAAGCTATGACTTATCCCCAAATTGTCCCTTACACAGACAGAATGGACTATCTTTCTTCGATGTACAATAATTTCGGATATGCGGTTGCTGTTGAAAGATTACTTGAAATTGAAGTGCCGGAAAGGGTTGAATACATTAGGGTAATTATGGGTGAGTTACAACGTATCGCATCCCACCTTGTTGCCATCGGGACTTATGGACTTGATATAGGAGCGTTTACCCCCTTCTTATATTGCTTTAGAGATAGAGAAAGAATTCTTAGTTTATTCGAAATGACATGCGGTGCACGATTACTCTACAACTATATTTGGGTCGGAGGTCTATCTCATGACCTGCATCCCGATTTTGTAAGATTAACCCGTGATTTTCTAAAAGACTTTAAGCCAACAATTAAAGAATTAAACAACCTTCTCAGCTACAATAAAATTTTCATTGAAAGAACTGCTAATGTTGGTGTGCTTCCGTTAGATACCGCAATAAATTATGGAATGACCGGTCCAAATCTACGTGCAAGCGGTTTAGCTTTTGATTTAAGAAGAGAAGATCCGTATTCCATATATGACCGTTTTGATTTTAATATTCCCGTTGGTGAAGGAACTCACGGTACTGTAGGTGATTGCTGGGATAGATATTATGTTCGTGTTCTTGAAATGTACGAAAGTATAAAAATTATTGAACAAGCATTAGACCAGTTACCAGAAGGTGATGTCACTTCGGCAATTCCGAAAAGAATAAAACCGCCGAAAGGAACTATTTATACAAGAGTGGAAAATCCTCGGGGTGAACTTGGTTATTTTATAATTAGTGACGGTTCATTAAATCCTTTTAGAGTAAAAGTAAGGGGTCCTTCTTTCATTAGTCTGGAATTAATGGGTGAACTTTGTAAAGGACATCTTGTTTCCGATGTGGTTGCAGTTTTAGGCAGTATTGATATAGTTCTCGGCGAGGTTGATAGATAAATGTACGAACTGTTAAAGGACATATTCGGTAATGATATTATTGCTTATATAATTGGTGCTGCATTACCATTATTTGTATTTATACTTCCTTTTGCCTTATTCGCGGTTTACTTAGAAAGAAAAATTTCTGCGTTTATGCAGGACAGGTTAGGTCCTATGCGCACCGGTCCTTACGGATTATTACAAACTATTGCCGATATATTAAAACTCATTCAAAAAGAAGATATTGTTGCTTCGGAAACAGACAAAAAGTTTTTTAATCTTGCACCTTATTTAGTTTTTGCAGGAAGCTATGCCGCATTTGCCGCTATTCCTTTCAGCGGTATGTATATTGGCTCTAATGTTGATGTCGGCATATTCTTTATTGTTGCTATATCTTCTTTGGTTGTTGCCGGATTATTAATGGCGGGATGGGCATCCAACAATAAATATTCATTACTTGGTGCAATGCGTTCTGCTGCCCAAATTATCAGTTATGAAATCCCTACTGTTCTCATCATTTTAACTATTGTTATGGTAACAGGTACATTAAGCCTGGAAAAGATCAGTCAAATGCAAACAGCATATTTTTGGAATTGGATGATTTTCGGAGGAGCCGGTTGGGGTTTAACCAAATTTTTATTATTCCCTTTCATGGTAGTTGCATTTATAATTTTCTATATAAGTTCCTTAGCAGAAGTCAATAGAACTCCCTTCGATATACCTGAAGCAGAATCGGAATTGGTTGCCGGTTATCATACTGAGTATTCAGGAATGAAATTCGCTATGTTTTTCCTTTCGGAATATGCTAACATGTTCGCAGTCTCGGCAATTGCAGTTACACTGTTTTTAGGCGGTTACCAATCTCCTTTCGGATATTTAGGCAACACTTTAGGTATAAGCTGGTTAATCCCGATCGAACAACTATTTTGGTTTACTTCAAAAGGAATTTTCTTTGTAACAATTCAAATGTGGTTAAGATGGACTTTACCTAGATTGAGAGTAGATCAATTAATGGCTGTCTGCTGGAAATATTTGATACCTTACGCATTTGTAAATTTAATAATAGTCGGAATTATAACTTTACTTTGATATGAAGCAATACTTTAAAAATACTTGGGAAGGTCTTTATACAGTTTTTGTTGGAATGATAATTACTTTTAAGCATCTATTCGTTCCTTCAGTTACTATTCAATATCCTTCTGTTAAAGTTCCTCTTCCCGAAAGAGTTAGAAATAGATTATATGTGAATATGGATGACTGTATCGGCTGCGATCAGTGTGCTCGTGCTTGTCCGGTTAATTGCATTACAATCGAAACAGTTAAATCTCTTCCCGAGGAAGATTTGGGTAAGACATCTAACGGTAAGAAGAAAGCATTATGGGTGACACAATTTGATATTGACATTGCAAAATGCTGTTACTGCCAATTATGTGTTTTCCCTTGCCCTACTGAATGTATATACATGACCGATGTTTATGAATTTGCAGAATTTGAACGTAACAATTTAATATTCAATTTTGCAACACTTACAGCCGAAGAAGCCGAAGAGAAAAAAGCTAATTATGAAAAAATGATGGCTGAGAAAGAAGCACAGAAAGCAGCTGCCGCAAAAGCTAAAGCAGAAGCTGCAGCCAAAACAAAAAAAGAAGAAAATTCTGCCGAAAAGAATAACGATAAAGAAAAGGATTCGGAATAAACTAAATGTCAATTTACGATGTAATATTTTATTTATTTGCAATCTTGACAATAGGCTCGGGATATTTAGTAGTAACAAGTAAAAATATTGTCCACGCGGCATTCTATTTACTTTTTACACTATTCGGAGTTGCAGGATTATATGTTCTTTTAGCAGCTGATTTTATTGCCATCGTACAATTGATGGTTTATGTAGGCGGAATATTAATTTTACTTTTATTTGGTGTGATGTTAACAAATAAAGTTACGGATGTGAAAATTAGAACCGGCACTATCCATATTATCCCGGCGGTAATCGGTACCGGGTTATTGATGGGTGTTATTGTTTCAATGATGTTGAGAACAAATTGGAAGTCCGAATCGGGTGAGATACCCTTTACCACAATGTACGGATTAGGCAGAATTCTCTTAACGGATTATGTATTAGTTTTTGAACTTCTTGCAATGTTATTATTGATTGCACTTATCGGAGCTGCTTCAATTGCAAGAAGAGATGACGAATAATTAGGAGTTATTAATTGTTAGAAGTTGGATTAAATCATTTTCTTGTTGTTAGTTCGATTTTATTCTCATTAGGGGTCTATGGTGTCGTTACGCGTAAGAATGCCGTAATGGTACTAATGGGACTTGAGCTAATTCTCAATGCGGCTAATATCAATTTTATAGCATTTGCTAAGTACGGTAATTTTGGTTTGGGCGGACAAGCAATGGCATTGTTCGTAATAATCCTTGCCGCTGCCGAAGCTGCAATTGCATTAGCTATTGTATTAAATCTTTATAAGACATTTTCAAACGTCAATGTTGACGAAATCGATAAATTAAAAGAATAGAATATGTCGGAAATTTCAATAATAAATATCTCTATAATTATTCTTCTGCTTCCGTTAGTCAGCTTTGTTTTGCTAATATTTTTCGGGAAGAAATTTCCTAAGTTATATTTAGCCGGGACAGGTATTGTATTTGTAGCTTTAGTTTTGTCTATTGCCGTCACTTTCGGAATGCTTACTTCATATTCCGGGGAGACATTATCATTTTCATTTACCTGGATTGATTTTGGAAATGTTCCTTCTATTGGTCCCCTCTCAATAGAATTAGGTTTTGAAATTAACAATGTAACCGCATTGATGTTATTCGTAGTTAATTTAATCAGTGCATTAGTTCATCTTTATTCTATCGAATATATGCGGGGTGATATTCGATATACAAGATATTTTGCTTACTTAGGCATCTTTACTTTTTCAATGCTTGGTATTGTTATTACCAACAATCTTCTAATGATGTATATTTTCTGGGAATTAGTTGGTTTATCTTCTTATCTATTGATTGGATTCTGGTTCGAAAAAGATTCGGCTTCCGATGCCGGGAAAAAAGCATTTCTTGTAAACCGTGTCGGTGATATAGGGATGTGGATTGGAATTCTAATTCTATTTACACATTATAAAACTTTTACATTCTCAACAATATTTGAACAAATATCATTGGGCAATTTGCCATTCGATAGTGCCGCTGCATTAACAACAGCCGGTATATTAATCTTTTTGGGAGCGGTTGGTAAATCCGCACAATTTCCGTTACATGTTTGGCTTCCGGATGCAATGGAAGGTCCAACACCTGTTAGTGCGTTAATTCATGCTGCTACAATGGTTGCAGCCGGTGTTTATTTATTAGTAAAAATATTTGTTATCCTTACTGCAGATGCGATGTTGGTAATTGCCGTAGTAGGCGGAGTTACGGCATTTGTTGCCGCAACAATTGCTCTTACTCAAAATGATATTAAAAAAGTTCTGGCTTATTCGACTGTTAGTCAATTAGGTTACATGGTATTAGCTGTTGGTGTCGGCGCTTATGCATTTGCTTTTTTCCATTTAGTTACACACGCTTTCTTTAAAGCATGTTTGTTTCTTGGTTCCGGTTCTGTTATTCACGCGATGCATCATGAGCAGGATATCCGTTACATGGGCGGATTGAGAAAGAAAATGCCTATCACTTATTATACATTCTTGATTTCTACTTTAGCGATTTCAGGTGTTCCGCTATTTTCCGGATTTTTAAGTAAAGATGGAATTCTTGCCGGCACACTTGCTTTCGGCAATTTAACCGGTCATTGGCTACTTCCTATAATTGGTTTTACCGTAGCTGCCATGACGGCTTTTTATATGTTTAGATTAGTAATTAAGACTTTTCATGGCGAACCCCGTGATAAAGAAAAATTTGCTCACGCACACGAAAGTAAATGGGTAATGACTGCGCCGCTGGCAGTTTTAAGTTTACTCTCAATATTTATTTTTTATACACCAAATCCTCTATCGGCAGATGCAGGATGGTTCTTAGACAAATGGATTTCAACACCACAAACTGTCGTTCCATCCGAGGCAAGTTTTGATTTTATGCAATCGGGGATGAATAAACATGAAACCGGCTTAGCCCAAGAATCCGGCATTGTTCATTCTGTTCAATATACAGAAGCGATGCATCACGCTCATTACCCGGCAATGTTTTTATCTCTTATCTTAGCAGGTTTAGGAATATTGATCGCATTTATTTTTTATCAATGGAAGAAAGTTGATTTAGAAAAACTGACCGAAAAATTAAATTCGCTTTATAAATTTTCCCTCAATAAATGGTACATCGATGAGTTTTATCATGCAACATTTATCAGTGGTACATTAAAAGGTGCGGGTGCTCTATCCTGGTTTGACTATTATATTATTGACGGAATTGTAAATGCAAGTGCATCTGTTACACGTTTTGTCTCTCGATTAAGCGGTTGGTTTGATACTTTTGTTGTTGACGGACTTGTTAATTTCTCTGCCCTCTTCAGCGGATTTATTGGTCTATCTTTTAGAAGATTACAAACCGGGAAAGTCCAGACTTATATAGTATTTGTTGTATTTGCGGTCTTAGTACTGTTATTGTTTTTTAGACCGTTTTAGTGTGAATTAATAAAAATAGGTAATTATAAATCATGATTGGATTTCCAATTTTAACATTGATCACCTTCCTGCCGATAGTAGGAATGATCATTATTCTAGCAATGCCAAAGGACAAAAGTATATGGATAAAGTATATTGCTCTAGCGGCAACCGCACTTCAAGTTGTGCTTGCGGTTATTTTGCTTGGGAATTATGATTATTCTGCCGGTGGAATTTTTCAAGCAGAAAGTTTCCAATTCATTGAAAAATTCAGATGGATTGAGATTACAGGTCTTTCATGGCTAGGAACTTTAAAAGTTGATTATTTTCTCGGCATCGACGGTTTAAGTATGCCGATGGTTTTATTAACTGCATTAATAAGTTTCATAGCAACAATTTCTTCTTGGAATATTAATAAATCAATTAAAGGTTACTTTGCTCTTTTCTTATTATTAGATACCGGTATGATGGGTGTCTTTGTTGCTCTTGACTTATTTTTATTCTATGTATTTTGGGAACTGATGCTTCTTCCGATGTATTTCTTAATTGGAATTTGGGGAGGTCCCCGTAAAGAATATGCTGCAATCAAGTTCTTCATCTATACATTATTCGGATCCATATTTATTCTTATTGTGATGATCGGATTATACTTCAGTGCTACCGAAGTTATTGCCGGCGGTGAAAGAGTATTTACATTTAACATGCTTGCTTTGATGGATCAAGCAAATTACAATGTTGATGGTATACTTTCGCCTTTTAATCCGCACAATTTAAGATTCATTGCATACATTGCCTTGTTTGTCGGATTTGCGATAAAGATACCTATGTTCCCCTTCCATACATGGCTTCCCGACGCACACGTTGAAGCACCTACACCAATTTCGGTTATTCTTGCCGGTGTACTTTTGAAAATGGGTACTTACGGAATTTTAAGAATTAGTTATCCAATGTTCCCGGATATTACCCGGGATTTAATGTGGTACATCGCTTTGTTTGGAATGATAAATATTATTTACGGTGCACTCGTTGCACTTGCTCAAAAGGATTTCAAGAAACTAATTGCTTATTCTTCCGTCTCGCATATGGGTTATGTTTTGCTGGGAATGGCATCGCTTTCGTCTACCGGAATTAACGGTGCTATTTTCCAAATGTTCAACCATGGTACAATTACTGCGATGCTCTTTTTGATTGTTGGTGTTTTATACGATCGTTCACATACAAGAGGATTAAATGATTTCGGAGGTCTCGCAACACAAATGCCTGCATATACCGGGTTTGTTACGGTTGCATTCTTTGCCGCATTGGGACTACCAAGTTTAAGCGGATTTATATCCGAAGCTCTTGTTTTTATCGGTGCGTTCAGCGTTGAAAGCATTAGAGTACTTACAATTATTTCTATGCTTGGAATTCTTTTAGGAGCAGCTTACATGCTGTGGACTTTACAAAGAATTTTCTTTGGTAAATTAAATGAAAAGTGGGCACAATTAACCGATATCGATGCTCGTGAATATATTATGTTTATTCCTCTTACGGCTATTATTATTTTCTTGGGTATTTATCCTTCTGCAATGCTTGATATTATGAGCACTTCGGTAAATACTTTAGTAGAGTTTGTGATTAACGGTGCAAACAATATTTCAATTAGCGGATTATAATTTGGACTAACAATGATAGACGAAATACTAAATTCCATAACGTTTATTTACCCGGAACTTGCAGTATCAATTTTCTTACTGATCATTGTTCTTGTTGATTTAGTTTTCCATAAAGACAAAAAATATATCCCGTATATATCACTTGCCGGTTTAGTAATAACCGGAATTCTAGTTTTAAATCAAATCGGCATTACTCATTTTGCCTTTGTACCTCAGCTTTCTGCAGTTAAGAAATATGGAATGATGACAATCGATCCTTTCGGTTCGTATTTCAAATTACTAGTTGTTGTTTCTTCAATCTTGATAATCTTCTTTACTATAGCATCCAAAGAAGTAATAGAATTAAAAGAAAGACTTGGTGAATTTCATGCTTTGATTTACGGAATGATTCTCGGTATGCTGGTAATGATTTCTGCAAGCGATCTGATTTTAATTTACTTATCTCTTGAATTACTTTCACTTTCGTCATACGTGTTAGCTGGATTCTTGAAACTTAGAGAACGCAGCAGCGAAGCTTCTCTTAAGTATGTTATTTACGGTTCCGTTTCCTCCGGATTGATGTTATTCGGTATTTCAATTATTTACGGACTTACAGGAAGTACTAATCTATACGTTATCAATTCTTTGATTCAAGGACCACAGATAAATCTTTTTACATTATCTTTCTCTTCAATTCTCATGTTTGTTGGTATAGGGTATAAAATTTCTGCTGCTCCATTTCATTTCTGGACTCCGGATGTGTACGAAGGAGCACCGATTTCAATTACCGCATATCTTTCTGTTGCAAGTAAAGCTGCCGGATTTGCATTGTTAATAAGATTTATCCAAACCGGTTTTACTTCTTTTATTAGTGAAGATGGTTACTGGACATTAATTGCAGTTTTCGATTGGCAGGCTTTACTTATTGCGATATCTATTCTTACTATGACGCTTGGTAACTTTTCTGCTCTCTGGCAGGATAATCTCAAACGAATGTTGGCTTATTCAAGTATTGCCCATGCCGGTTATATTTTACTTGGTATTGCTGTTCTATCAAACCAGGGTTTAATTGCGGTTCTTATTTATTTCTTCGTTTATATGTTGATGAATATCGGAGCTTTTTATGTAGTTATGTTAATTGCCAATAAAACCGGTTCCGAAAACATTGACGATTATGATGGACTCGGTGCTAAGGCTCCTTTCCTTGGTGTTGCTTTGGCAATATTTTTAATTTCATTAACCGGACTCCCGCCTACCGCCGGTTTTATTGCAAAATTATACCTCTTCATAGCCCTTATAGATGCAAACATGATTGTTGTTGCAATCATTGCATTATTAAATACTGTTGTTTCTCTTTATTATTATGTCCGGGTTCTTAAACATATGTACCTCACAAAATCAGAACGCGAACAAGAAAATATCACTCCTTCAATCGGAAGTTTAGTCTATTTATTAGTTCTATTAATACCAATTCTATTTTTCGGAATATATTTCACACCAATTGTTGAATTTGCTCGCTCTTGTGTTTCCTTGCTAGGAATCTGATCCTGCTTTTCTTGACATTTTTACTTATTTTCAATAGTTTTATATCCGATAAAATTAGTCGTATTTATGTTGAAAATAGCAAAATCAGTTGAATATTCCATATTAGCTTTAAGGTATATTGCAAAAAACGAAAATATGGAATGTATAAGTACAAAGGAAATTTCAGAATATGAAAATATTCCCTACGACTTATTAGCAAAATTGATGCAAAAATTAGTTAAGCAAAATATTATTGTTTCAAAACAAGGAAAGTTCGGTGGATATTTATTAAATATATCCCCTGAAAAACTTTCTCTTAATGATGTGATACTTGCGTTAGATGAAAAAGTTCAGTTAACGGATTGTATGGTGGAAAATCCAACTAAAGAAGATTGTGCGAGATTTGAAAATTGCTGCTTAAGAAATCCTTTAAGCAAAATGCAGGATAAAATTACTGAATTATTTAAAAGTACTACTCTACAGGAAATCCTAAATTAACTTTGGAATAGACAATGAACTACTTCGATGAATTAAAAAATAATCAAGAAATTTTCTTCAATTTTATGAAAGAAAAGTACCGTATTTTTTACAACTCAAACATTTTTGCACGCGATTTACAATATGCTATTAAACAATATTTCGAAAAGAAGGATATCAAAATTACTTATCCTGAAGCTGAAGAATTAATGATTAAATTCAGCGGTTACCTTATTAGCAAAGGAGATTTAACAAAAATTAGTAACAATGTTTGGAAAGTGAATTTTTTTAAACCGGAAGTTGTTGAAGAAGAAACTCAAAAAGTAATAGAAGAAAAGGAATAATTATGAGTGAACAAACCACGATGCAAGAAATCCAAATTACGGATAAAGCCGCAGATCAAGTAAAAAAAATCATGGATGAAAATAAAATTGAACCAAGTTTTGGTTTAAGGGTTGGTGTAAAAGGTGGCGGTTGTTCAGGCTTAACTTATCAGCTCGGTTTTGATGGTGAACAAAAAGATGGTGATACGATAATCGAAAAAAACGGTATCAAACTTTTTGTTGACGGGAAAAGTTTGTTCTATCTAACCGGTACGGTTTTAGATTTTAGCGATGGTTTGAACGGAAAGGGGTTTGTTTTTAATAATCCGAATGCAACAAAGACTTGCGGGTGCGGCGAGTCGTTCGGAGTTTGATAAAAATCGGAGAATTGAAGATGGACAGAAGAAAATTTATTTATTCGTTAGGACTTGCCTCTGCGGCAATGTCTATTAACAAAGTAAGTGGTTTTACAAATTTAAATTCAATCAATAATAAAATAATAAGGAGTGATAATAATATGGCAAAATTCGAATTACCTACATTACCATATGCTTTTGATGCTTTAGAACCGCATATCGATGCGAGAACAATGGAAATTCATCACGGTAAACACCATGCTGCTTATGTTGCAAATCTAAATAAAGCAATTGAAGGTACTGAAGCTGAAGGAAAATCGTTAGAAGAATTGATGAACAATATTTCAAAATATCCTACTGCAGTTAGAAATAACGGTGGCGGACACTATAACCATTCTTTATTTTGGACAATCATGGGACAAAATAAAGGCGGCGAACCGAACGGAGATTTAGCAGTAGCCATTAACAAACATTTCGGATCATTTGATGATTTCAAAAAAGAATTTTCCAATGCCGCTGCAACAAGATTCGGTTCCGGTTGGGCTTGGTTAATTGTTAAAAGTGACGGTTCATTAGCTGTAACTTCAACTCCGAATCAAGATAACCCCATTATGGATGTTGCCGATGTAAAAGGTACACCGATCTTAGGTATTGATGTTTGGGAACATGCATATTACCTGCATTATCAAAATAGAAGACCGGATTATGTTGCCGCTTTTTGGAATGTAATTAATTGGGATGAAGTAGGAAAAAATTACTTAGCTGCCAAATAATATTTACACAACTTTTTTCGTAAGCCCGATGTTGTAAAAACATTCGGGCTTTTTTATATTACAAAAAAAAGTTAATCATGAAATCAATAATTCCAATATTTCCATTGAATCTTGTAATGTACCCGGATTCAATTTATCCGCTGCATATTTTTGAAACTCGTTACAAAAAATTAATAAATTGGTGCAGAACGGAGAAGGAAGGTTTTGGAATTGTTACAAAGATTGACGAAAATATCTCCACAGTTGGATGTTATGTTGAAATTGTTGAAGTAATAAATGTATTTGAAAACGGAAGTTTGGATATTTTAGTCAGAGGACGTGAGAGATTTCAAACAGTTTCTACTGAATTACATCCACACGGTTATATTGTTTCACATGTCGTCCCTTATTTTGACGATGAACACCATTCCCCTTCTCTTCCAATTGAGAATGATACGATATCCAAGTTTAAAAATATATTGGATCGAACAGAAATTAAGTTTGATGAAAGATATTGGAAGAATTTTCATATATCACAAAACAAATCTTACAAAATTGCTGAAAAATCAGGTATGAATTTAAAACAACAGCAAAATTTGTTATCACTAAGAAGTGAATCAGATCGACTGAAATTTCTATTTCAACATTTTCAAAAACTTGAAGAATATTTAGATCGAGCAGCAGTATTAAAAGAAATTATTGCCGGGGATGGTTACATAAATTAAAAAAGGGATTATGACAAAATCACAATCCCTTTAAAAAAATAATTATTTAAATCGTTTTAACTATACTTCCGAGAAACTTTTATTCTGTTAATTGCTCTTTTTAACGCTACTTCAGCCCTGTCTAAATCACAGTCACTTTTGTGAGCCTTCAATCTTTCTTCTGCTCTTTTCTTTGCTTCTTCGGCTCTTCTAATATCTATTTCTTCCGGAGTTTCAAAACTTTCAGCTAAAACGAGTACTTTATTTTTTAATACTTCTACGGTGCCACCTCCAACGGAATAATGTTTTTCCTTTCCATCGGAATCGATTATCGTTATCTCACCAATTTCAATTGAACTCAAAATGGGAGCATGGTTAAATAAAACTTGAAAAGAACCTAATGTACCGGGAAGAGTTATCGACTTGATACTCCCTTCATATGCTTTTCTTGATGGAGTAATTACTTCTAAATTCAGTTCTTTCATCAATTAGCTCATTTTTTTAGCTTTTTCAACAACTTCTTCAATTGTTCCGCAGTACATAAAAGCTTGCTCCGGTATTGAATCATGCTTACCGTCAACAATTTCTTTGAAACTTCTTATGGTATCCTCAAGTTTTACATATTTGCCGGGGAACCCTGTAAATTGCTCTGCAACAAAGAACGGTTGACTTAAAAACCTTTGAATTCTTCTTGCTCTTCTTACAACAACTTTATCTTCTTCGGAAAGTTCATCCATACCTAAAATGTTAATTATATCTTGTAAGTCCTTGTACTGCTGTAAGATCTCTTTTACAATTGTAGCAACTTGATAATGTTCTTTTCCTATAATTCCCGGTTCAAGAATTCTAGAAGTAGAATCAAGCGGATCAACTGCCGGGTAAATACCAAGCTCTGAAATTTGACGGCTAAGTACCGTAGTAGCATCCAAGTGCGAGAAAGTCGTAGCCGGAGCAGGGTCTGTTAAGTCATCTGCGGGAACATAAATTGCCTGTACAGATGTAATAGAACCTTTATGGGTTGATGTTATTCTTTCTTGAAGTTCACCCATTTCACTAGCTAAGTTAGGTTGATACCCCACCGCAGAGGGCATACGACCTAAAAGTGCAGATACTTCGGAACCAGCTTGTGTAAAACGGAATATATTATCGATAAATAAAAGAACATCTCTTCCCTCTTCATCACGGAAATACTCTGCAATTGTTAACCCGGTAAGACCAACTCTTAAACGTGCTCCCGGAGGTTCGTTCATTTGACCAAAAACAAGTGCTGTTTTATCCAAAACACCGGATTCTTTCATTTCCAACCAAAGATCATTTCCCTCCCGAGTACGCTCACCTACACCGGCAAATACCGAATAACCACCGTGTTCTTTTGCAATATTATGGATTAATTCTTGAATAATAACCGTCTTACCAACACCGGCACCTCCAAATAAACCGGTCTTACCACCTTTCGAATAAGGTTCGATCAAATCAATAACTTTGATACCTGTTTCAAATATTTCTTGTTTTGTTGAAAGACTAGTGAATTTTGGTGAGTGTCTATGTATCGGATATCTTGTTTCAGCTTCAATTTCACCCAATTCATCGATTCCTTCACCGAGAACATTTATCAATCTACCAAGAGTTTTAGGACCGACGGGAATAGAAATTGGTCCGCCTGTATCGTAAGCTTTCATTCCTCTCACTAAACCATCAGTTGAATCCATTGCTACAGTTCTTACCCGGTTTTCACCAAGATGCTGTTGCACTTCAACTATTAATTCTTCTTTTTCACCTTCCAAACTTTCACGAGGAATTTTTATTGAATTGTAAATTTTGGGGAGTTTTCCTTCTTCAAAATCAATGTCAACTACAGGTCCAATTACCTGGACAACAATTCCAGCATTACCTTCCATTTTTCTCCTTTAGATAAATAAATATAAGATTACAAAATTAGGTAATCGTTCTTAATATTTCAATCAATTTCCCCTATTAATTTTAGTCATGTAGTAACTCATTAGAAATGTCAGTATGTAAAACTCTTTAGAAATGTCACCATTAATTTAATTAAAAACCTAGTTCAGTTAAAGTATTACTTGGGGTAACGGAAGGAGCCCGTAGGGCGACTGGAGTTACCCCAAGTATGCAAAAATTTTCATTGATTCTTCTACTCATATCTCGCTTTTCCAAATTGGATATTCCGCCATGGATGCTCCTCGGATGGATGCGATTTTACTTTTTCCTTTTTCTTTGGCTTTCCTTTCAGTAATCTAAA